>JAABUP010001715.1_pt1 | contig 45104 bp, 37 predicted proteins | sample 5559201 | NCBI WGS metagenome assembly JAABUP01 (sample SAMN10711887, study PRJNA513373) | rock metagenome | isolation source: Antarctica rocks | place: Antarctica
GCTGGCTAAAAGGTCTAAACCAATGGTGGTATGTACATGCAACAACCCCAACAGAAGGGGCTGCTCTGGGACAATGCAAAAAATAGTCATGGGCGCCGCCCAAATACTGACGCAGGGCTTCAATGATTGTACCAATTTCCAGGATAGGAACAGCGCCCCTGCCCAAAGGCATGGGCTGCCCAACAGATTGCAAACAAGCAGCTATGGAGCCAGAAAAGTTCTTAGCACCATTTCCAACAGAAAAAGCATCATCAAGATTGTCAAGCAAGATTGTGTGGAAAAGCGACCCAACAGGACTAGCAGCTATGTGTCTGGGAACGCGCATTCGTGTTTCAGACTTCGATCGTCTCGTGTCTGCCTGTTTTTCGCTTATTTGGTCAAAGATGGCAAGGGAAGTGCGCATTAAGACCAATTGCTTGTTGACACAGTCACGCTGTGGTCGCTGAAGGGTGCTCTGCTATCACCACAAGCAGCTTGCTGCTCGTCGTGCTGTCAGCTCGCCTTACGCTTTGATTTTCAATCGAGATATTGGCTCTTTGTCTCCTTCTTAACTTGCTTGGCGGTCCCCTATCACCGAAGTCAGGTGCCACAATCCAGGCGCGCATTCGCGCACATTATGGCTTTGTCCGCCGGCGGGGCAATGATCATCTTTGGGCTGGGCTTGTTCATGTATGCAGCATGGAGTGCACTTCAGTGTAGGTCCCTCCCAGTTTGCATATTGAGTCATCTACTCAGTGCTGCAATGAAGATCGGAGCATGCATGGGTGGCATTGCTTCATGTGTATATGCTGCAGCTGATGTTGGTTTGCCTGGTCTTGCAGATAGAGATATGCTGAAGCTCACGCAACAAGAATTTGCCTCAGTGCCACTCTTGGTCAAGATCGAAGTTCTGCTGGCAGCAGTGTCTTGCATGTGGGGTAAGCTAAAGTTGCTGCAGGACTTGCAGTGTTTACACATTACCTGCTGACTCTAACCTCAGATTACAGTCACGCTGAAATTGGTCCAAAATGCAGGCAGCTTGCAAGTTTCTGGAGATTTCAAACCTGTAAGCTCATTGAAATTCCAAAGGCAAGTCAAACATGGAAAGTGATTTGCTGGGCAGGCTTTTGGCTGTTTGAGGATTGCTGTGTGAGGCTTCTTCATGCTGCTGTAGGGGCCTGGATGCAAACACTCTACGTGTAGACTTTATGTCATTGAATCACAGAGGGCAAATCATGCCATTGGCAGCTCCTCCTATGAAGTAGTTCTGAACAGACGCACATCATCCAGCAACAGGAACTATACCCCACTGGTTTTGCAAGCTAAGTTGTATGTGTATATGGCTTAGACTCCATTTCCCACCGTCTTCTTCTGTGCCAGACAGTTGCAGGCTTCTGAACTCAGATGAGCACTATGGTGTCCAGCGTTTCCTGACATTGAACATTCAACGAATCGTCCTGGGCGTGCGATGGCCAATCAGGTGCTGCAGAAGTTAAAGCATTTAGGCTGTGGTAACAGTCTGGTTAGGCAAACCATGGTATGAGGACAGCATGCTTAAATCACTTGTCAGATGCTGGTACCGTTCATCGCATGTAAAATTGAGATGGACAAATAGGTTTCTTGATATAGGTTTCTTGATAGTTTAGTCTTCAAACACATATTATAAGGATGCACTGACGAACAACATACTTTATAAGACACGATTGTAACACAAGAACGTCAGCAGAATTTTACTGTGGCTACTGGCACAGCAGCTGACTCACTTGACTGGTGGCAGCTGAACACACCTTTCAAAAACCTATGAAGGACTTTATACACTGTGGACAAAAATGCTGCCTTGCACAATCTTTGACCTCAATCTTTTTTGAGCTTGGTCTTCACTGATCAGGTGTTGTGCAGCCCAACAGTGGCAAGTGCCATATTTATCAAATGCTGTGCAAATTGGATTGTCCTGTTGCTAAGGCTGCTGGGCAGAAGCTGCTCAGCTGCATGCAAGGCCACTACTCCAATTGGCTGTTGTATGTCCACCCACAGCATTGACATTGCAACTGATGCTGTCTTGATCACTCCTCATTGACAGGCACAATGACTCCGTAGCCTGTGGTGCGGCGCTTGTAGACCACCTGGACTTGATCGCTGCTCGACTCACGGAAGACATAGAAGTCATGCCCGAGCTGATCACACTGCTCAACAGCTGCTTCCACTGTCATTGGTTTCAAGAAAAAGTTCTTAGTGCGCATGACTTCATGTGTTGCAGGAGAATCATGAGATGCCTGTGCTGGCTGCAGAGTCTGAGGCTCTGGCTCTTCAGCAAACTCTGCATCAGAGTCCTCATCTGTTTCCACTGTTGCCTGCAGCAGGAAATATGCTCTGTTTGTGTGACTCCTCAAAGTCAGTGTGCAGATGGCATATTGCAGCTTGATGTTGGGGTGGGAATATATGACACGCCAAGAGTGAGTAGAGTGAGTGTGACAGCTTTGTGAGTGCTGTACCTCTTGCTGCTTGATAGAACTGCTGCCTTTTGGACCCCCTCTCCCTTGCCATTTGCCTTTGGCAATAGCCTTGTCTTTCACCTTTCTGAGCTTCCTTGTCAGTCTGTCACACACCAAGTCTATGCTTGCGTACCTACGAGCAAGCATGCTTTGCATTCCATCTCTATAGGCTTGTGAGTGATCATAGCCTAGAGAGGAGTCAAGATCAAGAACGCTGCATTTACGCCAGAAAACTTACATGTTATCTTCAACATCTTCAGCCCTGACAATGCCATTCCTGAGCGTGTACAGTGTGATTTCTGTCCGCTGCCTCCTCTTGCCATGACCAGCATCACCACCACTTACAGACAACGTAACGTCCACCTCTTTGACAGCACCCTCGAAGTGAGAGACTGCCTTGCCTACCTACGTGTTGGGAATTGAGCTAGACAAACACATATGGTGCCACACTGCACTTCCGACTTTGGTGGCTATCAGCTCATGATAATGGGCTAGGGCATCTACGTCTGAGCTCGTACCTTTTCCTCTGCATATTGCTTAATGCTTGGCGTGAGCTCGATCTGTCGTCCTTGCACAACCATCTTGACTGTGCCAGACTGAGTGGCAGCTGCAACAACTGGCTTGCGGACGCTTTGCACTATGCTCCTCGGTGTTCGAAGCTGTTTTGTAACTTTCAGGCTACTTACAAGTGATCTCGGCTGCAACAGCACGGGTCTACATGATATTGCGTGGCATTGCATGCCGGCATGCCGGATGGACTTGATCGGTGGACCTCCAGCTTGCTGGATTGCACAATGCATGTGCTCCATGTACTGCCGAGTAAGAGACAAATGGGCTGGGTTGCGATCTCTCAAAGAAGTGCTTGTGCTCGGCTGCAAAGTCTCTCGCTCCAGACCATCTGACTCAGCATGTCTGACTGAGGGTCCAACAGAATTTGGGAAGGGTAGTCCAGGACTCAGGACCCATCAACATGTAGCAGCACATTCAATGTGCCGCCTTGGCTGCGTGATACATCGCCCAGGACCCAATGAGTGAAAAGAATGGACATACATGGCAATCATCACCATAGCCTCTAGTCCATGTGAATGTTGCCACGCAAGTTAACCAGTCGGCGCAGCATTTTCTGAACTAGAAATGCCGCTGAACATGCAGGTCAGTTTATGGATAGTAGCCTGACTTGATTGTAAACCTGGAAAATTATTTTAAACCTGGAAAATTGCCCTGGAGGAATTGGATCCCTCCTTTAGCTTATAGGCTTGACCAATTTAGAATTCTCACCAACACTTTGTGGACCGTGACTGTTGCTCAAGGGCACCTTGACAGCGGTAGCTCTGTGCGCCTTTCACCGTGACTACACCTGTTCAGATCTGCTGCTCGCTCCAGGAACGCGTCTGAATCCAGGTTGACCTACTACATAGCCCTCCTGCATACACGACAGTCACGACAGATCCAAGTGACCGCAAGTGCGACGCCTGCCTACTACTTAAACGGCCTGCCATTACCTGATTTCGACTTACAGTCGACTCCGCGCGACCTCAGTGGTGGCAGCCAGAGCTGATCGCTCAAAATTTGTAGCTCTGCTAGCCCACCTGAATAGCCTTTGTTCGCTTTCGAGTGCGGGGGGTTTCTGCTGATTTGGTAGGTCGTGTGTATAGTTTACGGAGCTTCTGAATCGCATGTTTATATTCAACGCCATTTCGCATCTTTACTTGCCTTGTGTCTTCCTGGCCAACAGGTCGGATCGGGGTGAATACTCTTCAATGGAAGGCTGTATGTGGCTATAGCCTGTAGCTGACCCTCAAAATGCTGCCATGTTTATCGCCCTCGGGCCACTTGCGCAGCAGCTGTCAGCACAGCTTTCTGCAACTTTCAGTATGCAGCAGGCCAAGGGTAAGCCTGGTTGAATGCTCAAGTTGCAGCATCCAGACCCCAAAATGTTAGGCAAGAGAGCACAGAGACTCACTGCCTGATTGCAGATTCCCTGCTTTGTTCGGCAAACTCGTCTCCCTAGACAGCGCGTCTGCCGCACATTTGCCAAGACAGACTACGCTGCCACGGCCAGCGATGCCAATGTCCTGCAGCAACCACTCAAGCAAGAACTCACATCAGCAGAAGTGAAACATGTCTTTGGGTACTCCAGTGCACTCAAGGAGAAGTGAGCATCTTGGTGTCATCTTGGCTGGCCCTGAACTTAGTTTTCATCATGTTTCTTACAGATCTTGCTGCACAAGCATGACATGATGCCAAACAATGTGACATCATTGCCAGCATCTGAAAAGCATGCTGCAAGCCTCCTTCTCATGCAGCTGCGCCTGCCTGTTTGCAGTGGGTTTTGTGCATGACAGATCATGTCTAGGATATGGCATGATGATTCTGCAACTACTATGGTCACGCTGTCATCAATGACTAGCCAATGATGCACACTCAAAACTTCCAGGCTGTGACTCACAAAGTGCACGGCATATACTGTAGCATAGATCCCAATCAACATTCTGTGCTCAGGTATACCATAGGGAAGGTGATTGGAGCAGGCAGCTTTGGGGTGGTCAGGGAAGCTGTGCACAAACGCACAAATCTTCACTATGCGTGCAAGACCATACCCAAACTACCCAAGAAGGGGCGGGGTACCCCCCGGTATCTGCTGAAGATCCAGACAGAAGTGGATGCAATGCTTCAGCTGGGTCCAAGCCTTGACGCAGTCTTTCTGCAGGTACTGTTCATTAACATTTGTTGTTACAGCAAGCTTGTGGTCTGCTTGTGTTTATGCTTCCTTTGCATAATTATTTTGCATAAGAGGCTTTGCATCCATGCTGACCAATCTGCAATCAAGGTCATGCTTTGTAGTGGCGTTATTGGGCCTGCTGCATGGGACGTCATGCTTTGCAGCATCATATCCCGTTCATGATGTGCCCATGCATGATATACCTTCTTCGATACGTGCTTTTCTTTTAGAACCCACACTACTCAGCATTTTTGGCATTGATAAAAATCAAGTTTCTCAAGTTGGTAATAAAATTCGAAGTTTTAAAGTGCCTAGCTATATGTTGGGGCAAGATCCAGACACTCTCAGCATCATACCAGACTAAGACCAACCCGTCTCCTGAGTTCATTCTTGATCTATGAAACGGCTGTGTTCACATGAGGCAGGCTGCAAGACAAGCTGCTGCTCAGACCTCCAGTATTTGGTAGGCTGTTATGCACTTACCAAGGCTTTGACATGCCACACTCTATACAGTTACACCTAGAGGCCTCTCCTTTGAAACCAGGTTTGCGTATAAAACTGACTTGTAACGATCTATGTAGGATGTGTTTGAGGATGATGTGAGTGTGCATCTGCTAATGGAGCTGTGTACTGGTGGAGGGATTCTTGACAAGATCAAGCAGCATAGCTACACAGAGCGCAGAATCTCCCAGATCATGCGCTCAATCATCAGATTCATCTCCCAGTGTCATGCCAAGGGGATCATCTACCGAGATATCAAGCCAGACAACTTTCTGTTCCTGAATAAGGAGGAGAACAGTCCAATTCGGGCGACAGACTTTGGCTTGTCTATCAGGTGAGCGTGAGCTTCACATTTACCTATGCCTTATTCATGAACTGCTACCCTTTTTTGTGTTTGTCGCCGCTTGTGTCTGTTTGTGTCACTGCTCGTGTCTGTCTGTGCCACTGGCCAGGTCTGTCCATGTTACCACCTGTGTCTGTCTGTGTCACTGGTCATGTATGTTTGCGTCACCAGCCAGGTCTGTCTGTGTCGCCGTTTGTGTTGTCTGTGCCACCTGCCATGTCTGTCCATGTCACTGGTTGTGTCAGTCTGTGTCACCTGCTGTGTCTGGGTCACTTGGGACATGCTGACCTGCAGATGCTAGCACGTCTGATCTGCAGTGCATGCAATGACCGGCAAGGTCAGCCTGCTGCCAGTGTACTCGTTCACTGACACATCAAACGTTTGTCTTTTCTAGGGTCAGGTGCATGCATACAACTCTGATAGGCAACAAAGCCTGAGGTGGGTGCATGTCGTGACACTCTTTTTTTGAGTTTTTACATTCAGCAGTTGCCTGTGTGAGGTCTCTGTTTCATGACAGTATACATTGAGCAGCTTTCTGTGTGAAGTCCCTGCTCCCTAAACATGTGCTTTCATGCCAGGATGTCTGATGAGTCACAACTGGCTCCACACCCCAGACTATAAGGTATAAAATGAACTGAATGAATGCTCAATGCATGGCTGCATGTAGGCACTGGCCTGATGAGGGGCAGCTGAAGTCAAGGTCTGGGACACCAGTATACATGGCTCCAGAAGTCATTTTGCAGGGGTATGACGCCCAAGCAGACATGTGGAGTGTAGGCATGCTGATGTACCAGCTCCTGACTGGAACCTTCCCTTTCTGGGACTCTGTTGCCAATGTGTCCTTGCAGCAGGTGGGTGAAGCATCCTCTGCCTTTTGAATGCTGCCTTGATTGCCCTTTCTGGGCACTGCCTTTACGCCTTTCGGTACCAGCTCCCTGCCTTTCCATGGGAGGCGCACATGGCAGCTGGTGCAAGCCGCCTTCTAGGCATCTTTTCACTGTATGCATGTATTTCAGGGCACTCTCAAAGCAGCTACAATGTTGCACATCATCTTCATGCATATCAACACATCTTCAACTGACTCATGCACTGTAAGTGAATTCCCATTTACTCACTCACCAGCATGACTACTGAGTCAGGAGGCTGAGACACAGCTTGCATGGCTGCTTGTGTACATCATCACGTCTGCTGCCTGTCTGTTGCCTCATGGTATCCTGTACACCACAAGGCTGTCACACATCCATGATAGCTTCATGACTATTGTGCCCATGAGTCAAATCAGAGGCCTGATCGTACTTGACAAGTGCAATGCTGTCTGTCAAAACACATGCATCTGGTGGTTCTTTTGCACCTGTAGCTTGTCCCAGCAGGCCCACGTCAGTGTGAGACACAATGCAATGTTCACTCAACTCCACTGCTGTTTTGACCTTGTCAGGCTTGTCCAGCCTACCAGTCCAGTCTACCAGTCCACTGTCTTGTGTTGATCAGTCCAGTCTTTGCCCCTCCTGTCAGTAGCTTTGTCTGCCTCCCTGCCTCAGACCCTTTGTCTGCTAGTCCAGTTGTCTACTAATCACCCACCCCAGCTGTCCACCAACATTGTGGAACTTTTACTGCCATAACAGCGACTTTGCATCCCCTGCTACGTGATCCTGTACGGACCAGGCCTCTTCTTCTTGTCGTTATTTTCATGGTATGTGTGAGACTCTGGGGTGCGCCCTCTCTAACTCTGGACGTCATGTTGGTTGTGTTGGAGGTGTGGCAGGCCATCCTGGTGAAGAAGCTGGATCTGGACAGCAGCTGGGTGAAGCAGTCCATGTCTGAGGGGGCGCGCAACCTGCTCAAGGTGTGCCTCCCTTGCCCCTTCATGTTCATCCTGCTTGTTTTCTGCCCTGTGTCATTCTCAGCTGTCAACATGCTGTCATGGCAGAGCAGTCCATGTCTGAGGGAGAGCGCAACCTGCTCAAGGTTTGCCCTTTCATGCCCATCCTGCTTGTCTTCTGCCCTGTGTCATTCTCAGCTGTCAACATGCTGGGATAACAGCAGCCCTGGGCAGAAGCGTGCTGAAAGCTGATATGCTTGATCAAGCGCCTGCCTGCAGCAGCATGAAGCTGCTACAAACCTGTTGGGATTGTACCAGCAGCTGTGCTCAACAGCCAAGCAGCACTGGATCAACCAATCAATCCCCCTGTTTTGCAAAACAAATACTACACACGGGGGAAAAGGAAAGGCAGAGAAAAAGCAACAGAAGAAGCAGTAAGAAGGAACAGGAGGGGGGAAATGAAACAGCACTTCTGAAGCAAGCCGTCTCTGCAGAGTTGCAAGGCAGCTATTGATCTAGGCATGGTGGTGCTGCTGTGTCTGTGCAGAGGCTGCAGAATTGCAACAAAATTTGTGATCTTGGTCCAATGGTGTGGGTGTGTATGCGTGTGCAGGGGCTGCACAACTGCAGCAAAGTTGATGATCTCGGCCTGATAGTGCGTGTGTGGGTGTGTAGGGGCTGCTGGTGCGAGAGCCGGCCTCACGCTTGACTGCCAACCAGGCCCTGGAGCACCCCTGGATCAAGGACCAGCGCAGCGCCCCGTCCAAGTCCCTCAATGGCAGCGTGGTGAGATTCAACACATCAGCCTCACAAGTGTCAGTGCTTGCCTATCTGTGCAAGCTAGGTGTTTGTGCCTGCAATCGATCTGAACCAGCACAGCGCCTCATCCAAGCCCCTCAATGGTGAGGATTGACACATCAGCTTCACAACTGACTCCGCACCATGTGTGCAGGCACAGACAAGGCATTTACAGTGATCCCATTGCAGCTGCCTAGTCTATGCCTGTGTACCTAGCCTTGTGCATCCGCATTCACTGAAGCAAGATGTCTTGCTGATCGACCATTTGCTCAAGCCTGTGCTGAGCTTCATCTTTTGTGACTGGCAGATGGACAGGCGCTTGACTTGTGGTCCAACAATTATTTGCTGCACATGCCTGCTGGTTCAACTTAACTGCTTGCTCAGTCAATTAGAGACTCATCCACTCTGATGCTTAATCCCCCACTCCCCATCTACCTCCCCTCCTGCCACCACTAGCAAGATGTCGACACACTGGTGCATGTGACAATGCATAGCCAGAGCTGCACCACTGTCCTTCCCTGAGTTTTTGCATGGAAGAAGACACATCACCATCCTTCCTTGAATGTGTGCAGGTGCAACGGCTGCAGCGGTTTGCGACGTATGGCTACCTGAAGCAGGTGGTGCTCAAGATGATCGCGGCTGATCTGGCTGACGGCACTGGGGCGGACCTGCTGGGTGATGACCAATCCGAAGCCATCAGCATGGTCACAGCTCTCAGGTACTCCTTTTACTTTTCACCATTACCTTCTTGTTGTTGCTGCTGCTGCTGTTGTTGTTGTTGTTCTTGTTGTTGACACTCATGACATGACGTGAAAGCTGGGTGCACCCAGTTGAAATGAGTTGAGACAAAACACAGATTCCAGTAATTGCCAGTCCTGGGGCTCAAGCCCAGCAGCAAGCTGTATGTTTAGAACATGTAACATTAACCAGAGCAGTTCATGGACCATGTGGACTGTCAAGCCCAAGTCTGCTGCCCCCTTCAACTGATGGCGACAGACACTGGGGAAGGGAATCATGCGCATGCATGCATCTGCTCAACTCACAGTATACACCCCCCAGAGCAGTACTGCTGAGACATCTGAGCTGGCAGATGGTCTTAAAGCACAAATGCATTCCCTGAACATGAGACAAAGTACATCTACACACCACCTCATCTCTGATCAGACTGGTGTTGTCCACAGAGACCTGTTCAAGTCACTGGACACAGATCAGAGCAACACCATCGAGGCATCTGAGTTGGCAGATGGGCTGAAGGCGCAAGGCTACAACATCTCTCAGCAGGAGTTGTCCCAGCTGATGGGCAGGGTTGACTTTGACCGAAATGGCACCCTTGACATCGAGGAGTTCATCTCTGGCTTGATAGACTGGACCGAGGTATGGAACTTTGTTGCACCCTCACAGCCCAACAGCAGAAAAAGCACATTATGTGCCTTGTGCATACAACAGAGACTGGACTGAGCTGAGAGTGAGCTCATGTACTGCATCATGCAGTGATGTCCAACTTCATACATACTAGCATGGCGCCCCATGATGCTATGCACATGACTGCATCATCGTGCAGTTTCAAACCATGGGACAAAAAGCTGATGTTGCTCCTGTTCAATATGTCATGTCGTTTGCACATTGGGCCATGGTTGTGGTTTAAGGAAGTATGCCTTTGGCCTTGTGCTGAAACGCATAGCCTCTTCTTTTCCTGTCCTGTCCTGTCCTGTCCTGTCCTGTCCTGTCCTGTCCTGTCCTGTCCTGTCCTGTCCTTTCCCTTCTAGCATGTCTGTGCCGACTTTGGTTGAATTGGGCTGCAGTTGCAAAAGGACGGGGACTGGGAGAGCCGGGTGGACGCAGCCTTTGCCAAGCTGGACAGCAATGGTGATGGCTACATAGACCTGGAGGAGCTGCTGGCACAGCTGCCCTTTGAGGCTCAGGAGTCCTATGATGGCGAGCGTCTCATGGAGGTTTGTTTTTCCAAAACATCCCCACAATGTAGAAACGCGTTTTTACTGTGCCCAGACGTTTCTGAGTTAAAATTTTTAGTGTAGGGATGACGTTTCTGAATCAAATTTGGCGTCTTGGGATTGGGAGTAGCCATTGCACGACAGGATGCATACCCTTCAGGGACTTGCATTGCTGAAGCTGTAGTCAGCATTGGTCAAGCAGCAGTGACGCCTGTCTGGGAGGTGCAACAATGCATGATAGGGCGCATGCCCTTCAGGGACTTGCATTGCTGAGGCTATAGTTAGCATTAGTCAAGCAGCAGTGAGGTCTGTCTGGTTGATGGGAGGTGCAACCATGTGTGACAGGGCGCATACCCTTCAGGCTAGTTTTTAAGTTTGGATTGCATCTTTCCAGATTGACTTCCAGCCCAGGTAGTGGCACAGCATGACTTGGGCTTCTGATCTTAGCCTATAGAGTGTGATGCTCTTGCTCTGTACCTGATGCATTATGTCAGCAGAATGCATGGACCATTTGGCACAGCCATCCCAGTGTCTGCAGCATGTGGGCATCATGCTGTAGCCTGAATACAGACAGAAAGAGCTTCCTGCAGCTATTGCATCCCAGGAGAATCATCACTTATACTAACCAGGGACTGGCATTGCAAAACTGAGCTGCACTTGTGACCTGCAGGCGAGGCGTATGCTGAGGGAAGCAGACGCAAACGGTGATGGTCTTGTTTCTAGAGAGGAGTTCAGCACTTTATTGACCGAAACCCATCTGCCAGATTCACTAGATCAGTACGACCCCCGGCTGCAGCAGTCAGTCACTGAGCTGAAGAGCGCCCCACTCAAGCAGGAGGTGTTTGACTATGAGTGATGTTGACCCTTCCCCTGGGTCACTGAGCACCTACTGAGCACTGCAGCTGCTTAGTGTCAGTTGGCAGGATGAGTTTGAGAGCGTTTGCAGTGGTAGTGACTGACTTTAACTGCCTATGCCTTGCGGTTTGGTCATGTCTCTGTTGTTGCGCAGTGTATGCATATACGTGCAGTCGTAGGACTGTGTCACACACCCTCAGCAGCCTATTGAGAACAAAAGTACAGAGACAATGTGTCAGAGAAGACCACAATGCCATTTTCAATTTCAGATCTGCCAAGCAGTCATTGTACAATCCTGCACTGCTAAGCATGTATCAAGAGCTTTGTCTTTAAGCAAACTGTAGTAAGATGTGCTGCACTGCCTGTGCACTCAAGCATTGGGGATGTTGACACCTATCTGCAATTGCAAGGCAGTCAGCAAGGTGGTGTCTCACAGAGCAGACGCAGGTTAGCTGCTTGCAGCAGCGCCTCATTTTGTGCTCAAGTGCTGGGTTTAAAATAAACTCTGAAGTGCTATCGCGAGGGATCGTGTGTGAGCAGGGGACCACGCCTGAGCATGCAATGCATGATGGGTTGCTCTGTCTCAAATGTGCATGATGTGATCTATGCTTTTGCTGTGGGCATATGCCAAAGTACCCTGCAGTCTCAACATGGCCTCTTGCCAATGAATATGCATTCTGTCTGCATGCACTTCCTGTCTGCAAGCCAGAAATTCAGAGCTGGCTGCTCAAGTGCTGAAGCAGTTGGATACCTTGCAAAGGCTGAAGCAGAATCAAGGCAGAGGCTGGCACAAGCAGCCATGTCTAGACAGCTGCATACTGTTGACAAGGATGACCTGCATGAGATGGGTTTGATGTAATGTCTCCTACTTTTTCCTACAAAGTCATGCCAGGTGTATAAGAACAGGCTCTAAAGGCGATGATACAGCATTGTCATAGAACACTCAACACAGCAGGTCTGACACCTGGCTGCAGCCGACTTGTAGTGGCCATAGTCAGGTATGACAGCTGAAAGCCGCATTTATCCATGTGTGTGAGATGCAGATGCTGTGGCCTGCATGCAGCAGCAGACAACACCTGACAAGGGTATGCCTGTGGTACCCACCGGTGGGTATAGGCATACAGTGCCCGCACATGACCTGGACACTGTCTTATGCCGCTATGCCCATCTTCATGGCAAGAGAAGAAAGAGAGATTTCAAGGCTTCAGCCATCCAAACAGTCTGATCACATTTAGAAGAAGACCCAGGTCAAATTTGGAAGAAGTCAAAGTCAAAGAGTTGGGAAATTAAGGTCACCCCTGAGCAGTCTGAAAGACGCTAAGTGCCATGGGTCTGATCTTATCTTAACGCCCACTTCAGCCATGTCTGAAATGTTGCGTTCAGGGCACCCTGATTTCGTCTGAAAACAACATGCAGTCCAGCATGGCAGGTACAGTGCACTTGCACTCTTGTGCTTGAAGCTACAGACTGAAAGTTGAGTAGACTTCAAGCATCCACAAGGGAATTGGTCACAGTGAAGCAAGCTGCCCTTCATGTAGCGTAGGATCCCTTTGCATGCTGTAATACAAGCAATACAGGCACACAGCTTTTTACTGGAACGAGGGCAGGTGTAACACTGCAATATGGCAGGCACGCTAAAACAAAATCTGTATCTGAAACGGCAAAGCTGCACTGTACAACACCATACATTGACATGTCAGTCTTTCTGCTTTGGGTTTCCATTTGTCATGGAGGCTGGTTGTGGCCAGCCAAGTGTTCCACTCTCAAACTCAGTTGCTCCTTCCTCAAGACCCTTCAAGTTTCTAGCAGGAGTGCCTGTGAGTAGGTCATGCAGCTGCTTGTTGCTAAGCTGCAAGCTGCTTGACTTGCTGTGCTCCATTCTCAGCTCTTCCACTTCTTGAATGGCATCACTAACACAGGGGCTCCAGGGCAGAAGCCTGCAGGGCTTGTCTGATGACGTCCTGCTGGGAGGGGCCATTGGGAGCAGTCAAGCTGCTGCTGCGCCCATCCTGGTTCACTGCACTGCCTCTGAACAATGCCACAACAGCAGAAGGCTCCACAGCATTTGCATGCTGCACCACCATTGACCCACATGCTTCAGCTCTGACATACCCATCAGCACTGCTATCAAGCGTCTTGCAGCGGCCGTCAGCACTCAGCATGCCTGCCTTTTGGAACGCTGCTGGCGTCTCTGGGGAGATCATGATGTTCACTCCATTGTTGCAGGCTGCGCTGCACTGACCAAGCATCAGGCTGTTGAAAGCCATGTGAAGGCTGACCAAGGAAGAAGAGCAGGCAGTGTCCACCGTGAGTGAAGGTCCCCTGAGGGCAAAGGTGTATGACAGTCTGCCTGAGATCACACTGGCGGCTCGCCCGGTAGCTGTGTAAGCAGTCACGCCCTGAGTGTGCTTCATCACCAGCTTCTCATAGTCGCTGGATGACACACCCACAAAGACCCCGACGCTGGCTCCCGCCTTTTGGCCAACATTTGGCGGGAAGCTCCCGCCAAGAAGCTGACTAGATGCTAGAGCCTCTGCTGCCGACTGAAGCAGCATGCGCTGTTGTGGATCCATGTAAACAGCTTCAGTGTCAGCTGTGCTGAAGGCTGCAGCGTCAAAGGCAGCTGGGTTACGTAAGTAGCTGCCAAACCTGACAGCAGGTCCAGCAAATAGCCCCTCTGGTGGTGAGTTCACATCCCACCGACTGAGAGGCACTGGTGTCACTGTGTCCACCGGCACTGTATTGTTGAAAGCACCTTGAGGAGCTGATGTCACCATGGCTGTGACCACAAGGGTCTGAGACACTGCCCGCTGCTGCTGCTGCTGCTGCTGCTGCTGCTGCTGCTGAGCAATGTTCACGCTCAGTGCTGGAGTTAGCACTGCTGGGCTGCTCCGTTGCTGTGCAGGCGCTGTGCTGGCTAGGTGCTGACTGACAAAGCCTGAGATGGCTTCCACGCTGGGGTAGTCAAAGAGCAGTGTGCTTGGCAGTTGCAGTCCCAGCCTGCTCTGCAGGGCATTGCGCACTTCCACCATGCCCAAGGAATCTAGCCCAGCTGCCATCAGGGGGGTACCAGCTGCTGGAGCCACCCCAAGGATACTTGCTACCACCTCTTGCACCACCAGGGTCGTGTCTGTACCCTGTGCGTCTGTCACCATGCTAGCGGCATGCTGCTGTTGCTGTGCCCTCATTGGTTGGGCTATTTGGGACTGGGTGGCTTCAAGTTGGGTAGCTTCAAGTTGGCTTGAAGCTGCAGCAGCAGCTGACAGTTGTGCTGTGACATAAGCAGTGATGTCATCTGCTGTCGGGTAGTCGAAGACAAGGGTGCTTGGCAGTTGCAAGCCTAGCTTGGACTGCAAGGCATTGCGCAACTCCACCATGCCCAAGGAATCTAGCCCTGCAGCCATGAGAGGCGCACTGCTGCTGACCGGGCAGCCTAGCACTGAGCTGATTGTGCTCTGCACTGCAGCAGCTATGGCTTCTGCTTGCTGTGCTGAGCTCACACGGCTTTCACTGTTGACATGCCTGGTAGACAGGGAATCAGCTGCTGGTTGTGTATGTGTTGGCAATTGTATCAAAGACTCTGTGACAAGCTCGGAGAAGACTGCTTGCTTGCTGTTGCGTCCATGTTGTAGGAACTTGCCCCAATCAAAAGGAACGGCGGCCATGACAGATGGAGGTGATTGGCTGGTCAGAACTGCTGAAAGGGCAGCGAGGCCTTGGGAGGGGGTGATGAGGGGCATGCCCATGCGAGCCAGCCTGGCAGCAGTGCTGGCATCACCACCAGCCATGCCGCCCCCTGCCCAGCCCCCCCACTGGACGCTGCTCACCCCAGCCCGGCCTTGGGCGGCCCAGTGGGCAGCCAGGCCGTCCAGAGCCCCATTGGCTGCGCTGTAGTTGGCCTGCCCAGGACTGCCTAGCAATGCTGCCACAGAGGAGAATAGCAACTGATGCATGATGGGCTGAGCCATGGTGGCAGACTGTATCTTATGTATGCTGGTCAGCTTTGCAGCAAAGACCGTCCTGATGCCTGCAAGGTTTTGCTTCTGCAATGTGGCATCTGCCAAGGCTCCACTAGCATGCACAACGCCTGACACCACAGACCCTGAAGCTGTTGGCTGTGAGTGTGTCTGCGCCTCTTCTTGGCTGGCCAGATCACTTCTGACAATGGTCACCAGTGCACTGTGTCCTGTGCTTCTGAGCAACTGAACTAGGTCCTTGTTGTTAGCAGGCAACTTGGCTGTGCGGCCTGTCAACACCAGATCCTCAGCACCATGCTGACTCAGCCATGAGGATACTAAAGCCCCCAGGGATCCCAGGCCGCCTGTGACCACCCATCTGCCATGTGCCTGGCTGACTGGTTGCTGACCGGGTGTGCATGTGACCACAACCTTGCCCACATGCCTGGCTTGAGTCATCTGCCGAAGGGCTGCTTGGACATTCTGTAGTCCATGTGTGACTTGAGGCAGAGGGCAGAATGAGCCGCTGCTGACTGCCTGTGCAGCCCTGGTGAGGGCTGAGTGCACAGCAGAGGGCAGAAGGAAGTCCACAGCTAGGAGGGAGTAGTGCAGGTCAGGCCTATCTTGGGCCAGGCGGGCGGGGCTCCAGATGTCCCTCTTGGAAATCTCCACAAAGCGGCCCCCTGGCCTCACCCCTGCTACTGACCCCGCCACCATCCCGGGGCTAGTCAGTGAGTTCAGCACCACATCAACGCCGCCAGCTTGTGCCAGGTCTGATGCAAAATCAGGACTGCGTGAGTTGACAACATGCTGAGCGCCTAGCGAGCGCAGCAGGCTGCGTTTAGCTGAGCTGCCTGCTGTGGCGAAAAGTTGTGCTCCCAGCTTTTGGACAACCTGAATAGCTGCCAAACCAACTCCACCTGCAATATAGTATGTATTGGTTGAGCACAAAGGATTGTGCTACAATAATTATGTGTGCAAACTGACGTGCAGCCTGCGCAACTGGTCTTACCATGCTATCAACAAACATGTGTGGAGCATGTTGAGCTGCTGCATAATGCAATTTCCACTTATTTTGCACCCACAGTAAGATCAAGAAAGCAAAACATGGCCTTTTTGAGGTTTCAAAAAGCAAATCATGAATTTCAGGAATCAACTCATATTCAGGACCTGACCTGCTGCAGCGTGAACAAGCACTCTGTCGCCTGGCTGCAGAGTAGTTGCATGCTGGAAGGCTGTGTCAGCTGTAATGAAGACTGTTGGAAGCGTAGCAGCTGCCTCAAAGGTCATATTTGGAGGCAAGCCCACCAGCATTGCATGGTTGCACTTCACATGCGATCCCAAGCACCCGCTTGCTTGCCCAAAGACGTGTTGTCCTGTAGAATTGATGCATGGCTTCAGAATGCATGCCAGGTTTTGTTAAATTGCAAAGTAAGCCTCAAAAGGTTGAGGTCTGTTTGGGATGCAATATTTCAGGTGCTCATTGACAGATGTTGGGGCATTTTGTTATGTATGTCAAAACATCAACACCAACACAAAAACCTTAGGGCACAGAAAAATGCATTCAATGACATTATGAGCATGGTGAGGTACATTAATTGAGGCAAGCATTGTTGCGTTTTCTTTACCTATGTCAAGCTTCCTGACTGCAGGTCCCTTGGCTATGACTACCCCAGCACAGTCAGCCCCGGGGGGTCCAGGGTCCCCAGGGTACATCCCCAGCACATTCAGCACATCCCGGAAGTTAACCCCCACTGCATGCACCTCCAGCAACACTTCATCGGCAGCCAGGTTCATGTGCAATGGCTCCGGAACCAGGTTCTGCAGGGCGCCTCTAGGCTTGGGCAGAAGCTGGAAGGGAGCAGCGCTGCTTGCAAGCTGACTAGGCACCAGCCTTGGGGCATGCTGGACCCTGCCCTGGAATGCTGCCTCTGAGACCTCATCCATGGAAGCTGATGTGATCTGGGCAGTTGTGATTGCGGCACTGCCCAAGGAGCTATCAAGTGTGTATGGGTCTGTCAGCCTGCTAGTGACTGAGCAGTCTGCAGACTCCTGTGCAGCTGAGCGCACAAGACTGGTCTGAGCTGTGCTTGAGATGCATGACGCTGTTGGTCTGCCGGCCAATACAGCCACGCTGCCAGCTGTTGCAAAGCACAGCTGCTGGTCACTGCGTGCCTGAAGGTGGCTGATGGCTGTTGCTGTAGCATACATGCTGGACTTGCCACGCTTGAATGGCACAACAGCTCTGTCCATGCTGCTGTGGGTGGCCATGCAATCGGCAGGCCAAGTCAGCTCGTACAAGCAGTCCTGGGACGCAGTCATGCTTGCTTCCTGCTGGGATGATGCAACTGCAGTACTCAGAGGCTGCAGGGTCAAGCCTTGCAGAGTGACGACTGCTTGACCCTCTGTAGGCATCAGGCCAAAGCTGTGGGTTCTGCCGGCAGCTTCTTTATCAGTCATGGGAGAAGCACATGCCCAGCTTGGCTGACTGTACCTGTCTGAATGTATGTGCATGGCCTGCAGCTTGGCAGGCACCTGCAGGGATGTGCTTGCGTGTGTGCTGAAGCTGGACGCCAACTGCAATGTGCTATCAGCTGCAGCTGGGTGCATGTTGAGTGCATCAGGGCTGCTGACAGGCTCAGCAAGGCCGCTGATAGCTGCTGCTGGGCATGCTGAGTCAGCAGAGGGCATGTGAAACCTATCTAAGCCAAGCACTGAAGCCAGTAGAGCAGAGCTTTGTGTGACGGAGGACCTGTGTGTGTGATTTGGTTGCTGAGCAGCAACTGCAGCAAAGACGTGGTACTGGTGCTGAGATGCGCTGTGGCTGAAGATCGTCAAAGCTCCCTTGTACGTGTCAACTTGCACTGAGACAACACCAGCTCCAGCACGCTGACCATGCTGTGGCTGGTGGAGTGGCAAAGGCGCTGCCAATGTGGCATCAACAAGGCCTGCAGTGACTGCTGCTGTAGAGAAGCTGAGCTTGACTGATGAGTAAGCCAGCTCAAAGAATGCTGTGGCGGGCAGCAGGCATTGCTCTGAAACCACATGGTCCTTCAGGTAGGCATTGGCTGGTGTGGCAAGATCAGCGTGATAAGTCATGGATTTGTTGCTGATCTGGGCAGTGAGCAGCATTGCATGGGGCATGGGGGCAATCCAATGCCGCTGCTGCTGAAAGCTGCCTGCCATGTGACTGCAGCCATGTGGGTAGCTGCTAGTAGCTGCTGTGGCAGCTGCCATGATGACATGGGCGTTGGTGCCTTGGAAGGCAAAGGCACTCACTCCAGCTGTCAAGGGCAATGCCTTGGAGGCATTGCCTATCATGCCTGCAGCTTGCCTTGGGATGCAGACCCCTCTGTTGCCTCCCTTGCCAGGGCGCAGCATGGGATGCATGTGGGGGTTGATGCTCCTGAGGTGCATGATAGGCAGGGCAGCTTGCTGAGCAAATGCAAGACACAGGTGTGCCATGCCCACTGCCCCGGCAGCCGGCTCTGAGTGGCCAATCCAGCTCTTTGATGCAGCCAGGGTCAAGGGTTGTGCTTGGTGGCTGCTCTGATTGGCTGTGAGGACTGCTGTCAAGGCCCCAATCTCGATAGGGTCTCCCAGTGGGGTGCCTGCATCAAATCAATTGTGAGATGTACAGGACAACAGACACACACAGAAAGCCTTGCAAATACTTGTTTAAAGCAAGGTCGCGTATGCCAGACAAGAGGTCATTCTACACGTCTCAGCTTCTAGCGTCGTCACCAACCCAGTGCCAAACATCAGCTTTGAAGCAAGGCAGAGCTGGATTTGCCAGCATGCTGCTTGAGGTCATTAGTGTAAACAAACCAACAGCATGCAGGCTTGCTTACCTGTGCCATGCAGCTGGTTCAAAGCAACTTCATTTGGTTGTGTGGCCGCATTTAGCAGGGCTCTTCGCAAAACCTCATGCTGGGAGGGGCCGTTGGGAGCAGTTAGGGTGCTGGATCTCCCATCTTGCTTGACTGCACTCCCTTGAATCACAGCCAGCAACTGCTTGCCATGTGAGTCAATGCTGCTTTTGTCATCTAGGGTTTGCAGCCACATGGCCACACAAGCCTCTGATCTGCCATAGCCATCTGCACCCTGCTCTAGGGTTTGACACCGCCCTGTCATGCTGAGCATGCCAGCCTTTTGAAATTTGGAGGGAGTGTCTGGCATCAAGGTCAGGTTCACGCCTGCGTTCACTGCTGCGCTGCATTCAAATGCTCGCAAAGCGTGCACAGCGCTGTGCAGGCTGACTAATGAAGAAGAGCAGGCTGTGTCCACAGATAGGCAGGGACCTTTGAAACCAAAGGTGTAAGACACCCGGCCTGCTGCTACACTCAAGGCGCTGCTTGTGGCGCTGTACGCTGTCACGCTGGACAGGTGCTTGTCTGTCAGGCGAGCATAGTCTGTCGAGGAGACTCCAACAAAGACACCACAGTCTTGGCTGCTAATGTTGCCTTGCTGTGGCTGAGACATGGCCACAGCTGTGGTGCATTCCAGCACCAGTCGCTGCTGGGGGTCCATCAAGTCAGCCTCGCTGCTTGACACACCAAAGAAGGCAGCGTCAAAGGCATCGACATGATCCAAGACGCTGGCAAAGCGTACTGATGGCTGCTGCAGGTGCCTGTCTTGTGCTGCTGTGTCCCATCTGTTGAGGGGAATGACCACAGCTGCGTCCTTGCCTGAGATGCTGCCCAGCGCACCTTGTGGTGATCTGACCTCCAAAGCAAACACCCCAATGGATTGAGTAGAGACTGAAGCACCAGGCTGACTGACCAAAGCCGGATACTCTCCCATCCTTATTGGCTCTGGTGGGTACTCTATTCCATTGTTCATGGCACCTGGTCCAGCAGTGCTGTCAGAGTCAGAAATTGCACTGACAAGCTGAGGATGCAGGAAGTCCACCAAAGCTGTGACTGTTGGGTAGTCAAAGACCAGGGTCGAAGGCAGCTCAAGACCCAGCTGGCTTTGTAGGCTGTTGCGCAGCTCAACGGCCCCCAAAGAGTCTAAGCCTCCTGCCATAAGAGGTTGCATGTCCCCAAGTACTTCACCCAGCACAGCTTGAATGGCTGCCTGGACCTGACTGTGGACCATCTCTCTGGAGATCCCAGCCTGTTCAGCAGGGCGAGTGGCGGCAGTCACTGTGTGCGCTGCCAGACTGTGTGCGTTTGCTGGGGGTGGTAGGTCTGACACCGCAGCTGTGGTCTGTGATGCCGCGACAAACTCTGAAAACACCGCTTGGTGCTTCTTCTCAAGGCGGCTGAGGAATGTTGGCCACACAACAGGCACAGCTGCCGTGCAGCTGCTGCTGGCTTGCATGCTGTGGGTGGACAGCACATGAGCAAGGGCGGCGAGGCCTTGAGAGGGGGTGATGAGGGGCATGCCCATGCGAGCCAGCCTAGCAGCAGTGCTAGCATCAGCACCGGCCATGCCGCCCCCTGCCCAGCCCCCCCACTGGATGCTGCTCACCCCAGGCCGGCCTTGGGCAGCCCAGTGGGCAGCCAGGCCGTCCAGAGCCCCATTGGCTGCGCTGTAGTTGGCCTGCCCAGCTGAACCCAAGAATGATGCCACTGATGAGAACAGCACCTGAGTGGTGATGCTGTGACTGCATGAGATCTGACTCCAAAGCTGTGCGCTAGTCACCTTTGGTGCCCAGACATCCCTCAACCCCTGCATGACACAAGTGAGCACTCATGTAGTGAGACGCTCTGCTGTCAACTTCCATAATCAATCAGTGTTGATCTTGAAAGCTCAAGCTAACACTGCAGGCCAAAGGAAACCACCACCTCTTGACTGATCACATGGCAAATGTGCATTATATTGACTACATAGACACATTTGACACAGGCACAACAAAGATGTTATTTGAGATGATAGTTTTTCACACATTTTGACAGATTTGACACCATGACAATCATACAATCCTGACGAAATCTTGTTAGTCAGGCCTGGGATGAATCTATCTTCAATTTGCTCACCTGTAGAGTCTGCTTGGTCAGGGTAGCATCTGCCAAAGCCCCTCCAGAGTGGATCAGCCCCTGCAGCTGCCTAGCTGACTGCTGTCCTGTTACCAGCTCATCCACCAGAGAGTGGATCTCATCTTGAACAGACGCATCAGCCTTGGCTATGATGATCTCCGCTGAGCTGTGTGACTGAAGCAGCTTGGTGACTGAACCTGAAGAAGAGGTAAAGCGCCCACTGCGGCCAACTAGGCACAGACTGCCTTGCTGCTGACTAGACATCCAGTCAGCCACCATTGAACCTAGGGTGCCCAATCCTCCTGTGATCACTGTCAGGCCTGGCATAGCTGCTGTGCTGGATGTGTGCTGAGCATGCTGGGCCTGCTGGGTTTGAATTACGATCTTGCCCACATGGCGAGCCTGTGACATTTGCCGGAATGCTGCCTGTGCATCGTGCACTCTGTGCAAGACTTGGGGCAGGGGCTGAAGGCTTCCTCGAGACAAGCCTCTAGCAATGCCCTGGAGTGAGTGCTGGATGACATTCTTGGGTAAGAAGTCAACAGCCACGAATTGGTATGACACATCTGGCCGGTCTTGAGCCACACGTGCAGCACTCCAGATGTCCCGCTTGCCAATTTCCACAAATTGGCCACCAATTTGCAGAGTAGCTAGTGAGGCAGCCAGCATGCCCGGGGAGGTGAGTGAGTTGAGCACAGAGCTGGTTTTGACCCCGAGCTGAGCCAGATCTGAGGCAAAGGCAGTGTCTCTGGAGTTGACAACTGTCTGACAAGACATGTTGCGCAGCAATGAGCGCTTGCTGCTGCTACCAGCTGTTGCTACCACATGAATGGCTTTGCTGCAAGCTACTTGACTGGCAGCCAATCCAACTCCACCTGCAGGGTCAGAATTGGTCTGCTTGCAGCAGCTGTATTTTTCAAATGTAGCAATGCTGTTAGCCACACAAGCTGCACGACTGAGCGCATTCACATGCAATGACTGTAACAAGCATACATGGTGAATTTGCATACATGCTTTATATTCTTGCACTCAGGTCATAGGTTGCGTCGTCAGGTTTGTGCTGACTTAGGTGTAAACACAAGGCATGTTTGAGCAGCAACTACTCCTACACCAGCAGCATCATCAAGCTGAACATGAAAGTCACTAGTAAATAGGCCTTGAGCATATCCAGAACAGGGTTCAAAGTGTCATACCTGCTGTAGCATGTATGAGTGCATGTGTGCCAGGTGCAACACTCATGGCATGGCTGAAAGCCATGTCAGCAGTCATGAAGACTGTAGGCATTGTTGCTGCCTGCTCAAAGGTGACGTGAGGGGGCATGGCAACCACCAGTCTGCTGTCAGTCACAACATGGGAACCCAGTGATCCGGCCACTTGACCAAACACATGCTGTCCTGCACAGCAATGACAGCATACTTATGTAAGTAGACGCTCAACAATGTACAGCTAGTGCTGGACAGCCAATGATGTACAGATCTGGCCCTTTCTATGCAGTGTGGCGAAACATGAAATGCAGTAAGAATCTGAGTTGTGTAGCTTCCAAGGCAATTGGATGCTTCTCACACTCATTCCCGTCAAGGGTCTTTCACAAGACATGAGCTTCACATCAGATGCAATAGGAAAGAGCCTATTTCAAGTCACCTTGGACAAATCCTTGTACACCTTTACCGATGGCTATGATCACGCCAGCGCAGTCAGCCCCAGGGGCACCTGGGTCCCCAGGATACATCCCCAACACATTCAGCACATCCCGGAAGTTCACGCCCACAGCATGCACCTCCAGCAGAACCTGCCCAGCTGCCGGCTGCTGTGGTGGCAGACTCACAGGCTTCAGATTTCCCAGGGCACCGCGTGGTGAGGGCATCAGCTGGAATGGCCCTGACAGCACAGGGCTGTTGGCAGCAGCGAAAGGAAGCAGCTTGGAACTGTGCAGGACACCAGCTTGCTGTGAGGAGGCATGCTGTGCCTGCTGTGCACCATTTGAAATGTCAATGGTTGGTGACAAGGCAGATGCCTTGCTGCTTGCATATGCTGGATGGACATCTGAAGCCTGGCATCGCATGGTCGGATACTCATGACCAAGTGTCTTCACCAGCGCGCGCAGTCCAACCAGGGCGTTTGAAGAAGCCTCTGTTGGGGCTGCTTGTGCTGTCAAAGCTGTTGTAAGTGCCCCTGCTGTCAGCAGTGTGAAGCCAGGCTGCATGCCACAGTCCGATGCCGCAGCAGCAGCCTTTGCAAGTGCAATAGCCTTTGCATACACCTCAATCAGGTTGCTGTTGCCTAGTCTGGTCCTGCTCAAGGAGCCGTCTGCTGTTTGTGCCAGCAGCTGTCTTGGTTCAGAAGCTGGTCGTGACATGACATACAGCATGCTGTCTTGGGTTGACTCCTGCTGAGCCTGCTGTGCTGCCTTACCAGACTGCAGAGGCTTTGCCAACAGGTTGCAAACCTGGCACAACCTGCCAACTGCAAAGTCCACCGCTATGCTGTCATCGGCTGCTGTACTTTGCATCTGAGCTGTGGCTGTAAGCTGCTGATCCAGATCACTGTGAGTGGGGCTCATCCTTACAGCTTGAACACCAACAGGCACCCTGAGGGCACTTTGGGCACCAGTTTTGCCCTGACTCAGGGCTGCTCCAAGCTGGAAGGCACAATCCAGCTGAGCTGGACACACCTCACTGCTGACTGTACTGCTCTTGCTGCTGGTCAGCATCCCAAACAGCACGCCTGCAGTATGAGGCTCCAATCCCCAAATCTGCCGCATCATGCAAGCAAAGTGTGAGGTGTCAGCTGAGGACTCAGCCTTTGGTGCTGCGCTGATCTGCACTTGACTCAGGTAGCCGGTGAGGTGAGTCTGTTGCAGACTCCCAGTTGCAACTCTGACTTGACCATCTGAGCTGTTGACGCTGACCTGGACTGTCACAGCCCCAGATTTGGCTGTGTGCTGTGGCAGAAGAAGAGGTGAAGGAAGCGCAGCATCCAACAGCACAGTTGTGCTCTGGCTGGATGCAGCTGTCAGCAGCTTGGCTGCAGAGCATGCTAGGTCGAAGGATCCAGCACCCGGCATCAAGGATCTGTCTGCCACAATGTGGTCCCACAAGTATGCTGCTGATGGCGCTGCCAGGTTTGCCTCCAAGACTGTGATCTTACTTGCACTGCCCTTGAAAGTGGTCAGAAGTGGGTGCACTAAGGGTGCCACCCAATGGCGCCTTCGCTGGAAAGGCAAAGGTTTTGCCTTTGCCATTGCTGACTGGCAGGCTGGTGACTGGACAGACATGATGGCATGGGCATTGGTGCCTTGGAAAGCAAAGGCACTGGTTCCACAGTATAGCTGAGACCCAGCCTGTGACGCAGCCATAGGGCCTGTCTGTCTGGCTGCCACCATCTTGCGCACGTCTGAAGCCTGACTGTTGAAGCTGCTTTCAATGTGGGGGTTCAGTCTGCGCAGATGCAGCACAGGCAGGACAGCCTGTTGTGACAGGGCAAGGTGGGCATGTGCCAAGCCAAGCACTCCTGCTGCTGGTTCAGAATGACCGCACCATGACTTGGCTGCCAACAGCGACAATGGGTTTGAGTGGGTGTTGTCAGCCGCCATGACAGCAGCAGCAGCACCAAACTCGATGGGATCACCAAGAGGAGTTCCTGCAAAGCCACAGTGCTATCAGCATCATGGCCGAAGGAAACTGCAGGGATGAGATCGAGCAGCAGCAGCTTATGAGATGGTGACACACAGTCCCAGCTGCAGTTACTACCACATAGCCACAACATAGTCAAATAGCCGCATCTGTGCACAAATGGTCAAGGTATGGCATCTGCTCATCATCATGCAGTCAAGAGAGTGAAAGTACCTGTGCCATGCAGCTGCAGAGCATGCATATGTGCAGGCTCCAGGGCAGAAGCCTGCAGGGCTTGTCTGATGACGCCCTGCTGGGAGGGGCCATTAGGAGCAGTCAGGCTGCTGCTGCGCCCATCCTGGTTCACTGCTGTTGCATGCATGTATGCAAGCACAGCTTGTCCACCTTGTTGTGCGCTGTTCTGAAACTCATCTGCGTTTTGCAGCATTACTGTTCCACAGCCCTCTGCTCTGACATACCCATCAGCCCCAGAATCCAATGTTTGACACCTGCATTTCAAATTGACAACCTTGCATGGCTGGTGTTGGTGCTGTGTATGCCCATCTTGACATCGTATCCCAGCAGCTTATCACCAAAAGAAGCAACCTCACAGGCAGCCTCAACAAAATCAGCAGTATCAACATGTTACATCCAAGATGATCGGTGTAGATCAAGCAGAAGTTTGTGAGGAATAGACTTGCTTTTTGGGCTGGTCTACAAAGCATGCATGGTGCAGATATGCACACCAACTTGCGCAAACTTTTTTGGAGCGCATATCTGGTGTTGACTTGCTGTAAAATGCACTTTGCTTTGATTTCATCTAGTTAACATTGCTCAAGACAAGCTAGCGTAACGCATGGATGACGTCATTGCGGTTGAGCTTCTTACCTGCCGGCTGCTGACAGCATGCCTGCCACTTGGAACATGGCATGTGTGTGAGGTGTCAACAACAGGTTCACACCGCTGCTGCTGGCACTGATACACTGACCAGCGTGCAAGCTGTTGAGAGCCACATGTAGCGTGACCAAAGAAGAGGAGCAGGCTGTGTCCACAGCCATGGCTGGGCCTTTCAGTCCAAAGGTGTAGGCTATGCGCCCAGCAGTCACACTGCATCACAACCACAAATTGCTTCAGCTCCTTTTCATTTTTTGATTGCATGTCATGCTGCATGCACCTCATTTATATGCTGATGCTACGTGTTATGATTTGGCATCCTGTTCAGATCATGCAGAGGCGCTACCTGTGCATGCATATTCAGGCAGTACTCAGCAACGTTGTACAAGACAGGAACACAGTAAGTTTAAGGTGCAGCATGGCTTGGAATCAAGGAACAGAATAGGGGGCAGAGTGCACACACCTCAAAGTTGTGCTGGTTGCATTGTAGCCTGTGTACACCTGTGACTGCTCAGCAGTCAGCCTTTGGTAGTCTGTTGAAGACACCCCAACAAAGACCCCACAGGGCCCTGTGCTGCTCCTGCCTGATGAAAGCTGTGCCTCTGCAATGGTCTCCAGCAACAGACGCTGCTGTGGGTCCATGAGAGCGGCTTCGGCATCACCCAGCCCAAACATGCCAGCGTCAAATCTGTCCACGTTTGACAGGAAAGCGCCGAACCTGCTTGGAATGTTGCTGCTGGTAGCTGCATTGCTGATGCTCAGGTCCACATCCCAGCGCCCCAATGGGATCAGTCTGACTGCGTCAGTCCCAGGGATGCTGGAGATCGCATCTTGGGATGATCTGATGACCATGGCAGTCATGGCCACCAGGGCAGGGCCGTTTCCAGCGCCTTGATGAGGCACAAGCCTCAAAGTGGTTGCTGGCAGTGATGCAGTCTCATGGCTGTGGATCACTTCCAGCTGCTGTTCCACCGCTGCCGCAGCTGTGGCCACTGCCAGCTTGGGGTACAGCAGGTCTGCTAGGGCATTGACGGTGGGGTAATCAAAGACCAGAGTAGCTGGCAGTTGTAGTCCCAGCTTGCTCTCAAGCGTGTTGCGCAGCTCAACTGTACCGAGAGAGTCTAGCCCTGCTGCCATGAGAGGTTCATCATGACCTATCACATGGCCAATGACAGTCTCCACAGCTGTGGTGATCTGCTGCAGCAGTGCATCTCTTGACAGAGTCAGTGTGTCTGAGCTGCTGCTGCGGCTGCCCGACACCACATCCAGATTGGCCTGAGTCAAAAGGGTTGGAGCTTGATCTTTGCTGACAGGCATGAAGTCTGCATAGGCTGAGTTGCTCTGGTTTGCAGCTTGGCCCAGGAAAGCGCTCCATGCAAAGGGGACAGCTGTGAGTAGATGGCAGGCAGTGGTGAGGGCAGAAGACAAAGCGGCGAGGCCTTGGGAGGGGGTGATGAGGGGCATGCCCATGCGAGCCAGCCTGGCAGCAGTGCCGGCATCACCACCAGCCATGCCGCCCCCTGCCCAGCCCCCCCACTGGATGCTGCTCACCCCAGGCCGGCCTTGGGCAGCCCAGTGGGCAGCCAGGCCGTCCAGAGCCCCATTGGCTGCGCTGTAGTTGGCCTGCCCAGCTGAACCCAAGAATGATGCCACTGATGAGAAAAGCACGCTGGAGTGACAAGGCTGCAAGCTGACCTTCTGGTGAATAGCTTCAAGGCTAGTCACCTTGGCTGTCATCACACTACGCACTGACTGTGCTGACTGGTTCTGCAGAGTGGAGTCTGCCAGTACCCCGCTGGCGTGGATCAAACCTGTGAGTGGTTTCTTGCTGGTCAAACAGGCGGTTGCTGCTGCTTCAGCAGTTGCCAGATCTGCAGCTAGAAGCGTGACAGCAGCATTGCAGCTGCCTGAAATTAGCTTGACAAAGGTCTGTGCATCACACGCAGCCTTGCCTGTCCGGCCAATCAGTGTCAAAGCCTGGTGCCCTTGGTTGATGAGCCAGTCAGCAGTCAGAGATCCCAGTGACCCCAGGCCGCCGGTGATTAACCAATTACTATAATTGGGGTTGCTGGTTTGCAGTGAGGGCTTGGCTGCAGTGATGACAACCTTGCCTACATGCCTTGCTTGTGACATCTGACGCAGCGCGCTGTCTGTGCTGCAGATGCTGTGCATGATCTGGGGCAGAGGGCAGAATGAGCCGCTGCTGACAGCCTGTGCAGCCCTGGTGAGGGCTGAGTGCACAGCAGAGGGCGGAAGGAAGTCCACAGCTAGGAGGGAGTAATGCAGGTCAGGCCTGTCTTGGGCGAGGCGGGCGGGGCTCCAGATGTCCCTCTTGGAAATCTCCACAAAGCGACCCCCAAGCCTCACCCCTGCCATTGACCCCGCCACCATTCCCGGGCTGGTCAAAGAGTTCAGCACCACATTGACTCCACCAAGTGCAGCCACATCACTGGCCATGGCACTGCTCCTCGAGTTGACCACATGCTTGATGCCTAGCTGCCGCAGCAATGCGCGTTTGCTAGGTCCGCCAGCAGAAGCAACAACCTCTGCCTGAGCAGCTGCCAACACCTGAACTGCTGCCAGTCCAACTCCACCGGCAGCTGCATGCACAAGTACTCTGTCGCCAGACTTGACCATTGTTGCCTGCCTGAATGCTGTGTCTGCTGTGATGTACACAGTGGGGATGGTGGCTGCTTGCACGTGGGTCAGCTGCGCTGGCATCTGTACCAGACAGCTGGCATTTGCCTGGACATGTGATCCCAGGCAGCCAGGGGCCAATCCCAGCACGGCCATGCCTGGTTGCAGATTAGTGACTCCAGCACCAACAGCTGTAACAACTCCACCGCAGTCAGCCCCCGGGGCGCCAGGGTCCCCAGGGTACATCCCCAACACATTCAGCACATCCCGGAAGTTCACCCCGACGGCTTGCACCTCCACCCACACCATCCCAGGCTGCAGCTTGAGCCTAATTGGGACCGGGACCAGGTTGTGTAGGGCCTCTGGGCTGGGGCAGAAGCTGGAAAGGCCCTGCCCCTGCTGCAGAAGAGATTGCATGACGCTGGACTAAGTGGGGTTTCAGCGCCAGTCCTGCATTCTGGGCCTGCTCCACAGGGTGTTGCAGAGACCGAGGCTTTGCTGCTAACAGCAGAGGGCGCAAGGTTTTGCCGCCCGGCAGAAGCTGGCTGATGCTTAGGGTTCCTCCATACAGACCCTTGCTCTCCAGCCCACCAGACTTCAGCAATGCTGTGACCAGTGGACCATAAGCAGTGGCTCTGGCCTGTGGCACGGGGTATGGGAGGGTGTTTGACCCTGTGGAAACCAGCAGATGGCAAGACACATGCTGTGTGCGCTGAGCCTGCTGAGCATGAGCCATTGCATGCAAAGCTGCTGCCACTGCGCCCTGTTTGGTTCTCAAGCTCAGAGCTGATCTCAAATCTCTCTCGGCAGCAATGGAGTTGCTAGCCTGCCACAGAGTCTCATACAAGATCTCAGCATCTGTTGTTGCATCTTCAGCTTGCGGTCTGCTTGGCTGCATGGGCTTGGCAAGCAGCTCCTCCACATTGCCTAGGGCCTGCCCTTCAGTGCTCTCCAGCCAGTTGCTGGAAAGGGCAGACTGCCCATCAGGCCGATAGGCACAGCCAGTCCACATTGGGGCCACCCTCTGCAGCCCTATGTAGTATGCCTGAATGGTGGCAGGCACGCACACGCTACCAGGCCTAGGTATAGCAGCCAAATGGAAAGAGGAATCCAAAGCTGCAGGGTCAAGGGCCATTCCAGCGGTGCCAAAAGGGCCAGCTGCTAGGCCTGCTATGCTGTGCTGAGGTTTGAGTTCCTGCTCCTCGATATGGATCTGATCCAGCAAGCCTAGCTTCCTGAGCAAAGAATCAGCTGGAACTGCCATGTGTGGCTCAGCGCTTCTGTGCGTGTGTGTGGCGTCTGGAACACACCTGATGCTGCCATACATGTGAGTGCGCACAGCAGAGCTGGAGCTTTGGCTGGATAGCGCCAAGCTGCCAGTGACCAGATCCAGCTGGCACACAAGATCTGAGCTGCTGTGCTGAGCTTGCATGCTGTGCAAGTCCAGTGGCATTGGAATTCTGATGCCTGTCAACACCAGCTGCGGCTGATCAGCCACTGTGGTTTGGCAGGCTGCCATTGCTGATGCCTGTGCCAATTCCAGAAATCCAGCTGCAGGGAATATGGCCTTCCCTAGGACTTGATGGTCCAGAAACCCTGCCAGTTTGGGCTGATTTAGCTGACACTGCATCACCAGGGTTGAGCCAGTGAGCTTCACAAAAGCACTCAGGAGCATCTGAGGCTGAGGCGCGAGCCAATGTCTGCTCTGTTGCCAAGCTAGGCCACCCCCAGCTGCCTTGTAGGGCCGCTTCTCAACTTCATTTGCCCCTTGCATGATCACATGGGCATTCGTGCCTTGGAATGCAAAGGCACTGACACCAGACACCATAGAAGCCCCAGAGGTGAGTCCAATCACAGCAGGCGCTGGCTGTCTGGGCAGATGCATTCTAGCCTTAGCAGACAACTGGTCAAAAGCGCTGCTGACATGAGGATTGACAGTGCGTAGGTGCAGTATGGAGAGTGTTGCTGCTGACTGCATAGCTTGGCAAGCGTGCAGCATGTTCATGACACCAGCGGCTGGCTCAGAGTGGCCTATTGAAGACTTGGCGGCCATCATTGTGAGGGGGTGGGTCTGGCTGGGGTCTGCTAGGAGCAGCCCTGCGGCTGCTGCTGCCTCAATTGGATCACCCTGCATTCCAACAAAGATTTTGCAACAACACTGCATGAACTGCGTGAAATGCCAAGTTTGTACAGAGTCTGGAAGCAAAATGAGTCTGACAAACAGACGCACATGTTGTGGGGACTCAGAGACAATGAGAGCATGATCACAACAGGAACTTCACATGGCATCCTTAGGCCTGTACTGACATAGCAACATGCTAACCTGCTGACATAGCAGTCACAACTCGCAAACACATCTGACAATCATGCAAAGTTTTAGTAAGTTCATGTGCTGCATGCAAAGTTGGTAGGTTAGTCAAGAGGTTTACCAGTGAGGTGCCAGTGCCATGCAGATGCAGGCTGTGCATTGCAGCAGCTTCTGTTCCAGCTGCCGTCAGAGCTTCCCTGATGACTGCAGCCTGAGAAGGGCCATTGGGAGCAGTCAAGCTGCTGGCTCTGCCATCCTGATTCACTGCTGATCCAACCATGACGGCACAAGGTGAGTCACTCTCACCCCAGCTGCTAGCCATCATCACCATTGCACATGACTCAGACCTGCAGCAGCAAGCGGACAGCAGCTGTGTCAGCGTGATTTCTTACAAGCACCAGCTATATAGCGCATTCATTGTGGATTGCAACAAGCATTTGGCCCGAAGATGTTGCTCATTCACGTGCTACTTTGTCTGCCCAAGTTTACCCACTGGCTTTGGATAGAGAGTGAACAACAGGCTGGATTGTGTGTTGTAGCTGTTGGGTGACAGCCGTTGGAAGCATGTCAACAGAAGGATTCACTGTAAGAACACACAGACTGGCCAGCAACAAGCAAACTGTCATGGCGCAGCTTCAGTAGAATTCAGTATAACTTCAGTAGGGATTCAGTAAAACAAATTCTCAAGAGGAATTAGACTTTCATACCTGACGTAACCATCGGCTGCAGCATCAAGGGCCTTGCAGCGGCCGTCCCCGGTCAGCATGCCAGCTCTCTGAAACATGTCTGTGGTGGAGGGCAGCAGCATCATGTTGATGCCACCTGTCAGGGCATGGCCATGTGACAGTGCACACTCCCTGGCTGCATTGGCGGCCACCAGAGAAGAAGAGCAGGCTGTGTCCATGGCCACTGCAGGCCCCTTGAAGCCAAAGTGGTACGAGATGCGGCCTGTGAAGCACATCAGGCTGACAAAGTTGAAAAAGATGCAGAATGACTTCACAGAGCAAGCATTTCTGTATCAAAATGCAGTATGCAAAACATCAGACAGTACATCACACTTTGGTGAGCAACAGACTGGGGATCTCTGCACGCGCATGACAATACCTCCTGCTTGTGATGACAAACCTGCCTGATTGGATAGATGCTCTGTCATATGAAGCTCCAGTCTGTGTTCAGCATTGTTTGTGCACAAGTTGTTTGCATCCTTCTGTCTACTTTTGTGCGGACTGCTGCACATGCGTGACTTGTGCACATCCTATGAGAAGCAGCAGATGGCACAAAGTGTGTGCTGAACAACATGCATGCTGGGCAACAAACGCAGTCAACTCAAATCATGCTGTGAATGATCTGCTGACCTGCTGCAACACTGAGCACAGCGCTCTGTGCTGTGTAAGCTCCCACTGGCACCCCATGGGTGCTTGCCATCTTGGCATACTCTGTCCAAGAGATGCCCACAAACACACCAGCTCTTGTCAGGCTTGGACCACTTGACACGCCATGTTGCACACCATGTAACACTTCAGCAGTGCATTGCAGCAGACAGCGCTGCTGAGGATCCATGGAAATGCCTTCAGCCATTGACAGTCCAAAGGCAGCTGAATCAAACAGCTCCACGTCTCTCATGAAGCTGCCAAAGCGTGCTTGCATGCTGTGCTTCTGGCCAGCAGCTGAGTCAGCATCCCAGCGAACATCTGGGATGAGAGTGATGTGATCTTGATCCCAAGCACTGCTGCCACTGCTGTGGGAAGCTGTGGCCATTGGATGGGAGGCAGCAGCCAGGATTGCCACAGCTGTGGGCCTCCCCTGCTGCTCATCACCTGACAAAGATACAGGTAGCACCATGCTGGCGGGCGCTGCAGTGACCGCAGCTGCTTGAGCATTGTCTACCAAACTGGGAGACAGCACTTGCAGCTTGCTGTGAAGGTATGCTGACACAGCATTGACAGTGGGGTAATCAAACACCAGGGTGCCTGGCATCTGCATGCCAAAGCGTCTGCTGAGTACATTAGCAAATTCCACAGATCCCAGGGAATCTAGCCCAGCAGACATCAAAGGCTCCTCCAGACCAACGCTCTCGCCAATGATGCTTTGCAGGGCTGTTTGGACCTGGGCTGAGACAGCCTCATGTGACAGGGCAGGAGCCCTAGCAGTGGTGGTAGCCACACCTGTGGCCATGCTGGCCACAGCTGCATCAGACCGGCCACTCACTGACACCGCAGCTGTGGCAGCAAGCTGAGTGAAGAAGTGAGGAATGGGAGTCATGGCAGCAGTGTAGGTAGGCCAGTCAAAGGGGTTGACAGCAATGACAGCTGTTGATGGGGAGGCTGTTGCCATGCTGTGTAGCACTGCTTGCATGGCAGCCAAACCGGCTGAAGGCTGCAAGAAGCCCTGCCCTAGACGTTTCAAGCGAGCCAGCACAGCGTCCGTTGCCATTCCTGCACGCGATACCCAAGTTACGTAGGTGTTACACATGATCAGTGAGCTGGCAGCTGACTCACATAGACGTATTAGCAATGTGACTGTTTGCAAGGTTGCTCTGACAGCATGGGCATGCACACATGTAATGAGCTTGAGTGCCATATAGCAATGTGACTGTTTGCAAGGTTGCTCTGACGGCATGGGCATGCACACATGTAATAAACTTGAGTTTCAAGCTATCTGCCACAGACCGCAACAATAACTGTGCAGTCAACAGGTGCACTGCACATTCAGCAGCATATCTGATGTTGCAAAGCGCTGCAGCAGATGATGCGCTGTCAACACTCTTCTGCTGTCTTCACTTATCAACATGTTGCTCACCTGTAGAGGACCAAGCACCCCATTGCACAGCTGATGCCACACCTCCAGCAGCCTGCTGGGCAGCAGCCCAAGCATCCAAACCAGCATTGGCTGCAGCGTAGTTGGCCTGGCCTGCCGTCCCCAACAGTGATGCCACCGAGGAGAACAGTGCCATGTGTTGCAGCGGCAGCAACCCTATGGCAGAACTCATGGCTGTGAGTGCTGCCACCTTGGGGGCCAAGGCAACCCTAAGGCCTGCTGCAGACTGCCCTTGAAGCATGCTGTCCTTCAGCACCCCACTAGCATGTAGAAGGGTAGACAGGGGGCTGACCCCTTGCTGCTGCGAGTTGCCTAAACAGGCTGCATCGGACTGGAAGCTGGCATCAGTCATGTGAGCAGTCACAGAGGCACCTGACTGAAGAAGTTTGTGGAAGTCGGTGCTGGCTGATGCGCGACCTGATCTGCTGAGTAGGGTTAAGTGAATTGGTAGGGCTGCCTGGTGAGTTGCCCATGTGGCCATCAGCAACCCTAGCCCACCTAACCCTCCTGTGATTGTGACTGAGGGGCCCACAGCTGCTGACTCAGCTCCCATACCTGTGGCTGGATGAGTCAAGACCACCTTGCCTACATGACTGGCTTGCATCATCTGGCGAAAGGCAGCTGGGGCATTGCCCAAGGGGTGGCAGATACTTGGCAAAGGGCAAAGGGTGCCCTTTGTGAGGGCTGCTGACACCCATTGAAGGCTGGACTGGATACAGACTGGGGATAGGAAGTCCACTGCAATGTAGGAAAAGCTGCAGTCAGGTCTGGCTACAGCCGCCAGCTGTTGAGCCCAGATGTCCCTTTTGGATATCTCAATGAACCGCCCACCAAGCTTCAGCACTGCCATGGACGCTGCAACATGCCTGCTGATGTCAGGCTGTTCAGCACCACATTGACACCACCTAGCTGAGCCACCTCAGCAACAAACTGAGTGAGGCGAGAGCTGACCACATGCCTCACACCGAGCTGATGTAGCACTGCGCGTTTCTGTGCGCTGCCAGCTGTTGCAATGACTGTGGCTCCAAGAGCGTGTAGCAGCTGAATGGCTGCTAGGCCAACACCACCGGCAGCAGCATGCACCAGGACTGTGTCACCAGCTGACACCTGTGCAGCCTGCATGAGCGCCACCTGTCCTGTCACCATCACAGTGGGGACTGTAGCTGCCTCATGGAATCCCATGTGGATTGGCATGTGGACCAGGTTGCTGACGCTGGTGGCCACACATGATCCCAAGCTGCCAGGTGCAATCCCAAAGACTGCGTCCCCAACTCTGAAGCTGGGTGAAGTTACATTACTGGGGGTGGCCACAGCTGGGCCCACTGCCATAATCACCCCGGCACAGTCAGCTCCTGGGGGGCCTGGGTCCCCGGGGTACATGCCCAGCACATTCAGTACATCCCTGAAGTTCAAACCCACTGCTCTGACTTGGACCAGAACCTCATTAGGCTTGAGATTCACCAAGGAGGCGTCAAAGGGCAGGGGCACAAGGTTGGATAGGGATCCTCTAGGCTCCGGCCTGAGCTGAAAGAGATCTTGCCCAGGTGCTCTGACCCTACTGTGTGTGAGCTGCGGCTTGCTCAAGGTGCCGGCTACAACTGTAGCAGAATCCAAGAAGCCTAAGCAGTGTGATGCAGTTGATGCATTTGTCTGGTTGGCTAGACCCAAGCTCGATGTATGATGGTCTGCTGTGCTGAGAGAGACTTGGACACCGGTGAGCTCTGTGGCAGCTGTGCGTAGCAGGCCTGACACCACCCCCTCCATCACCCTAGCACCCCTGCTGGACCTGCAGCTGATGGTGCTTGTCCTGGCATCTGTGAGTGTGTGTATCTGAGGCTGACTGTGCGTCTGACACCTGTGCAATAGCTCTAACATGGAGCTAGCAGCCTGCACTGGGTTGTATGCCAGCTTGGAGAAGGTGCTGTGGCCTGTGACTGCTCTCAGCATGATGCTGTTGGCTGTTGAGCTCCTGCTGCGCAACTGCTGCTGCTGCAGCTGCTGTACAGGCTCCACAACACACTGCTGCTGCACCTCATACATGTCCTGTGACTCTGCTAGCCTGAGGTCTGCTTGAGCGCGAGTTGCTGAAGGTAACACCTTGGTGACCAGTCCTGACACTGAAGCACATGGCTCGCCTTGGTGTAGCATGCAGAAGTCAGCAAGTGACTGGCCAGGGCTGCTGGCATCTGCCCTGCCCTCTGCTATGCAGGCATGCATGCTGCTGGAGTGACCATATGAATCTGCTGCCGGGCTTGGGACCAGATAAGCCCCAACAGCAACTGGGACTTTGACACCGCTGCCAGGTGTTACGACGCCAAGGTGGAAGGTGCTGTCTAGGGTTTGTGGAGGAATCAGGAACCCTGCCAGCAGTGCCTGCTTAGGCACCATCACCTGTGCAACTGCTGCTGCAGCTGCTGTAGAAGCTACAGCTACTGCTGCTTGATCGCCTGCTCCTGTGCCGGCCCTGGGTCCGGCTCTTCTTCTCCTGGTCTCCTCGTCTCCCTCCACTCCTGCCGCTACTGCTGCTGGGCTGTCTTCTAGGCTGGCAAGAAGTTGTGCAATGGCACCGTGTGAGCTTCTTTGCAAGCTCTGCTGTGCTGAGCTCTCCTTTGACCCTGCTGTAAAGCTGATTTGACATCTGGCATTGGTCTGTGATAATGAGCTGCTAGCTGACATGCAGCCAATCTGCAGCATGCCAGTCGCAGCATCCACTGTTGTCTGCAACTGCAGGCTGGCAGATTGCTGCCCTGCTGTGGCACTTGTCAGGATGATAGGCGCTGCTATGACCAGATCAGAGATGATGGAGTCTGACACCTGGTCATGCAGCATGCTTTTGGCAGCTGCTGCGGCGACTTCCAGCATGGCTGCTGCCGGGAAGAGAGGTCTGCCCATGACATGATGGTCCATCAAGAATGCCAGATTAGGATCAGCCAGCTGGCACTGCATGATCACTGTGTCCCTCTGGCTGCTTGCAAACACTAACAGGCTGTGAGGCTTTGGCAGCACCCAGTGACGCTGCTTTTGCATGGGAAAATGAAGCGCAATTCCTGCCGACAGAGAAGAGCCATGATTTGCGTCTCCTGATGTGGTAGACACCACAGCATGGGCGTTGGTCCCCTGGAATGCAAATGAGCTGACTCCACCATGCATTTGCATCCCAGACACCAGAGGGGCCCCATGTGTCTGCCTTGACATGCTGACTAGACCACCACCACCACCACTGCCAGTGCTCCTGCTGCTGGAAGCAGCAGCATTCAGAACACTGCTGACATATGGGTTCAGGCTGGTGAGATGAAGAAGACCAGGAGCAGTGGAGTGAGTGAGCTCAGCTGCAATGGTGAGCAGGCCCACAAGCCCGGCAGCAGGCTCAGAATGGCCCATCATGGCCTTGGCTGCGGTCAGGGTCAGGGGCTGCTGCCGAGGGTTGCCCCTGTCGGATTGGGCCAGTACCACAGCAGCAATTGCGCCCATCTCAATGGGGTCTGCAAGCACCACAACAGATGCTTCCTCAGTAGCTCAAACAGCATGAGTGGAGTGTATATCTGTCTGTCTGTCCTGACAGAAACAGCATGCTTGCACAGGGTCATGCATTGCTGCAGACGTTACATTTGCTCACCATGTCACTGTCAAGAAGCCAAGGTACTCTGGGCAGACAGACAGATTACTATGCTTTAAACTAGCCAACAAGTCTAAGCACATACAGAAGAAGACAAAGGTCACATTTGGAAAACATCAAGACAGCTTAGAACAAACACAAAAACTTGCATGTGATCAGGGGGTGGATAAGGGGGGGGGGCGGGTTGAGACCAGGAAGGGGGGTTCAATTCTGCTTACCTCCAAGAGGGGTCCCAGTGCCATGCATCTGCAGCTGTGACACCTGTCTCCCATCCAAACCCCCAGCCTGCAGGGCTTGTCTGATAACGCCCTGCTGGGAGGGGCCATTGGGGGCAGTCAGGCTGCTGCTGCGCCCATCCTGGTTTACAGCACTGCCTGAGAGGAGGACCAGGCCTGGCAGCATGCCTTCTGGTACTGCTGATGCTGGCACCAGTATTGCACAGCCCACTGCCTCAGCCCTCACGTACCCATCAGCAGATGCATCCAAAGTCTTGCACCTGCAATTTATGAAGCTCACTTGTGATACAGGAAGTACGTGGGATGTACAATGTATCTACTTTACAAACAGCTTCACCAAGTCAAATTCATACAGCAATGAGCTGTTGGCATGCAGGTCTGGCAAGGGCTGCTGTGAACATACTATTGTTGTTAACTTCACACAGGAGTCAGCAACCTTGCACATATTGTGCAGCTGCTAAACAGCCAGCATGCAATGACCATGTGCTCATTGCGCATTTTGACAAGTCTCACTATCAGACTTGAAACCAAAAGCAACCACATGGGTGCACACCACAAGCACCTGTGCTTCCCAGCCAAGTTGTCTCATTACTCACAACTGGCTCCACACCCCAGGCTGTAAGGTACAAAATGCTCTTTCAATTCCGCTATGTCTATTTTAATTCACAACCGTTATCCCTTCCCTACACTGGAAATCTAAAATCAGAAACGCCTGGGGACAGTAAAACGCGTTTCTGCATTGTGGAGCTGTTTTAGGAAAGAAAACAAACAAAAAGCACACCTGCCCTCCTCTGACAGCATGCCAGCTCGCAGGCAGGCCCGCGTCCAGGATTGCACCAGGGTTAGGTTGACTCCCATGCTGGCAGCTGCAGCCACGTCCCCACTCATTAAAGCCTTGGCTGCCAGGTGCGTGGTCACCAGGGACGATGAGCATGCTGTGTCAACTGCATCAGGAACACACACACACTTTCAGTCTTGACAGAAAACTGTAAAGGCAGTGGGCAACGTGTGAATACACTGTATTGGATGTTGTTTTAAGCGTTCGTGCCAGATCTTGCTGAGATAGACAGCAGGCATCAATAACACAAGCAGATGAACACACAGCATGAGATGCTATGGGCATCCACCATGAGTTGGAGGACAGCATGTTGCAAAAATCATAATCATGGCTAACTTCACAGTTTTGCGCATTGTGACAGACAGAAGGACCTCAGGCATATTGCAGGTGTCAAACAGCTGAAGAAAGCATGCAGGCAGATCATCTGCCACTGCACCAAAGCTGCTCAAATCATGCTGAGATCAACGCTGTGTTGGGTAGTACTATACCTGCCAGAGCAGGTCCCTTCAGACCAAAGGAGTAAGCAATACGCCCGCTGGTCACACTCAAATGCGCTCCAGTGGCATAGTACGCATTCAGGTTTGTCCCAGTCTCATATGTGATACGAGCATACTCCAGTTGAGACACTCCCACATAAACACCAAACTGCTGCTTGATGCTGCCGCTGCTCACAGCAAGCCTGTCACTCCCAAAAGTGTGGCTGTCCCATGTGTTGAAGTCTGATTGTGCTTCTGCAAAGCTCTCCAGCAGCAGTCTTTGCTGGGGGTCCATAAGCGTCGCTTCTGAAGCAGATAGGTGAAATGCTGCAGGATCAAACTGGTCTGCACCACTGAGGAAGGACCCGAAGGCTGCACTCAGCTCTGAGGAGTTGTCCAAGGCTGGCTCATCTGTGTTCCACCTATCCAGCAAAACACGGCTGATCCTGTCTACAGGTGTAGTGGACGCCCCTGGCTGCAAGCTCCCTCCTGGCACATGATGTGCTGACGCAACAATTGCAACTGCCTTGGATTCTGTATCAACATGATTCACAGCCCGTGGCAGTTGCAGTTCCAGAGGCAAGACAGAGTGCACAGGACCTGCAGATGTGGTCACTTTTGATGTTGTGCTAGGCAGGGCAGGGCCTTCCGCTGCTGCAGCTGTGGCCACAGCTGGGCTGTCAGCAGGCAGGTGAACGCCACAGCCAGCAAGGTAAGTGACCAGGCTATCCATAGTGGGGTAGTCAAAAATCAAGGTGCCTGGCAGATCAGATGCTAGGGTTTCTTCCAGAGCTGTGGTCAGCTGAATGGCGGTGGCCGAGGTCAGGCCAGCTTCCATGAGAGGTGTGTGGGGATCCACAGCATCCCCAGTGATCTCAGTCACAAGGCTAGCTACAAGGCGCTGTAGCGCCTGAGCCTGTGGTAAACTCTCCTGTCTCAGATTTGTCAGATCACTGCCAGCTGTAGCAGCAGGTTCAGTGCTCTGCAACTGGGAGGAAGCTGAGCTGGTGTCATCCAGGGAAGCTACAAAGGCAGCTATGTCTCTGACTGTAGGGTAGTCAAAGGCAAGGGTGCCTGGCAGGTCCCTGTGCAGCAAAGACTCCAGCTGTGATGTGAGCTGGATGGCTAGGGTAGAGCTCAAGCCAGCATCCATAAGAGGATTGTCCAAGCTTAGCTGTGAGGCCTCAGCTCCCTGCAGTCCTAGAACATCTGCCACAGCTGTGGCAATTGTCTTCATAAGGTCTGGGTGTGAAGAGGAAGAAGCGGCTGCAGCCACAGGCCCAACTGCAGATGCAGAGCAGCTTTGTAAGGCGGGAGATGCTGTGGGTGCAACCTCTGACAAAGTTAATGGCAGCTGCGCCGTGCCTGCTGTGCCTGCTGTGTTCAACCTAGGCTCATGCAGAGTCAGCAGGTAGTCTGCAATCTCAGTAATGGAGGGGTAGTCAAAGGCCAGTGTGCCTGGCAGCTCCAAGCCGGTAGAAGCTTCTAGCAAGGAAACCAGCTGGACAGCACCTGACGAGTTCAGCCCAGCATCCATCAGTGGCTCATCAGGGTTTATGACATCATCTCCAATGGCCTGGGCGGCTGCTGCAGCTGCCTGTTGCATCAGGCTGTCTCTTGCAGAGGAGGCAGTCAAGGCTGCAGCTTTGACATCTGCTGTGCTGTGCATGCTGAGCTCCGAGGCCACCATTGAAGTTGAAACAGGTTGAGGGATTAACAGCACAGCAGGCTCTGAGGTTCTCAGGACCGCAACTGCGTGTGGCGGTGGCATGCCTTGTAAAGCGAGGGCCACAGCTGCAGTAGCAGTGGCGTGGTCACACTGGCTGAGCAGGTCTGAGGGGATGACAGTCACTGTCAGGCAGGCTTGGGTTGTGTTGACAAACTGCTGCAGCTGTGATGTGATGGCGGCATCTGGGGTAGCAGTGGTCAGCAGGCTGATGCAGTGACCAGCGCCAATAGATGTGAGAGCACACAGCTGCAAGCACACGGTAAAATCAGTGTGCCAGTCAGTGTGCACTGACATGAGTTGCACTTCAGGGAACCATTGGTACCGCCTTTCATGGTGTACAGTTGTGCATGTCATACGCATCTGTAGCGATGCTCAAGAAAGCATGAGATTGTTCAGCTCATGTGCTGACACATCGTGGAGTTGAGCTCATGTGCTGACCCAGCATGCAGTTGAGCTCAGGTGCTGACACAGCATGCAGTTGAGCTCATGCGCTGACACAGCATGCAGTTGAGCTCATGTGCTGACACAGCATGCAGTTGAGCTCATGCGCTGACACAGCATGCAGCATGACGAGCCAGGTCGTGCAACACAGAAAGACATAGCAACTCATCACATGGGGATTGTGCACGCTGAAAGACTGTTCACCTTTGTCATGACAGGTGGTGACAAATCATTGGCCACAAGGATGTGGCGCAGATTGGGATCCAAGCAGAAGCCCTCAGAAGCACAATCCACCACAGAAATGCCATTGACTTCAGCCAGAACAGCATCCAAGAGCTTGACTGAGCAGTCAGCTCCTGAACCACTAGCCACAACAGGCATAGGATATGCAGTGGCAGTCGCTGCTTCACTAGCTGCTGCTAGAGATGGCATGCTTACTGCAGGCGCACCACCCTTACTGAATGTAGCTCTGAGCACATTCTTGAGCACCTTCCCAGAGCCGGTTGTAGGCAGCTCATCAATAATATGCACACTAGTTGGACACTTGTATAGTGCCAGCTGAGACTGACACCAGGTGATGACTGCTTGAGGGGTAAGGGGGGTGACGAGGGGTTGACGCAGCACAATGGCGGAATGGACCATTTCTCCCATGATGGCATTTGGCATGCCAAAGGCTGCTGCCTGCAGCACTTGTGGGTGGGCACTCAGGACAGCTTCCACCTCGCTGCAGTACACATTCTCACCACCTGCACATGCAGCCCAGCGTACCATTAGTGATGCAGCCCAGCAGGCCATTAGTGATGTGGCCCAGCATGCCATGAGCCATGCAGCCCAGCAGTGTACGTATGCAGGCTGTACTTACACTGTACCTTCGCTGTACCTACAGTGTATGTAGGCTGTATGTAGGCTGTACCTAGACTGCACCTAGACTGTTATCTAGGCTGTACCTGGGCTGTCTGCAGGCTGTGATGCTTGTAGATGACATGCAGCTGCTTTGGTTCATACCAAAATAATTTTCATGCATATACTTGCAGGCAAAGCAGCATAGTAACTCAATTTCTTCATGAGGAGTGTACATAGAGCAGGGAAGCAATGCAAGGGAGCATATAAGGCTTCAGTATACCCTGCTTTTCACATAGCAGTTCCAATGACTCAGCAAGCAACACACCCTTCAAACGATACCAAAGGAGTCTGTAGAAGGAGCTGTACAGCCTTCAGACAATACCAAACGAGTCTGTAGAAAGAGCAAAATACTGACCGTGCAGAATCATGTCTTTGATACGGTCAACAACAGTGATGTAGCCAGCACTGTTGATAGTGGCCAGGTCGCTAGTACGAAACCAGCCATCCTCCGTGAAAGCCTCCTGGCTTGCTTGGGGCAGCTGCCAGTAGCCCTGGAAGACAGTGGGCCCTCTGCATTGGACTTCCCCTACTTGATGGGAGCCAGGCTTCAGTGGAATGCCCTCTGGGCCCATCAAGCGCACATCCAATAGGCAGAAGGGGCGTCCAGATGTGCAGACAAGGTCAAACTGCTCCTTGGGACTGCAGCAACGCAGTAGTGTGTTGCAAAGAGCACAAACAGTTACATCAAAAGCCACTTACAAGGGTCAGCAACAGCATGCGATCCTTATTCACTTATCAGCACAATAAGGGATAGGAGCTATGCAGCAGTTTATGTGGTCACGGGGGGAATATGTCTGCATCATTTGCATTGCAGGTCACATCATGTGCACAGTCCATGTCAATGGTAGGTATGATTGATGAGTCTTGCTTGTAGCAATGGCAGCATGTCATGGGTAACCACTCCAGCGCACATCAGTCTGGCCAGTGGCACCCAAACAAAGCTCGAACATACCTGAGGTTGGAGCAGTCCATTGGTAGCAGTGACATGCTGATCTTGCCGCAGCACTCTGTCATGCCATAGGAGATGAAGAAGGGGCAGCCAAAGGCAGCAATTGCCCTTCTGACAGTGGCTGGGGGTAGCGGGGAACCCCCACAGGATGCAATGCGCAGGCAGGACAGGTCCAGCTGGGGTAGCAGGGGGTTGCTGACCAGCAGGGTCACCATGGTAGAAGCAAAGTTGGTGCAAGACACACGTTCCCTCTCTGCAGGTTAAAACATGCAGTTATACACTCTGGCCAAGTAACACCTTGTGTGTTTCATGTGTTGGGATTCAGCACATGTGCATAAACTAAGGGCACACATGAAAGCGAACTGTAGGCTCAGTATGTGCAATGCAAATGTGACAGGACACTGCCTTCTGCTTGGTTTACATGTTTGTTTGTCTTGTGCAAGCAAACAACATAGATTTTAGATAGGCTACGTGTGTTCACACAATCAACAGCCAGTGGCTTTGTATTTGTAGAGCATACTAGCTAGAGCACACTAGGCAGGATCAGCATGCACAGTCAAAGGGAAGTGTTCCCTTATGTGCAGCACCAGAGACATTGGGTTGGCGCTGGGTGCATACAAGAAAGGTAAGAAACAACACGGCCAAACAACAGCTGTGTCACATAAGTTGCTTACCAATTGTGAGGAGGGCCTCCTGAGGGGTGAAGGTGGGTAGGATAGCATGGCGGCCCCCCACTAGAGTGATGGCATATATGGCAAAGGCATCCACCAGGTGGAACATGGGAGCAAAGTGGCCCCACACATCCCTGCTGTTTAGAGCCATCTCTGCAACAGTGCAACAAGCAATTGTTAGGTATTGTTAGGCCAGCAGGTGCTATTGGCTGTCTGAAGTCTTTTGTGTTTGATCTGTGCAGAGCAAAACACATGCGCAAAAGTGCATCACATCAAGTCAGCAAGCTGTGCTGCTGCTGCTGTTGTTTGCACAGGGTGACTCACCTTGAATGGTGCCCAAAGCATGTGTGACAACAATCTTGTGACTGAGAACCACACCCTTTGGTCTGCCTGTTGTGCCACTGGTGTAGTACATCTGATAGCCATCGCTGTCTGACAGGTCAGATGGTGGTTGCAGTTCTGAGCTCTGCGCCATGATGGAAGCATAGCTGAAGCAGGCCACTTGCAGCTGGTGCTGCTCAGCAGATATGGTTGTATCGCTGAGGGAAGAGCCGACCAGGACTATTGTGTCTACACTGCAAGCGCTGGGAGCCTGCACTGCTCCGGACTGGTTTGTAGCTTCTTGCACAGCAGCTTTGACAGTCTCAAGGTACTGAGGGTGCAGAAGCACCACTCGTGGCAAGGAGTCATGCAGAACTAGGTTGATCTCCCTGTCGACCCAGTGAGTGTTGACATTGACGATGATGGCGTGCAGCGCGGCAGCCGCAAAGTGGATTTGCACGACCTCAATGGAGTTGTGCAGCATCACGGCGACTCGATCGCCCCGGCCGATGCCTTGGCCTTGCAACCAAGCCGCGAGTTTGGTGCTCTGCTGCAACAGCTGCCCGTAAGTGAGCGAGCTCTGTCCGACTGGGTCCACATGCGCTATGCTGTCTTCATAATGCTTTGCTGCTAGCTTCAGTATGTCCCAGGCGTCTGTTAGCGCCATGGTGAAGCTTGATGAAAGGAGTTCGCGCAACAGAAACGATTTTGGCAATGTCGCTGCGATTTCGTGAAATACAGATTGATTGCCGCTAGCTCTTGCCTTGTGGTCGTGCTTCAGTGCAGCACCGTTCAGCAAGATCACTCACACCTTTGCACTGAGAACAACGGCTCTCGTCCGCCAAAAGTGTGCGTCAGGCAAGGCCCCGTTGGTTGATAGGCAGCAAATCCGTCAGCTTCATACCGGCACCCACGTCGGCTGCACACTGTCGTTTGTCCTAGGTAATTGTGGGTTGTCTAGGAATGGGCGTTACATTTTACGGGACGCTACATTTACCAGGGGCGTTACATTGGAGTGATCGTGATGTTACCATGTGATGTAGATGTTGCGTTGGAGAATGTTGCCAAGAAACAGAATGACTTAGAAAGACAGCGATTGGAGTATGCAACGCATCAGCCACAGACTGTACACCGCGCTGCCCGGTTGTATGAAGTAGCGCTGGATATATATTCGATTGCATGGTTTTTAAAGCAAGCAAGCTGACATCATCAATCAGGTGTTACAAGACTGCTGGTTTCTGTCGTAACCACATACA
>JAABUP010001716.1_pt1 | contig 45086 bp, 62 predicted proteins | sample 5559201 | NCBI WGS metagenome assembly JAABUP01 (sample SAMN10711887, study PRJNA513373) | rock metagenome | isolation source: Antarctica rocks | place: Antarctica
CTAGAGCATGGTGGCCTGAGAAAACGTTTGAGAAGAGAAATAAACAAGCCAAGCTGGATGCACTTCGTAAAAGTGGGCGTATCACTTTGCCTAGCCCAACTCGACCTCCAAGAAGCATCCACCGAAGCATGCAGCACATCACCGGGATCAGGATCAATGCGGGTCTGTCCCTACCGTCTCTTACGGCCTGTGTAGCTGGTTCCCTTGGGGTGCGCAAGGCCCCCCAGCTACTGAGGGGGGATTGACTGGTCCCCCCTCGGTGAGTGCGTTCCACATGCTTCAGCATCAGACCTCTCATCAGAAGAGCTAAGGCCAGACAATAGGTCAAAACCCCCTTAAACTAGGCACCCCCAGCAAAGCAAGTTGCACTCTTGAAAAGTCCAATCCAACTTGGCAAGCCACAAAACCCTCTTCACTGTGATGAAGAGGAAAAAATCGCCAAAGTCAAAACGGAAAACACTGATGAAAACCAACTTATGTATAAGCTCACTGGAAAAAACCGTGCTTGAAAAAGCAAATGCTAGCTTAACAGCACAGGGCATGTAGCTGACAGATGCAACTGCACTCCAACCGGTCCTGAACGTCTCCTGACGGCGATGTGACATATGCCAAAATATTGGTACGGCTCCACAGGCTCTGAAAAGCAGCCAGATCATGCTGGGATCCTTCTCCCTTAACCAGCTTGAGCAGACTTCAGAAATCTGCTTGATGTTGTCGTTGCATTTTGTCCAGTCATTGCGTATCATGGCCTTGACAGTCCTCAACGCGAGTTGCCTCGCCAAGTGGCCCCGGTGTGAGGTAGATGATGATGATGATGGTGACGCTTGTTGTGACGAAAAGGATGACGCCATGATTGCGTCTGACTCTGAGGCATCTGAAGGTTTGTGTTGACCGGCTGGCCTGGGCGATCTGAGACGCAATCCAAATGCTGTGCAGCACTGCTAGCCTGAGTCTGAGGCTGACTGGGGTCGATACAGCAAGAGAAAGGATAAAATCCGTGACTGAATCTACGCTGGTACTTGGAAGCAAGCTGTCGCCGACGAGCCATCTGTCAGGTCTGGCTGAAGCATTGATGGTAGCTGTATGCCTGAACTCCCGCGCTTGCGGATGCAGGCACCTTCAGGCACCCTGCAAGCGCAAGGCTTGCTGGAAGGGCAGCAAGCCTGATTGAAAGTGGCACAAAGGGGCTTGCCCTGTTTGGGTCAAAGGGGCTTGCCCTGTTTGGGTCAAAGGGGCTTGCCCTGTTTGGGTCAAAGGGGCTTGCCCTGCTAGGGTCAATGCAATCTTACAGAAGCTGTGTGCTTCTGTAACAAGACACACACAGAAGCTGAATGTGTCTTGTTACAAATTGATGAATTGCTGTGAAGCCGCACACAAGAGCTTCACTGCAAGAATGTAATTGGTTTTAATGTCCTGCTGTAGATGAAGCATCAATGCCAAAGCCTTGTCACAGACACACTGCCTGAAATGGGCACCAGTAACAACCAGCGAAATGACAAAAACACACTTGACAGTAGTTTATTTGCATGTCAAGGTACATGTGTTCTGCTACAGTCAGGTGCATGCAGTCGTGAGTCACTCTTTGAGAGACTCTTGGGAATGAAGAACTCAAAGAATTCCAGATCACAACTGAGTTGGCAACAATGATTGCAGCTGTTAAGCAGCACAAACCTGCCCAGCCATCAGATTACATAAAAGCTAAAAAGAAACAGAGAAAATTTTCACATTGTGCAGATTGGTTCTCAAATGTTCCTTTCAAAATTGCTTCTTTGATGTTGTTTCTTACACAATGCAGAGACGATATTGTCACCTGCCCAGTGGGACCTCATGAACACGATCCGCTGCTCTGGAGAGACGCTTCTCACCCTCATCACGGACATCCTGGACTTTAGTCGCATAGAGGCCGACAAAATGGTTCTGGCTCCGACAGAGTTCCACTTGCAGACTGTCATTGAGGCGGCGATGGAGATTGCTGGCTTGCATGCTGCCCAGAAGCGGCTTCAGGTATACATATATCTTTTCATATATACATATATAGTTATATATAAGCATCTGCGTGACGTCACACCCCATGCAGCAGTACTTCACAATGCCAACAAAGATTCACTTGCACAATGTTGCATGCTGCATGGAAGAGCCTGCAGGTATATATATACATATGTGTGCGCCCCAATAAGTGCGATACGTTTGGGTGTGCGTGTGAAGCTGCTTCACGCAAGCATGCCATATCGGCAGCTCCAGCAATTTGGAGATCAATAGTCTCTGAGGGATCATGCTAGCTTGCATGCCGCACAGCAAGGCCTCTGTGTCATCTGTTATGTGCATGTATGAACTCACATGCAGCAGCAATTGTGCATGGTCTGCTGCTTCAAAGTATTACACATGCTCTGCTTTGATATGCAACTCTTGGGCAGTGGGCACCATTAAATACCTTTCACATCGGCGTCTGTTGTCCTGACACATGCTCACATGTGCAGGTAGCTTACAATGTGGCAGACAACGTGCCCAAGCTTGTGACTTGCGACGCACAAAGGCTGCAGCAGGTGCTGCTGAACGTGCTCAACAACGCAGTCAAGTTCACAGAGAAAGGTGAAGTGCTGTTGGAAGTCTGGTGCGAGGAGTCCAGCTCAGATGCATCAGCAAAGCAGGCTCAGCATGCACAGCAGGCTCTGGGCAGCAGCCATGTGCCCATGCCGATTACTCTTCAAGAGCCCAGTGATGCTTTTCGATCACAGCAGGAGCCCCTCCTCAGCATGTTTTCGAAGGACAGTGCACAGCATGTTCAAATTCAAACTTCCCGCCTAGAGCCCTTCAGGCCCCTGACGCCCAATAACCTGTCCCAGCACACAGAGTTTTCTGACATGCGCCAACAGATGCAGGGTCCCAATCCCGAGGAGGATCTTGGGGATGCTGCCAATACAGAGGCCCTTGCCGCCTCTTTTGATGTTGGCTGTAATCATGGCGGGAATTGCTCCTGCCCGCCATCATCTTCTTCAGCCTGTTTATACTCCCCACAGCAGCTTCAGCATGAAGGTCAGCATGAACCTGCATCTTCTTCGCAGCAGCAGCAGCAGCAGCCAGCTACTGACGGTGTGTCACAAAGTGAGCAAACCACAGCGTCAGCCAGCAGCTTCCTGACAGCTGCTCCTGCAACTACCAAAGCAGGACAGCAGCACATCATGGACGTCAGCGCTGCGTCAGCTGCACCTAAGGCTGCAGCAGACTCCAGCGCTGAAGCTGCAGCAGAAGCTGCATTGGAAGCTGGCTTGGCATCTGCGCCAGAAGCTGTAGCTGCACCTCACTCAGAAGCTCAGCAGCGAGCTGGACTCGGTGAGGGCTTTGAGTCTGTTGCAGAGCAAGCAGCCGAGGAGAGAGCGTGCCGTGAGCCTCATCGTAGGCACAAGATCGATGGAAACACTGATGGCGTTTGCTGTGGGAGGCAAGACAGCATGGCCTCGACCAGCGGCCGTTCTGTTGAGGATACAGGCTTCTATACGCTGAACTTCAGCGTCAAGGACTCTGGAATTGGCATTAGTGACGACAGTATGAAGAATCTGTTTCAGTGCTTTGCTCAGGTGCGTGGCTCGAGGAGTTCTCAACTTGGGTATCTCCTGAACATATCAGAACATGTGCTATTGTTCAAGCCCTGTCATGCTGTATGTGCATGTCCACTCTTGATGTTAACAAAGTAGTTGGGCCAAGTCAGCCTCGTGTGCGCACTCTTCCTTATATATTCACCTTGGCACATGTGTGACTCACAGTAGGAGATGATGTCAACAAAGTGGTTGGGTCAAGTCAGTCTCATGTGTGCACTCTTGCTTATTTGTTCACCTTGTCACATGTGTGACTCACAATAGGACATCTGTCACAATCTCCAAGGGCCATTGCTCAGCAGACTGCTTACGTCATACAGGTTGATGCATCCCCAACCAGACGGTTTGGGGGTTCAGGCCTGGGACTGGCTATCTGTAAGAAGCTGACAGAAGCTATGGGGGGTCACATGTGGGTTGAGTCAGGTGGTCTTGGCAAAGGCAGTGTCTTCAGGTACATTCTTCTGTAGGGCAATGTTTGTCTCACATCTGCATTGAGCTTCATTGCAGACGAGCATGCTCCTTGCCTGTACTTTTCTGCAAGCAGCTTGTGCAATGTGTGTTTCAGTGCCAATTTCATTGATCACGCCTGTCAGTACGCATCTCTTGCCTCAATACCATTTCACATGCAACTAATGGCTCCATGCTGCTGTAGAGCCTAACACACACATTTGTGCATGGGCACAGCACCCTTGTCCCAGATTTGGTCTTGAACTTTCAACTGCTTAACGTATGTCAATGTTGAGCTTATGGTTGTTGTGCCATGCATGGTGTCATGCATGGTGTCTGATGCTGCCTGATAACATTTGAATGCTCTGTGGCTTTGCATGCTCTGTGACTCATCTGGCTGTGACTCGTCTGGGTGTGACTCATCTGGCTGTGACTCATCTGGCTGCTATCCCTTGCAGGTGGACGCTTCAAGCCAAGGGCCATAACACCATGCTGCCGCGCAGCGCCAGCAATGCTGACAAGGTAGGCTGGCAGGTCTCCATGGTGTATATAGTGTAGGGTTTATGTTTTAGGGTCCGAACCCTAGCTTTGTAAATCCCAAACCCTAACTTGTCAAATCCTCGCCCAGTGGGTCAGTAGAATCAGCCCATTCGTCAAGGGCTTGCATGTGCAAGACGCTGAGGAGGGACAAGATGTGCATGTCTCTTAGTGAGACCACATTCTCATGTGTTTGCAATGAATCCATGTCCTGTCACCCACAAGATGCCTTTCATACAGTGGTAATACCACTGGCAACTCATAGGGCACTTGGTCCAGAGCCCCTGCTCATAGCATTCTCAGTGGCAGGCAGAGTGCATGCTTGGCTGATGAGCAGGGCTGTTAGCGCTTCTGCAAACTCACTTATACACATACCTGTACAACAGCACAACAGTTTCATGACCACAGAGCTTGGTCTGCAGGATTTGGGCACAAGCCGTAATGCCTCTAACTTCTCAACATCTAGCAGCAGCAGTGGTGGCACCTCCAAGAGCGGTGGCACATCTAGCAACAGCAGTGGTGGCACCTCCAAGAGTGGTGGTGCCAGGGCGCTTCATCACAATCGATCCAGCACGGAATGGCACCGTGGGAGCGGCTCGCAGTCTGGCTCAACTGTGAATCCGGGCTGGCGCTGTTTGCGGGCAAGAGAGTACTTCTGGTGGAAGTCTGTGACATGGTGAGTGAAACGCATTTGTGTGTGTATGTGTCTGTTTGTTTGTGTCTGTGCGTATGTGCCTGTCTGTGTCTGTGTCTGTGTCAGTGCATGTGTGCCTGCTTGCCTGTGTCTGTGTTGATGCATGTGTGCCTGCCTGGCTGTGTCTGTCCATGTCTGTGTCAATGCAAGTGTGCCTGTCTGTCCGTGTCTGTCCATGCCTGCGTGCTTGCGTGTGTGAGGGTGTGCTGGGAGAATGCAAGCTGTGACACAGTGTGTATGCTCATTGGTCAATCTGCAGTGAGCATTCAATGGCAGTCTTCTCCTGCTGCATTGTCTGTTGCAAGCCGAAATGTGCCAAGGTGGCACATTACTTTTCAACTACAGATGAGGCATTACAAATGAGCCATCACGCATGGATCAGACACAGCTTCCAAAGCTGTGGTAGTGCACATTGCAAGGCAGACCAGCAGACAAGCATGGCTGACAAGGGTTTTGTGTTCTGCCAGGTACGGCAGGTGCTGACCCTAGCACTGCGGCGGTGGGGCTTCCAAGTGTGTGCTGTCAAGAATGAAGAAGACGCCATCAACAAGCTGAGGCTGCAAGGCAAGGAGATGGAGCTGCACCGTTTGTCCCATTTCCGATCTGGCAGATTCACATTTCTGATCTGGCAGATTCACATTTCTGCTTTTGCTTTTTGTGTTTCCCGAGAAGTCTCTGTGCTCTTCTCAGCCTGTCCGCCTGTCTGTCCATCCGTCTGTCTGTCTGTTTCTCTGTCTGTCTGTCTGTGTTTATATCCGTCCTGACAATGCTCAGACTGCCTGTCTGTCAGACTGTCTGCCTGCCTACTACCCTTCTGTCAGGCATGCACACATACTTGTATGCCTGGCCGTTCTTCTTCCCTCTCCAGGGCAGGCCATGTCATTCTAGCCATGCATTCCCTATGTTTCTGTTTCTGATTTGCTGCGCGTTACCTGTCAAAAACCATTAAAAATTCAAGTTTTCAATTTTTTCATAAACTTGTTTCAGGATGCATCAATGGTTTTGTTGTCCCCCTTCATTGATTTTCCTGACGTTACAGTTTGGTCAAGTGTTCCCTACATTTCTGATTTTCATCTGCTGCACATTGCAGTAATGCTAAGGAAAGGACAGTTTCAATTATTTGGGAAGAACCAAACTATTTGATTTGAGATCAATGGTGTTGTTATCTATCTACGGTGATTCTGCTGACATTGTACTGGCAATGTGCTGCAAAAACCCCAATAGTCGTCATTTTTTGGGGAAAACCCACCATTTGCTTCCAGATCAATGATTCTGTTATCCATCTACTGTGATTTTCCCGACATTGTACTGGCAATGTGCTGCAGACGGGCATTCAGACTTTCTGGCTGCATGCAAGAGGCGAGCCGAGGGCAAGCTTTCACTGGAGCACTCAGGCACAGACGTGCAGAACAGCAAGCTGTGCGATGCTGATGGGCCATATGATGTGGTCATTCTGGATATGGCCTTGTCACAACTGGTGCTGGCTTTAATGCAGGTGAGACGTAATGTGGTAGTGGTTACTATTAGGTTACATGTGGTGTGGTAGTGCTTATAGTGGTTATGATCAGGTTGCATGCGGTGTGGTGCTGGCTCTCATGCAGGTGAGATGCACTGTGGTAGTGGGCACAATCAGGTTACATTTGGTGTGTTGGTGAGTACAGTGGTTATGTACACAGCCAAGGGAAAACACACCAGCGTCCATGACAATGTCTGTCTGTCACAGGGCGTGGAAGCAGAAGCCAGAACACTGGTCTTTCTTGGCTGGCCGGGACAGAACGAACCCGAGGATGATGATCTGAATGCCCTGGACGCAAACGGCCCTGCCCTAGCCAGCCCCATGCACTCCCAAGGCAGCGCGTATTACCCAGACAGCATGAATGGCCTTACCCTGGGCTCCAACCCAATCAGTGCTCAGATGTCTCAGGACACAGCGGAGAAGATGAGCAACAGTCCCATTGGCAGCAAGCAGCTCATGTGAGTACTGACTGCTGACTGGACACCAAGGTTGCAGACTTCTGCTTGACTTCAGGCTGCATAGGTTTTGGTCCATCCGGTGCATGTGATCTGTGAGCAATCAAACAGTTATCGTTTGGCATAAAACCTGATCACACAAACCAGGCTGCTGTCATGCTTGTCATTGATGTAATGCCTTACAGTCTGGGCGGTGGAGCTAGTTGTGACTCATCAGACGTCCTGGCTTGAAAGCACAGCTGTATGGTCTTGTCTGTCAGTGTCAGCAAAGCTGTCTGTTGTTCCAGTCCTAGCCTGCTGGCTAGCCTTACTGGCATTGAAACCTCTGCTAGACAACTTGGGATATGTTGCAGGTCTTCAGGCCTGCCATCACAACTTGCCTGGTTTCTTGCGCTTGCATTTGTGAATACAAGCTTCTCTTGCTGCCTTGATGTGGTGTGCAACATTGCGCAGCACCAAAAACCAAAAAACAATGTTGACAGTTCTTGGTGCTGTCCTGATGGCATGTATCATATTGTGGATCTGCATTCAGGTATGCCATTGTCACCCGCCCTGTGAGGCAGGGCCGTCTCAAACTAGCCCTTGAGGAGGTCCTCACCACCCAGCCCGACCCCTCAGACCCCACCCTCCTCCAGACCCCAAACGACTGCGCCTCTGCCCCCACAGCTACCGCCCCAGCTTCTGCTCAGTCATCCTCCCCTGGACCGAACTCCCAGTCAGCTCCTGATCAGTCAACCAGCTCACTTGGGAATCTGAACTCAAGCCAGGTGCCAGCTTCTCCCGCAGCTCTCAGGATCAGTCAAGACGCTCAGCCAGAGCTGCAGACAGGTGGCAGGAGGGATTCTACAGTCAGCTCTGGAAGGCTGTCGAATGCTTCCAGTGCTTCTGGGAATCTGCTTCTGGGGCCGATAGATTTGTCGCACAGGAACAGCGCAGTCAGCAGTCCCTCATCGCACGGCACATGTTTTGAGTTTGCTCTACAGTCGCGGCGACATAGCAGTCTTCAAAGAGCCCCGAAGGTCAGACTGCTGGCACGCTTCATATACACTGATACAGCTCATATAAACAAAGTGTCCATGAGCAACCAGGGAAGACCTTGATTGTACCATACTGTCATTTGGTGTTTGTACCACGTCGTTACCCAATGTTTGTGCCATGCTACCACCTGGTCTTTGTACTGCTTTGTTACCTGATGTTTGTACCATGCTATCACTTGGTGTTTGCAGCACGCTTTCCTCCTGTGTCGGCCTGTCCTCAACAACTGCAACATGTTACCAAATCTGTATGTGTGCCTGTGCAAACACATGATGCTTCAATCAACGCACATCCATGTGATTTGCATCGCAGATGGCCTGCTCAGATTTTCTGTGCCAACTCAATATCTATGTCCCTTACTGACACTTGTCAGTGGCCGTGAACGTTGTCAGTACCTAGGTTGTTTACATGGCTGCTCTTCCACTGCGGCTGCAACATATACAAGTTCAGCTCTATGTGCGTACCCTTTGTGTCCCCTTTTCTTCAAAAAGTATGAAAAGGGGCAGTTTTCGACACGTTTTCCTAGAAAGCTTATACTTTTTTGTTTTTATAACAGTTTTCGCCCTATGCTGAACCTCTTCTGCCTTTCTTGCAGTTGCGAGGTCACGGCATTTACTCCGAGCTGGCAGAAGTCGAAGGGTCACGACGCTTTCTGAAGGTGCTCCTGGCTGAGGACAACCTCATCAACATGAAGGTAGACACCGTCTACTCTGTCTACTACTTCTGTAACAGCTGTCTACTACTACTGCAACACCTGTCTACTACTACTGCAACACCTGTCTACTACTTGTGCAACACCTGTCTACCACGAGTTCTGCAACAGCTGTCTTCTGATTCTGTAACAGCTGTCTTGTGATTCTGCAACATCTGTCTACTACTTCTGCAATAGCTGTCTACTACTACTGCAACAGCTGTCTACTACTACTGCAACACCCGTCTACAACTACTTCTGTAATAGCTGTCTTGCGATTCTGTAACAGCTGTCTACTACTTTTGCAATAGCTGTTTACTGCCAAGGCCACCTGTGCACTAGTCTCTTGGTACTTTTGCTCCCAGTGCTCTTCACTGCATCAGTCGCCAAGATGGCTGTTGAAAATTATGCTCAATCCTGATTTGAACTCTGACATGGTCTGTCCAAATAAACAACTGTGATTCTGGTCCTTGACACCGTCAAAGAGGGTCTCACAGAAACTTTTTAAACAGAAAGATGACACAACAATGCTCAAATCAATGTCATCAAGCGTTTCCTTACTGGTAGGCATGTAAGAAGCAAGTTTATCACTGCTGTGTTTGCACGATCAAGTCAACACCCGGAACTTTGCTGCTTCCTGAGTTGGTTATGGGTGTCTTTTTATGCAGGCATGTGAGAAGCAAACTTATCACTTGCCTGCGACACAAAGGATTTTTCTGCTTTCCGAGTTGGTCTTGAGTGGCTCAAAAGTCATTTTTTGCACCATGAACAGCAGAGTGTATAGCAAAGTTGACCACTGCTTTCTGACTTGCTCACGAGTGGCATGCAGGTTGCGCTAGGCATCTTGAAGAGGACAGGCTACAGTGAAGTCACCACTGTTGTGGACGGCCAGCAAGCCATGGATGAGCTGCACCGGCGCGGCGGTGCTGATGCTTTTGATGTCATCCTCACTGATCTGCACATGCCTCACAAGGTACTTCTCTGTCATTGCCACATCACATGCCTTTGACTTACCCCTGCAGCGTACTTCTTTGCAACTGCCACATTACATGCCTTTGACTTACCCCTGCAGCATACTTCTTTGCGACTGCCACATCACATGCCTTTGACTTACCTCTGCAGCGTACTTCTTCACAATTGCCACCTTGTGTGCCTTTGGCTTACCCCTGCAGGCATGCCACTGTCCCTGCATGCACCTTCTTCAGTGTAGTCAGCATGCACACCTAGGCTGTCAGTACTGCGGCCACACATTCATGCACACACTCGGTATGTATGTCACACAGCTTCCAACCTGCAGCCTGTTCTGAGGCCACACTTGTGTCAATACACTCAGTATGCACATCAGCCATACTGTCAACCTACAGCCTGCCAGACTTCTATGATACACTTACAATGCACTTTTATAACACGCGTTTATAATGAACTTACAATGCACTTTTATAACACGCTTTTATAGCGCACTTACAACCCACTCAGTATGCATGTTACTCAGCTGTCAACCTGCAGCCTTGCATCAAATAGAATCAGGATGTGAGCTGCAATGTCATTCTGGGCTAGTGTTGCTTCTGTGCACTTGCTGTAGAGCATTTGAGCTGCGGGACAAGTGTATTCAATCAATTAGTTTTCCAAAGCAGTCGTCATGAATGAATACTATTTCAGTAAGTAAGCAGTACTAATGGCTCTGCAGGCAGGTATATAAATGGACTTTCAACAAAACAAATAAACAAATAAGCGGTATACGTCGCTCTGCAGGGAGAGATGGAATTGGTGACCGAGATCTGGATATAATAGTAAAGATTATACTAAAGGTTTCTGTTTATGAATAGAAAGTTGATCACCATTACTTTCTGGTAAGATTTGTCTGTGGCTGTGCAGGGAGGTATGGAAATGGTAACCGAGATCCGACAGCTGTGGCCCAACTCCAAAGTTCGTGTGGTGGCTGTCACAGCAGACGCCTTTGAGGACCGGCGAGATCAGTGCCTGGCCTCTGGCTTCGACGGCTGGCTGGCCAAACCCTTCAGGATTGAGGATCTGGTCAAAATCATGGAGGCAGTCTCCTGAAGTGTCTGATGTCTGAAGCCTGGCTTTCAGCAATCTGGTCGCTGTTCAAATTATGGAGGCAGTCTCCTGAAGTGTCTGATGTCTGAAGCCTAGCTTTCAGCAGTCTGGTTGCTGTTCAAATTATGGAGGCAGTGTTTTGAAGTGTCTGGTGTCTGAATTGTGGGTGTCAGCAATCTGGTCGCTGTTAAGATTGTGGTCTTCAGGCTTCAGGACTTGCTGTTTGCGCTGTCCTCAAGTTGCGGCGCATGCACGAATGCCATGTTGGCAGGTAGTGTTGATCACAGTGCAGTAGCTTCAAGGCTAGACATCTGAATGTCGTAGCTGCAGCCGTCATCAAGACCGATTTCAGAGTCTCGTCAGCATGGTGCTTTTCAGTTCAAATTTTCACCTGGTGCAATGCTGGAGTTAGATCTGCTTTGATTTTTTGCCTGCATTCAGGGTTTTTGTGATTGTTTCACATTCATTTAATTCTATGGTGTCGTTGTTTGTTGCGTTCCAGCAAATTTGAAGGCCTGCTCCAGTGTGAAAGTGATACAGGGCAGTATTTGAAGGTTGGGCGCCATGCGTTGAGGCTTGTCAGTAGTCTTAGGTCAGCACTGACAAGCTGTGTACTCGCAAATTGCATTCATGACAGTTTTCATGGATGCTGGCATACAAGCAGGCTGTAGTTGATTGTGATATTTGATTGCTGCATCTGGTCCCTGTAGCTTTATTTTCAGTTCGTTTGCTGAGGCACTTTGTTCGACAACATTGAGATTGCTGTACCCTTTGCTCATGCGCTAAAGATTCAAGTTTACAATTTTACACTGCTTGTTTATTCCAGAACTGATACAGGCATCCATCAGACCAAGTGGTATATAAAGCTGACTCAGCCATGATCTGGTTAAAACTTCGCTGGTCGCGCAAATTGTGTGTTTGCACGAACATCTGCAGCGTACTCACTACATGTACAATGGTGATGCCCCCGAGCTTCTGGTGTTAAAACATAGAGCTGCTTGACTGCACGGATCGCTCTGTGTTTCAAGCGGTGCAATGTGCTTGCAACTGAGCGTGCACTCATGGCAAGTCACTGTGCAATGACTATAAACAGCTGGATTTATGTATTTTTGCTGATGCAACACCAAAGCACTAACAACAGAATGATGAGTGCGTATCTTGCCTTTATTGCTAAACACAGAAAATGTGCCACAAATGTGTCAAGCGCATGTATGTAACAGTGAACAGGGTCAAGTGGGAGCTCAAGGTCAAATCGGTTATCTTGTGGATCGTAAGTTTTTTGTTTTGCAGTGCTAGTCATATATGGATCAATGGCTACATCGAAAGTGGAGTCCAAACTGTTGATGAGGCTGACAGGAAGCTTGGCACTGTCCACCTCTGTGCAGCCTGCTGCACAACAGCAGCAAGTTTCATGTTGACAACACAAACAAGCCATGTTGCATTGACAGCTGCATGCAATGTACACAGATTGAACTGACAGAACACTGAGGATCTGTCAAGCTGCTACTTGCTTTGCTGATCACAATGCCATCATGGTTCCCAAGCGAGTGAGTAATGCGAGAGTGATGTCTACCATCACTCATAAGAAGTAGGACCAGGCTAAGCAGCTAACAGAATCAGAGCGGTGCAACCAATGCAACTTAGGTAGTAACAGTATGAGTCGCACCAGTGACCCAGACAAAGAAGGGTCCCACAAGATGAGTGACCAGGTAGCAAATTAGACTGATAAGCCGCACAACATTCAGCCAGCCAAGTACACCGCCAATCCAGCGGAGAGCAGACCTTGTAATCTTGAGCCCCCAATTTTGTTGGGACAGTTGCCTGAGCATTCTTTTCCCATTGCGCTGTGTGGAATTCAAAGGACTGATGAATTGAATATTGAAATTGCTTGGAGCATCAAGCACAAATGCAAGAAACATGTTGATTTGTACTGCAACTTGTCTGTACCTGAAAACGCAAATTGTGAAGAATTGCAGTGTTTTGTCTATCCACGCTAAGGGTTGCAACAACTGTTGCATTTGGGTGTAATTATGCCAGGCTTCCAAGCAAAACTGGATTCCTTTAACTCACAAGACTGCTATGGCTCACGACTGAAACCTGGAGAGGAGTTTGCAGTTGGCTGCCCCTGAGTGGTGTGGCTCTGATTCATGTCTTGGGGCGTGAGTGTCAATGGCATAGCTGCCAGAGCGGGCATCAGACTGAAGTGTATCAGATGCTGCATGTGGACTTTGCTTCACTCTCAGGATTGTCATATTGACATACTGTCCTACAACGTCTGCAAACAAGGATGCTTCTGAGTCAGCGTCTAGGGCATTAAAGTAGCTGTGGCACCTGTATGGCAGACCTTTGCTGATGCAAGAGGAACATACAAGAATGTTGCACTGCGATGTAACGAGCGGCTTCATGCCTTTGCCTTGTCTCACACACCTCAAGGACTTGTCATATACAATGTGTAATGCATACGCAAACTTGTTGCATGTCTTTTATCGACAGTCCAGCTTGACGCCAAGTGTCTTGATCATGCACTGCTGCTGCTGTTGTCAATGGCAACCTGACATTGCACATTCCCACACTTCACATCATGCACATGCAAGTGGGTTGCAATCCAACATGCTGGAAACGTTGCAGAGCTTGCTCCATAAAAGCTATGGGCTTGTACTTGACGTATAGCATGTCCACACAGAGGTAACACTCATCATGCACGCACGCAGTCAGCTTGGCAGGTGAAGTCCTAGCACAAAACAAAGCAAATCATTAGGCTACTACAGATGCGTACCCCATTCATCCATGCAAGCACGGCAGGTTGCTCTAGCTGAGATGTGTCCAAGGCACAATTGTCCAAACCTCCTTGCACTGGAGGATACCATAAGCCTTTTGTTTCTGGACAAGGGTTACGGATGTGACTTTGTAAAGTTTTTTGTTATAACTTCGGCTACAGCCTGCTCAAAGAACGTCTAACTAGAGTCGATCAGGTTTAGCAAATTACCCTGCCTCTGGTGACATCGTGGCAGTGCCAAGACTTGCATTCCACCCGGAGTCATTGGTGATCCCAGGATCACTACGGTATGATGTTGAATGCAGACGCTGTTACCCGAATTATAGCTAAGACTTCGCCCTAACACTGTCTCAAGCCGTGCTTATATTTGATGCCAAATTGTACATTAGGGTATTGGTAGGTTCGCAAGATGTCCGAGTGAATTTTGCAGGCACAAAAGGTCGTGCAAGTCGTAAGATCAAAACATGTTACGGTGCTGTTTAGACGCCGCTCGGAAGGGTTTGCAGTCAGGGACTCGCTTAAAAATGGATTGGCACACCTCAGCTGGTGAGCATGTGCTACACGACGCATATAGATCATGTCTGGTATGGTTACTTATGTGCACACGCTCCAAAGGCTGGACGCAGACGTGCTCAAAAGTTGATGTCATCGACCGAAAGCGTACCTCACACAAGATGCCGGACGCCGAACAAGGGACCCACGAACGACCTTTCACGGACATGGACACGCTTACAGACCAGCGCATGACGGACACTTCATACCAGGTATTTCGCTTTATGACTGGTAATTGCAAAAATCTAAATGTCGTTAGGTCAGAAGGGCATGCCCTGTGCAGGACATGCATATGGATGAACTATTTTCGATTGACCAGAAGGCTCTGGCTTTAGTACTGGCACGGCATGACCCTGAATGTCAGACTTTGATCAAGCCTGAAGACGTACCCATATTTGTTGAAGTTCTTGGGGGCGATCTGAAGCAAGCATATGTGAAAGCCGAGAAGAAGTACCTAGAACCTCTGAGCGCAGCTAAGTCGGACTAATATATCTGTGAGACACAATGGCAATCAGCCACTTTTGACAGTCGCATATGTCTGTACAACCTAGTTGGTTGGCTGAAGATGTAAAATTCTCTCTCTCTCTCTCTCTGTCCTAATGCCGTATGCGGATTGTGTAACACAACTTTGAAAAGGACAAGTCTGGATTCCAAGAGCCGCTTTGTTCTAACGCGTGCTCGCAGCATTCGCCAGTGCCTTTGAATGACGTACGCAGCCACTTCTCTGTGTGAGTGACTTGCATATCTTGTGGCAGCAAACGTCAAGCCCGCTCGACACATGAGCAAGTCTTAGACTGTTTCATATAGGAAATTCACTAAGAATCTTTCAGGTCTGTTGAAATGTATGTGTCCCTTGCACTTGATGTCGTATGTCTTGCGTTCCAAAAGTTAGACGACATGTTCACAGTGCCACTGCTGGTGCTGCGGGTCAAAGGAAACCCGAACAGCTAAATCAGGGTGCTTTTCGCGCAGGAGTCGTATCAGTCTGCTGCTGGCATAATGAATGACAAACTTCATCTCTTTGTTCGTCCAGGCAGTAGTCCGGCAACAATCTGCTAGAGTGCTGTACAGCTGTGTCTCGAAACCGCGGGCCAGAATCCCATGATCCCCTGGCAATCCCACAGACCGCTGTGAACATGAACATCTATAGTGGCGAATAAAATGCAGGCCGGTAAGGCCATGTTGCTCACAAAAAATGAACCAGTACCTCTGTCATTGTGCACAACTACATGTACTATACTATGAACGAACCACATATGTACACCGATGCGCACGAGTTTTTGAACCCACCTAGGAAGAACAACTCAAACAGTTTTGAAAAACAGTCTGCAACAACCGGTTACAGCATCCTTCTTTGCATCTGTGATCTCTGATGCAAAACTAGTTCCTCAAAAAGAAAGTCAACGACTTTTCCTACTTGTGACATAACACCACGCTGTCTAGACGATGAAACTCTAAGAGCTCTAGGCCTGCTCCGGCTCATACACTGCAATGTCAAGAAGTTCAGCGCAATGAAGCTGCACGAGTGCTGCAACATCACCTGATGATTATTGCATGTGAGCACACTTTGCAAGACATGCACGAACATCAAGGCAATCATTGAGATAACGACAGAAGTGGTCGCCCACATCCCAAGGCCATCTCTTAGACATCTACTCAGCAAAGCAATCTTCCCATGGGTTTAGGTTTCCCATCCCCTGCTAATGTACAAGACCTGGCTCAACTTAAGTGAGCCTTGTGTTGTAAGAGTTGCAGTGAGAGCACTTATGGTACACAAAATGGAATGGCGCCTCTCCTTTCTGCTCACAGTCATTGCACAAGATCACCTGCAGTGTTACACCAGCTATGAAGCAATGACCTTTGTCCCACAGGTACAATAACATATCAAGCTGCCAAGATCACACAAGTCTCAGCAACAGCAGCTAGCACATGGATACATTTGATGTCACAACCTATAACTCGAACATGCACCCTGAAACACACCCCCAGCCAAACTCCAAGTGGAACCAACAGGCAACCTGAATAGACTGCAAGCAGCTGCACAACACGTACTGCGTAGGACTATGCTTCTGACCTGTCTAAATGACTGATACGCTGTTGCATGAATGAATCAAGCAACTACGAGTGAAGGGACAAGTAATGAGTGGATGGACAGGTGAATGGACAAGTGCATGAGTGAATGGACAAGTGAAAGAGTGAATGGACAACTGAATGGGTAGATGGACAAGTGAATAGACAAGTGAATGGACAAGTGGGTGACCTCTTTGTGGTTGCATGAATACACCAGCAGTGAATGAGAGGATGGACAAGTGGTTTACCTGTTTGCGGGTGGCATAGCCGGGAGGCAGGTCATCGGAGCGCGCCACGAGGGAGTCAATCATGCGGAAGTACATGCTCATGTCCCCCATGGTCTTGCTGCACACGGGGCAGGTGTAGTTGTAGCGCGTGTACTGCCCAAAGCAGTGGCTGTGCATGAAGTGGCCACAGGGCAGCTCCTGCAGCACCAGTCAGTCAGTCTGTCAGTCAGAAGAAAGAAAGAAACGATCACGCTTTGGCTGCCATGTGGGCTGCAAGAAAAATTCAAGCAGCTGTGTTTGTCTGGATGCACAGGTGACCAGCGCAACACTGGCCGCTGATAGCAGTGGGATGCAAATAAGTATACAGCATCAGCTCAGCACAAGAGCATGCAGGTTAGCAGGAGCTGCACCAAAGCCAAGGTCCCCTCATGGGGTAAATCCTTAGCCTTGGCAGGAATGTGAATTGATGCCAGCAACCATTGGAGTGTGCCATGTGCAATAGGCCAATCACGACTTTCAAGAGAAAAAGCAAGTTGCCAAGGACGCTCAAGGCCTAGCCAGGTACACACATAGCACCAGCTCAGCACAAGATCATGTGGATTGTTTTACAACTGAGAGACCTAGTAGACACCTGGCAAGAACGATTAGCTGGAACGACTGTGATTTATTCTTATTATTATTTTGATTATTGAGAGAGGCTCACCCGGTAAGGTGAGTTGCTGTCGAAGAGATACTCAGTGCAGACAGGGCACGTGGACAGGTCCCTGCACTTGTGCTGCTTGAACTCAGCCAGGTCCATGCAGCAGTTGCACTGCATGCAGTGACGCACGTCCCGCCCCAACCCCTTCCCCAGGCGGCACAGGTTACAGAAGGGGCAGTGGTAGATGTCGCGCCCTGGCTCATCGTCAAAGAGCTGGCAGATGCTGCAGTGGTAGCGTGCCATGCCGGCGTGGCAGGCCCGGCACTCAGCTGCAGCAGCATAGGTAAATTCATTCATTTGTTCATGATTCATTAGATTTTAAGGTCTTGGGGCCAACCATGACCGTTGGACCAGTAGTCTTGAAATGTGTACATCGTCTGGGTTGGTGGGCGTCTCGGGCAATTGCGCAGCAGAAGCATGCACAGTAGCAATATAGTGACAGTCATTGTCTCAAGTTTCGCTTGTTTCAACTGGTTCTTGGCCCTGCTTTTCACAATCTGTTGCCCTGTTTAGCTGAAGCTAGATCCAATTTTGGCATAGATGGAAACATAGTCATAGTTGGACTTGAACATCAAGCCTCTCTTTTGCAGTCAGGGGTGTTGGCAGGAATGGGGTTGTGTCAGTGTCAGATGCAGCAGCAAGCATGAGGTTTTGGGTGGGTATGCTAGGGCAGAGGGGCTCTGTGGGCAGCAAGCCAGGCTTGACACAATCCTTTCGTTTGCTGATTCCTTCTTTCCTTTATGCACTTATTCAGGCATTTGTCTCAGCTAGGGTCAGGCAAGTAGACTCCTTAGTAGCGCCCTGCGCAAGGTCCTGACTTGATGATCGACATAGCAGCAATGAAAGGCTTGCAAGCCAACTACAGTGGTGTCATTACACTCTGTGAGCTCAGCAAAGTGGACAGCCGCATCTTGCTGCAGATGGGCAAGCGCAAACAACCCAACAACAACATGCTGGACGTATTTGTTGAGTTCCACAAAAGACTGCACTCCCAGTGCTTGCGTTCCATGTAGAGCAAATGTTGTGCATCGTGCAAAACAGCTGCCGGAAGGATGACTAACATGATGACTGAGAGCATGACTAACCTGCAGGTGTCTGCTGTTCTCCGCACTCCATGCACACCATGTCAGTCACAGCAGAGGCCTCCAAGCGGTGGTCCTCTGCTTCATCATGGCAGTGGCGGCACACATAGGGCCGGTTGCAACACGAACCAATCAGCTGGCACCTGCACACATACATGCATTCATTCATTCACACATTAATGAATAAATACTTGTTTATTTAATGAATCCATGAATTCATGAATCCATGAATGAATGAATGAATGAATGAATGAATGAATGAATGAATGAATTGATTGATTAATTAATTCATTCGTTGAACTTCGAAGGTCGTTGCATCATGCTGCTGTTGTGCACAGACAAGAAGAAAAAGAGTCCATGGCTTCAGCCCATCAGAAAGCTTAAGTTGCCCTAGTCTCAGTGATCGCAAAGGTGAGGGCCAACTCGGTTCAGCTTTCATTCAGGACACATCAACACCCTGTCTGCTAGCAGCGCACTTTATAAAGTACTGAAACCAAACTCTGAACCTGCAAACCCTAATGCCTCTTGTAGTGCTTGCAGCCAAGGACGTCTGGCTGGGTGCCACAGCAACACAGTGGCTACACCTGCCGTCAAATACCACACTAAGTGGTATTGAGGTATGTCAGCAGCTCTTCTCAATCCCAAAATGCTTATATTGATTCCAAAACATCATCCCTACACTGGGAGTCTAGACTCAGAAACGTCTGGGGACAGCAAAACGCGTTTTCACACTGTGGGTATGTTTTAGCTCACCTTCTTTTGTAGTGCTGGCAGCCGAGTATGTCTGGCTGGTTGTAGGAGCGGTAGACTGGCTTGCCCTGCTGGGCATGTGAGCCTTCAAGGACGCTTACAATCTGCCCACTGCCTTGAATGGCACCGTGACGGCGCTGCTGTGCAACAATGTAGCGGGAGGCCATGATGTTCTGCATCAGATACGCTTTGCGCTGCGGCTCCAAACCTGTGCTCAGACGACCCAAATGTGAGGTTTTGTGAACATATCAAAGATGGAAAACACAAAAAAGATCATTACAAGTTAGAAATTTGTTACGTCAGATATGCTTTCTGCTGTGGCTCCAAGCCTGCACTCGGTCATCTTGAGGTTTTGTGACCATACAACTGCACTAGTAGTGTGGCAATGTGACAGGCAAATGCAGCAAAGGCAGTGATGTGCCTGTGCATGTGAGAACAGAAATTCAACCGAGAATGTTGTTACTCAACTGAGAATGTTGTTGTGCTTGTTGAAACAGGTCAAGGGAAGATGGCATGGAAGAGGGACACAAAGAAATCAAGTTTATGTTTGGCATAAGGACCCACCTGAGTCACTCCACATACGTCTGACAGCTCCCTCAAGCTGCTTCTGGTTCATCCTGAAAATGTCCTGCAGCATTGGGCAATGAATGTCACAACCCCAATTATGGTAAAATTCATGCGCACATGGCTCAGTGATAAAGATCAGACCTGCCATGTGAGATATCAACAACCACTCAAAACTCCACAACACACAGTGCACCTGCAAGAGTGCTGTTCAATGCTGAGCATCATGACATGATTGACCATGTAACAACACGACACACAGAAAGTCTAGGTAACAATATATAATATACAGAATAAGATTGAGACCAGAGGAAAACAGGGAATACCCTGTTCTTACAGTTTTGCTTGTGTCAAAACCCTCAGCCACACTGGCAACAGATATGCATGCAAGCTGTAGACCCCTGAACTCACATCATACTGCTCTGTCATAACACACTTCAGCAGAATATGTTGACACCCGGGATGCCAACAGTGTATCGGATGAAACAAATCTCCCATCCAGGCTTGAAGACTCAGTCCCAGGGCCAGGCCAAATCTTAGACCAGGGCCTTCCATGCAACAAGATACAACGCAACAGGTGACAACTTCTGACAGTACTAAACATGTAAAAGGAAGATGAGGCGTACCTCCCAGCCAGGCTTGAAGACTCCTTGGCCGGGCCTAGAGAGGCCCTGGTCTATGCCAGTGAAGTACTCAACCACATCATCCAGAGACTGGCTGTTGCTCGCCTGAAATAAAACAAAAGAAAAGTTTAAGCTTTTCACAATCATAATGGGAGCCTCCTAAGGCGGCAGCCCGGAGGTTGCTCGCCTGAACAACACACGGCATCTGTGATGACACAGACTGCAGCGCTAAAGACAGTCATTCATTCACCCATTCACTCATGTGTTCCTCCGTCCGAGGATCCAATGGTTCATAGTTTCCCTCATTGGACTGCTCACCAAGCCACATCATGTTTGCTGAAAGAAATACACAATGTCACAGTGTGGTCTTGACACAAGCATATGCAACGGCATAAGATTGCACAGCAGCAGCAACACAGCAGCAGCAACAACAGAGTCTTGCAAGACATGCATGTGACGAAGCAAATGCAGCAGCAATAGCAGCAGCAGCAGCAGCAACAGAGTCTTGCAAGACATGCATGTGACGAAGCAAATGCAGCACCTGCTGCAGATGCAGCCGGTCTTGCTTGGGCTCCAAGGCCGGCTTCATGGTGGCGTCCAGCCACTGCTCAAACATGGTGTTCTGTGTGGCACTGCGCAGGGAGTCCATCATGGCGCTGTGCTCACCCTCCGTGATGGAATCTGCAAGAGCGGCACTTCTTGAGTTGTGGTCTTTGCTGGTAGCATTTCACCACACAAACAAGTGTTGTCAGTTCGGGGCAACGCCACTTGGGGGCATTGCCAGTTGGGGGCGTTGCCAACTGGGCTTTGCCAATTGGGCTTTGCCAGTCAGGCATTGCCAGTTGGGGGCACTGCCAGTTGGGCATCGCCAGTTGGGGCCATTGCCAATGGGCTTTGCCAATTGGGCTTTGCCAAACAGGCGTTGCCCAGCTGGCTTTGCCAGTCAGGCGTTGCCACTTGGGGCCGTGCCAATCGGGCTTTGCCAGTCAGGCATTGCCAGCTGGGCTTTGTCAGTTGAGGGCATGGCCAGTCAGGGGCATTGCCAGTCGGGGGCATTGCCAGTCAAGCTGGGCTGAGCATGAGTGCAGGGCTTGAGTGCAAGGCTTGAGTGCAAGGCATGAGTGGAAGGCTTGAGAGCAAGGATTGAGTGCACGGCGTTAGTGCAAAGAATGACTGCAAGGCTTAGTGCAAGGCTTGAGTGCAAAGGATGATTGCAATATTTGAGGCGCATGGACGGCAAACATACAAGGATGTGAAGCACCTGACCCCAATGGTTGCACAAAACTAAACTTACCACGGGAGGGATTCTTGGAGCATGCACTGAGCTGTGAACGTGTGGAGGCATGTGCCGGGCAAAAGCAGCCCTACTTCAGCTTTGCATGCATTGCATAAGCCAGAGAACAAGCAGCAATGCAGACTACATGGGTGAAAAGGTTCAGTTCTATGAGAGAGAAAAAAGTATATTTTACAACAAAAGCCCAGAATGCTGCGTGCAACATGACTGCCTGCAGCCCATTGCTGTGACACTTGACACAGCTTACAGAGACAGACAAGACACCGCCGAGATTTGCACATTTACTGCAGGGTCCACGTGCACCCATATCTGCGATCCATGGCAGCATAGCTTGCAGCACCTCTGCTCCCGACCTGCCAATGATCATGCCCACAACACACAATCAGGGTTTACACATCCACTTTAGGGTTTCACGTACACCCATACCTGTGATCCATGGCAGCATGGCTTGCAGCACCTCTGCTCCCGACCTGCCAATGATCATGCCCACGATGTGCTGCTGCTCCTCCACAGTGAAGTGCTCGTTGAAGAGGGGCCACAGCTCGTGCTCCTCGGCTCGCACATGCTGCTCCAGGGTGGCTCGCATGGCGGCGCACATGCGCTGCAGCTGACTGGAGTGCTGACGCAACTCCTGCAGGCTGCTGCTGGGCTGAATCCTGTTGAACACCTGCCAGTAGGAACACAGACAAAGTCAGCCACAATCATTCAACCTCAAATGAAGTCAGCCATGCCCTATTAATCTCCTGCAGGCTGCTGCTGGGCTGTAGCCTGTTGAACACCTGCCAGGAGGGAACACAGACAAAGTCAGCTACAACTGAAGTCAGCTACACCTTATAAACACCTCGAATAAAGTCAGACACATTCCATTGAACACCTGACATGAGGGAACACATACAAAGTCAGCCAAATGCTGTCGAAAACCCTTAGAAGAAGTCAGCTACATCCTGTTGAACACCTGCCATGAGAGAACACAGATGAAGTCAGCCATGTGCTGTTCAACGCCACAGATGAATTTAGCCAAATGCTGTTGAAAACCTGCCAGCAGGCTGAAATGCAGGGCAGCTTTGAAAGCATACCTCGTGTATGTCTTTGAAGAGTTGCTCCTCCTGCTGGTGATCCAGGGAGTAGGCATGCGACACATTACGCAGTGCATCCTTAGACTCCAAGGCCGGAAACACAATCTCATCTTCTGCCTACAAGACAGAGTAACAAGGCTTGGTCCAAAATGAGGTACAGACATGCCCAGTGTGCATCAGTAAGGTCAGTGACTCATCAGTAAGGGGCAAGCATCACACTGTGGTGGCTATGTACTGACACATTTAGGGTGTCTAGGGTTGAGAGTCAGGGTTGGGGGCTGTTGTAGGCACTGAGTGACACATCAAGCACTGTTGTATGACAAATGGAGGGACTGAGGACATTTTTTTCATGTCGACTCCACACATTGTTGGGAGTGTACTGCCTTACAAGGCGCTTTGGCAAATGAGACCCAGGAAATACGACAAATAGCTAGACAGTAGATTCATTACGCGTGCAGTGCATGCCCAACTGACTTCACACAGCACTTGGGAGCATGCTCTCAAGGGGTGCAGTGGGAAGGGCATACCTCTGAATGGGCCTTGTACATTCCCCACAGGAAGCGGAAGCGCCCCTTGAGCTGCTGGATGGCATGGGTGGGCACCCTGTCTGTGGTCTCTTCCACTGCAGCTGCAAACGCGCTGGCATCCTGCTCCATGTACCTCAGATCCCTCCTCAGCGCCTGCAACCAAGCAACGAACGATCAAAAAAAGTGCAGAAACACGTGAGCATATTGACAAATGACAAGAACAGACGCTTTGTCACAATCCATTGTAAACTTCTGTGTGTTGATCCTGCTCCATGTACCTCAAATCCCTCCTCAGCACCTGCAACAAACCAACAAGAAGCTCCATACACATGAACAAACACGTGAACATATCAATGAATGACAACAGACACTTTGTCAACAAAACAACAAACAATTGAATTCAAGCACAAACACATGAACATGAATGATGACATCAAACACTTTGTCTCAGTCCATTGTACACTTTTGTATGTCACAGCAAAGCGCCCTTGTGGTGTGCTTCCATAAATAGCTCTACAAGTAAATGCTGCAGAAAGCACAAAAGGGACTTGCCTTGTGAAATTGGAAGATGTGGTCGATGGGATTAATCAGAGCCTGAGGGCGAGCTGAGTCCACTGCGCCAGATGAGTTTCCCATGGCAGCAGGTACGTGCGAAGCCGAGGGCTGATGAGAAGAAGCAGTACGGCGGCGCTTCTGCTGGGGCAGAACCACATCTGCCCCTGACAAGGGCCCTGCTGGGCGGACCTGGCCCTGGCCGTGATGAAGAAGAGGGGGATGAGAAGGCGCAGTAGAAGCTGCTGGGTCAGAGTGATTGATGACTTTAGTGGGGGAGCTGGGAGCGCAGGTGCTGTTGATGAAGTCTTCAAAGTTGCACCCGTCCTGTACAACCCAAGGTGTCCTGTTTAGGCAAGTCAGGGCAGGCCAAGGTGTTCTGTTTAGGCAAGTCAGGGCAGGCCAAGGTGTTCTGTTTAGGCAAGTCAGGGCAGCCCAAGGTGTTCTGTCTAGGCAGCCCAAGGTGTTCTGTTTAGACAAGTCAGGTCAGCTCAGTCAAAACAGGCTGCTGTTACCCAGATTGCCCATTGTATTAGGAAGTGCTCGCACAGTCTGTCTCATCACGCATGACATCAAATAATGTTTCAGCAGGCTAGTTCTTGAACATCCAAGAACATGGCCTGATGCAATGGCAGTGTAGCCAGTAGCACGAATGGGCACTGTGCATTCTCCAAAGCTTTGCATACTGCAGCTTGGCTTGAATGCCAAATGCCATATACATTGCAACAACCTGGTGAGAATGACTGAGTGGGTGAGTGGGTGGGTGGGCGGGTGGGCGGGTGGGTGGGTGGGTGGGTGGGTGGGTGAGTGAGTGAGTGAGTGAGTGAGTGAGTGAGTGAGTGAGTGAGTGAGTGAGTGAGTGAGTGAGTGAGTGAGTGAGTGAGTGAGTGAGTGAGTGAGTGAGTGAGCTCGGTTTTGTCACACATCACATACACATGTGCTTTCAAGCCAGAATGTCTGATGAGGTACAACTACCTCCACACTGTAAGGTACTATAGGAATGAGTGGAAGTATGACAGGTACCTGGCTTCGAGGAGAGCCGTCTCTGCCACGCTCTGCCCATCTGCTGAGCAGCTGGACCAGCACACTGTCTACCTCAGGAGCTGCCAGCTGCATGTTCTGCAGCATCTCCGCTGCTTCCTCATCGTTCAGCTTGCCTGCAGGTCAGGTAGACGAAACATGATGTGGTGAACAGTGGCATGACACAACACATATTACGGCAATGTCACGGTTAACATCGGGCAGATGAGCAACAGCCCTTGTAGTGGCAGAGGTGCATTCAAGTCAAATAGAGTTTACTTTACCTCGGCCTGTATTGAAGTTTGCAGCAAGCCCTTTGTGATTGTTAGAGCCAGCCCTGATGTTGTTTTACAGTCACATCTTGCTCTCAACCCTGACGATGTCCAGTGAGACTGATTAGGGTGAGTACCTACCACGCATAGTATGACCCTTCGGGTGTAGGGTTTAGGGCTTGTGAGGGCCAGTCTTCATGTTTGTACAGTCACATCTTGCTGTCAGCCTTGATCATTACAACATCAGACCGGCTCTGACAATCCCAAAAGATTATGCACTAGTTGGACAGACTCACCCCAAGAAGTTTCAGTTGTAACTACTTGGGGTGAGTATGTGCAAGTAGTGCATGATCTTTTTGGATTGTCCGAGCCGGTCTGATGCTGCTCAAACAGTTGCCTTAATGGTGTACAGAGAGCTCTTTTCCATCCCATACCGTCTTATTTCAATTCAGAAACATTTATTCCACAATGGAAATCTAAACCCAGAGACACCTGGGGAGTGTAAGACCGCAATTCTACATTGCAGAGATGTTTCTAGTTGGCTGGAGGCAGTACCTGCACATACCTAGCTCATCATGAGCTGAAAGCATTACTATTGTTATTGTTATTATTATTATTACCATTCTCTATTATTATTACTACTATTGTTTTCTATTATTGTTAGTACCTGCAACCCAGGGCATGACCCTTTCCAAAAGCCTCAAGGGCATTGCTCGCAAGGTGCGCCACACCATGGCGCGCTGCTCGGCAGCGCACAGATGCGCCTCCAGCAGAGGTAGCACTTCTTGCTCTTCATGAGCCATGTGCTTGTTGGTGTCCCCACGCACGGCATCAGCGATCCTGACCAGCTCCAAGATCAATTCATCTGCCTCCTTTGCTCCGCGCCTATCACATCATGTTCATGATTCATTCGTCATTCGCTCAATCAATCATTGTTGACATGTCTGCCCCTAGGGTCAAGCAGAGACGGCCCTGATGAGCTGTATCAGGTCTGCATGATGTTAAAGCATAAGGATTCCAAGGCACAAGTTGCACCACAAAAGCACATGACTGTTGCAGGCATTCACAAAGCAAACTGGGCACCCAACTTTCACCGTCATCTCTTCCTACCTTCTTTCATAGCCGTTCGAGTTCACACATAGTGCTAACAGGTGTGTACACAGATCAAGAACGGAAAACAAACAAATTTTGCAACCTTCCAGGACAGACCTGGCAGATGCTTTGACCTCCCCCAGGAGGCGGCCCAGCTCCTCCATAAGGACCCCCTCGCTCTGGTGCTCCATCTCACACTTCTTTGCATGCTGGTCATTGGCAACCGTCATCAGCTTCCTGCCAAGTCACACACACATGCATGAGTATGCTGCTGCTGACCAGCGCAGCAAGCTCTGCAGCTTCGACTTTGGATATACATGATAACATCTGTCCCAGTCAGATGTTATCAGAAGCTGTCTGCCTCCATGCTAACGCCTTAGGAGGCTCCCATTGATTGCTGAAAAGTGCAAATTTTGCTTTTCTTTGTTGAAGCTGTCTGCAGCAGGGATATACCAGACGCTGACTGCACTCTATGCAATGTGCAGTCTTTGCGCATTATCATCCTGTGTCATTGTCTTATGTGTGCTGTTGAATCTCAGGAAGATACTTGGGAGCACCATGCAAAAGAGCCATGCTGGAAGCTATGTGAAGTATGGTTGGGAGCGCGTATGTCTGCAGACTCTAGCTACACTAGCAGTTCAGACAGGCTACTCAAGACTGCATGTACTTGACATGGGCGAAGACATGGGGGAAGGCATGGGGTGAATGCAAGAATGGACACACAGACAGACAAAAGAGCCATGAAACAAGCCAGCAAACAAATGAGTGCATGCCACCGGGCAAACTCAAGGGCAGAGGTTGCGAGCCAGGCAGTGCAAACGCCAACATGCACTTTCAACAGCTGCAATGGCAAGGTTACCATTTTTTGACTTTCACAAGCCTTTTATGCGAGCAGGAATGTACCTAGCGGCAGGTAGAAGAATGTCATCCTCAGATGCAGAGTGGAAGGTACACACAGAGCGCAGAAACCTGTGCTTTTCCACCAGAGCTTTCAGCCTGTTGGCAGTGATCTGGGCGCCGCCCTGCATGCTATGGGCCTCCACAGCAAAGCTTTCCAGGGCTGAGCGGATGGCAGCATGAATGTATGTGATCTCCTGCAAGGGAGGTCGACTGCCTGAAGCTGTTGCAGGCTGCTGCTTGTTGCTGGACTGCATCTGCTGCTGAGCACAGTCTTCAGCACAGAGAACTGCCACGCCTAGCTGGGCCTTGCAGCATTTGCTGGGGCTGAATGAGGGGGTCGCTTGTGGGGCAGATGAGGGGCAGCGGGGCTTTGTGTGCTGGGGCTGCGCTGCTGGTGATAGCCATGTTGAGAGCAACTGCACAAGGAGGCGGTCGGAGACTACATCCTTCACCTGCATACAAGAAAGCTGAAGGCTCAGTCAGGAATGAGAAAGGAAAAATTACGCTTTTCAGCAATCATAAAGGGAGCCTCCTAGGGCGGCAGCCTGGAGCGGCTTAGTCAGGCTCAGATGATCTATGCTCAGGGAACCACCCTGAAGATGAACGCTGATGCTCTGAACACTGTTGCAGAGTTGAACAGCGAACATGCAATGCTTTGTAGAGTAAGCAGTTTAGCTCAGGTGAAAGCTGAGGCTAGCATAGACAACAGACATGACTGGATCATGTGAACTCACATGGTTGAGCAGCTCTGCCTGCTCCTCTTCTGGTACCACTGGTTTCAGCCATGCAAGCACCACCTCCACGGTTGCCAGAGGAATGCAGCATAGGAACTGTGCAACTAGCTCTGCCTGCAGCACCACAGGATGTGATGCACTGAGAAGTACTGGACTACAGACCGCTGCCTCACTGAGCACAGAAGCATGACACAGCTGGCAGTGCCAAGTGTCTGCTGCTGCTGCATCTGCTGCTGGAAAGTCTACCTGTTCTGCAAATGTGAAGTGCTTTAACAGCAGAGGAAACAGCTGCTCTTCCTCCTTAGCAAGATGCTTTCTGAGAGTGGTGTGAACCTCTTCAATCTTGCACTCAAGTTGCCGCAGAGTGGCAGCACGCTGCTTGCCATCCTGACGCACTGCTATTGACAGCAGTGCTGAGAGCTGTTCAAACAGTCTTTCCTCATCTTCATGCTCCACTGAGTAGGCAGAAGTCACGTTCTTGACTTTTGCATCAAGAGCGGGGTACACCACCTGCAAGCAAGATACCAAGATCTTGCGAGGTATTGACACGACAAGTGATTTTAAACACAAGGAGCAGCAGGGGACGGCTGCCTTGCCAAAGTCATGCGGCATTGCGCTGCAAGAACTCATGAGCAGTTGACGGGCACACCTCGTCCTCGACACTGCTGTGATACTTGTACACTTGTTCCAAAAAGCGGTAGCGATCCTTCAACGCGGAGAGGCTCTCGTGCACATCCTCTTGTGCCGCTGATGTCAGCACTGACACCGAATGGGACAGGGCGTCGAGCTCGTTGCGAATGGAGTTGTGAAAGTGAGAATAAAAGAAGTTGATAGGTGGATGGCTGGAGGTAGCCACCTTAGGAACGCTGCAACAATTAGCGTTGATGTGGAGGGCGGCTGCCATGCCTTTGGCGTTAAAGTTGCATCGTATTTGTAAAGTTTGAGCTGCACAACTACATAGGTGGGTTTGCCAAGGACAACCTCAGACAAAAGAGTGAAGGCTGCGACAGGGAGACAAGACAGTGCGCAGGCTTGTAAACAAGCCCGTGAAGCGCAACGTCGCCCGGGCTGTAGAGTAACTGGAGCGTACACCGAAGAAGGTTTTGCCGCTGCCTACTGCCGCGTGTGCAGGGTCGAGGTCTGCACAAGTCCCATGCGCGTAACACACAGGCTCCAGGCGAGCTTCGCGGCACGTGAGGGCACGAGCTCAGCCCATTTACTAACGACATGAATCTAGGGTTTGTCACAGCCTTCCGTGCTGTCCGTGCTGCGACTGTTCACCAACTGTGAGTCACAACATAGACTCCACACACTTTGGATGCATACAATAGAGAAAGTCACGTAGAGGCTCTCACCAGTGTCACCAGCAACCCAGTTGATTGTTTGGTACAGCAACACAACCTGGGCACCTCCTAAGCGACAGTGCAGATGCAACTCTGAGTCTGCTTGTCTGGGGCCGTCTCTGCATGCGCGTCTAAACGTCTGGGAAAGTAGTCATGTCCCAAGACAAGAGCTTGTACGAGGTGAAACTGCAGACCTCCTTGATGATGAGCTACTGCTGCATCACCGACTGTAGAGCTTGATCTTGTCTCGGCATCTGTAGGTACTGGGTGTCGAGAAAGACGCCTCTCAGGTAACGCGAACATCGTCAAACTTGCTGAAACTCAAGCCAAAGCCAGCCTGCTCAAACGTACTTGCTGGTTCTAGGCCAACATCAAGAAGGCCTACTACAAGCTTGCCATGCAGCTGCACCCTGATAAGAATCAAGGTGATGAGGTACGCTATCCAAACTGTACTGACCATCCTTCTCAAACACACGGTGTCCTGATACTCACTTCAAAGCTGCCATTCCAGGAAGCAAAGGGCAAATTTCAGTCGTTGCAGCGTATCTACGGTGTGTTGAGTGATCCTGAGAAGTAAGCATCCTAGTCAGCTGCTACATAGCATCCTCCTGTTTACAATGCAAGCAGTCATGCTTGTGGCCTGCACCCTGCACCAGAGCAAGCTTTGTCCCCAACAGCCTTGCTGCACAGCACCCTCATCCCAGTCTTGATCAGTTTGTCACCCGGCTTGCATCCCATGGATTTCCCTGCTTGCCTATTCTTGTTGCTCAAATGTTTGGTTTCTCTCGCATGCAAGAGATGCGCTGTGAAGGAAGTCCAGTTATTTTGTTCAGGCGCAAGGTGTATGACCAGACAGGGAGTCTGGAGGACAGTGATGAGCTGGCAGGAGAGCTGTTTGACAGCCTGTACAAGTACTACAGGGGCTTATACCGCAAGGTAACTCTTTGATATGCTTCACTACTCATGTTTGAAGCCTTCATGCTAGGCCTTGCATCACAACACCAAACTACACAACTGGTACAATATAATTGTTAAAATTGGTTGCACAGGTCTTGCACAGAGTTTGAGACTGTATAAAATAGTTGCACAAGGCCTGCAGGCACTTCGAGACTGTCCAATGCATGCTATCCTGTTCTTCTAGGCACTTTGTCCAAAACCTGGTAGCTCTACATGGCGAGGTGAATATTCAGTAAGCTGTACTGCAAGCTTGACTGCACTGGCAGTACAGCATACTGCTGAGTTTATCTGCACAGTAGAGCTGCATGGCCTGTGCCAGGGCCTAAGTCACAGTACAGCTTGTACAAATACGATTCAGTCTCATGCTACAAGGCTAGCAGGCTCATACCTCATACAGTGGCTGTCGCACTGTTGCTGCACAGTGACACAAGGAGTGAATGCACTCGCCTCGGCATGTCATGCAACGGATACGGTACCCCCCTTGTCCCCCAGCGTTGTTTCGCATCGGATCTCACCGTTAGGGTTTCAAAAAACCCTAAAACTTTTCAGACTTTCAATGTTGACAGAACAGAAGCAACCCTTAGATTCCTTTTGTTAGGGTTGTTTGGTAGGTTGTAGGGTGTAGGGTTTCAGCCGCTTTTGCAGTTTCACTTTAGGGTATGAGATCCGATTCGAAATAACGCTGGGCCCCTTGTCAGCCTGTCAGCGCTGTGCAATGGATCCTGTTGCTCCCTTAAGAGTTGCACCTCAGAGTAAAGCTTGTTGGTGCCCAACGCCAGACTCTTCAGCAGGCGCACTGTAGCTCTGACTTGTTCATAAATCAGCTTGCAAGAGATCGTTATAGTGGACAGCATGGGTCAGAGGCTGAGCACATACTCTGTTGGTCACAGAGTGTATGCCTTGTTTGTGACCAACAGAGTATGTGCTGAGCCTCTGACTCATGCTGTCCACCACAACGATCTCTTGCATGCCGACCCTGCACAGAGGAATCATAAGAGTCAAGGGACATTCCTTTGCTGTACCATGACCAGTCAGCATCAATGCAGCCATTAAGGGTTTTTATATGCCTTCCCCAAGCTTCCAGCACTTTGCAAACATGAATAGGAAAGAGGCTCAAATCACGGCAATTATCTAATAGCCAGACTGCAGTTGCTTACTTGAGAGTGTCGCCTACAACGCCCAGTTCAAAACATGGCATGATGCTGCAAAATAGGGTTGATCAAAAGCACTTCAAGCATGCTTGATAGCCTCAAGTGCTTTTGATCAGCCCTGTTTTGCAGCATGATGTTGAAGTTCCGGATAAGCTACAATGCAGGGTCGCATTGCCCACCTGTCCCACCCCTCCTTTCCTGCATGAATCACCTAGAATCTGCTTGATCATCCAATGCTGTAGGTGACAGAAGAGGACCTTGACAGCTTCCAAGCTGACTACCGAGGGAGTGAAGAAGAGGCAGCTGATCTGCTTCAGATGTACGCACGCTTCAAAGGCAACATGGACATGGTACGTCAAGACACTTTGCTGGCTGTTGCTCTTCTACATCATGTGCCTCATCGGTAATGTTTCTCTGTCTGTTCACATTGTTGCTGACTGAATGCTGAATGAGGTGTCAGCAAGCATGTTGCCACATGATTGAGAGGCAGGCTTGTTTGGTGTATCCGTGTGGTTTATCAGCTGTATGCAAAGCGTGCAGCACCCAAGCGCAAAATGCTTGTCGTATCAGAACTCAAACCTTTTCTCAAGAAGGGAGCAAAATGAAGAGACACGGTTGCTAAAACGCAAGTCGTGCATTCATGCAGGTCTTCCAATGGCAGATCTGCAGTGACTCAAAGCTGGACTCGCACAGGTTCAAGGACTGCACACAAGATGCCATTAGCAGTGCCAAGGTAAAAAGGTAACACACCATCTGTACTGAGCATGTGCTTCCATTCTCGTCACATGCCTGCTGTCATACTTGGTATGACTCATAGGCATATGACGGCGGGCGTTCATGTGACTCACGTGCACATGCCTGCTGTCATTCTGCGCTTGACCTGCATAGTTACCACTCCTCATGTGTGCCATGGCTACCATGTACCTTTACAGTCGTCTGAACTGTCCCTCAAGGAAGGCATGTACTCTGTGGCTGAACAAACGCACGTCTGAAGGAATGCAAGGTTGGTTGAATAGACGAGTACATGATATAATGCATTGAACTATTTGCAGGTATAAGACCTTCACTGCGTGGGCAAAGGAAGTAGAGGCACGGCCAGCCCCCAAGAACCCACTCGCCAAGAGGAAGAAGAAGCCTGGGCAGGCAGAAAGCGAGCAAGCGCTGGTTGCTGCCATCAGGTCTGCACTCCTCCTGTTGTTCATGTCAGCCTTGTCATTGACAAACTCCATGTAGCAGATCTCATGGCTCATGAGCCCTTCAGCCTATGTGCCTGCAGCTGTCACATGTGTGTGTTGCAAGCCATGTGTGTGTGGCAAGCCACTGCCAAATTGAGCTGCATCAATCAAGCTTGGTCCTGACACAGGTCTTAGTCCATGAGCTCCAGCTGAGGTAGCAAAGCTCTTGGTAGAAGACGCCTTTGCTTGGCTTACTCTGTCTGTCTCATGAAGTGCTCAGCACAACAAACACAGTCTGTGTTGCTGTCAGAAATGGTACCAGTCATCCTCAGCAATACAGACTCACAGACAGAGCAAATGCTTGCAACAAAATGCAGCAGGCAGTGCTTGTGTATGAGAATGCACTCTGACAGGTTGACTGTGCTTCAGAGGCAAGGCGCCAACTCAAATGAATGGGTTGATCGCCTCTCTGGAGGCCAAATACAGCAAGAGCTCAGGTCGCAAGGGGAAGGGCAAGAGGGAACCCAGTGTTGCCGATGAGGAGCCATCTGAGGAGCAGTTTGCAGCCGCAAGGTGAATTGTTTTCGCTCTGTGAGTCACACTGTAAAATTCCTCGCTCCCTGAGTCACATTGTAAAATCCTTCCCTCCCTGAGTTACATGGTAAAACCCTTTGCTCCTTGAGTCACATTGTAAAAGCCTTCGCTCCCTGATTCACATTATAAAGCATGTCGGTTTTTGACAGTCGTGCGGGTATTTGTTGCTTTGCACAATCTGAGAGCTTGAGGGTGCCTTCCAAACGGACGTTCTTGCCCACAAAGCACCCATTTGGAAAGCACACCCGAGCTCTCAGATTGTGCCAAGGAACAATTACCTGTACGACTGTCAAAACCAATGACACCACCAAGTGTATCACCAAAACACAAAGTGCTGCATGGCAAGTTACAACCTGAGCTTTCAAGCCCTGATGAGCAGCTGCGGCACTTCAAATGCGTTGCCAACTTGACTTGGTAGGGTCAGATGCAAATTCAGCATCATTCAATGCAGCTGTTTCCAATTTGTTTTTAAAATGGGTTACTTGTGTCCTGCCTGTTGTGGTAACATGTACCTGATACATGGTGCATGCCTGCTCGTTACCAAATTTAACTGTAATGTGGTTAGTATTTGAGTGAAAATGCAGCATGCCAAGCAGAAGTGTCTGCCTCAAACAGAAGTGATTGTTCTGCAGAGCTCGACTGGAGAATGATCATGCAGCAGCAAATGGTGAAGCCACAACCAGCCAGCCTAGTCCTAAGAAGAAGCTGAAACGGAAACGATAGTTTGCATGTACTGTCTTGCAGCTGGTCGTGTCTGTTAGGGTCACTGCTTTATTTGTATTTCCTGCAACATGAAGAATCATGTAGGAGAGCAGATTCTTTCTGAGCATAGCAGATTCGCAGTCACAATATGCTCTCTTGATTACCTGCACAGTGCATACAAAGCCATTGAAGTTGACACTTATCTTGCAAGACTTAGTATCGACTTGCAGCGTCAGTTGGAACTCCCAACCAAACATGCATGACAGGTGTATGTCTTGCATTTGAAAATGAGTTAGCCGCAGCGAAGCCTAAAGTAACTGGGCTGACGCTGCTTAGGCTTTGCTGCAGCTAACTTATTTTCAAATGCAAGACATACACCTGTCATGCATGTTTGGTTGAGAGCACCAAAAAAGCTGAGTTTACATAAGAGCAATCCGCTTGTTAAAGTGAGTCCAACATCTATGTAATGACAATGCATTGTGTTAGTCGTCTTGCCTTGTTCCCGCTTTGCTTCCTGCTTCTTGCCTTCTTTCTTGACAGAACTCTGACCGTTGGCGGCAGGAATGCCACCAACTGCTGAGCTGAAACCTGAGGATTCACCTATGTCCCTGTGCCTGTCTGTTATTCAAGTTGCTCGAAATCCTTCAAGGAAGTTCGAACTCTAGTTGGAAAGGTACGCCTTACAGATGGCGAAAAAACATTAGACTGAACACCTGGTGGTCACCATGTGACTCCAGGAGAGCATTTCTTTTCTGTGTGGTGTCAAGCAATAGCTCTTATTACCAGCTCCTACCTCATTGCAATATAGGTGGAGACCTCAAAGCTGTACATGCAGGAAGAATAGACTTGTGGCAGTGTATTACAGTGCACAGCGTGACGCAGCCCGTTCACAGCACGTGTGTCTTGTCAGGATATAGCTCTGCAACCAAGCTCACTGTGATACAATTATTCTACATGCAAGCTTTGGTGTGTGCCAAATAGCACTCAGCCAATTACTTGTATAAGCGTCACCCAAGACTGGTTTGAACTCTTGATCAAGTCACGACTGCACCATCACAACTATCAAGCCCCAGTGAATTTGCAAAGCTGCATCCTGCAATAGAGTGCACGTTTTGCTGACATCAAGCTACATGAGAAGCTAAGCCAATTAAGGTACTGGCATCTTTTGACTGTTGTATGAAAGAGCTCTAAGCCGAAACAAAACCTGTAGCTGCTAGGGTATCTGCTCATGGGCCGGCTGCTGTGGGAGCAGCAATACCTCAGATTGGGTGAGGAGCATACAGACACAGGTGCGTTCTGACCCAGGTGAAACACACAGGTGGAACAGGGCCGCAAAATGGTGCTGCATGCAAGCAGCTCAGTGCTCAGCTATCCACCAAGTTGGAACACTGGTCATTACAACGTTTACCCCCTTTCGCAAGCTTTTGCCACAGCAGATGTGCGCTGGATAAAGAAGCATAGCTGCAGGCCAGCTGTGTAGAAACACCATTTTGGCATGATATCCATAGAGGGAGGAGGCTCAGGGAGCATTGTCTGTTCTGCATGTAAAGTCAGCAGCTTGCCTATTCGCCTAACCTCGAATAGCGATGGCGCTGAATTGTGACTTGAGTGCCCGACTCGCAGGGTGTATTCTGTGCATGCACGTCTGGCATCTGCCCCTGCCTCAGCAGGCTGTTGATACGCTGCGGCCGATGCGGTAACGTGGCAGACACCAAGAGCTGAGAGCTGGGCTGACAGGCGACACAGCCGCGTGGTTGCTCGGTCCGCATCGGCCGTGGCTTTGCGCAGGACCCGGCAACATCTGAACCCATACCTTGAACATTTGGTAAACCCTCTGCTCATGTCATAAAGGAATTCGCGAACAATGACCAAATCACGAATCAAAGTAGGAGCGCCTGGTCGTGAGACGAACACGATGGTTTGTCGGGCAACATTCTGAGGTTACCAGGCCTGTGTACGTGCACGGTGCAAACTGGCTCAGAGCAGACATTGTTCAAACAGTGGCAGAGGGTCGAACGCTAGTTGTATGAGAGGCCGATCCTCGGCAAAGCAACTCTCTGCAACACTTTCGGAGTGTGTTCGGTAATTCGGCGAGCCGGTGCGCTGGCTCGCCTACCGACCTCTGGGAGGGGGCGCAACATCCCTTCGGGGATGGGGTGTCCTAGCAACAGCTCCTTACAACGGTTCAAATCAATTTTAAATAAATCTCACAACATTTAAATCAAATCACAACCTACCAAATTAAATCACCCCAATCACACCCAAAAGACAATCAGAGTTACACTGCATTGTCGTTAACAACAGCACCAGCATTCACCAGCTAGATGTTAGAATCTCCAAAATCAAACGACAGATGCAGGTATCAAAGAGCAAAGCACTGCAGATGAAAATCTTCATTCTCTGGCCACATCACAAAATTTGAGCATGCAGGCTGGCACAACAGCTCCCGGGATGAAGACCGAAAATGCAGAGGTGGCTGATACTCTGGGACGTTCTACTCATTAGCCAGGCAGACATGCGCAGACAGTAAGCAACCTTAATGAAGATTCCAGCATTTACATGATGATAAGGCTATGCATTGTGCATGTCACACATGCAGACATGACTACTTGCCTACTGGAGAGGTTGTACGTGCTGCACTAGTACACTAATCTACTTTATACTACCTCCCATGATACTATGAACAGTGCAAGGTCCCTTAGAGGTACTCAAGGGGATTCCCTTATAGCATGCTAACTTCATTGCACTGGTCTTCAAATCCGGGGTTACCTACACCAGTTCACAGGGCCACTTCATGTTCCATACATCACACATTCAGGCCACACCATGCAAACAAGGGCACATGAAATACATATGCGTGCATTGATAAATACATGCAAACAGCTCGAGTCCATGACAGAACTCAGCAGCTGCATGTATCCTGCACACAACCTGATGTAGAGCATACATCAACTCAAGCTTGAGTGTAATGCATCAACTCAAGCTTGAGTGTAAGCTTGAGTGTATGATGGAGGGCCTGTTGAGGTGCATCTCAAAATGCACCCTGTCAGCTCAGCACGGCCACCTGCTCAAAGATCTTCTTCTTTGGATTGAGCTGCTCATCAGGCTCTTCTTCATACCCTTGGACTGATACTCTGTCCCCAGGTGCACTGTCCTCAGGGGGTTCCACCAACTCCACCTGCAGATTTGTGCCAGTTGTACGATCAGCAAACGCACCAAAAACATGGACTGCACACAAGCCTGAACCCCTGAGACACCACAGGATGGCATAGATTATGAAACAAACAAACAAACAATCAATCAATCAATCAATCAATCAATCAATCAATCAATCAATCAATCAATCAATCAATCAATCAATCAATCAATCAATCAATCAATCAATCAATCGATCCCAAAATTTCCTGCTGTCAACCAACACTGCACTTGTGCTTGCTGCACCATGGCACAACACTTGAACTGCCTTGCAGTCTTGACTGCAAGATGCATCAATGATGTAGAGTATGCATGCTCAGTAGTGACAGTCATGACTGTATTATCTTTTCTGATTGACTGTCAAATTGTGCTTGATGCAGGGCTCTTCAGCAAGCAGGCCGGGCAAGTCAGGTTTTCACCCCCATGTTGTCAAATGATACAATCTGAGCCACACTGCCATCAGTGACGGAATTTGCAAGCCACCACAACAACAGGTGACAAATCTCGGCTAGGTTCAGAGCACACAATAACATTTCTGCTGAGCCATTAATGCTGCAGTGCATGTACCTGAAGACCGTCTAGTGATGTGGCAGCCAGCACCATTGCATGTGACTTCACTCCTCGCATGTTGGCTGGCTTCAGATTGCACACCAGCACGCACCGCCGCATCTGCATCTCAGCTTCTGGAATGTACTTGACTAAGCCGCTGACCACCTGTCTGGGTGCTTCCTCCCCAACCTCTACTTCTTCCACATACAAGCTGTGGGCTTCAGGATGCCGCCAGGCTTTCTTTATGACACCCACTCTCAAGTCAACCCTGCAGTACACAAATGCTCAAAATACAGTACCAAATAGTTATCAAATATTGCTGAAGTGACAAGTGCTGTTGCTGAACCTTGGCTTGCCTTGTTGCCTTTTACATCTGACAAAACACAGCAACAGCAGCAGCAGTAACAGCAGCAGCAGCAACAGCAGCAGCAACAGAAGTGAAGAAAGTTTGCCATGTTAAGCAGGCTCAGGTAGTGGACAAAACTCAACTGCATGCCCAAAGAGCCAATTTACCTAGAGATGTCAGCAGGTCGGTCATCTGCCTTTTTATTTCCTCCGCTGCCTCCTCCGTCCTTCTTCTTGCCTTCCTTCTTGACAGAAGTCTGCCCATTGGCAGCAGGTGCGCCATCAGCTGCTGAGCTGGAAGCTGAGCTGGAGGCTGCAGCTGGCTGGGAAGCTGGTGACTGATGAGAAGCTGCTTGGGAAGCTGATGAGGAAGTGGATGCAGCAGAAGCATCAGCACTAGGTGCTGCCTTTTGCTGCTTGGGCTGCTGCTTGCTTTGCTTGCCGGCCTTGACCTGCAATTGACAATGTACCAGTGAGGTTGACACTCTCGACAAACCTCAACACACTCCTTAAGTAGTTGTGTATGAGTTATATGCTGTAGTGATTTCTTCAGTTCACAGACCGCAGCTTGGTAAGGGGCAGACTGGCCCAAACAAGTGCATGTTATGGTGACAGTACGGCACAAGAAAGGAAGAGGGCCTGGGCAAGCAGCAAAACACATGGAGCCGTATGTTGTTGCACTCAGGCCTGCCAGGACAGCGCCTGTGTTTGCCAAACAAAGCAGCTGTGCTGTTTGTTTGCCTAAAACTTTCAGAGATCAGCAGACAGCAATAGAGGGCACAACTGCTCGCAAACAAAGGGCTGCACTGTGAGTCGCACTTGGTCCAGTATGTGGAGCAGTGGTGGTTACAGCCTGATTGCAGTCCTAGGGCTTTTGTATCCATGACTGGCATACTTTCCCAGTATGGCTTAGCTATGTACCATGGCTAGACCCATGCCAAACTGCTTTAGGGTTCGGAATTCAGAATTTAGGGCTTAAGACAAGACCACTGTGGCCCAGACCTACACCATGTTACTTTAGGGTTTAGGCCCATGGCCCATACCCACACCATACCCACACCATGCGCTATTTATACCATTTGGGTGGACCCCGAGTATATGATGGCACAAGCACACATAAAAACAACAATGGCACAGAGACACATGCACGCACATGTTCTCCAAGAGCCAATTGTGTGCAGTATGTTAGCAGGCAGCATACCTGCTTGCTGGGTACAGCTTGTGCAGAAGTGGAGGAAGAAGAGCTTGCAGCTGCGTTGCTGGCGCTTGCACGCTCATTCTGTGTGCCTCTATACCTGCGATTTTAATAACAACATCTTCACATATCATCTATTGATCTGAGTCTGATCTGGTACAGGTTGACAATGTAAGCCTGTGGCAAGTGCACCGAGCATCTCAGCTCAGCAGTGATGGTTGAGCAGCAGGCAGGCCTCTGTTGAACAATATGCGAGGCTAGCCTGCAGCATCATTATATTGTGTACTGCACACCAAATCTTGTAGAAAAGACTGTTCGTGCATGATTTTGTTGTTACGTCACTAAGGCTAACTGTGCTGAGACCAGACTCAGCTTCATTGAATTCCAGAGGCAAAAGGGGCGATCAAAAACAGAAGGCCGTTGTCAAACCCTGCCTTTCTGGAATCTGGCTGATGCAACAGCATCCTGGCAAAAGCTCACAAGCATCAGAAAGAGCCAATGCTGTATTCCTACATTTGGCAGCATTTGCACTCGATTTTACCTGTGCACCAGCTTTGACAGCTCAAAACCGGCTTTCCCTTTTTGCTCCCCCAACAACTATCCATATTTTTTTTCAAAATTCAAAGCTATGCTAAAAAGTCAATAGGAATTTGAATCTACAAAACGCCAGAGAGAAGGTTCTAAGCAAGGATGGTGCAATGCATACTTTGAAGAGGAGCGCACCTGTTCCTGAGCTGCTCTACTTCTTCATCTGCGATGTTCCTGAACAGGACCTCTGGCTTGTTGATGTGGTGCCCTGGCGGCAAGATGCTGGACAGGTCATAGCTCTTCTTCAAAAAGTCATCAGTCAAGTGCAAGGACTCAGCTGATACATTCAACTGCTGCTGCACCTGCAAGAAACATTGCTTAGCACGTCAGCAAGACTGCTCAGACAACTGAACAGCTTTGTGGTCCATTCAACTGCTGCTGCACCTGCAAGAAACATTGCTTAGCACGTCAGCAAGACTGCTCAGACAACTGAACAGCTTTGTGGTCAAGTCAGATCCTTGAAGTGCTATAGAGCATACAAGGCTGCAGTAAGGCTGCTGCCTGAACTAATTTAGGGCTTAGGGTTTCAACCCTAGTCCAGCCCCATACATGCTGCCGAACCACCCAGGCAGGAACGGAGGAGATGACTACCTTGATGGTGATGGAGGGCATGTAGGGCTCCACTAGGGCAGCTAGGAGGGCCACTAGCCCCATGCATGCTGCCAGGTAGGAGCCACACAGCTCCTTGTCAGCTTTCAGGGCCTCCCATGGCTTGTGATCCTGGAAGAATTTATTGCCTGCATTCACAATTTATTTTGTTTGTCATTGTCTACACAAAAAGTACATTTATTTTACTTGTGTTTTTGAGTTTGAAGGGGAGATGGCCATGGCAGAGGGCCTCCCAGGGCTTGTGATCCTGGAAGATGTTATTGCCTGCATTCGTAAATTACTTTGTTTGTCATTGTCTACACTGATCCTGGAAGACCTTACTGCCTGCATTCATGACTTATTTTATTTGTCATTGTCTACAGAACAAGTACACTTCTTTCATTTGTTTTGAGTTCATGTTTTTTGAGTTCAAGGGGGAGATGGCCATAGCAGAGCGCTTGCCATCTTTGAGCATGCATATCTTAGCTTCAGCCACATTCATGACACTATGACAGCAACAGAAGCAGAGATTGTGCATGAACAAGGGATTTGTCGAGTACTGCGCATGCTTACAGACCCACAGAGGAAGGGCCATAGCACAACAGATGCAATGGTTGAGCTTGCACACACCTCAAGTACTTCGTTTATGCCAACACCAAGACAATTGATGCACAGAATTCTGCATCTGTGCAAATCTAAAAGGTATCATGCACGATGCCTGCTCACTCACGCACACATGCAAGGGTCCTTTCAAGTATAGATGTTGTCCTGATCCTGAAGCTGGCAGGCCTCAGGGCCAACCAAATATTATGATTTGTAAAGCAGTGACAAAGAAGCCCTATCAGGGTTCAGGGACCAGAGCCTAAACTCTCCACTTGTCTCTCAATGCATGATGCAAACTCACGTGCACCTAGACTGTTCTCTCAATGCATGATACAAACTCACCTAATCCTCCGCTTTCTCTTGATGCATGATGCAAACTCACCTAACCCTAGACTTTTCTCTCGACGCATGATACTAAATCACCCAACCCTAGACTTTTCTCTCGACGCATGATGCTAAATCACCTAACCCTAGACTTTTCTCTTGATGCATGATGCAAACTCACCGACAGAGGAGATGGCCATTGCGATACGGATGCCATCCTTGAGCTTGCGTGCTTCAAGGGCAGCCATGTAGGTATCCACCAAGGGCCCTACCTGCTGCCCTAGCTCCTGAACAGCCTCTCTGCCCTTCTCAGCATGAGCGCTGGGGACCACACCCTCAAACCTGCACATGCACATGTCCAATTAGTGCTACTGTGGGTATGGGACAATGAATATACCCTAGCTCAATGATTGCCTCTCGGCTCTTCTCAACATGAGCCCTGGGGACAACATCCTCAAATCTGCACACATGCACATGTCCAATCAATGCTACTGTGGGTATGGGACAACGAATAGCCCTCGGCAGCTGCCTGGGCAGCTAATACCCCTCTGTTCACACCATGGCTATTTTCATGCCAACAGGAATGATCAACAATAATCCAATGCTTTCCAGCTCTTGATGAGCTAGGTACATGCATCACTGTTGTGTAGCAACACAAAGCTGGTATCAGTAGCATCAGACCTCCCCCATGCATGCTATACCAAGAGCAGTTAAAGGAAGCTGGCCTGCACTTGGTGTGACCATCAAACACAATGTTCAGTGAACATCAGCAAACGAAGGCACTGATCAGGCTTAATTGCACACACATGCTCACAGCAGATGAAGGGTAGCGCCACGACAAAAATCTACCTAAGCTTGGTCATACGCATTTGGGCGTGACGTACAAGGCAATTGGGCAGGACACAGTAGGCATTTGGGCAGGACTCAGAAGGCATTTGGGCAGGACTCAGAAGGTATTTGGGCAGGACACAGAAGGTATTTGGGCATGACGTAGAAGGCAATGCAGATGCATCACACCCCAAGCTCTGTCAACAAGGCTTACTTGGTGTAAACAACGGAGAGCCCTCTGTTGATGAAGTTGCCCAGGTTTACCAACAGCTCATTGTTGTTCTTGGCAGCCAGATCATGCGTGTGCATTATATTCCAAGCACTGTCAACAAGGCTTACTTGGTGTACACAAAGGAGAGGCCTCTGTTGATGAAGTTGCCCAGGTTTGCCAACAGCTCGTTGTTGTTCTTGGCGGCCAGATCACTCCACTTGAAGTCAGTGTCTGACTGCTCTGGCCTGTTTGCCAGCAGGTAGTACCTCCATGTCTACACATTCACACAGCACACTGTCTACTTGAAAGCAACATAAGTGTGGTGATCCAGAGGCAAACAAAGGAGAGCAGGTAGTACCTCCACGTCTACACATTCACGCAGTAGACTGTCTAGTCAAAAGCAGCATAACTGTGGTGGCCAAGAGGCAAAAAAAGAAGAGCAGTTAGTACCCTGAGGTCTACACATTTGCTCAGCAGACTGTCAAACCAGCAACAACGTGGGTGTGTTGAAACACCAAAGCAGACATAGGAGTAGCAGAACATCTCCATGCTGCTTTGCTTGGAGTGCACTAAACATAACAGATGAAGGCTGGTTTTCAAGCTACGGGCAAAAGGCAAAAGGCAAGCGCCAACAGCCAAAAGGCGAAAGGCAGAAAACAAAAGGCGAAAGGCAACAGGCAGGTGCAGGTGACCTCAACAGCCAACAGCCAAAAGGCAAAATTCGAAAGGCAGAAAACAAAAGGCGAATGGCAGGTGCAGGTGACCTCAACAGGGATGCCAGTCTCCTTGGCATGGTCTCCAAAGACGCCCACCCCCCTGCTCTTACTGAACATGGTGCCCTCATAATTCAGGTACTCTGTTACGCTGATGTTCTTCATCAGTGTCCACTTCTCACCTGCACACCACCAACAATGTCATCAACACACCCACATCAATGAGGCCATGATGCCAAGTTTGCCTGTTTGGTAACTCTCTAATGATAGACCTTATGCTTTCCTTTTGTCATATTCTCAGCAGCATATTCTCAGCAGCAAAACTATCTTTCAATTGTTATTGTTGTTGCTATTGTTGTTGTCGTCATCACTGTGTTGTAATTGTTGTCGTTATCTTTATGATTGCATCTTCATTATTATTGTTGCTGTTGTGCTTTTGATAAGTGAATTACACTGCAATCATGATCCTTACCATTGAGCATTACTAACAAACATTACCAACACCAATGTACTGCACCCTTCTGGTGTTGAGAATACACCCAGCAACAAACAAAAGGCAAGCAGTACATACAACACATACCTGTGCCTAGCAAGGTAGCAGGGAAGATGACAGTATGGAAGAACACGTTGTCCTTGCCCATGAACTGCACCCTTCTGGTGTTGAGAATACACTCAGCAAAACACAAAAGATAAGCAGTACAGTACACACCTGTGCCCAGCAAGGTAGCAGGGAAGATGACAGTATGGAAGGGCACATTGTCCTTGCCCATGAACTGCACCAGTTCCACATCATCGGGGTTCTGCCACCAAGCCCGCCAGTCTGACACATAGTTGGCCGTGATGCTGATGTACCCAATGGGCGCGTCAAACCAGACATAGAAGACTTTGTCTTCGTAGCCAGGGCGAGGCACGGCTGTGCCCCACTTGAGGTCACGCGTGATGCATCTCACCTTCAGCCCATCACGCATCCAGGAATTGGTCACCTGCAGCACATTTCGGTTCGAACTCAAAACAAACTGGGGAAAAAATCTCAAAAAATCTCAAAATAATGAAAAGCCCAAAAAAACAAAAAGAAAAGTTTTAAAAAAGTAAAAAAGAATTTGCTTATCAGCAATTATGACGGAAGCCTCCTGAGGCAGCAGCCTGGAGCTTCATCTTGAATCACAGCTGGTGGAGAACTGCATGTAGTTCGAGGTTTACTGGCCCCTTATTGCAGACAGCTTGTATGAAGTGGTGTTTGCTGTGCAGCTTTGTGCAAATCATCTGTCCTGCATAACGTCAGGAGCTGTCTTGCTTGGGGTTGGTTGTGCTGATGCTTAGAAGACAGCTCAGTAAATTGCTGTTGTGCTGAAGTCGAATACATAACTATGTGACATGGGCTGACGCTGGGCAAGATTGCTTGTGAATAGTTTATCAGCATCAAGCGATACCGCCAATACTTGATAGCTGACAAGCTCAACACCGCAAAGGCAAATGGCAAAGCCACAAGCATGCATGCACACACACACACAAGCACGCAGGTTTGCATGCATGCACAAACAGCACCCAGCCCAAGCACAGGAAATGGCAGTACTGCCTCAGGGCAGGCGCCAAGGCAGGGCAGGGCAGGGCACTTGGCAGGGCAGGGCAGGGCAGTCTGCAGGGCAGGGCACCTGGCAGGGCAGGGCAGAACACTGGGCAGGGCAGGGCAGGGCACTAGGCAGGGCAAGGCAGGGCACTTGGCAGGGCACTTGGCAGGGCAGGGCAGGGCAGGGAAGGGCAGGGCAGGGCAGGGCAGGGCATGACCTGGACACAGTTGTTGCTCCAGCCTCCCTTGCTGGAAGTATCAGTGATGTAAGCCTGCAGCTGGGGAGACAACTTTGGCAGGTCCAGGAAGATGTGCTTTGTGGTTCTCAGGACAGGTGTAGTGCCTGTCAGCTTGCACTTGGGGTTGATCAGGTCTGTAGGGTTCAGTAGGTTGCCACAGCTGTCACACTGATCGCCCCTGGCATCCTGCATGGCAACCAACAGGTGTGACACATTGTTATAAAGCGCTGTGTTCATTTGTGATCCAGTAGTGCTTCTGACAACAGGTGCGGTTCCTGTCAGCTTGCACTTGGGGTTGATCAGGTCTGTGGGGTCCAGCAGCTTGCCCTACTGTTATACTAGTTGGGCCTGGCATCGCACATAGGGAGGGGGGGGGGGGGAT
>JAABUP010001717.1_pt1 | contig 45056 bp, 78 predicted proteins | sample 5559201 | NCBI WGS metagenome assembly JAABUP01 (sample SAMN10711887, study PRJNA513373) | rock metagenome | isolation source: Antarctica rocks | place: Antarctica
TCCCCACTCCAATCCCGCCTCTCCCCAACCTGAACCCCAACGTATCGCAAACCCCCATTTCGACCCCCAAATGTCGTCAGTTGTAACAGCATCATGCAAGACCTTGAAAGTAAACACATCCCAGTCTGCAATTGCCAATCTTGCAAGCTTGAGAGAGGAATGCCAATGCCTGAATTAGCCTTATAAGGCTGCAGCTGCAGTCAGCGTTAGTTATGCACCCCTTCTGTACTCTGTCATAGAAAAGCAGTTTGTTTCCATTAGATGAAGTTGGAAAGAGACACGGACATGCATTTACTATAGCTTTACTGTTGAATACATTAGTATGTACCATGCTTGGGCGATAAGCTGCGATTCATGCAGGGCCACGGTGCAGTCTATGAGCGTACTCATGCTGATTGATTTAAAAGGCAGATTAAAGTGGGTTGCAGCTGATGCTGAACATCCACACGACGATTATACACAATGATTTGGCTTCTTGGCATACGATGGAACAAAATCTGGACCCTAAATACAGTGAACTTCAGCGTGTCTGAGTCACAGATTGGTCACAATGGCTTCGTGAAGCATGTGTACATAAGAAAGAGAGCATGCAGAACCCTCTTGGCAAGTGTAGGGAAGCATTTAACAGACCGACAGGGGGAAAAAACACCTCACAACACCAAATTTTACACAACAAAGTCTGTGCAGCATGTGAATAGAAATGCACATTGTCAACTTGACTCTCCTGTAGCTTTTGAAGCAAGCTTGGACTTGAGCTTAGCGCGTTTGCAAGCTCCCTTGTGAAGCTGTGCATGTTGCCGCTGACAGTTAGCGCCGCAGTAGAAAGTGACATGGCACTCTTGACAACACACCTTGTCCACTTGCTGCAGCACATCACAAACATGGATGTAGTAACGCAGTACTGAATAGGCACCACAACAGCATGTTCTCTTTGCAAATGATGTAAGGTCATGCCACACTGACATGCTATTACACAAGCACAATCAGCAAGCTAAGTTATGCATGAAGAGGTACTCCCAGTACGCTGTGACATTGACTACACTGTTTGGCTCACCTTTCCAATACGCTTGTGACACCTGGCACACCGCAAATCTGATGCTCCCTCACCCTCATCTTCTTCTCTGTCCTTGGAAGGTGACGCACTGGCTGACTCTTGAGCCCCTTGCTCTTCCTGCCTCGAACCAGGCTGACTCAGCAGATCCTGCTTATCCAGAATGTCCCGCTGGATCCTGTGTTGCTTGTTGATGTAGGAGATTAGGGGGTGCTGACCCCAGGGTGGGGTCCAAGACCTTGGCCAAAGGCCAGCTGTGACCCAGCATCAGCATGGACGCCACTAGCTTATCTCCTACATGCTCCCAAATATCAAATAACTGCCTGCAGGAACAAAGGGAGAGCCACAGTCATGCCTTTGTTACCTGTCAGTCCTGCAGCACTGCGAAGGACTGTTGAAGGCATGCAGTACAACTTCTTACTGTCTCATCCCGTTGTTGCAGCCCGTTGTTGCAGCACATGCATTGCCACTGTGTTTCATACATTGACGCCGTAGCAGAGTTGCGTCTGATCATCTCTCATGTCAACACTAAGTCCTTTCTGATGGAAACGACTGCAATGCTGCAAAGCTGCTGGGATGCTACAGTGGGCATGCAGTTGTCCCAAGGCATTCTGCAACAGCCAGGGCACGAGCCATGAAATCACAACTTGTCATTTCAGACTGTTTAGACGTGATGAACACTTAGTACTGATGTTTTTGACCAGGTGACTGACAACCCTGGCACACATGTACAACCTAGTTGGTTGCCTGAAGATTCAAATCCTCCTCCCCTTTGTCAGTGCACAGCATGAGTTGACTTACTCTAGGTGTCCAACAAGACTCATGACTTTGTCTGCAGCCCATGTGAGAAGCCCCCTCAAGTCCCTATCTGGCTTGCCCTTACACACCTGCGCAGAGCAAAGGAGCTGCTTGACCAAACGCTTGGGTGCCTTCCTCATGCATTGCCCATTTGATACTCATTCAGCATTTGGTGGTTTTACTCTCGTTGCCTGCCATGGGGTTGTGTGCTTGGACCAATTGGGCTAAGCTCAGAAAAGAAAGGAAGGGAAAGAAAGGAAAGGAAGGAAAGGAAAGGAAAGGAAAGGAAAGGAAAGGAAAGGAAAGGAAAGACACTCCTTTATTGCAAAGGCATTGGGAGGGGTTCCCAATACTGAGGAGGGCGTAATGGCATACGAGAGCATGGCCCTTCATGCCTTCGGTTGAACTATAAGACAAAAAGAAAATTTTACGCTTTTCAGCGATCATAACGGGAGCCTCCCAAGGCGGCAGCCCAGAGCCGGTTGAACTATACATCTGCTTCAGAGAGGCATGCAGCTGGCTTTGCATTTACATGTCAAATGCATGTTCAGCAAACTGCAGCGCAATGCAATCAGTTTTGCTGATGATGACTCCCAACAACATCTGGATCTGATTGCTTGATTCACACGTGGACATGAAAGGCAACAGGGTGGGCAATTGTGCCACCATGTCATATCAAAAGGACAACATGCACAGAGTCACTCAGGATTGTACATGCCTGACCCCAGGGAGAGACTTTCACAATGAATGAAAGAACCAAGATTGAGCAAATGAGTGACCCTAACTGCACACACTTATACATACATGCATGAATAAATGAAAGTGATAGGGTGACTATCATGATGTACAGTCATGAATGTGGGTAGGAGGTGGGGGGAGGGGGGGGCGGGGGTCAGACCTGCAGGCTGGCATACATGCCTTGCAGAAGGTGCTGCATGGCCTGTGCAGGATCTCCATAGTCCTCAATCGCTGCTGTATACCCCTCATGCATGCGCCTGCACAACTAATGTACTGATAATTACATACAGTGCATACATGTATACATACAAGTATACACAGACAATATGTATATATGAATATGTGATGTTGTGACTATCAGGTTCAACTCCTGACATTCGGCCAAATCCGGCTTCTACAGTAATAGAACAAACAAAAAAACAGAAAATATGTCTTCTTCTACAACGTGATGAAGCATATGTTACTGCTTGTCCACAAAGCACTCACACCACCCAACATTTGCAATCTACCAGTCCATCCATCAATTCGTTATGCACCGCAAGATGATACCAATCAGATGATAATCTGACATGACATCAGTTACACATCAGTGAGCATGCAGCCAAAAATTGGCCTAGGGGCAAAAGCCAAACCTTCACAAAACACAGCTGCATTGGTGCACATCAGCCATGCATCACTTGCAGTATGCCCACACAAGCATGATTGCAGCGTCTGCCACAACAACACTTGCAGACCGAACGCCTATACTCTGAGTCACAGACAGGAGAAGCGTCAGGCTGGATGCATAGAGAGTCCAATGTGACACTCTACACAGGACAAGCATGCATGGGCTGCCTGAAGCAGCCACAGGTGTTGCTATGCCCAAAAGCTACTGCCCAATCTTGGCAACTCAGCTGTAAATGCAACCAAATGCTGATCTCAGCAGCGAGTCTGCAACACTGCCTGAAACAGTCATGCTGCAGGCATCCTGAATCATCACACGAGTCAACAGAAACAGGGGGGAAGGGGGGGAGGGATACACAAAGGGGGGGGAAGGGATGCACAAAGGGGGGGAGGGATGCACAAAGGGGGGGGGGAGGATGCACAAAGGGCTTACATGGGATCAGGATCACGGTCCTCAGATAAACCCGGCTCTTCTGAATAGATGGCGAAGTCTAAGCAGAGTAGTTGCAATTGTGTATGGGCCTGTAGGGAGGCCGGGTGGTGAGGCCTGACGTGCTGCATTGCAGCACAGTGGTGCGATGCTATGTTCAGGAAGTCCAGAAGACTCTCCACGTCACGATCTGCTCTTTTGTCCATAGCCTGTATTGCATATTGCATGCCCATGAACTACAAGCCTGTGATGCACATGCTGATGTACATCTATGACACATTCTTTTTGGTTGTGCAATAGATGGCAAAACGCATAGTCATTGCATATGCTGCTGGGTCTTTCAAACAACATAATGTGGTGGGAAGTGGATCTGTTGAAAGTGGTCAGCCGCTGATTTCAGTACCTGTTGATATTGCTGATGACAGAGCGCTCTGAGTCTGACAAAGCCGAGGAACAGATGACATGATAGCAACGTGCAAGAATGTGCTCAAGGTGGGTTGTGAGTCATGCAGCAAGCGACGAGTGAGAGTCATGCAACAAGCGACAAGTAAGAGTCATGCAACAAACAACAAGTAGGAGTCATGCAGCAAGCGACGAGTAAGAGTCATGCAACAAGCGACGAGTAGGTGCTATGGCTTACCAGACGGTAGGCTGTTCTGAAAGAGCCCAAAGAGATGATCCACATGAGGTCCGGATGCTTCAGTTGGTGCACTATCATGAGGATGTTGAAGTCAGGCATCGGATCAGCTGCCTGTGCAATGAGGCGATGGATGTCCTCGTCGTCTTCTGGGGCAAGAGTCAACTGATTACCGACCAGTATCACCTTTACAGCTTTGCTGCAGCAGCACAAAGGGTGCCCTCGGCATGTATGTTGTGTGCTGTGTTGTGTGATTGTCTGTAACAGCGCAAAGCAGGCGCTTGCTGCGGAAGGAAGTTGTGTGTGAGATGGGCGGTGCAGAAACTGCACTTTCGTAATTGCATAAGAGATGCACGCAACATGATGGTGACCTGCTGTCAGTGTGATGACTCATACACCGCGCACAAACAACGTCAAAACTAGTGCACATCTGCGCTTTGCGCGTCATGTGTAGGATATGTGATACAGCAGGGGCGATGACAGGGATCTCACTTCAAGCTGAGGTTGCAAGGAAGGGGCATGAGTAGCTTACTGCAGAAGCGGCAAGGCTCGATCCAATTTCTTGAGCTTGTCCTCAGCATGTTTCAGAACTGCTTCCAGGGTTGGGACCGCTTCTTCTAATAGGTCCAAGAAGGAAAGGGAGGCAGCACAAGTCTTGACAAACAATATCAGGGCTTCATCATGTTTACCTTGAGCGACGAGAGTCTGCAGGCAAGCACTGTCCATAAAAGCACACATGCTTTTGCAGCTGGAAAAGTATGTCAAAGCTTGACTGTAGCTATACAACCTGTAATCTCTTCACCGTTGCAGTGTGAACATGAGCTGCATGCAATTTGCAGATCCTGCAGCGAGTGCTTCCTACCTTGAAGCGTTGGGCGTGATGGTATGCCGAGAACAGGCCTCTGTCGCGCTCAAGGCCGTCAATTTGTGTCTCGCTATCATCTGACAAGATCTCGTACACGGTGGGACCGCTCCCTTCAGATCCTAACCCAAATTGGTTCAGCACCACAGCCGAATCCATTCCTTTTGCTGCAAGTGGGAACGGACGCTGGGCAAGAGGCAGACTCTGCGACAAGCTTCCGTCGAGCGAGCACTACGGCGGCTGTTTGTGGTCGTTAAGGGCAATGTCGCGCTATCAAAGTAAAGCAGCAGTCCTGATCACAAGCCGCCTCACACCTTGAGGGCACTTGCGTTTTGCAGTTAAGCTTGACTTAATGTGTGATTAGGGACAGGGGAACGGCTGGCAAGGTGCAAGCTGCGCTCCGACATTTCTCAACAACAGGAAGTCAGTTGCTGACAAGCTTGTTTGTTATGGTTTCGGAGCTTTGCCAAACTTGCACAATTACTCATCAGGACTACTGCATGACTCGTTAGATTGCCAAACTTCGTCTTTCACACCTGTGCCCAGCATGTTTGGCATACAAACAAAATGCACTCTATGAATTTCAAAGACAGAACGCAGTGCATGCGCAATTGGACGGTGAGAGACAATGTGCCTTGAGCCTGTTCCCTGGACCTTTAGTTTCAATACAAATCATTGAATGGCCACGCTAAAAAGCATATCGCATCACAAACTTATACCTTCTTTCGATACTGTGAATTCGCAGGAGGCACTATAATGGACACTCAAAATTTGTAGCAGAAGCAGATGCTGGCATTGTCAAACAAGATACAAGCAGCCAAGTGCAAAAGCAGAGGAATGCTGCAGCAGTGCTGATGTATTCACGACTGCTGTATCACAGTTGCAAATGGTTCAAGTTATGAAGGGTGCTCTTACCCATGACTTTAAGAGCATCACAAACATACAACACAGTTGGACTGTGGCGCGCAGCCCTTGCATGTGACACAGCACTCAAAGCAATCGGACTGTCTGAAATTTGGCCTGAGCCTTTTGATAGGCAGCAACTTGATCCTCAGCCCTGGCAGAATTGAGTTCCATATCCCAAAGTTTGTCAACATGTTGCGACATACTGTCAAAGTCAGCATACAGCTGGCTCAACATGCCAGGGCTGCAGCACTTTAGATCTACAGCTTGATGAGCTCGCTTCAAAGCCTCCAGTCCAGCCATCACTGACGTCCTTCTTGCTGTATCAAGCTTCGCTTCGACTTTGGCTTGCTCAATTGTTGGTGCAGCAGCAACTTCAGGTTCAGTTTCTGCTGCAGACATGCGTTTTGTCATCAAACTCTTGACTGCCTCCCATGCTTCATGGAACGCTGCTGTTTCCGGTGGCATTGTCTTTTGGGCAGCTGCTTTGCGCAATGAGGCTTTCCCCTGTGCTGCCGGGGATGCCTTGGGGGTTTTGACAGCCTTGGTCACCGCTTTCGCAAAGTCAAATCTGGATGCCTTAGGTGCCTGAAACGTGGCTGTGTGAGCAGGCGCCCGGCACAAGCTAGTCGCCTGCTGTGCTGCCGCTGTTGCTGAGCATGAGCCACAAGCCGGTGAAGCTATTGATGGCTCTGCAGGCGTCATTGGTGCTGCCGCTGTTGCTGAGCTTGAGCCACAAGCCGGTGAAGTTCTTGATGGCTCTGCAGGCGTTATTGATGCTCCCAACCCCGTGTCTGCCTGCTCTGTGGATGCTACTGGCCTTGGAGATGGTAAAGACGCTTCTGTGGCCTGTTTTGGCAACGGTGGTGTCTGTGCGTTTTTTGGGGAGGCAGCTGAAGGCTGAGATGCTGCTTGGATTGCTGGTGGGTGGTATGGTGGCAGTGCTGGTTGAGGCTGCAGCGGGGGGGCTGATAGGGGTGCTGATTGGGGTGCCTGAGACAGGGCATCTGAAGGCTGGGGTAATGACCCGGGTGCTGCTTGGGTTGCAGCGGATGAATGGGGCTGCAGTCCGGGTGTGTCTGCTGCTCCAGCAATTGCCTCTGAGGCTGATAGCAGAGCAAGACTTGCGGATGACACTGATGATTTATCTTGTGGTGTCCTTGCTGCTGCAGCTGCTGCCTGAACTGCTTCCAATGAAGGTACATGTGCGGTGGCTGCTGCTATAGGTAATGCCTTGGCTGAGGCTAATGCTTTGGATGTGCTGCGTGACGCTACCATGGCAGCTGCTCTGAAGTCAAATTTTGATGCCCGTGACTTCTGCTTGGGAGCTGCGTGCATATTTGACTGTTGGGAGTGTTGGGATATTCCTGTTATGCCTGCAGAGAAGGGCAGAGAAGATGACAAGGCCTGTGTAATGGGTGTTGGCTGTTCTGACAACTGGGCTGCTGCTGCTGCTGCAGCTGCCAAGGGAGTTGATGCTTCAGAGGCACTGCTCAAAGCATGCAGCACGTCCAAGGCCTTTGATGCGTGCTCCTGCTGATAGGATCTGTCTGAGGGCACCATGTGGGATGCACGAGTCACTGCAGCATGGGCGCGTGACCAGTCAGACGCTTCTTGCAGTGCTGTATCAGCTGATGCAATGGCCTTTGCAGCTGTATGGGTTGTTCTTGACGCCGCAGCTGATGCTGTGACTGTCGATGCTGTGATTGCTGTCAGTGATGCAGCGCAAGCAGAAGGCAATGCTCTGGGTGGCAATAAGGGTGCTGACCTTGGTACGCTGAGTGACTTGACTGCAGTTGCAGGTGCATCTGGGGCAGGGCGCTTGTCTGAACTGTCAGTCCGTGCGCATGCTTCACACGTATCAGATGCTGACGCTGACACGAGAGCGTTTCCTGCTGCTGCAGCTGTACCTGTTGCCTGACACAAAGCAAAGCCAGCTGCCTGTGCCGCTTTTGTGGGTGGTGCATCTGATGCTGACTCACGGCAGGCTGACAGCTGCGGTGTGGGTGCCTGCGTGGGTGATGCTTGAGCTAGCATCTGTGCATCGTCAATGAAGGACGACCTGGGTGGCAATTTCTGTGCTATTGATGCCTGTGGCGCTGTGCTACAGCCTGCCTGTGTGACTGCTGTAGCCTGTCCTGATGCCAACAAACCATGGTTGGACAGCATGTCTCCTGGTGCAGATTCGATTGGTGTCAACACACTTGGCTCAGTGTTGACTTGTGCAGCTGCTGTAGTTGCACTGGATGTTCTACCAGCTGTTACAGCCTGCTGCGATGATGCCAGCTGAACCCCCCAGGATGGCTCTGACACTGGCTCAGGCACCCCTGCCAAGTTCTGGGGTATCCCTGCCCTGCATTCGGGAAGCCTTTGGAGTAGGGGTGTTGGTTGTTTGGGTGCTGTGGTCACTGATGACTGGAGAGCAGCTGCTATGAAAGCTGCAGATGGGTTTGCTGGAGACTGTTTTGCTATGACAGGTGCTGAAGCTTCCGTCTCAGCTGTTGCAGTGGCAGCTGATGTGATGGCAGCTGCTGCAGCTTCTGGTGAAGCTGCTGGTGAAGCTGCTGCTGCGTTTGCTGCCTGCAAAGGCAGCAACACTGGTGTGACAATGCCTTGCAAAGCAGCTGCGGCCGCCGCATCTGCTGCTGTGAGTGCCTCACAGGGAAGCTCGACAGTTCCTGTCACATTTCTGCAGCATGTGTCAGCCGCAGCTTCTGCCAATTTGCCTGTCCACTGAACAATGGGTTTGGTCAAGGTGTTGCTGGTCTTTGCCTTGTTGACTGCGCCATGCATGGAGCTGCTGTCATTGCTGCTGTCTGTCTCTGCGACAGCTTTGCAGTCTCTGGCAGATCCCATGGCAGCGCTGAAGCAGTCCATTGTGTGAGGAGCACGGACAGGGAAATCCTCAGCAGCATGATCATTGCTGACAGCACACTGGTCATGCAGGCTGCAGGAAGCAGCCCTAAGTCCTGGCATGCTCTTGACAGCATCTCCGGAGCTGCCCTTGTCAAGGGCATTCCCTGAAGTGCCCTCCTGGAGGGCATTGCCTGAACTGCCCTGGCGAGGCCTGGGTCTTTTGGTGCCGTCATGATCGCCACTGTCAATGCTGCTGCTTGAGTTACTACGGTATGACCTAAGCCTCAGCATAAGAGGACTGAGACACTTGCCATTGAATCTGCTTGCCTCAAGTCCTGTGATCTGGCTGCTCAGGCTGCTCACACACTCAGGCTTGGAAGCATGTACTGCTGACACTTCTGACTCAGCACAAGCAGCTGTTTCTGCTGGCCTGACTGAGGGCAAGCTGCTGATGGCATCGGCAAAGTGAGTATCATTGCTGCTGTTGGCTGCTGCAGCTGTTTGCTGGTCAGTTTGACTCAGGGATGCTTGGGTTTGCCTGTTCACAGTCTCTGGGGAGGGAGACAGGCAGGTGTTGAGGTAGTGCAGGAGGTCACATGGCATCTCTTCAGGCATGGAGAGGGCAAGCTGCTTCAGCTTCAGTTTGCCACTCTGTAAGCGCCGCCTAGCAAGGCTTTGCCAGCTGCAGGTGGTTTTGGAGGGGATGTGTGCAGGTGGTTTTGCACTGCCACTGGGTAAATCGGACCTCGTGTAGCTGCTACCAGCATCAGCACTGTCAGTGGATCCAGCATGCAGCCTGCGTTGCATGGACAGAGGAAGTCAGTGCTTAGCATGAACCACTGTGAGTAAGTGAGTGAGTGAGTGAGTGAGTGAGTGAGTGAGTGAGTGAGTGAGTGAGTGAGTGAGTGAGTGAGTGAGTGAGTGAGTGAGTGAGTGAGTGAGTGCATGAATGAATGCACGAGTGAGTGAACAAATGAATGCATGAATGAATGCATGCATGCATAACCGTGCACATACGATAATGCAGTGGACGTAAGCAGAGCCATCAACAACATTTCAACACAACTGCAAACAATAATGCAAATGTAGATGTGCATGTGAAGTGAATCACAAAGGGCAGTCAAAAGTGAGACTTACCCAGATTGAGTTTCTGCTAATTGAGCAGCCTCCAGCAGAGGCTGTATCTCTTGCTTCAGCTCAGCTCTCTGCTCTACACTGTCTGGCTTCATGCTGTGCATCTGCATGCACAATGATCTTCAGCCTTGGGCATGCACAATGATCTTCAGCCTTGGGCATGCACAATGATCTTCAGCCATGGGCATGCACAATGGCCACCACAGGCAATGGCCAGAATGCAAGCTGCAGCATGCATGCATCTGAATCCAGATCTGAACAGGGTAGGATGAGACGCTGCACAGCACCGCACAGTAACCACAGGCAATGGCCAGAATGCAAGCTACAGTATGCATGGATCTGATTACAGATCTGAACAAGGTAGGATGAGACGCTGCACAGCACAGCAACCACAGAGAATGGCCAGACTGCAGGTTGCAGTATTCATTCAACAATTTGCAAGGTGTGTGTATCAGGTGGAACAAGGCGCTGCTGAAAGCACATTTGCATGCGTCATGTAGACCGTGGCTGAGCAATGCACATGTGCATCTGCCAATGCTAAATGGTGAGTCATCCATTCAGATGGTGAGTCATCCATTCAGATGGTTTGTAACCCTCAGCATGTATACTACAGGATCAGCATTTCGATGGGAAACAGTGCAGCTGCAGAAAAGGCAGAGGCTCATAGTATGAACACATGCACAGCCTCCAGCATTTGATCATGTTTAGGGGCAGAAAGACATACCCACAGCATGAAGTACATGCACTGCAGGGCATACTGCACCACACCCGTATGGTCACCATTTGCTGTGGCAGTACTCATGGCTTTGCGCATGTTCCTGCAGGGTAAATAGTGACCTGATGAATGTGTACTGGCTGGAGATGTGCAGCTCCTGATTGTAGGTGTACTGTAGCATGTGGTGTTATGTGCATCTGTCTTCAGCGCAGACCAGTGGTGGTAGTGCTGAAACAGCGTCTCAGAAGCATGGCTCAAACTCAAATCTGATTTGAGTCAAAGTGGGAATAATGCGCCCCGTTATGAACAACAGAGCTTCTGGCATTGGACTTGTGGATGAGGCAGATTTTTGTTGGTCAGGTTCTGAGTTGTCTGTCTCACAGTGGAAGACTCAGTGTGTCATGAACTCACATGGCGGCTTCCTTCAATGTACTGGTGTTCTTCATCAGCACATAGGACATCATCTCATAGCCGGCAGGGTTGTCTGGCGCCAAGGCAATCATCCTCTTCACATGTCTTGTCAAGTTCTTTGTCAGCTCTGTGCTCATGACCTTGCCTGCTTGCTTATACTCCTGTCCAGCAAGAACAAGCAATGGTTAACATTTTTTTGAGATCATAGAAATACACCTGTCGCATTGCGTTGCACAAGTACTTACAGAGGCTGGCGTGAACATGCACACGCCTGTCTATCAGCTGAGCTTGCGTCTTTGGTGGTGCTGAAAAATCAGATCTAGGCAAAATAGCTGATGTCCAAGCAGTATCATGGGAAAAACTTCATGATGCAAACTGCATACAACCTGGCTGAGCTTGACATCAGTCTCAGGAAAGGCCTGACGCAGGTCTGTCTCATGCAGGCCAAAAATAATTCATGCTGGAATGGTCACACATTCTACATGACCTGGATCTTGGATGCGGTTTCTGTTCCCAAAGAGCAAACAACCGCATACAAGACCCAAGTCATGTGGAGTGTGTGCCCACTCCAGCATATATCAATTTTGGCATGCATGAAACAGGAACCCTTTTTGTTTGAAACACAGTGTAAATCACAACTAAAGAATATGTGGGAACCAATATGAAATATGCTGCACTTGTCCAGGCTACTCACCTTGAGCACAGCACTGACCATGGCTGCTCTGGAGAACCACTCCAGATCTTGGTACTGTAGTCCATATGCAGCCAAGCCAGAAGTGATGTCTGTCAGGCCTTTGTTCAGAATTGAGACACAGTGCGTCTGAAGAAGGGTGGACAAGCATATGCAGTTGTGAAAACTCTTCAGCCATTTGACCATGTGCTTCTCTGTGCCATGCTGTTCTTGGGTAGTTTTGTGAAGCAGTTGTGCACAAAGCCTGCAATCCGCAGTTCTTATGTGTTTTCTATGGAACGTCAATGCTCGTTAGGTTGCCTAAGTACGGCTGGCAATGCAGTATCAATGACATGCAGGCAGGTACAATACAACCTCAGCACAAACAAGATCAATGAGCCATTGATTTGTATATCATACACAGCAGTCGATACCGACAAGGTGTGCGATGCAGTCATATCAATTCTCAAATGTCTCACATTAGCACCAAGCTGCATTTCTCAACTGGTTCTGGTTCCTGCTGAATGAACACTTCCATCTGCTCATGGCACGTCTTTGCTGCCCCACATGTCCCGTCATGTATGCTTGGACAGGCAATAAATGCTTGCACAAGCTTGGCTGTGCAGATTCTTGGATCGACAGCCTGCATAAGGCTTGTAAGTGCGTGCTGTACTTTGTGCACATGCTGAATACGTTCCTTGCAGTCGAGACCTTGCTGAGCTACCTTGAGCGCGTGATAAGAGGGGCATCTGCTCTGGTCTAACAAGCTTACGGCTGCCGGCAGTCCTAGAACGTGCGCTCTTGGCGAAGGGTCGTGCACTCTGAACACTTCAACGCAAACATTTTCCCACATTCTAGGCATAGGCAACTCGTCGCCAGCATCTGCAAAGTCTTGCTTGATGTTCAGGCGCGTTGCAGAAGGGGACAAAGAGCGGTTCATAACAACCCAATCCCGTATGGTCAGAGGCCTGCAGGTTGCCTATATTGACTTGCGGCGCTCTGCGCTTCAAGCCGCGTCTACGAGGTTGTGCGCAGTGATACCGATACCGATACACAGGTGCTACGCTGCTGCTTCTTGCAAGGCCTTGCAAGCAATTGCTCATGACTCTGGTTTCGCCATAGCATTTCCAATTTCGCTGATTTCACAGTGAAGCAAAGTCACTTGTGCTTGCTTGTAAAATTTGTCTACTTTTCTCCCTGCTATATCTTGCAAGCCAGTACCATTTTGCAAACCAGTACATGTGTGTATGCAAGAAGTTGCAAGCTGTGCAAGCCAACTTGGTGCTAGTGAGGGCCTTAATAATCAGTGTTGCATGTGTTACAAAAATAGAAAAGTTGATTGCATCCTTACAGCATGACCTTCACCAGCTTTTGGTTCGTTCTGAGTGCGCACAGTCTGAAGTGCCCAGCATTGCGTGCATGACCTAAGACACAGCTGCATCTCAATAATCAAGTGGCTTATGTACCAGCCTCCTTCATTGCCTTTTGATACCCTTGCATTTCTTTGGCAGCTGCCCTGACATAGACAGATGACTCAGACCGTACTGCTCTACCATATAGCGCACTGGCATCACTGAACACCTTTTCTTTGGCAGCCACAACGGCCACACGCTTAGCCTTTGTTTGACGTGGCAACTGCGACTTTGCCTTCAAGACACACTTGGAGAGACCTGCCAGCGAGTTTTTCATGACAACAAGGCTTGCAGCACTGGAACTGGCACTGACTGCTGCTTCTGCTTCACCATCTGTGGCTTCTGTTATTGGCACAGCTTGCGCTCTGCCAATGGTGTTGTCATCTTTGCTGCTAGAGCAGCTGCTGGTGAAGCTGTCTGCAATGGTGGCTTTTGAGGTCTCCTGGCAGATGCTGCGGCTGCTGCTGCTGCTGGCTCTGCTGCTGAAGCTGCATTGGAGGTTGGCTCTGCAGGCGCAGCTGCAGCAGCTTCTGCTGGAGAGGTTGTTGCTGAAGCTCTGTTGGAAGCTGCCCTGGCCGCAACCAGTGCAGCAGCTGCTGCTGCTACAGCATTGCCTGAAGCTGTGGCAGCCTGAGATGCAGACTTGTACTGTGCAGCATTAGCAGCTTGCAAGTGCAAGACTGCTTTTCATGCAGTCTGCTTGCACATGCCCAGAGGCTGCTTACAGGCAGCGTGCATTGCAGTGAAGGGGGTGTATTGGGTTGCTGCTGGTGCTGCAGCAGCTTTCTTGATATCAGCTGTGCTTTGTGGGCGTGCTTTGCAGATGGCTTGGCTGATGCTGTAGTTGCAGCAGCTGCTGTTGTCGCTGTCGCTGCTGTCTGTCTCTGCGACTTCTGTGATCTGGCTAATTGAGAGTGATTCAGTGCTGTTCTGACGGGAATGCCTGTCTGATCTGAGGTTGGCAATGGTGTCTAGGGATGGCTTCAGGCTTGCTTGAAGCATGTCATACTCTGATTCTGCCTGATGAAGGCCCCCACAATGCTTGGACAGCTGTGTGGTTGTGTCCGGAAAGTTGGCACTGAAGATGGCTCTCTCTCGCTCTGTGATCCTGGCTGTAGCTTTTGCCAGCATCTCAGAGACTTCACTGCTGGTGACTGACCGTGTGTGCCAGTCAGCTGAAAGTGCGTCTGAGATCTGTGAACATACGTCTGAGTCCTGCAGGTGTGCTTCTGAGTCATGACTGGCAAGCGCGACATACTCTCCATTGTCTCTGCCACCATCAGGCTTGGTGTCGCTATTGGCTGAGGTGTCTGTCTGTGTCTCAAGACCAGTTGTGGAAGCCAGAACTTGCTTCTTATTCAGGGATCTTAGCAAGGGGGGCGCAGAGGGACCAAGGTAGTCCAGGAGAATGCCGGGCATCTCTTCGGACATGGACAAGGCAAGGTGTTTCAGTTTCAGCCTGGCACCATGCAAGTGCCGCCTAGCAACGCTTTGCCAGCTGTTCTGAGTCTCATTGATGTCATGCACCCCATCAGATCTTGCGTACAGCCTGCATGCCATGGGAGTGTTTTAGACAACACAAGCATGAGAGGTTGTCATCCAGTGCGCCTGGTGCAGACATGTGCAGCAGCCAATTATTCTTTTCCCAAAGATTGTCTTTGTTATTGCTTGTCCTTTTCCAATTCTTTTCTTTTTGTGTAATGAAATCAATGTTTTTGGTAGAGATGTTGAAAAGTAAAGCATGTACGCAATAGTGCAGAAAAGACACCAGCGCATGCATGATGTATTGCATGTTGCATTTGCCGTCAGAGCAGCTTACTGGCAGAGCATAGCCAACAACATCATGTGCTGACTGATGCGTGGAAGCATCGCAGGGGCAAAGCAAAGCTTACTTGGATTGGGCTTCTGCAGACTGCACATGCTCAAGAACAGGCTGCACCTCAAGCTCAAGTACAGCTCTGTTGTCCTCAGAGTTGGGTTTCATGCTGTGCATCTGCATCATCAGCAGGCATGCCATCAGTCGATTATGCCATGTAGCAAATGTATATTGACAGGTAAATTCAGAATACTTGCTGTCAACCAGCCAAGTGTACATCTGCCGGATTGATCTGCAAAGGTTGCCTTGCAGGCACTGACAATATTCAGGTGCCTATTTGCCGTAAACGAGTCAGTGTGACCCCACATATGGAAATGAGTCACTGTCTGCTTGCAGCCAATGCCTATTAAGGCAACTACTGCAAGCAGACCATGACTCATTTACTGCCTTCAAGGTCACACAAACTGTGATACCAATCATCATATGCAGACATTTGCTTGAAAGACTGGCTTGCCAGACATGATCTTTGCAGGTAAAAGACACGCCAAGCTGCAAGGGAGACACACCCACAGCAGAAAGTACAAGCTCTGCAGTCCGTAACGCACCACACCCACATGGTCACCGTTTGCCGCAGCTGTTGATTTGGCCTTGAGCATGTATCTGCATGGTCAGCAGTGATGCAATAAAGCGTACTGGCAAGGTGCAGAGTGCCAAAGAAATGCCATGCGCAGGAGTCTGTCAGGACAGATGCTTGCTGACAGGACCAAAGGAGAATTTGGTGTGGTCGTGTCATGAATAGACAGTAATGATGTCATTGGACAATCAAACAAACATAATTCACTACAGCAGCTGGTTGCATGTCAGAGAGTCATGCAGATCAGACGGCGTGTCAACAAAATCCCCAAATTGGTCAAGACTTCATGAGCACAGGACTTACTTTGCAGCATCAGGAAGTGTTTCCGTGTTCTTCATTTGCACATAGGACAACAATTCAAAGCTGGCAGGGTTGTGTGGGGCCAAAGCAATCAGCCTTTGCGCATGCCTGACTATTTTGTTGGTCAGATCTGAGCTCATCACCATTCCAGGCTGCTTGTACGCCTGTCAACATTGCACAGCGTGAGTTTCTCTCAGCAAGCCAGCCACTCTCAGCAAGCCAGCCAGCAAGCAAGCAGACAACATGCTGATCAAGATCACACAACACTGCTGTGCAACTTGTGGGCTTCAGCAAGCAGGCAGAAACAGGGTAAGTGTGCTGTGAACACCCAATTTCTGACATTCATCAGCCATATGAGCTTGTACAAGACATGTTGTCCTTTTAATCCTTGTTGGCATCATCTTTGTGCACAAACACAGCGCAACACATGTGATTTGGTTACCTTGAGGACTGCTGTCACCAGGACTCCTCTAGAGAACCACTCTAGGTCATGATAAGACAGCCCGTATGTCAGCAGCCCTGATGTGGTGCAAGATGAATTGCATGAGAAACCTGGCCTGTAGTCCTTGTGATTCAGGAAAGTGCTGACAATGTGAATGTGGTATGTGTCCATCCATCTTTTGACTTGGTCATCTGTCACATTGTCTGCCGACCATGTCTCAGTATACAGCCCCATGCACAACCTGCAAAGCATGATGAGGATGAGCTGTATCAAGGGAGACACCTGCTGACGTGTGGGGGCATGTGCCATGCCATGCTGTCAAAGGGTGCTGACAGTATAGAACAACTGAAGCCACATTGTAGACAAAGCAGCATGCAGAAGCAGCTGATCAGGTTACACATACTGTGACTCCTCCATCAGCGACTCAGGGCCAATTCGACTGGAATACACAGCAGGAATGGCTGTTTACCTCAAAATCAGCTCAGAGGGTGTTTCTGGTACAGTGTTGTCCTGGACAGCAACAATCAATTGCTCCAGAAGGGTTTTTGACATCTCAGAGTTAGTCTCTTGTACGCTAGGTGTGGCAGCAAAGGCTTGCATGAGCTTTACTATGCCGATCCTGGGGTTACCGCCCTGCATGCAGCATTCAGGCGTTCAGACCCCGCTTTAGCATTCCCTTGGCAGGTGCGGAGAGTGGTGTTGCGACAACGTGGGCTACAGCAGAGTTATTCACCTTACGTAGGTCGCACTCGGAGCATCTGCACCGAGCTAGCAACCTCAGTGCAGCTTGCAGACCCAGCTGCTGCGTTGCTGGAGATTTTTGCGGAACATCAAGCCATCTGAGATGAAGGAACTTGTCCGGGGCATTGCTCCCCACGTCTCTGAAATCCTGGCATACGTGCCACCACAAGGCGGTGTGATCCATACCACCACCGGGGTAAAACCAAACGAGGTGGTGATCCTGTCAAGTCAGACGACAGCATGCCATTGCATGGCTGCGAGAAGCACTGACGATGGCAACATTGCAGGTCTGCTCGCATGCGACGCCTCGTCCGAAGAGTCGCGCTGATCGATGGTGCGTTTTCGCTTCATCGCAAACAGTCACAGGCCCTCGCTTTATTTTCATATTGTCTCTCCTCTGCTCTCAGGCTGACCGCCATAGCAATCACGAGGCTCTGCAGTCTCAATAGCGACAGTACGTAACACGGACCAAGATTCCTTGCCGTTGCATATCTACAACAGAAAGGGCGGACCTCGGGTTGCGTTACCAGAAGTCTATCTTTGGGCGCGCAGGGCAATCCGGATTCCTACCCTGAAAAATGGACCTAAAGCAGCAGGTGATACCCAGACTACGCGTGTTTAAATATCGCTGCTTATGATTGCAGATGCCGACCAATTTTCTGCACTTTAGTTCTCCGTGTTAATCTTGCTACCGACAAGACACCCACTTCAGAGCTCACGGCTTGGTCGGTGCTGATGCTGGTGCGACACGTGTCGATGACTTGTGCAGGTGAAAAACAGCTATGCTACTGAGGAGTACATGAAGCCCACCAGGGTAAATTCACACATTTACAGTTACCTGCGTGTATCGTTGAAAGCCTGTTTCTGCCATGCCCCGAATTTGAATGCCACACCTAGCTGAGTTCAAGCAGTGAGTGTTCAAGCTAGGCAACAACTTCAAGTTTGAGGAGTGCCTGCAACCTCAGTCATGGTTGGCCTTCTTTTTGTCCCAGCAAGCTGATCAAGCATGCACAGTTGTGCATTTTTAGCTGAAAGAAGGTAAATTCTAAGACAAACAAAGCAGTGATTGTGTTCAATGCAGCCTGCCTCAGGAGAGCAGAACTGCACAATACCCGAGCATCACCAGGCCTTGCAGAGATTGAGCAACGGGCAGAGCAGATCTTATCATGACACACTGAGGATTGTAAACCATCACTGCACAAAGTTTCCAAGGCAGGATTTGACTCCAAGACACAAAGCACCTGGTTACATCAGAAACCAGCTTGGAGGCTTCTTTACTTCCTGAGCTCAGTGTCTGCCCATTACATGTCACACCAGTGTAAATGTCAGTAGTGCATCTGTTCCAACTAAGCTAAAAGATTGAGCAGCTTCCAACCTAGCCTATCATAAGTTTGGTTGCATAGATCCAGTGCTTGTCATGCTGCATGTCTTGCATCGACCTGACTGACAAGTGCCTTGTCAGCGTATATGCAATGGAGCTGTAAGCTTACTTGCATCTTACATCTTGAGATGTGTTTGATGGACACTTTGAGTCATTGTAAATAGGCTTATGCAAGCAGCAGCAGCTGATCTGCTGGGTCGCTCAACCACATATCTGGCTTGTCAGGTAGCTACATATTCAGCTGACAATTCTAGAAGCAGATCTACTTGCCACATCGTTACTGCAATTGCTCTGTATCTGGGCTAAAGCTGTGAGTGTTTTGCAGAAACTTCAGGTGTCATATGCATTGCATGTGCAGGCATGACAGTTGAGTTTGATCATCATAGCATTTACGCACTGGTTTCAATGAGCCTGCGGGGCTTATCTTTCTGGTAGTACAGGATGCGCACACACCACAGCATGCAAGTGTACATGCAGGCACTATAATCAGCCCATTGTCAGAATTGTCATGACAGACCTTCTCCGATTTGAGTACAGCTAAAGTCGCCGCAGATCTTCCGGGAAATGTTTGGGTGCAGTGATTCAAGTACATTGCAGGTTGTTCGTACTGACACAACGTGGGCAAAAGGGCGGGCTTCACACGGTAGCCGTGAGAAGACAAGCCAGCTTGATCTTCAGTAGCCTTGCAACGCAGCAAAGGAACCATGAACGAACTCCGAGCGATGGTTTGCGCTTTTGTGCGCGACTGCGATGTAGGCGGTGTGGGGCTAGTGATGCACTTTGAGAGTATCGATTGGTTTCCTGTTGATCACAAAGTAACAGCCACTGGTTGGGAGGCGGGTTTAGCACTCTACAAAGAGAGTCACCGTCTGCAGCAAACTCAAGCAAGTACTTCATTGTTGGCAGCTAGTAGATGCATGCACGGCAGTCGTCACCGGTACTCACCCACTTCCTACTTATCTGCAGGACGCCCATGAGAGGTGTAGTGCTCTGGCCAAGCTTGTGCAGGCTTATGTGGCATGCCCCAGCGCAGCAGAGAGCATGTTTGAGGCATCAACACCGTGGCAGCTCTTTGCTTATGAAGCTGAGAGCAGCAGTCCAGATGCATTGCTGTTAAAGTCGCTGGCGTACGTGTCTGCTGAGTCACCTTGCACGCTTGCAGCTCCAAGCAAGAAGATGTGCAGTTTGATCTGCGCAAGTTTTACATTCAGCTATCCAAGACTGAGAGAGATCCCCATATATGTGCCATCATGCTGGTGTGATGCAGGCTCTGTGCTGGACTTCTAGGACGTGTGTGTGAAACTAATGTGAAAGGCACAACAGCAGCTGACCCAGCAGCAGACCCAGGAGCAGAGCTGATCTACATCCTCAACAACTTCCACATCCCATTGTTTGGACAGTTTGTGACTGCTCAGAGTGCACTGCCAGCATTCAGGGACAAGACTGAGGCTTTGGGTATACAGTGTCAAGACATAGAATGGTTTTCGCGTGCTGCCATGCTCAAGATCACCCTCCAGGTTTGTACCATACGTACATCACATCACTATGTCAGCCTCAGCATTCTACCACAATACCCCCTCACCGCCGCCCCGCAACTGCTTATGTTTGAACAAAGTGTTATATCAACTTGAGACAAATCTCTTAGCAACTCATATGTTTGTGAGCAGGCTAGAGGTCTTGTTGACGTGCAATTGACCATATGCCATCTGCCTGCTCCTGGACTTCATGGGTCAAGTCACCCAAGCAAAGCACATTGCACATGCATTTATGTATTGATGTAGTTATGTATTGCCGAGGTGATGCTTGTGATGATGAGATGACCTGTGCTGCTACAGATGTGCACCAAGCAAGGATTCATGCCAGCAGATGTGCTGTCTGAAGCCACCAGGCATGCTGAGAGACTGGTGGAGCTGGCACCAGGCAATCCTGCCAGCCATGAACTCAGGTCCTATGTACATATGCACGACGCTGAGCAAGATCTGGATGTAGCTTGCGGGTACGCATTGCCCAGTGATTGTCATCCTTGTTCAGCGACACTGTTCAGCCACATTGAGTTGCTGTTGACTTTGCTTCAGATCTTTCTGAAGTCTCGTGCAGACTTCAGAAAGATCATTCAACCACGGCGGGTGATTGAAGGATCATCTGCAGAAAGGCTGCCACAAGGCCCAAGCATGTGGCTGAAACATGCATCACACAATTTGCATGCCACAAATGTACAGACTGTACCTCACAATAAAGGTTGTGCAAAGCCAAAAGGTGACAGTGACAGCACCAATGGCACCTTCCTGCTGGTAAATGAAGGCCTGCTGACAAAACAATGATCTGAATATGCCAGCAAAATTTTCAAGATCTTTGTCTGCCATCTCTATCTCTATCTCTTAACAGCATCTCTTTGCTGCAGGAGCATGAAAGCAGCCATGCATATTACTGAAGCTGCCAGAGATGATGTGGGTGTGCTACTATACGCTCAACAAGTCATGTACTTTATGCTGTGGGTATGTTCTCTGCTGATGGGCCTTTTGTGTTGCGACTGACGCTTGCCTTTCAGTTGCAACATTTGACCTTGAGTCATATGCTTAGCAAGTCGCCAGCTGCACACCCATTGCAAGATTGCGCAATCTCAGCAGTATACACATGCAACTGATGTTTGGAAACAGTAGTCCAGTGCTTGCTGTCTGCCTAGCATGTCACCCTCATGCTAGAAGGTTTTGAAACTCTTCTGCTCTCTGTCTATCTTCATTGATGCCATTGTCTTCCCAACTTATGCCATTTTCATGCATGGCCCGCCGGTGCCAGCCTGTCATGAAAAGACCAGGCTCATCACATTCTAGTATTACATTGTATCTGTGATCATCATGCTTCCTACAACAGTCGTTTTGGCTGACTGTAATTGTATGGAATGCAGAAATTCAACAGCACTCCAAGTAAGACCAGGGATGCACTATCACTGGAAGAGTCACTGAGTGGTGTGTTGCACACAATCCAAGAAGCTGAGGAGCACATCAGGTACAGCAGGCCTAGAATGCAGGTTGTCAACAAACTTGCTTTTTCTTGTTTCAAGTGCGATTTGTATTCGGAATTTTGATTTCCACAGACTAACATTTTGATTTGTCACCATATTGCATACTGTTGGCAACAATGTATTTACATTCGAGAGACAAGGAATTATGATTGTCTTGACAGCCGCAGTGTGCCTGTCAAGAAAATATGGCTTGCATTGCACTATGATTTTGCCTTAGTCAAGTAGTTGCATCAGGACCCAGAGTACAATGCCAGTACATGCTGCATATCATCTGCAGACTTGGTTCTTTGGATGCAGTGCTTGCTAGTCAATCCACAGCATAGACAATGAAAGCAATTTGCAGGGAGGCAAGGACTGCTGAGTCTGTCTGTGATGTTGTGCAATCCATGGCAAGCAGCCGCTTGACGGCAGCCAAACGAAGGTTAACTAGGTTGGCTTTCACCATACTGGGACCCCACAGGCATTACTAGATTACCTGCAACCTTATAGACCACAAGCTCGCCATACTCAGCCTCAGCATACAGCTCCTGTCAGGCCTTCTTGCTCACAGCCAGCACATTCTGGTGGGAAATTTGTGGAGCTGCCCAGCATGTTGAGAAGAGCAAGTCCAGCTCAGGGCCAAAGTTTTCATGGCAGATCAAGCAGCATCTCTGTGCCAGCTTCAGCAGCCCACAACACCACCTCAAACAGCAAAAGCACTACCAGCAAGGTCAAAGTCAGCACAGCAGGTACCAGCAACAGGTCTGCAAACACTCAACTCTCCTGCAAAACAGCCATTCGCACCAACAGGGTCAGCAGTCAGACACCTGCGTCAGCACAGTACTGCACAGCTGACGGAGCCCTGAATACAGGCAGGGCAGCTTGCACAGGCAAGGCATCTTCACCAAGCAACGCCTCATTCACAGTCTTGAAGAACCCAGGTGGAGATGAAGCCTGCACCGCCTCTGCTGCAATGGTTGCAGATGCTGGCAGTGCTGCTTACACTGGGCATGGACTCAGCAAACCTGCAAAGCCCAGCAAGCTGTGTGCTGCTGATATCCATACTGCTGGTTCTGCTGCAAAAGGTCAGCAGTCGAGCTGCGATGAGTCAGGTAGCCAAGGGTTGGGTGCTAGTGATGACCCTGACTTCTGCAGGAGCGCCAGCAGCAGCAGCAGCACTGGCAGCATGTTCAGTGCCTCATCCTTTTGGGATGCACCTTTCTGGTTCATGCCAGAACCTGATGAGCTCTGCCGTGATGCTGACAGGTCATCTTGCACACCTACGGCAGCAGACACATCCAACACGAGCATCTCAAACAGTGCATGACATTTAGGCAAGACACTCATGCCAGTGAGCAGATGCACGACAAGCATTTTCTGGCGAGCATTAGCCAGTAGCTACCAGCCAATCAGATGACACATGCTCTTCATCAAGATCAACGCAGCTTCTACAGATGTCTAGCCTGCAAGACAGCTTCAATATGTCCATCAGCGTCCAAATTAGGCAAAGCAGCTACCTGGCGTGTGCTGCTCAATGTCCCTTCAAGATTCGCTAGAAAGCATGCAGCCCAAACAGAGGCTTCCCTTTCTGACCTCACAAGAGGCAAATTAGCCAGCCTTTTTGCCAAGGTCTACTTATAGTCGATACCTTGTCACCGTTTCTTATTGTTCTTTGTGAGTGCAGCTTTGATAAGCCAGGCCAGGGCAGCACACGATTTGGACTCACCTGACTAGAATCTATGCTGCAAGTCAAGAATGGATTGCGTCTTGCACTGCAAGAAATGGGTTACATAAACAGTCTTGCCTGAAGTTTTGCCAAGCTTTGAATACATGATTGCCAAACTCCTTGTAACTTCTCTTAATGGTATGTCCGAACTTTTGCAGGGGCATTTGGAGGCGAGTTCTCTAAATTAAACTCCAAAAAAGTTTGTCTAAAGTATTTCTCTAGTGAGTGCGGGACATGCGCTCTTGTCTCAGGTTGGCTGGGCGGGCGCACGATAGCTTCATGTGAATACTGTGCGGGAGCAAAAGGTCGAGCACAGCCACGCCGTCCGCACACCTGTTGGCACACGGTTGGTCTCACAGTGTAATCGCTGCTGTCAGCTCTGACCCAAGCGGCCCTTGAAAGCCAACCGCACATGTCTGGTCTACAAGCTTTAATTGCCACTATCATCGCCGATCACAAATGGCCTGCCCACAAGCTTGGCTTAAGGGTGCACCCAGAACTCGACTATGGTTGCCCTGAGCGTCCCTTCAAGTTGGGAGCAGCAACAGGGCTGACCTTGTACGTGAACTCACGCAAGCTCCAGCGATGCCAAGTAAGCTTGCGAGTGTGATGACCCCCAAGCTTTATCCAAAAGGGATCAAGCTTGATCCAGCAGGGAATCTCTGCAGGATCCTACTTTGGTCTGTGAAGGCATGGTAAAGCTTGTGCAAGCCTACATTGCGAGCCCCAGTGCCGTTGAATTGCAGCTTGCCCATCGACCAGACATCCTGATACCTGAGCTGCCCTCCAAGAAGTCAGAAACTGCGCTGTCTGCCTTGAAGCGCATCCTTCAGTAAGTCTGCGCAACGTAGTTTGTGCTTCAGCACGCTTACAGCTGATGTCTGATGCTGTGCTGCTGATCTGACTTTTGTTACGGACTGTGATTGTTGTTGCAGTCTTTGTATGACGCTGATGAATGTCCTTGCTGAGACCCTGACAAGCTCAAACAGGGCAGACCCAGCTGCAGAAATGGCAATGATCATGTGCCATCTTCACAACCCGCTTCTTACAACAATTGTGACAGCCAGCAGCACCTCTTCCGAATTCAGGCAAATTACAGAGACACTTGACTTACGCTGTCAAGATGTGGAATGGTTTGCACGAGCAGCAACACTGAAAATCATTCTGCAGGTCAGCACATAACTGCACAACCCAATGATATGTCTCCCAGATCTACTGTCCCATGCATGCATGGCATCCATTCTGCTGAATTGTCGTCAGCATTTATCATTTGCATAATCTGACTAGTTTGGCGCAGGTGATTCTCAATATGAGTTATGTTCACAACTGCTGTCCCTGAGCAAAACCCAATGACACTTTGGACATGATGTATGCAGCGGCCACATGCCTGCTCAGCGTGAGCCTTACAACGGCCTATTTGTCATCATGGGCCAGTTTGTCATGCAACACTGACCCCATGCTAGCGCTGCAGAGATGCACCAAGCAAGGGTCCATGCCACCAGAGGTTCTATCAGAAGCTCAGAGGCATGCAGAGAGACTGGTACACATAGCACCAGACAATCCTGCCAGCCATGAGCTCAAGTCATACGTGCTCATGCATGATGTCAAAATGGACCTCCAGGAGGCCTGCAGGTGATCTTGAGCAGCACAAATGACTGCACACAATCCAAAGCAACACATGTCAGTTCTCACATCTTGAAGCGCGCAAGCACATACCTAAGCAACAAGCCGCTTTGCTTGTCACTTGCATCTGCTGTTCGTTAGCCTATTCCACATCATGATATGATGCTGCCCAGGTCACAATTGCTGCATCTTAAGTCTGGTGCAACAATGTCTAGCCTTGAACCTGCTGACCATGTTTCAGTGTTTTAGGTCATTGCCCTGCAGCTTTGCACACGCACACTGACGTGTCACTCTATGTGATGTAGCGTGATGAAGGATGCCATGCATGTCGCTGAAGTTACTGGTGATGATGTGGGCGTTGCACAGTATGCCCAGCAGGCCATGTACTTCACCCTCTGGGTGAGACTCAACACAAGTGCCGTGTACGCAGTGCACAAGCTACACAGTGGGCTGGTCTTACCCATGGCAATCTTTCTGGTTGTGTGGCCAGATTAGTCATGTTAGCTTTAGCATCAAGTGCATGTGTAGTTCCATAGTGCATGCTATCATGCAGCAAAGCAATGGTGCATCTCAGCAACACACTTTGATTCTGAGTCAGAACTACTGTGCAGTCTTCACAGCTGTCCACATGCGTGCACATCGCACCCCTTGAGTGCTGCGATTTTTGACAAACTCTGTTTGCAGGGCTTCAAGACCAGCCCTGATAGGGCGGCTCAGGCTGAATTCTTGGACACCTTGGTGTTGAACCTCTTATGCCAGGCTACACTGGCTGAGGAGAACAGCAGGTGAGCACACAGCGTACAAATTGACTTGATTGATTGATTGATTGATTGATTGATTGATTGATTGATTGATTGATTGATTGGCTGATTGGCTGATTGGTTGACTAGTTGATTGATTGATTGACTGATTGGAATCAGACAGCATGCCCTTAGGCTGCAAGTCATAATTGTGTTGTTTGTATTACCTCAATGCAAACATGAAACAAACCAGATGCCTTCTGTACATTCTCTCCCGCATGCGCCTGTCCTCTCCCATACTGTACCTCTTCTTTGTTCCCTTGTTCTTCTTCTCCAGCAGCTGCTGCTGCTTCTTGCATCCTGGGCACAGTCTCACTCAGAGCTGGTGCTTCTTGCTGATTTGGTCACTGCTATGCAGTTTGGCGCCAATCTCTTACAGTCCTGAGGCCTCATTTTGTCAGGCTTGCATTCTCTGCCAGCTGAATGCTGCCAAGACAAAATTGGCAGCGCTAGCATTCTGCATCCCTGAAGCACCCAGAGCTCTGCTAGACTACCTGCAACCATTCAGAGTGGAGAAACCAAACGTCAGCCCAGATCCACTCTCTCCTCCTTTGCGCTGCTCACAACTCAGGAGGCAGACAGCACCTCTCGGTAGCAATTTTGGGATGGCCACCCCCAGCAAGCGCAGCATGACACAACAGGCTTTGACAAAGCCTGTTGGTATGCACAGCTCACTCCTGATGAGAACAGATGCTGACATTGGCCCCTCAAACAGCAACAGCAGCAGTACCGCAGCTACAAAAAGTCATGGAGCAGACATTGACAGAAATTGTACTAGCAAGCAGGCAGATAACATGCATGCTAGCGCAGGCAGACGCCAGGGCAGCAATGCCAAAACCCCCCAGAAGGCCCGACAGCCAAGCCAGCCTGTGTCTTCGCCAAAAACTCCTGACATCTGTGATGTGCTTGCCAGCCTCAAAGCCAACAAAGCTGTTCCATCATGTGATGCACATTCGGCATGCAATGCAGACCCAACAGGCAAAGCATTGGCTGCAGATGCTACATTGCCCCCAACAGCCTCTACATATACAAAGGCCACAGTGCTTGCTTCTGTTGCCGCTGCAGAAGTTGACAAAGCTCATAGCGCAGCCAATCCAGCTGTGGGCTCTTCTGCCCGCCAAGCTGGTAAAGCCAAAAAATACACCAAGTCAACTTCAACTGACACCAAGTCAACTTCAGCTGACAGGGCTTATGCCTCAGACCATGACAATTCTGCCAACACTGCTGTCAGGACAGCTCTCAAGCCAAGCCAATCAGCATTAGCAGGGCAAGCCTCAGATGCTGCTGATGCATTTGCTGCGCCAGGTCTTATCAGCGCAGCCACCAAAGCTGAAACGTTAAAAGAACAGCCAGAGTGCACAGACCAATCTTCTGTCTCTTCCTCTGTGTCTGCCGCTGCTGAGCCAAGCCAGTTCATCTTCACAGGCAAAGCTTCACATCCTGCTGCATTCTCAGCTCTCGACACAGTCAGTAATGCCAACCCAGTAGGAGAGACAGCTGGCCGGTCAGCATGCACAGATAAAAGCGTCAATGCCAATGCCAGCATCAGACCAAAGGCAAACAAGCAGGCACACAAAGGCAAGCCTTCAGCGTCCAGGAAGACCAATGCCTCAGCTGCTTAGCAGGTCAGCAAGTTGACAAAGTTGCTGTGCACACCGACAGACAAAGTTTAATGACATGAGCTGCTCAGGTTGCATGGATGAGCTGCTCAGCTTGCGTGGTTGGGCTGCCTGCTGCTTGCACTGCAGCCTATATGGCAGATATAAAACATCACATGGAAGCAGTACAGTTTTCAATTGCTAGTCATTGCTCACCTTCACTGCAGGCAGGAACAGCAAGCCAACCATGAAGGCTGACACCAGAATTGCATACCATGCTAGATGAAGCCTTCTTTGAGGGCGCTTTAGAGACCAGAGCTGCAGACTCTTCCAATTCTGACCCCATTATGGCTAGCACTAAGCTCCTTACACCTGTACCTTATACTGGCCCCACCATTTTGTCGTTGAATATGGCTTGCCTCAACTGCCGTACAGCAGGAACAAACACAATTTGCCTGGCTGAGTGACAGAAACTAATAGCAGTATCGGACTTTCAAGGTCATTTGGGTAGCATAAGTGTGCCGCAAACATCTTCAAACTGATCTTGCTTGTGATTTCTTGCCAGCACTTGCGATGAAAGGCATACATTGGTGGCACCGCCATTCGCCAGGTACCATACATCAGTAGCAATTCATACTGCTCTTCTTGTTACAGTTCTTTTTAGGTCTTGCAATGTGTCACAATACGCGATGCAACAATGGTGCTGGAGAGACACTAGCTCTTCCCCATGCTATATTTCGATTCGATATGTTTCATGTCCTGGGGCTCCCGGGGGGCAACTGGAACCCAACAGACAAAAAATCCAGTTTAGTGAGGGCCAAGACGTGTTGAAATCATTTTACACATTGCACAACAAAAAGTGTCTGTAAAAGCAAAACGGTGATGAACCAACTTCCTCATGCTGTAGGATTCTGGCCCTGATTCTTACGTGCCAGCAATACGAACAGGTGCCAGGGATGGTAGCCTGTTCGCCGCGAGGTAATGTCTCGAGGGCATGCCTGCCAGCCAAAAGTTACTGACTGACAATGCAGCTTCTGGTTATATGCAACAGACCGAACAGTTGCATAGAAAGGTTGAGCGGCTTGCTAGGGATCACTTAAGTTTGTGACATACTGCTCAAACGGTTTGCAGATCATGTTCGACGACTCTGCGTTGAAGCAAACAATAATCAGTGACTCCAATCAAGCCAAGATTGTATTTGAACGGCTCACTGGCCATCCTTGCCAACACTGTTTCAGCCTTGAACGGCGATTTGCGCTGGGGTCAGAGTCGAGTCTGTCACTGCTCTTCGAGTCGCGCAGCTTGACATCTTCTGTTGTAAGTGAGATAAGTTCGCGAACCTGCATGCATATCGCGTCGCGAATGCGAATGTTGAGAACTTTCAGCTTCATCGGCAGGATCTAGACCAGAGCTGCAGGCGTATGGCTAAGCTTGTGCAAGCCTATATCGCCTGCCCCAGTGCGGTCGAGGTGTACCTCAGTGAGCATCCACAATGGAAACCACCTTGCTTGAGCACGGACACCGAGGTTCCAGCGCTGATCGAGGCCATGCTGGACGTTCTGGGGTGAGCTACAAATAGGGTGTATTAAGGCTTTTCTGCAGTAGGCAGTGCGGCACCAGCTTCTGTCTGCGTTCTTTGTCTCCGAGCTGCAGAGATTGCTTCATGCGTTATTTTTGCCTGCGTCTTGTGATAATGTATGACAGCTGTCTTGCAGGCTGTGCGCTGTGCTAGTGACACGCCTTGGTCGTGGCTTCAGCTCCTCAAGCAAGAAACCAGATTCGGGTGCATTCCTGGCACACCTTGTGACCCGAGTCCACTTCCCGCTGTACACAACATTTCTTGTTGCCATGCATGGTGTAACTGACTTCACCAGCTTGGCGCACAGACTGGGACTCAGATATCAAGACATTGAATGGTTCTCAAGAGCTGCAATGCTGAAAGTCATTCTGCAGGTATGCCTGAACCAACTATATACCAGGACCATATGCAGTCATATATGAGTCTGCACATAAAATGACACATGCAGCAAATCAAAATGTGGGCACCCCCAAATTGCTTCCTGGTTTAAGACCAATTCCGACCTGACTTACTGTGTTGCAATACGTTGAGTTCACCGTGAATTTGGATCAATACGCTTTCTTACACAGATTTAAATCTCCGGAGTTCCAGCTGAAACACATGTGGATTTGCCGCTAGTGCTTGCACAAGTGGCTGGAATTTAGGTATTTTGCATAAGTCAGTGGCTAATTCTCATCTATTGGCACAACCCGGATGCAAAATCCTTCCCTTTTTGCTGCTGCAGACCTGCACCAAGCAGGGAGCCATGCCTGCAACTGTTCTTTCAGAAGCGAAGAGACATGGTGCAAGGCTGATTGAGCTGATGCCAGACAACCCTGGCAGCTATGAGATCATGTCTTATGTGTTGATGCATGACGCTGAGCAGAGTTTGGAAGAAGCACGCAGGTTAGCAACCACCCTTTTTGGCAGCCGTATCACACTTCCTCCCCCCAGCCAAGAGCACATCTGAAAGATATAGGTTGACAGCATGTGTTCACACAAGGCAGACCTTGCAGCGTTTTCTGAATCCTCTTCAGATGCTGTTTCCATGTGGAATATTGTTTTGCTCTGACACTGGTACATGTTGTTTTGTGCAGTCACATGGAGGTTGCCCTGCTGACAGCTGAAGAGCAAGACAATGATGTGGGTGTCATCCAGTACGCTCTGCAAGTCATGTACTTTCTCCTGTGGGTGAGTCTGCATGTATTGCTCTGGCCACTGTACCGTATGACAAAAGCATGATGCTTGCTTCTGCCTACAGTTGCATGAGATCACTGCTTGTTGAGTCACGAGGCATGTCAATATTTGTGCTGAAGCTGCTCACTGGCTCTGAAATGCGTGTCACATGACAGTGCAAACAAGGGTCCTGCTTGCAGATTGCATCACACACCATGACGCAGCATTAAAGCTCATGCTAGTGCTTATCTCTGCGCAGTTGGCCCTGCTTTCATACATGACTGCGATGCATGCAGGGCTTCATTCACACTTCAGACAAAGCAGCAGAGATGGCCAGCATGCAGCATCATGTCCTGGCAGTTCTGAGCATGGCTACTCAAGCAGATGGGCGCAGGTCACTAGCGGTGAAGAAGGCACGGAGTGAAGAGGCTCTCAGAAGGTAACACAATGAGAACTGCTTATAATTCAAAACATACTTCCTCAGGCATACCACAAGCTTCATCACACAAAACTGTGTTCTTTCACGTCCCGATGCAGCGTCCAGCAATACACCATGCCTGCCTCACACCTGTATGACGTCCAACCCAGTAGTGCCCCCATGCCGACTTGGTTTCCAAATGTCTGTTATGTATGCAGGCTGCAGATAGAAATGGTAGATCCTGCACCTGAATTCTGCCGGGAGAGACAAAATCTTCAGTTAGTTGCTGCCAAGACAAAGCTTGGGGCACTAGCTTGGCAGATAGCTGAAACCCCACCGTGCTTGCTGGACTACCTAGCCTCTTACATACCAGATTCTCCTTCCAGATTCCCTTCCACAAACCCTCCTAAACCCCCCACCAACCCTCCTCAACCCCCCACCAACCCTCCTTTTGGCACACAATCAGACCACACTTTGCGCTCCCTGCCATGCAGCCGACACCAGCCACTTTTCAGCAAATCATTCAGACAATCAAAGCTCAGCAGGCAAAGCACGCACAGCACATTACAGAGAGGTGCTGTGGGACAGATCTCAAGCCGAGCAGGTGTTACAGCACACACATTATCTGCTGTCACACCCCCAACCAGCAACAGAGTCACTAGCAGCAGCACAAACGCTGATGCTGCAGCCATAGACACACGCCACAGCCAAAATGCTACCTACATGCCTGTTGATCTCAGGCCACTCAGCAATAAAGGCCTGATCAGCCAGGATGCAAGCGGGCAAAATGACATGCAACAGCCAAGCAGATCAGTATCCGTGGGCCTGTCATCAAGACTGGACACAGCTGTACCTTCTTTCAAAACCAGCAAGCTGAACAATGGCAAGCAAGTATGTCAGTCAGGTGCCCCAAGCACTTTGCCTGGTACTAGCGATGAGAGCAGCACCAGCGTAGCAGTCCCCTTTGGCAATGTACCTGCTGCCAGCACCAGTGTAGGCTTTGATGCTACACGTTTGCAGTCAGGCGCGGCTGCCAAGACTGAATGCGTCACGGCTGCTGCAGTCAGTCCTCAGAAATCATCAGGCGCATGTCTAGGCACAAGTCCAAGTAGCAATCAGGATGCAAGCTTCAAATTGACTGTAAGTTCAGCAGATTCCAGTGGAAGCAGCTCTGTAAATGCAGACATGCCAGTCAACGACAGCAGAGTATGAGTCTTGTAGGCACCAGCATGCAGGAGCAGTGTGGTAAACATCACTCAATAACATAAGGTTGAGGAGGTCTAGTTCTGACCGCTACTTGTCTCTGTCACCATAGTCATTTAATTACTGGTGCGTGTAGTATAAGTGCAGCATCAGTATTGGCCGCCTCCTGGGGAACATGCTATTGTGGACATGCTTGCTTGTCAACAGTAAATACTTTACTGAGTAAACTGTATAGTACTACATACTGTACAATATATGTCATCATCCATAGATGAACCATACATGCATATGTCAACTGGAAAGACGTCGCGTCAAGAATTGCTTCAAAAAGTTTCAGTCAGCGGAAGAGATATTACAGCTGCTGTTTCCTGAAAAGCTGTCACCCAAGCAGTGTCTTTACTCTCAAGTGTTGAACTAACGTTGCTGCAGGAGGCTCTCCTGAAGGAGCACCACACTGATGCAGTCATCTTGTTTGTCAAAGCCTGTGCATCCTCCATCTGCTGCTTGGAGAGTCTCGAAGACTTCACCCTCAGCCTCAGGAACGCCTTGAATGTGGTTGAGCACAAGCATATCAACCAGGCTCCCGGCGTACCTCTGCCGCATGTGATGTAAGCTTCCAAACGCCATCCTTGCTGCGCTTACAACCTTTTTGCGTCAATCAGTGACTCATTGCTGGCTGAAGACAACACACAGTGCTGCCTGGCAGCATTTTGCATATTTGAGTCCACTGTCTCCTTCTGGCCATGCGATGGTAGTCACTCATGTTCTCGTGCCCTGCAGCAAAGCTGCAAAGCTGATCTTGCTAGGTTACAATATGCTGCCTCCCAAACCTGCTGCTGAGTATGCAAAAGAAAGCTTTGATCTGCTTATGGGAGACAGCTTCAATACTGCTGAGTGGCAGCTCAAGCAGCTGGTGTTGCAGTTGACAGACAGGGATATTGAATGGGTCATACACTTGGGCTTCTACAAACTTGCTTACCGCTCGGTGAGTAGTACCCGACTTGTTCTTGCTGTATCGGCTTCTGCTGCCTTTGCCCAATGTTTGCAAGTCCCACAGCCCAAAATCTGCATCACACAGTGGTGTCCAACAAGTATGCCATGCTGTGTCAGACCATGCAAGCAATGCTACTGCGTCACGGTGTCAACTCACTTCGTGCCATACACATAACACCTAACCAATATTTGACATAAAGTGTGTCAGCACTTGCAGCAGGTATTGTCATGCAGGCCTTGCTGTACAGGTCTAAGTGCCTGGACGCGAAGTACAAACAGATGTACACAGACTTGAAGCAGGTATTGTCATGCAGGCTTTGATGTACAGGTCTAAGTGCTGGGACGCAGAGTATGAACAGATGTACACAGACCTGGCCAGGCAGGGTGCTGTAGCTCTGATGGAAATGTTACCTCACCACCCAGCAGCTCTGGAAGCTCAGGTTCAAGTCCTGATGTTGCAAGAAGAGATGGACTACGATGATATTGACCCCATGTAGGCCCCCTCCCCCCCCCCCTGCATCAGCGCACAGCCACCTTTGTCAATGCAGTAAAGATGCTGGCTTGTTGGCTGTGCTTAGTGCATCACAAGGCCAGCCACTGTGCATCACAGACAGCATTGACATGCCATGAAGTTTGATGGATTGTGTGACTTACACCTGCTGTCTGAGTTGAGCTCTGGAGCTTTGCTGCATATTATGTTTCAGACCAGTGTGTTTGTGGTCCTCAATTCTGACATTGACTCTCACACCCACACACAATCACTGTTTTTGGGAACCTTGTCAGGAGTCATTCTGGAATGTGCACATTGACCCCTAGAACAACAGCAATTCAGAGGGCCGCCCTGACTCAACAAGCAGGCATGTATTATCTCATTTGCACAATGGCTCATGCATACGCAGCACTGATGTGTGTGGATGAGAAGCGACGCCGTTTTTGACCACATGCAGGCAAATGCAAGAGGGGTGTGAATATGCGTTGGCACGGTGTCATGACTCAGCTTTGGCCATGCAGCATGTGCTGCAGAGCATGTATGTCACCCTGCAGGTATGATGCTCTCAAGCTGTGATCCACTTTCACCATTAGCACTTGAAGCCTCCTGTTTGATGCTGTGTTGAGCACAGTTATGACATGCTGTGTGTGTTCCTCGTGCCCAACAGCCCTCATGTGTCTTCAGCAGCGTGCATTCACAGCCATAGAAGTTGCAACTGGTGGTGTCTGGCAAGCCTTGCTCAGCTGCCATGTCCATTCTGATTTGCAAGACGCATACCATGTGATTATGCTGCTTAGCTGCATAGCTGCACCACAAGGTGGATTCTGCCAATCAGCATGAACCCAAGGTGTTGATCAGGTCTCAACATGAGCTTTCATAAATCAGCTGATATAGTCACAGCACAGACACAGCCTGCATATGCAATAGTAGAACAACAGTGCGCACAGACTCACAGACTGTCTTGTTCTGCCCTTGCCACCATCACCAAATACAATTCCTCAATGCTGCAAAATGTGCTCCCTGTGCTTACAAGCTGCTAAATCCACTGCATGCAGAGCGTGATTTCTGCCTAGACATGCTGCTGACATTCCATTGGCAGATCACATCTATGTCATGCAGACACGCCCGGACTCAATGCAAGTTATGGTCAAGTCATGCATTGCAAATGATGATGATGACGTCTTTGCGCTTACCTCTCATGCAAATTGAGCTTACCTCTCATGCAACTTACTTCATTGGCTTTGCCAAAGACCCACAGGCTCCTTGTGCCTGACTTACAGACAGCCTTGATGTGATACGGCGCCTTGACATGTGCATGTGGCTTACAGATGTACAATGGAAGGCCTGACAGGGCTGCTCAACAGCTTCTGCGAGAAGGTGCAGAACATGTCATGGAACTCTACGACTTCATGCTGTAAGTCCTTCATTGCCTGTCTGGCTCATGTGATGTTGTCGTGCAGTGCTTGACCGGAACGGCAGCAGGTACAAAAGCCAATCAAAAATGTGCTGACATGCAAAATCAGGAACCACGCATGCAGCAGCATCTCCTGACCATGCCTGCATCAGGTTTGCTTATCAGCATCCACAGGACTTGACATGTCCCAGCATGACCAAATTGTCAAATTTGGGGTTGCTGAGACATGAGAATTGGTTTCTGCACATTGACAATGCACCATGAGCCTTTGTCCCAAAGCAAATGTAAGCAAATGTGCTATCACAATTCATCATGCTCGATGCAGGTATGACAGAGGCGTATGGGACAAGGTGAAAGGCAGACTTGTGGCAGCCATGCTGATGTTGGGCAGCACTTTCCCTTTGGCAGAAGCCCTGAACAACCATGTCCTGGTATCCTTCATCAATGAGCAGCATCAGATACTGCGTAAGGAGCTGCTTCAGCGCCAGGTGCAGCCTGAGACCAAGCAGCATGAGACACACAGAGCTTCAGGCAGTGAATCTGCATCGCCTGCAAAGGAGAATCCTGGAGAGGAAGAGGAAGAGGCGGCAAAGGAGGAGCTGCTGTGTGCCAGATGTGATAAGTACATGGGAAGGGTAAGCAGTCCAGAAGCATGAGCCTTAGTAGTGTGTCAGCAAGGGAGGAGTTGTTGCACTTGCAAAGCTGTTGTCATAGAGCTGAAGATCAGAGACTGTACATAATATGTCATGCCATTGTGATGGCTCTGCACTGTGCACCTGCCGTTAAAACTTGTGCACAATCTCAACACTGCTTGTTGACAGCAATGGATTTGAGCCAAAAGCAGCATTTTGTGTTCGAGACTTGACTTGAGCACTGTGTTACATGCAGCAAATGGAGAAGGTGGAATGCCAGGGGTGTCATGTGACCTTCTACTGTAGCAATGAGTGTATGAAGAAGCATGCTGTGATCCACAAAGGCGCTTGCAAGCGTGCCAAGCTCAGATCAAAGCTTGCAACAAAGCCCAGCCCCAAATGAGCTTGTTTTGTAAATGTGTATGTGTCTCTGTGGGTTTGGTATGTGATCCTGTTGTTGCATCAATGCTTGCTTGCCGTACCAAATTTGCTGGGCATCATAGACTTTAGCTCAGACATATTTGAAGAATGTACACAGTCATGCACAACTTGGATGACCTCAGGCTTGCCTTTTGGGATCACCTTCACATATACATCACACAGAATGGCCAAGACTCACCAGTCAGCATGCTCGATATTGTTTCTGCTGACTGCTTGTAGGCATGCTGCGCTCGAATGCATGCACAGAAACTGAGCTGCTTGGGCGTAGTGCTACAGCACTGATGATTAGAGCAACAGATTTGCTTGCAAGCAGCCCCAATGCCCTTCTAAGCACACGCTCTCACGTTAGATTGCATCTGGTCCTGAAGTGATCAAGCTAAAAATGTACACCAAGCCTTCCTGATAATGTGCACTCCGAGACCAGCCTCAGGACTTCTTCTAAGGCAAAATGGGACTGCCACCGGCAGAATCATGCTTGCCTAACGGTGTGAAAATAGAGCCATGATGCGTTCATTGTCACCTTGGGTCCCAGCAGCGGATCGGGCCCAGTGCACTAGCTGTAGACGGACGCGATTTTTCTGAGATCTTTCTTGACACAGAAGCAAGTCCCCCTGTCGCAGTGTTGGAGTTGGCAATCCAATCATGGACGCATCAGGTACCATCAGACGGACTATGAGCACTCCCAACAGCTCCCTTTCTGACGAGGAGGAAGACAGTGACACTGATCAAGACGTCAGGCACATCACTGGTCTGTATGGGGCTTTTGTGTACGCTCGTGAATGCCAGGTACGCCATTGAGCATTCGAGACATGTCTGAATTTGATTTCGCTGGCATCAGTACCTGCAATACAGGCTTGACATGCTGCACAGCACAGTACAACAAGCACAGCCAGGCGTCAGTGAAAACGCACTTTGACACAGCAGCAGCTGCTGTGCAGAACCTGCTGGCAGCAGGCAACCATAATGGGGCTCTAGTTAACTTTGTAAAAGCATTCAGCACCTCGATGTTTTGTCTGGATGAACTAGAGGATGCCGCTGACTGCCTGATGTCGATCATGGAGTGCCTTGAGGACCATTTCAGAGCAGATGGTGTGAAAGGCATGCCGCTCTTGCAGTAAGCTATTTTCGCATTCACAGTTGCTGTCATGCAGAGCACCTGTGTTTGCTTTGTGCATGCCAAATGGTCAAGCCAAATTGAAGTGGCATCACTCTTCATACTACCTCGCCTCTATCTGACCTGCAATGGTATGCAGCATGCTGACACTGAGAGCTTGTGCACATATGTTTACATATGTGCCATGCTGACAAACAGTGTCTTCAATCATTGCACATTGCTTCCACGAACTTCTGCTGCTGTCCTGTCTGGTCATGAGCTAGAACTTCGGACATCCATATGGGTTTTGCTGTGGTGTTGGCAATTTTGCAAGTATCAAGCAATGTCAATCGTCATGGCCATTTGCTTCAGCTTTGTACCTATAACGTCATTGCGTTGCATCTTTGTTGCTGCAGCAAAGCTGTGAAGTTGATTGTGGTTGGATTCAAGATGGAGTCTGTGCCAAAAGGCCACAGTGTATGCAGCATGCTCAGTTGTGGCACCTTCATTTATCGACCCCATGAGACAGCGATGCTTGAGCAAGGTGTGGCACGGTGCGAGCTAGATTGGGCAGTTGCCGCTGCCGGCTTCAAAGTGGCTTACCAACTGGTATGGCCTGAAGTACTCAAGTGGTCAATGAAGTATATGGTGATATTTCATTGTCACTGCTGTGCGTTACAGGAGAGGCCATGTGCATTGCAATCCAAGCTAACCTTCACACACATTTTCAAAGGCACACTTTCATGAGTTACTTCCTATCCGTGTAGAGTGTGAGGTCCATAAAATCGTGCATTCTGGACACTTGCTGGCGTGTCCGTACCCCAATTTGACTGATAGGGATACAGCTAGGCATGTATGGCAAGTTCTCGCATTGGACAAATCGTGTCTGATGGCGGCATAAGCACAAACCCACCGATGCCATGTGCATATGCCACAATGTTCTTGACTGACTACACAACATTTTTGCTGTAGGCACTTGACCACAGATCCAGCATGGACACTGCAGACACCCAAAAGGAGTATATCATCACAGCTCATGTCTTTGTTTGTCAGATGTGGCACCACAGACGGCATCACCCTGCCACTGCACAGGCTGTGACTCAGTATGACATGCTGGTGGCAGCTTATGAGCTGTCCCAAGAGCCTGACCCTGACAACCCCGATAATGCTGAGGCCAATGACACTTATCCAGCCAACATGTGAGCCTTTCCTTCATTATGTCATGTTGCCCGCAGTAATTTCTGATGCCCCTTGCTGTGCCTAGCATGCACCCATTTCTCCAAAAATCATATGTCATCTGCGCAGTGCGTGGTCGCTTGTCCGCACGCATTGTGTGATCCTGCACAGACCTAGCTCATCATGAGCTGGAAAGCAAATTTATCGTCATCATCATCATCATCATCATCATCATCATCATCATCATCATCATCATCATCATCATCATCATCATCATCATCACGATTATTATTATTATTATTATCATTATTATTGTTATTATTATTATCATCGTGTGATTGCCTCCTCACACTGCGTGCATGCATGCCCTGCTTCTGCTGTCTATGTATGCACAAGCAGCAATGCGCTGGCTGTGAGATGTATGCTACAGCTGTGGTGCAAAAGGGTATCTGAAATGTGTGGGTTCTGAACCCAGGACTACGCTCCTGGAAGGATCGCAACTTTTGTTCTCGAGCGGGCAGAAGTCCGGTTTCTGATGTCCCAAGGCTGAGTCTTACTGAATCATATGTATATTTCTATTACAGTGCCACAGCTCCCCTGTGAGTCATGCTGGGACTGCAAATCCCAACATTGCAGGATGTCTGGTTGTTTTATCTGCAGGAACATACCGGAATGCTATGCAGTGGCTTTGTATGGCTTGGGCGATCCTGCTTTGGCAATGAACCATTTGGTACAAGGCATGTACACCTATTTGCAGGTAAGATTATCCTGTTTGGTTGATAACACTGCAGAAGATCTGATTGCACACGACTCCTGTTGGTTTTATGTCATCATTCTGCAATTGCTTGCATCTGATGGCATCATTGGCACATGACATCTAAGTTAGCAATACTTGAGGCTTAATTGCTGTTGTAACCTTTGTCTTGAATTTTGACGCTTTGCATTGAGCATGGCCATTGTGCTATCATCACGCTGCATGTGGTTGCTGCAGGCATGTAAAGCAAAGCCAGACAAGAATGTGAAAGAACTTATGCTGTGGAGTGCAGACAAGATAATGGAGCTCATGTTTTTCCTACGATCAGCGTACACTCCCAGTTGCTTATGATCATGTGGCGCACCAATGCCGTGGCAGTCTTGCTCTGACTTGTTTGTAAGCATTGCATCTCATTTGAAGTGTCTGAGTCATCAGCAAGGTGAATGTTTGCACAGTTCTGCCACAGCGGTAACCTCTGAGGAGCAACGCACACTCGGGTCACAAAACAGATCAGGAATTCTTCCTGACACTGTGCCATGTGGCTCTGACAGAGCGCATGTCAAACCCTAACTCTCTGAAACAAGGCACCACCTTCCAAAGAGGAATAAAGCACATTTTTGCATGCGCAACCTTCCGTAGAGGACTAAATGCACATGTTTGCACGTGCAGGCAAGGCGAGTACATGTGGAGATATGTGAAGGACAAGCTGACAGCGTCTTTGCTGATGCTGGGGCACGCCTGGCCCTTATCAGAAGCTCTAGATAATCACCCTCTGGTCAACAGCATAAACCAGCTGCATAAAGCCTGCCACAAGCAGCTGGCAAACACGCGGGACACAGACACAGAGACCGAATCATCAGGCAGTGATCCGCCAGAAAGTGCAGAGACCACAGAAGCAGACAATAAGGACAAGCCAGAAGGCTTGCGCTGTGCAAAGTGCAACCAAAAGATTCCACAGGTCTGCTTCTCCTGCAAATCGTGGCATTCTTGCAGCCTGCACACCTGCACGATATCATCTGCTTCGTAAGATTGGAAAATTGCACCTAAGTGCTGCCATATTTTGTACTTGCTGAAGCTGTAACACTGCTTTGCATTGACTGACATAATCACCTATCATGATGGCCATCAGGTATCAGTGCACGTTTGTGCAACAAGATCAACATTGATATCTCCTGACTTTCTTGGACTGCTGCAGGATGTGCCTGAAGCAAACATCTCATGTAGAAAGTGCCATGCAACCTTTTACTGCAGCAAATGTTGTCGGACAAAAGATGCTCTGTCTCACAAAGCTGTCTGCATGCGAAATAAGCTCAGGCTAAAGCTTGCTTTGAAGGCTAGTCAGCAAAACGATTGAATCAACACCAGCTTCAGCAATTCGACTGGTGATGAACGCCAAGATAGCAATCAAACAGTTGCAGGCATGTATGCGTGCATTACATCAAAAGTAGCAAGTAAGTGGTACGCCTGTTCTGCTGCAACCAGCCGCCACTGTACAGTTTGCCTGTTGCAGTCACGATTGTGTTTGATATATATTTTTCATCAGAAAATCTCAGGACTCAAAATTGTGCTCGTCTGTAACAATGTCGCGGTTCTGGCAATGTTTTCCTGGTGTGGGGATGTAAGACATGAAGGCTAACATCAAGGCATCAAGTTGACTCCTGAACTCATGCAAGCTTGAGTGTATGATTACAGTGAGCAACGAGCGCAGCAACTATAGCATCATGGTGTGCCATCGCTGGTGATGGAAGCAGACTGCAGCCTGGTGTACGACTGGTCAAGCACTGCTGCTAGCAGATCTCAGCAAGCAAGACACTGTAGCGTGTGATAGTGATGCATGCAGACTGTCAGTTTTGGGGAGTGATTGGCCAAGCTGTGCTGCTAGCAGATCTCAGCAAGCGCAACAAGCTTGATACTGCTAGCATGTGACAGTGATGCCTGTGGGCTGTCAGTACGAGACCACCGCACTGTTGCTCAGCAGACCCTAACGTGCTACACTGATCAGTATTGCAGCCTTGAGATCCAAGACCAGTATCTGACTAAGTCAATTATTTCAACAGCAACAAACGCAAATTCATCTAAACCTAGCATTGCATGCAACCACTCAGCAGTTTTAGTTTGCTGCAAGGACACAAGTCATGACCTTGACAGTCAAAGCTTATGAAGAAGAGTAGGATAGGGCTTCGAAGCAATTCCACTGACTTGGCGCAAGGCTACCGTCCACGCAGCAGCACTGGCTACACAGCACAGACGTGACTAGTTCAGTCCAGGTGCTCTTGTGATGCCCCCACAGCTACTCATGCCCAATGCAACCACACAGGTGATCAGTGTGCAGAGCCCTCAGCCAGGCTGTTCCAGCAAGGTACCAAATGCCTTCTTGCGGCGAGCATTACACAGCTCTGTCTCAGGGCTGCGTAAATATCAAGTTCTGTGAACGTGCTGAAAGTTCAGCAAACCTTACAATGTCTGAGCGCACTTTTCCTTCACGCCAGCTGATCACAGGCTTGAAGCATATGCAGATCAAGCCAAAACCGGTTTGATCGTGTGAGTCGCCCGGCTCAAGGCTTGCTGCATTTGAGCCTGTTGACGCCTACGACCAGCAGCTGATGGTCATAAGTGTCGCTTGAGCTCGCGCATCTAAGAGAAAAGCGAATGATCACTTTCTGGCGCCAGCGGGGCCCTTTGCTTTATGCTCAGATTGCTGTCGTTGAATATACCACGAAGGGAATAGCTAGCGTCGCAAACGCTGGTGCACATCCTCCTGCAAACTCGAATGGGTGATACCTCCATCTGCTCACTTGCCGGTAGGCTGGGGAACAAAGGGCCCCTTTAAGGTGCTCCAACAGGCAAGCAGTACTGCCCTGCGCCCTAGAATCTGTTCAGCTTGGAGACAATCAGTGCAGTCCCTCCACTGCGCTCATGGCTCGCTTAGGATTCACCCAACCACTCACGCTGCAACATCATCCAAACTTTCGTGAATATACAATAGCACAGAGCAACAGCGAGCTTGAACTGTCAGATACAGATGCTGAATTTCCCGAGTTCATCGCTGGCGATCACTTCGGTTCACTTCACCAGTTTAGCTCAGGTGGCTTGCCTGACACCGACAGCGACTCTGCAGAGTTCTCGGATGCTAGATCTCAGCCAGGAGAGCCGCACAGTCCCAGCGGACAGCAGCTGCCTAAAGGGCTCTACATCATCAGACCTGAAGAGCCTGCTCTGTCGCTTTTAATCGCATATAACCATGCGGTCCAAGCCCGGGTATGTCAGAAGCATTCGGTTCACACAAGCTATGCTGACATCAGGGTCAATGTCGGATCTAAGGGTTCCTAACGCCCAGTGTAGGGGTACTTGAGCAAGCAGAATGCGGAGCTCGCGGCCGCATCTCTCGTCAAAGCATGCTCTCTCTCCACCTTCACCTTGGGGACGTTTGCTGAGCAGAGGGATGAATGGGCAAAGGTGGTGCAAGATCTAGAATCCATTTTCTCTGTCGGGACAAAGCCATTGCTGGGGTGAGTCTCTCCTGCAAGCCTGTCAAGCTGGGAGGCACACACTGCTGGTGATGATGCTCTTGAGCTTACTGTTGCCCTGTTTTTGACACTGTAGAATCAACTGGAACTTACACGTCCTCCTTGCCTTCTGTGTTCCAGCAAATTGAGTATGCTGTGCTGTGCAGCTGGGCTGTCAAATCTATACTGATGGGTTATGGGTTCCTGCCAACTCCCAGCAATAAATATGAGCTCTTCAACAACCCAACTGTGTCAACCTGGTTGACATGGCCAGCAGAAATCAGCCACTCAGACGTTACATGGGTTGGTTATGTTGGCAAGTTCAAGTCACACTGGGCCTTGCTGAAGCCTTCAGAACCACCACCCAAGGTCAGCTACTGTCCTCTCCTGCTGCTGCTGCCACTGCTTCCTAGGTCGTTTATTCAGTTTTTCTCTTCCTCTCACTCTTCCTGACTGGCTCTTCTGTCCACCTACTCTTCCTCACTCCCCATGTGCACTTGGATTAGTCATTGGCTCGCTCTCTCTCTCTCCCGACCATCTTCTTCAAGACCACCCTCTCTATAGCACACGGTATCTCAAGGATATGAATCACACATAGGAAGGCAGCTCATATCTGTATTGCCAACAGCAATGGTGATTGGGGTTCCTACTTTGTGGTGTAGCCTTGAGCATGTCTGGTTTGTGTTTTTGATTGTGTGGGCTGTTCAGGCTTCTTGCATTAGACATGCACTGCTTCACATTTTCAAAGCAAAAGTCAGCCATCCTAGATGACAGTTTCTGATTGCAAGCTGAAAAGCTGAACATGGTTGCCTGCTGTTGTTGACCCCTCAGGATGAGGGCTACTCCCTATGCCAGCCTTCTGTTGAAAGCCAGTAAAAAACGTCTGTCAGATCAGAGGAATGCTAACAACTGTGATGAGGGTAAACAGACTGCTTGCAGAGCTCAGAGGACGGCGGTGGACCCAGCCTTTTGCGAGACCCTGCTTTGGTGAAGGCCTTGAAATATGACCTAGACCAAATGCGGACATGCCGTCCAAAGCACCCAATCACCCTTCAGTCCCACAGCATGCTGCAGCAATACCTGTGGAAAGATGCAGACACTCAGCTTGTGGAGGGCTACACCAATGCCCTGTGGCTATACACAGATCCAGCCACTGCTATGCAGCATGTGCTGCACTGCATGTACATTGAACTTATGGTGAGCGAGCCGCATCTTTGATGGACATCAGGCGTACTCTCATCTTGCAGCTGTGTGCTGATGGCGCTGTTGGTGTTTCACCAGAGAATGCCCAGTCTTCAGCTGCTTTTTCACCTCTTCCTTGATACATGCTTGTTCAAGCGTATGAACACAAGCATGTACCGTTCTGCAAGCATCCAGTCTGGATGCATGGTACTCATTTGTCACAGTGGCATCCAATGCAAGGAGGAGTGAGTGTCAACAAGCTGAGGCTGTCACACCTGTGTCTGCTGTCTCTTTGGTGAATGGCAGTAGTTCTCAACTGTCCTTACAGCACTGGCTTTGCTGGCTCAGGTTTCTCGGCATGTGCTCGACCTGGCGGCTGAAAGTATCAGCTGGAATGCCAGCCACGCTTCAGCTGTTTCTTGCGCTCATGACGCAAAAGACAAGTGCATTGAACAGCAGCTAGATTCCATGTATGCTGTGTTTCTAGTTTAAACAGCTGCAATCATGTTTACCAGGTCAGGTGTTGTCTGCAGGACTGCAATGGTGTTCCCGACGATGAAACCAAGATGGATCTCAAAGATGCTGCAGACAAAGTCATGGAAATGTATGAGAAGATGAGGTAAGGCCTTTGTCTGCCCTTGTTGCAACCTGCATGCACCCATCACATGAGTCGACTGCTGAACTAAACACTGATGTGCATCATGTGCATCTGTTTGACTGCATGCGGTGATCCTTGCAAGCATTCGTCAGCCCCGTTTCTTGTTATTGCTTCCATACACCAGACCATTGTCTTGCACAGCCTTTATCATATCTGATGTTCACACTATGTTTGGGTTAAAGTTGCACATCAGCCAGCATACAGGCCTGACGCAACATCAGTCGACACAATGTTGGCAGAACGTTGTAGGCTGATCAACAATGTGATCAGCCAATATTGTGTGTGCCCTGTACAATGGATGGTGTGTGCCTTTGATCCATCAGCTGTCCCAGGGTGAATGCTGATACTCAGTCCCAGCCCTTCTGCAAGAACCACACAACATGACATCATCTGCCAATGCAGGAATGTACCAGTCCGAGACGAAGTCTGTCTGTGGGATGTGGTGGCAGACAAGCTGATTGCTGCGATGCTGATGCTGGGACACAGTTTCCCGCTGCACAAGGTCTTGGAAGGGCACAGGATGGCACAGTTTGTGGTGGGGAAGCACAGGGAGGTGCGTGACCAACTGGTCAGTGGGAAAGGCACAGGCATGGTGGTCTTCAGTGTGAACAACCCTGTTTCAGCTGAGTCCAGCTTCTCTGCTGATGCCAAGCTGACTGATGATGATGAGGCTCCCACTCACAGATGTCAGAGATGTAACAGGCCCAAGAAGGAGGTGAGCACATTCTGCACATTGATGATGAAATCATGCGTGAATGTCAGCCATGCTTGATGTCACATTTGTTATCAGTCTTGATCATTTCACAGTCTGTTTGAGAGAAAGCAGCATCCGTGGTATATATATGCATGATTTGTATGTGTGTTTGGAGGAGTGCTCAAGAGGTGTGAATCCGCCTCTTCTCAGCCTGATGTATGCTAGTGTGCTACTAGGTGTGTGCAGGCGCGCGCGCGCGTGTGTGTGTGTGTGTGTGTGTGTGTGTGTGTGTGTGTGTGGTTGGTTTTCTGTATGCGTGCATGCAG
>JAABUP010001718.1_pt1 | contig 45049 bp, 52 predicted proteins | sample 5559201 | NCBI WGS metagenome assembly JAABUP01 (sample SAMN10711887, study PRJNA513373) | rock metagenome | isolation source: Antarctica rocks | place: Antarctica
CACCACTGTTCGTCGGTCAGATCCGACGGGTAGCGGGCCGGGGAAGGAGACCGCATTCCCCCACGCTGACCACATCAGTCACACCAGTCACGGAGGCGCGCCGACGCTTTCCCAACACGTTCTAAGGCATCAGTGGCCTTGACGATCGTCTGAGGCCCGGCCGTCGAACCGCATGTGGTTGACGTGCAGCGCCACCGCCATCGCGGCCGGAAGCTGATCTCTCTGTGGACATGGACGTCGGTCCACTCATTCCGCAACTCTCGTCCAATTCCTGCGGCCGGCGCGCTGCGGCGGCTCGCGGTCAGCCGCCAATCGCCAGCAGGCGCCCGTCGGTGACCCCGATGTAAAGCGTCCCGTCGGCGCCGATCGCCGGATACGAGTCGACCAGCGCGTGGACGTCCAGGTCGAACAGCTGGTGTGCATCGGGGCCGAAACCGTAAACGTGCCCCAGGGCCGTTCCGGCGTACGCGTCGCCGCGGGCGTCGATCGCCGGGGCAGTCCAGAAACCCACCCCATCCGGTCCCTTGCCTTGGGCCGGCGAGGCCCCGTGGCCGACGCGGCGCGCCCCACCGGTCGCGGCGTCGAGCTCGTTGAGCCGCCCATTGTGGTCTCCGAAGTAGGCCGTGCCGTCCGGTCGCACCACGCTCGAGGAGTAGGTGTAGGCCCCCTTCTTGTCAAAGCGCCAGCATACGTGACCATCCGGCCCGATTCCGTACTCGTCGTCGGCGTTGGTGCCGAGCACCACCGTCCCGTCCGGCGCCACCGCGTTGGAGACTTCGACCGTGTCCTTGGCCTCGAACCTCCAGCGCACGCTTGCCTTGTTGCCCTCGTCTCGAACAGCCACCAGTTGCTTGTCCACGGCGGTGAAGATGGTGCCGTCCGGTCCGACGGTCGCACTGGCGTAGCTGGTGCCGTGCAGGTCGAGCGTCCATGCGACCCGGTGGGCTGACGCGGTTACCTTCAGCGCCGTCAGGTACCCGGCCTCATCGCTTACATACACCCGGTTCGCGCCCGCTACGGCAGGGGAAAGCACCAGCCCGGCAAAGTGGAGCTGCCAGAGCAGGGCGCCTCTCGCGTCCAGGGCGTAGAGGGTTTCACCGGGACCGGGCCACAAGATGGTGCCGCCCCCCAGGACGGCCGGGCTCGTCGACAGGTCGGCGCCGTAGCCGCCGTGGTGCGGGTTGAAGGTCCAACGGTCCGTCCCGGTGCTCGGGTCCAGGGCATGAAGAACCCCGGCGTTGGAGGCTGCAAGCACGCTGGCGTCGACTCCAATCACCGGACCGGGGGTTACGTTGCCTTCCAGTTTTCGGGTCCAGCGGACCCGGCCGCGCTGCGGCCCGACCGCGGTCGTGCCAGAAGAATGCCGTCCGTCGAAGCCGGCCTGCGGCCAGGCACTGGCTGGCGATGGCAACGTCCCCAGACCGGGCGGCGATGGCCGCGAACTGGCCGTCGCGGTGCCGCATCCGGTGAGCAGCGCCACGATTGCCAGCGCCGCCACCGCAGGCTTCATGAGTCGAAGGCTAGGGGGAAATCCGGTGGGCGACTCTTACCGTGCCCTGACGGCCGACTATGTGGCGGCGCACGTAGCCTGGTATCCCGAGCCGGGCGGCATCCGCCATGGTTGAGAGACTCGAGTCTGGGGGGGCTGATGATTCGCAACGTCGTGCTGGGCCGGCTGCGGGAGACCACCGATCAGGCCAACGCGGCCGCCGACTCGGCTGCGCTGGACGAGGGGCTGGCGGGGATCGCCGCGCTGCGCTTCGCCGGTCTGTTGAGCATGCACACGGGTCGTGATCTGGGCTTGCGGGAGGGTGGGTGGAGTTTTGCGATCACCAACGACTGGGCGGATGCAGATTCCTACCGGGTGTACGACGAGGATGCGGAGCACAACCGGCTGCGCCGTGAGCTGTTCGCTCCCATCTGCGAGGAGCTGGCCAGGGTGCAGTTCACCGTCCCCGGCTAAGGCGCGACGCCATTCATAGCGGCCTGGTGAAAGTAGTGCTGCAGTGTGGGTGCCATTGCGGCAACGACGGTCTCGCGGGAGGCGCAGGCAAGCGGTTCCACGCGGACCACATAGCGCACGAACGCCATCCCGACCCAGGAGGGTGGCAATGACCCGCCAGGCACCCCGCACAGTCCACCCCGCACAGTTCTAGGGTTCTCGGTGTGGACGTTGTCGAGATCACCCCAACATTCGAGCAGTACGCATTCACTTTCGGTGGCGCACCAGCCTTGCGAACGGTCGCACCCGGCACTGTGCTGCGGCTGTGGTCCGACGACGCGTTCTGTGGTGCGCTTAGGTCGGCGACGGACCTGTCCAGCGAAAAGGTGGATCTGCGGTACGTGAATCCGCAAACCGGACCGTTCTACGTGCAGGGCGCCGAGCCGGGCGACGCGCTTGCCCTGCACTTCGTCAGCCTGGAACCAGCCCGTGATTGGGGCGCCTCGGCGGCCATCCCGCTGTTCGGCGGCCTGACCAGCACCGACCGGGTCGTGACGCTTCAAGACCCGCTGCCGGACACCACCTGGATCTATCACCTGGACCGGGCCAGGGCCACCGTTGGGTTCCAGGCCAGATTCGGCGCGCAGGAATTCGAGCTACCACTCGAGCCGATGCTGGGAACTGTCGGGGTTGCCCCGGCGGCGGGGGAGGTGCGCAGTTCGCTCGTCCCCGACCGGTTCGGCGGAAACATGGACACCCCGCAAATGAAGGCCGGGGCCACCTGCTTCCTTGGCGTCAACGTCGAGGGCGCGCTTTTCTCCATCGGCGACGGGCATTACCGCCAGGGCGAAGGGGAGGCGTGCGGCACCGCGGTTGAGGGAGCGATGACGACAACGCTGATCGTCGAGCTCATTAAGGGTGCCGCCCCTGCCTGGCCGCGGATCGAGGACGACACCTACTGGATGGCGGTCGGTTCGAGCAGACCGCTGGAGGACGCGTGGCGCATCGCGCAGGCTGAGCTGGTTCACTGGTTCTGCGAGCTCTACGGATTGCATCCGATGGATGCCTACCAGCTACTCTCCCAGATCAGCGAGGCGCCGATCGCGAACGTCGTCGATGCCAACTACAGCGCAGTCGTCAAGGCCCGCAAGTCGTTGCTGCCGAGCGCGCAGGCCTACGGCGACCTGCACCGCGAGCTGCGACAGCGGGCGCAATCCTTGGCATGAACGGCACAAGCCCCCTCACCCCCACCCCCACTCTGACCGAACTGCTACCCGGCTGCGCGGCGCCAGACGCGGTGTTCGACGCCTTTTGCGGGTGGGCCGCGGCTCGAGGCATCGAGTTGTACGCCGCCCAGGTGGAGGCGGTGCTCGAAGTTGTCTCCGGATCGCACGTGATCCTGTCTACCCCGACCGGGTCGGGCAAGAGCCTGGTGGCGGTGGCCGCGCATTTTCGCTCACTGGCCGACCACTGTCGCAGTTTCTACACCGCGCCCATCAAGGCGCTGGTCACCGAGAAGTTCTTCGCATTATGTGAAATCTTCGGCCCCGACGCGGTCGGAATGGTGACCGGAGACGCCAGCGTGAATGCCGATGCGCCCATCATCTGTTGTACGGCCGAGGTGCTGGCCAACCGCGCCCTCCGGCACGGAAACGATGCCGATATCGGGTGCGTCATCGCCGACGAATTTCACTTTTACGCCGACCCGGATCGCGGCTGGGCCTGGCAGGTGCCGCTGCTGGAGCTGACCGGCACCCAGTTCCTGTTGATGAGCGCTACCTTGGGTGATGTCGGGTTCTTCGTGGAAGACCTGCAGCGGCGCAGTAATCGGCCGGTGGCGGTGGTGAGCTCGGCCGAACGCCCGGTGCCGCTGTTTTTCTCCTACGTAACCACCCCGCTGCACGAGACACTCACGGAGCTGTTGGAAACCCACCAGGCGCCGGTTTACGTCGTGCACTTCACCCAGGAGTCCGCGATCGAGCGGGCGCAGGCGCTGATGAGCGTGAATGTCTGCACCCGGCCGGAAAAGGACGCGATCGCCGATCTGATCGGTGGTTTTCGGTTCACCACCAAGTTCGGGCAGACCTTGTCTCGCCTCGTACGCCACGGCATCGGGGTTCACCACGCCGGGATGCTGCCGAAGTACCGGCGGCTGGTGGAGCTGCTCGCACAAGCCGGATTGCTGAAAGTCATCTGCGGGACGGACACTCTCGGGGTTGGAATCAACGTTCCGATTCGCACCGTGCTGTTCACCGGTCTCGCAAAATACGATGGGAGCAGCACCAGGCACCTCAAGGCCCGCGAGTTCCACCAGATTGCCGGCCGGGCTGGGCGCGCGGGTTTCGACACCGTAGGCACGGTCGTCGTCCAGGCGCCGGAATATGTGACCGACAACGAGAGGGCGCTGTCCAAGGCGGCCGGGGATCCGAAGAAGTTGCGCAAGGTGGTCCGGCGCAAACCCCCGGAAGGTTCGGTGACCTGGACCGAAGCAACCTTCGACCGGCTGGCGGCGGCCAGTCCCGAAACCCTGACCAGCCAGTTCACGGTCACCCACGCCATGCTGCTGAACGTCGCCGCCCGCCAGGGGGATCCGGTCGCCGCGATGCGGCGGCTGCTCACCGATAACCACGAGAGTCAGCCGGCGCAGCGCCGCCACGTTCGCCGGGCACTGGAGATCTACCGGGCGTTGCTGGCGGCCGGGGTGCTGGAACGCTTGCCCGATCCGGATCCGACCGGCCGAGCGGTGGCGCTGACCGTCGACGTCGCGGTGAACTTCGCCCTCAACCAGCCGCTTTCCCCGTTCGCGTTGGCCGCCCTCGACCTGCTGGATCCGGCGGCACCCGATTACCCTCTCGAGGTACTCAGCGTGCTGGAGGCCACCTTGGACAGCCCGCGTCAGGTCCTTGCCGCGCAGCGGTTCCGGGCGCGCGGCGAGGCCGTCGCACAGATGAAGGCGGACGGGGTCGACTACGACGAACGGATGGAGCTGCTCGAGCAGATCACCCATCCGCGGCCGCACGCCGAACTGCTGGAGGCTGCCTTTGAGATCTACCGGGGCGGCCACCCCTGGGTGGCCGACTATCCCCTTCTCCCCAAATCGGTGGCGCGAGACCTGTTCGAACGGGCGATGACGTTCAACGAGTACGTCGGGTTCTACGGGCTGTCCCGATCCGAGGGGCTGCTGCTGCGCTACCTTGCCGACGCCTACCGGGCCTTGCGCTCGACCGTACCGGCCGCTGCCCGCACCGAGGGGGTAGTCGACCTGACCGAGTGGCTGGGCGAACTCGTCCGCCAGGTCGATTCGAGCCTGCTCGACGAATGGGAGCAGCTTCGTACCCCCGCGGCTGCGCCGGCGACGGTTCCAGCAGTGCTCGACGAACCGCCCCCGCTGACCGCCAACCGGCGCGCGTTTCGGGTCCTGGTGCGCAACGCCCTGTTCCGCCGGGTCGAGCTGGCGTCGCTGCGCCACTGGGCCGAACTCGGCGAGCTGGACGGCGACAGCGGATTCGACGCCACCTCCTGGGCGGAGGCGATGGCCCCTTACTTCGCGGAGTACGCGCAGTTGCCGACCGGCGCGGATGCCAGGGGCCCGGCGCTGCTGTTGATCGACGAGCAACCCGGCAGGTGGGTGGTTCGACAGATCTTCGACGATCCGGCCGGTGACCACGACTGGGGAATCAGCGCGGAGGTTGACCTCGCCGCCTCCGACGCTGCCGGCGCCGCCGCCGTCCGGATCACCGCCGTCAGCCAGCTGTGATCCCCTACTGTTCCGCCGTGCCGTTGTTCAGCTTCGAGGGCCACAGCCCGCAAGTGCATCCGGAGGCCTGGATCGCGCCGACGGCGACGCTGGTGGGGGACGTACGCGTCGAGGCAGGTGCGTCCATCTGGTACGGCGCCGTGCTGCGCGCCGATTTCGGGCCCATCATCGTGCGGGTGGGCGCCAATGTGCAGGACGGCTCGGTGCTGCACGGCGGCGCCGATCCGGTAACCGAGATCGGGACCGGGGCCACCGTCGGGCACCTTTGCGTCGTGCACGGCGCGGTCGTCGGGGCGGAGGCGCTCATCGGCAACGGGGCCACCGTGCAGGACGAGGCCCGCATCGGGGCGCGGTCCCTGATCGCGGCCGGGTCCGTGGTGAGCCCCAGGACGGTGATCCCCGACGACGTGCTTGCCGTCGGTGCACCAGCGGTGGTCCGCGGACCGCTGAGCGATGGCGCCCGATGGTGGGTGCAGAACAATCCGGCCACCTACCGGGCGCTGGCGCAGCGGCACGCGCGGGGGACCCTGCCCCTCTGAGGTCAGTGCCGCGTCAGCGTAAGTTTCCGCCATGGCGAGCGGCACCGGCGATGAGGCGAGCGGCACGAGCGATGAGGTTCGCCTTGAGGTGGACGGCTCCGGGGTGGCCACCGTCACGTTGAACCGCCCCGAGCGGCTCAACGCAATGACGCCGACCATGCAGCAGGCCTACTGTCGCACGCTGGTCGGCCTCGACCGTGATCCCTCCGTGCGGGCAATCGTGATCACCGGGGCTGGCCGAGGGTTTTGCGCTGGAGCCGACCTCACCTTGCTCCAGGGAGTCGGGGACAGCGGCTTCGCCCGGGACGCGCCGGCCGGCGATCAGGTCGATCTTGGCGCCCCTGGCCTGCTGTCCACCCCAACGATCGCCGCGGTCAACGGGCCAGTGGCGGGCCTGGGATTCTGCTACATGCTGATGGCCGATGTCCGGTACGTCAGCGAAACGGCCCGGATAGGGAGCACCTTCGCCCGCCTCGGTCTGGTTGCCGAATGGGGCAGCGCACACCTGCTCACCCGCCTCGTGGGCAGCGGCTCCGCGGCGGATCTGCTGCTGTCCGGCCGGATCGTCGACGCCGACGAGGCGGTGGCCATCGGGCTCGCCCAGAAGCTCTGCAGCCCCCCCGACTTGCTGCCGGCAGCCCGGTCCTGGGCCCGTGATGTGGCCGAAAATTGCTCCCCCTACAGCCATCGGGTCATGCACACCCAGCTGCGGGCGACGAGCTGGCGAGCGCATTTCGATGACTCGGTGACCCTCATGCAGAAGTCATTCGGGCGACCCGACCTGGCCGAGGCCCTCGCCGCGAGGTCGGAGAAGCGGCCGCCACGTTTTCTGGCGACTGAGCGCGACTGAGCGCGGCTGGTGCGCCCGCCTGTGTGCAGGGCACCGCCGCGAACTTCCTTAGGCTGGGCCGATGGCCGTTCTGGTGTCCCTCGACCGCGCAAGCAAGGCGCAGGGAACGACCACGATCTTGGATCACGTTTCGCTGGGCCTGGCCGACGGAGACCGGATCGGTGTCGTCGGTCGCAACGGTGCGGGGAAAACCACCCTTATCGACGTCATCACCAAGCGCCAAGGCGTGGATAGTGGCCGGGTCACCCAGAGCACTGGCCTTCGCACGGGGGTGCTGGCCCAGGTGGACGACCTCGACTCCGCGATCACCGTCCTGGAGGCGATCGTCGGGCCGGATACCCCTCCGCATCTGTGGCGGGGGGACGCGCACACCAGGAGCGTGCTCGCCGGTCTCTCGGTCGAGGCGCTGCTCGAGCGCCGGGTGGGGAGCCTATCCGGCGGCGAACGCCGGCGGACCGCGTTGGCCGCCCTACTGGTCAACGACCTTGACGTGTTGCTGCTCGATGAACCCACAAACCATTTGGATGTCGAGGGGGTGGCTTGGCTGGCCGGCCATCTGACCGGAACGCCCCGGCACCGGGCGCTGCTCAGCGTCACCCACGATCGGTGGTTCCTCGATGAGGTGGCATCCGTGACGTGGGAGGTGGCAGGAGGCCAGGTACACGCCTACGACGGCGGCTATAGCGCCTACGTGCTGGCGCGCGCCGAACGCCAGCGCCAGGCCGCCACCGAACAGACAAAGCGTAAGAACCTGGTCCGCAAGGAACTGGCGTGGCTACGCCGGGGAGCCCCCGCGCGCACCTCCAAGCCGCGCTACCGGGTGGAGGCGGCCAACGCCCTGATCGCCGACGAGCCGCCACCCCGAGATTCCGCCGCGCTGCAGCACTTCTCGGCGACCCGCTTGGGAAAATCGGTGTACGACCTCGAGGATGCGCGGCTCGTTCTCGGGGGGCGCACCCTGTTGGGCGACGTCACGTGGCGCCTTGGACCCGGCGACCGCGTCGGCCTCATCGGCGTGAATGGCGCCGGGAAGACCTCGCTGCTGAGGGTCCTGATCGGCGAACAGCAGTTGGCTGCCGGCCGGGTGCGCACCGGCATGACAGTGCAGGTTGGCTACCTCTCTCAGGACGCCGGTGAGCTGCCGAACCAGCTGCGGGTGCTGGAGGCGGTGGAGGAGATCGCGCGGGTGCTCCAGGTGGGGCGCGAGGAACTGACCGCCTCGCAGCTGCTCGAGCGTTTCGGCTTCGCCGCCGCCAAGCAGTGGACCCCGGTCGCCGACCTGTCAGGTGGCGAGCGCCGCCGGCTGCAACTGCTGCGGCTGCTGATCAGCGGCCCGAACGTGCTCGTCCTCGACGAACCGACCAACGACCTGGACGTCGACACCCTCATCGCCCTTGAGGATCTGCTCGATTCGTGGGCCGGAACCTTGGTAGTCGTCAGCCACGACCGCTGGTTCCTCGAACGCGTCACCGACAGCACCGTTTCCCTGCTGGGTGACGGCCGGCTGGCGGCCCTGCCGGGCGGGGTGGAGGAGTACCTCGCGGGGCGCCGGCGAGCCGCGCCGACTGCCTCCGGCACGAACCGGCGCCCCACCGGCGACAGCAGGACCGAGCGCAAGGAACTGCAACGCCTCGAGCGAACCCTCGAACGGCTGGACCGCAAGGAGCAGAAGTTGCACGACCAGCTCGCGCTGGCCGCCAGCGACTACGGCCGCGCGGCCGAACTGGACGCTGAGCTGCGCGCGGTCATGACCCAGAAAGCCAAATCCGAGCACGCCTGGCTGGTGCTCTCCGAGGAGCTCACCAGTTAGGGCCCCCGGGAGGACCCGAGGGGCGCGACCCCGGTCAGGACCCCATTGGCGCGATGTGCAGCACCACCAGGTCCGGTACAGCACAGCCCATGGTGCCCTTGGCGAGCGGCACAAACGCCGGGTGCGTCTCACCCGGCGGGAAAATCCGCAACGCGTCAGCGGGAGCCGGCTGGCACTGGTTCGCGCCGTAAACGCCGATGTTCGTTTCGTTCAGCGTCGCGGTCCCCGTGGCACCGGCCGCCAAGGTGACCGGGACCACCGGCCGGCTGGTGTCCCGGTCGGCCGCCTTCCCCACCTGATGATGATCGGCCCCGTCGACGTAGGACACGCCGGGGAACCCCGCGAGAAGGCACGCTGCCGCGCCCTTGTTGGTGAACCGCAGCGGCACGAAGCTATGGCCGGCGCCGCTGTCGGCACGGCCAAACGAGACCGTGAGCACTGCGCTCTGGCACCTGGACGGACCGGGCGTCGGCGGCGAGGCGGGGGTGTTCGTGCCCGGCGCGGTGCCCGCGGCCGAGGTGGCCGGAGCCGAAGGCGAGGACACTGGCGCCGAGGACGTGACGGTGACCGTCGCCGAGGGGGTGCTGGACACCGCTTGACCGTGACCCCCGCCTGCGCCCCCACCGCCGCAAGCGCCGAGCAGCACCACGGCAGCGGGGAGCGCCAGGAGGGGCAGCGGGTGAATGCGCATGCCGGCATCCTCCTCCCGATGAGCGGCCAGCAAGTCCTTTCGGTCTGGGGGCGCCGAACCGGTAACGTCCCCTCGCGTGAACGAGCCGAGCCGACCCGATGCCCCCTCGGTGTCGGCTGGCGGGGTGTACGCCGACTACGCGGCGCGGGTGGCGCTCCTTCGCGCGCAGTACGCCGAGATCCCGCCCGGGCGCCAGGTGCGGCTGGCGAAACCTACCTCGAACCTGTTCCGGCAACGTGCGGCCACAAGCTCGCCGGGACTTGACGTGCGCGGGTTCGACGGGGTGCTGTCGGTCGACCCGGCGGCGCGAACTGCGGATGTGCAGGCCATGACCACCTACGAGCATCTGGTTGCTACGACGCTGCCGCACGGCCTCATTCCGCTGGTAGTGCCGCAGCTGAAGACCATCACCCTTGGCGGGGCGGTCACCGGTCTGGGCATCGAGTCGACCAGCTTTCGAAACGGGCTGCCCCACGAAAGCGTGCTCGAGGTCGAAGTCCTCACCGGAGATGGCCGGGTGGTCATCGCCACCCGCGACAACGAGTACGCCGATCTGTTTCGCGGCCTGCCCAACTCCTACGGCACCCTCGGCTACGTGCTGCGCCTCACGATCGCGCTGGAGCCGGTGGCGCCGTATGTGGCGATCCGGCACGTGTCGTTCAGCTCCGCTCGCCAGGCGGCCGCGGCGATCGCCCAGATCTGCGCTGACCGTGCCTTCCAAGGCGAGGTGGTCGACTTCTGCGATGGCACCGTCTTTGAGCCCGCCGAGCTATTTCTCACCCTCGGTCGCTACACCGACCGCGCTCCATACGGGACCAGCGACTACACCGGCCGGCGGATCTATTACCGCAGCATTGACCAGCGGCATACCGACACGCTCACGACGCACGATTACCTGTGGCGCTGGGACACCGACTGGTTCTGGTGCTCGGCGGCGTTCGGCGTGCAGAACCGCTGGGTGCGTCCGTTGGTGCCGCGCCGGCTGCTGCGTAGCGAGCGCTACTGGAAGGTCGTTGCCTTCGAGAACCGCCACGGCTGGTACGCCGGGTATGAGCGGCGCCGTGGTCGGCCGCCTCGGGAGCAGGTGATTCAGGACGTCGAGGTGCCGCTTTCTCGGCTGCCCGAGTTCCTGGCCTGGTTCGACCGCGGCATCGGGATGCGCCCGGTGTGGCTGTGCCCGCTGACCGCCCGCGACCCGGGACAGGACTGGCCCCTTTTCCGGATGGACCACACCGAGCCGTGGGTCAACGTGGGCTTCTGGGGGACCGTCCCGCTTTCGCCGGGCCAGGGAGCTAGCCACCACAACCGCCTCATCGAGGCCGAGGTGGAACGGCTCGGTGGCCGGAAATCGCTATACTCCACTGCCTTCTATGAACCGGACGATTTTTGGCGGATTTATAACGGCGCCGCTTACGACGAGTTGAAAGCCGGCTACGACCCGGATGGTCGGCTGCTGAACCTTTACGACAAGGCGGTGCGAGCCAAGTGAGCAGCAACGTGCGCAGTGGCATGCCGGTGGCCGAGGTGTTGACCGCGGTGATCGGTTCCCCCCGGCTGCACGTCAGCGCCTATGACGGCAGCACGTCGGGGCCGGTCGATGCTCCGATCAGGGTGGCGGTGCGCAGCGAGATGGCTCTGCGCTACCTGGTGGCCTCCCCCGGCGAGCTCGGCCTGGCGCGCGCCTACGTGACCGGTGAGATCGACTTCGAAGGGGACCTCTACACCGGGCTCAGGGCGATCGCTGAGCGACCCTCCCTCGGTCGGCTCTCCCTACCGGAGAAGGTGCAACTGCTGCGCTCCTTGGGCCCGGGGGTACTCATCCCTGCGCCCATCCCCGCGCAGGAGGTTGTCGCCGGTACCCGGCTGGCCAAAACAGCCGCGGCGGTCCGCAAGCACACCAGGATCCGCGATAGGGCGGCCATCAGCCACCACTACGACGTCTCCAACCTTTTCTATTCCTGGGTGTTGGGCCCCTCCATGGCCTACACCTGCGCCGCGTATCCGTCCGCGGACGCCACCTTGGAGCAGGCGCAGGAGGAGAAATTCGATTTGGTCTGTCGCAAGCTGGGCCTGGCGCCGGGCAAGCGGCTGCTGGACGTGGGCTGCGGCTGGGGCGGCATGGTCCGCCACGCCGTCAAGCACTACGGCGTGAATGCGCTCGGAGTGACATTGTCCCGGCAGCAGGCCGAATGGGGTCAAAAGTCAATCGCCGAGGAGGGCTTCGGGCAGAACGCCGAGATTCGCTGGAGTGACTACCGCGACGTCCGGGAGGGCGGATTCGACGCCGTCTCCTCCATCGGGCTGACCGAGCACATCGGGCGCTCGCAGCTGGTCCCCTACGTCCGGTTCCTGCACACCCGACTGCGCGACGGGGGCCGCCTGCTCAATCACTGCATCATGCGGCCGACCACCACCGAACCGGTGATCACCCGGCGCGGGTTCATCAACCGTTACGTGTTCCCGGACGGCGAGCTGCTGGGATTGGGCACCATCGTGTCTGCCATCTCAAACAACGGCTTTGAGGTACGTCACGAGGAGAACCTGCGCGAGCACTACGCGCGCACCCTGGCGGCGTGGGGGGAGAACCTGGAGGCGCACTGGAACGAGGCGGTGGCGGAGGTCGGCCTGGCAACTGCCAGGGTCTGGCGGCTTTACATGGCCGGTTCTCGGCTCGGCTTCGAACGCAATGACCTGCAACTGCATCAGGTGCTGGCGGTAAAAACCCCCCGCGGCGGGGACGTCGACTTCCCCCTTCGGCCGGAGTTCGCCCGGTCGCCCAGCAAACTCCCAGGCTGATCAGGGGGGACCTCACAGCAGGCCCCGCCAGGTTGAGCGCATGACGGTTCTGGCCCTGCCGCTCGCGCCCTCGGTCGCCGCGGGGGTGGATGTGCGAGCGACTGCCCGGCAACGGCTGTTCGCGCTGCTGTCTCGCGCCCCGCTCACCGCCGGTCATCTGGGATTGCTTGCCGCCACCTCCATTCTTCAGATGATCGTTCCCGCAGCCACCCGGCAGGCGTTGCTCGCCGGCTCCTCCACCGATGTCCTGCACCTGTTCTCGGTCCCGGCCCGCGTCCTGCTCGCCAGCGCCCTGTGGCTGCCCGACCTCGACTGGTTTCAGACAGTTGCCCTGTTCACTCTCGTGCTGGCACCGGTGGAGGCCCGGCTCGGTACCCGGCGGTTGCTGCTGATCTTCCTCACCGGGCATGTGCTGGCGACCTTGGTGACCGAGCTACCGGTCGCGGCCGCGATCGCCACCGGCCACCTGCCGGCCACCTCCCGCACCCGGCTGGACGTCGGGGTCAGCTACGGCTTCTGGACCGTCTACGCCGTTCGGGTCTGGCAAGCCCAACATCGTGGGATACGGGTGCTTTTTGTCCTCGGGGCAGTCGTCCAGGTGCTGATCCCGCTGCTGCGCGACCGTGAGGTGACCACCTGGGGGCACCTCGCCTCGCTGGCCACCGGGGCGGTCATCGTCATGGCGTGGCGCGCACCTCCCACCCGCGCAACCGACGGCGCTGTGGTTCGCTGCTCGGGTGATCACCACGCCTTCCTGGCCGGCGCAGTACCAGGGGCTCCGGTTGCCGTTTGCCGCCCCGGCTATGCGGCAGGCGGGGGACGCCGCCGAAGCCGCCAAGGTGCTGGCCCGTGCCGGCCTCCTCGCGCCGGTCCGTGGCGACCGCCTGCTGGGGATGCTGCTCTCATTGCGGTACGGGCTGACTCCGGCAGCCGGGTACACCGCCTGCGCCGCCCGGCACCCCAGCGCCATGGCGCTGATCGACGACGAGGGAGCGCTCAGCTTCGCGGAGGTATCGCGGGCCAGTGATGCCCTCGCCGCCGGGTATGCGGCCAGCGGGATAGGACCCGGCAGCAGCGTCGGCCTGCTGGCCCGCAACAGCCGGGATTTCGTGCTCCCGCTGGTGGCACTGGCAAAGACCGGAGCCGACATCGTGCTGCTCAACACGGCAATGGCCGGCCCGCAGCTGGCCGAGGTCGTCGCCCGTGAGCGCATCGTCGCCGTCGTGTGCGATGAGGAGTTCGTCGCCTCGCTGCCGGCCGCGTTGACCCTGCTCGATTCCCGGGTGCACGCGGACCGGCGCACGCCGGTCTTCCGGCCGCCCCGCAGCACCGGACGGATCATCGTGCTGACCTCGGGGACCACCGGGATCCCGAAGGGGGCTACGCGCGGGATCTCCGGGCTCGGTCCTGCCGTCGCGTTGCTCGGCGCCATTCCATACCGGGCCAGGCAGCGCACCGTGCTGCCCTCGCCGCTGTTTCACGCGTGGGGGATGGCGAACCTGGGCCTGGCCATGCTCCTCGGCTCCACCGTTGTGCTACACCGACGCTTCGAACCCGCCCAGATCATGGCCGATGTCGCCAAACACCAGGCGAGCACGATCGCGGCGGTACCGGTGATGCTGCAGCGCATTCTGGAGGCCGGCGGGGACCACGACGCCGCCAGCCTGCGGGTGGTGGCGATCAGCGGCTCGGCGTTGCCGGCCTCGCTCGCCGAAGCGTTCCAGGACCGCTACGGCGAAGTCCTTTTCAACCTCTATGGTTCCACCGAGGTGGGCTACGCCACCATCGCCGGCCCAGCGGATCTGCGGGCCGACCCCGCCACCGCAGGCCGGGTGCTGCGCGGGGTCACGGTCAAGCTCGTCGATGCCGACGGCCGCGCGGTCGAGGCCGGGGCGAGCGGCCGGGTGTTCGTCGGAAGCGAGATGGCCTTCGAGGGTTACACCGGCGGCGAGGACAAGCTTCGGCTGGGCGAGCTGGTCTCCACCGGCGACACCGGCCATTTCGACCCGGCCGGGCGGCTGCGGATCGATGGGCGCGACGACGACATGGTCGTCAGCGGCGGGGAGAACGTGTTCCCCGGTGAGGTCGAGGACGTCATCGCCGCGATGCCCGGCGTGCGCGAAGTGGCGGTCGTCGGCGTTCCGGACGAGCGGTTCGGCCAGCGCCTCGCCGCCTACCTCGTGTCGGAAGTGCTGGCCGCCGATCCCGGCGCGGCGGGCGCCGTGCAGGCCCATGTGAAGGCCCGGCTCGCCGCCTACAAGGTGCCCCGCGACGTGCTGTTCTGCGCGCAGCTACCCCGCAACGCCACCGGGAAGGTCCTGCGAAGCCAGCTTCAGCAGGGACACTAGGCAGGTGAGCGTGGCCCCAGTCGCCCCCGACATCGAGCGAGTTACCCGGCCTGAGGAGTCCACCGATGAGGGCGTCGACCTTTCCAGGCCATGGGTGGCGATCGTGTGGAACGACCCGGTGAACCTGATGTCCTACGTCGTGTACGTGCTCCAAAAGCTGTTCGGCTACAACCGGGAGAAGGCAACCGCCCTGATGCTGGATGTGCATCACAGGGGCAGGGCCGTCGTGTCGGCGGGTAGCCGTGAACAGATGGAGGTCGACGTGGCGAGGCTGCATGCCGCCGGCCTATGGGCGACCCTCGTGCAGGACGACTAGTGGCCCGGCAGGCGTTCCGTGCCCACGGCGACGGTTCGGTGACGGTGCGGCTTCCCTCCTGGCTGCGGCGGCTGCTCGCCGAGCAGCTCGCCGACCTGGACCGGCTCCTCGCCGAACACGAGCCGGCCGCCGGCTCGGCCGGTCCCGATGGGCCGGTCGACCCGTTGGCCGCGATCACCGGGCTCACCGGCGCCGACGGGGGAGCACCGCAGGACCCGGTGCTGATGCGATTACGCCCATCCGGGTACTCCGCCGACGCCGACCCTGAGGCGAACCGGGAGTTCCGCCGCTTCACTGAAGCTGACCTCGCCGCGGTGCAGCGGGCCCGGATCGCGGCGGTGCGCGAGAGCGTCCTGGCAGGAGACCGGCTGCACCTGAACCAGGAGCAGGCGCAGGCCTGGCTGGGCGCCCTCAACGATCTGCGGCTGGCGCTCGGTACCCGGCTGGACATCACCGAGGACCCGGTAGCCGAACCGGAACCGGATCATCCGCTAGCCGGCACCTACGAGCGCTACCACCTACTCGGGGCGCTGCAGCATCAGTTGCTGGTGGCGCTGGGCGCCCCGGACGAGTTCTGAACCGGCAGTTAGCCTTCCCTCGTGCTTGAGCTCCCCAAGGACCTTTATGACGCGATGATCGCGCATGCTCGCCGGGACCATCCGGACGAGGCGTGCGGGGTACTGGCCGGCAGCGGTGGGCGGCCCGCGCGCATCATCCCGATGGCGAACGCCGAGCGCTCACCCACCTTCTACCGGTTCGACGCCATGGAGCAGCTGAGGGTCTGGCGGGACATGGACGGCGCCGAGGAGGAACCGGTGGTGATCTATCACTCGCACACCGCCACCGAGGCCTACCCGTCGCGCACCGACATCTCCTTCGCCGCGGAGCCGGAGGCCCATTACGTGCTCGTCTCGACCCGGCCGGAGCTGGGCGAGGCAGCCGAGGTGCGCTCCTACCGGATCCGGGCCGGTCAGGTAGACGAGGAGGAGGTCCGGGTGCTGGATTAGCCGGCCCCCTCCCCGGCGTTGCCCATGGGGCGGACACTTTCCGCACGGCATACCTACTGACAGGAGACGCGACACACATGGCCATCGAGGTGCGGATCCCGACGATCCTGCGGAGCTACACCGGCGGCGCGAAGGCGGTCGACGGCGCCGGTGACACGCTGGACAGCCTGCTCACCGACCTGGACGGCAAGCATCCCGGGCTGCGCGGCCGGCTCGTCGCCGACGACGGCGCGCTGCACCGGTTCGTCAATGTGTATGTCAACGACGAGGACGTGCGTTTCCTGGGCGGCCTGCAGGCCCCGCTTGGCGACGGGGACTCGGTGACCGTGCTTCCTGCCGTAGCGGGGGGCGCTTCCTAACGCATGCGTTTCGATAACCTGCTCGAGTCGGTCGGCCGCACCCCGCTAGTGGGGTTGCCGACCCTGTCGCCGTCCCCGGATGTCCGGCTGTGGGCCAAGCTCGAGCAGGACAACCCGACCGGGTCGATCAAGGACAGGGCCGCGCTGGCGATGATCGCGGCGGCCGAGAAGGAGGGCCGGCTTTCGGCCGGCTGCACCGTGCTGGAACCGACCAGCGGCAACACCGGCATCTCCCTGGCCATGGTCTGCAGGCTGCGTGGCTACCGCCTGATCTGCGTCATGCCGGAGAACACCTCGATCGAGCGGCGCCAGCTCCTTGGTATGTACGGCGCGGAGATCGTGGCCTCGCCGGCAGCCGGCGGCTCGAACGAGGCCGTCGCGGTCGCCAAGCAGATGGCGGCGGACAACCCCGATTTTGTGATGCTTTACCAGTACGGCAACCCGGCCAACGCCCAGGCCCACTACGAGGGCACCGGACCGGAGCTGCTCGAGGATCTGCCCACCATCACGCACTTCGTCGCTGGCCTGGGTACGACCGGGACCCTGATGGGCACCGGGCGCTACCTGCGCGAGAAGGTGCCGGGAATCCGGATTGTGGCGGCCGAGCCCCGTTACGGGGAGCTGGTGTACGGCCTGCGGAATATCGACGAGGGCTTCATCCCCGAACTTTACGATCCGGCGCTGTTGACCTCCCGCTTCTCGGTGGGCCCCCGGGAGGCGCTGCGTCGCACCCGCCAGCTCGTTGAGCAGGAGGGGATCTTCGCCGGGATCTCGACGGGGGCCATCTTGCATGCGGCGTTGGGGGAGGCGGCCAAGGCGGTGGAGGCCGGGGAGGGCGCCGATATCGCATTCGTCGTCTGCGACGGGGGCTGGAAATACCTGTCAACCGGTGCGTACGCGGGGACTCTGGAGGAAGCCGAGGCCGCCCTGGAGGGCCAGCTCTGGGCCTGAATGCCGGCAGGTCGGCGATGGCGCCGATGTCTCGCCGTACCCTCGCGGTGTGCGGGATCTGCCGATCGGGATGTTCGACAGCGGTGTGGGCGGCCTGACCGTCGCCAGGGCGATGCTCGATCAGCTGCCGCACGAGCCGCTGCTTTACCTCGGCGACACAGCGCACGCGCCCTACGGGCCGCGCCCGCTGGCCGAGGTCCGCGGCTACGCCCTGAAGGCGATGGACACCCTCGTTGGCCATGGCGTGAAGATGCTTGCCATCGCCTGCAACAGCGCCAGCGCCGCCTGCCTGCGCGATGCTCGGGAACGCTATGACGTTCCGGTGGTGGAGGTGATCCTGCCCGCGGCGCGTCGTGCGGTGGCGGCGACCCGTAACGGCCGTATTGGGGTCATCGGCACCGCGGTGACGGTGTCCAGCAGGGCTTACGAGGACGCCTTCGCGGCCGCGCCCCAGCTGCACGTGACCAGCGCAGCCTGCCCTCGGTTCGTCGACTTCGTCGAGCGTGGGGTGACCACCGGCCGACAGCTGCTCGGGTTGACCCAGTCCTACCTGGAGCCGCTGCTCACCGCCGATGTGGACACGATGGTGCTGGGCTGCACGCACTACCCACTGCTGACCGGGCTGCTTGGCCTGGTCGTGGGGGACGGCGTGACACTGGTGTCGAGCGCGGACGAGCTGGCTAAGGATGTCTACCGCATCCTGGTGACCCATGACCTGGTGCGGGAGCCGGATGCGCCGGCGCCCGTGCACCGGTTCTTGGCCACCGGTGATCCGCACGCGTTCACCCGGCTGGGCCGGCGCTTCCTCGGGCCCGAACTCACCATCACCGAATCGTTGGGGGTCGGTGCGTGAACCTGACGGTGCTCGGCTGCTCGGGGACCTTCCCTGGCCCGCTGTCCGGCTGCAGCGCCTACCTGATGGAGCACGACGGGTTCCGGCTGATGCTCGACTGCGGTTATGGTGCGGTCGGCGCTCTGCAGCGGCACGGTGGGCTGCTGGACCTGGACGCGGTCGTGATCACCCATCTGCATGCCGACCACTGCATCGATCTGGTCGGCTACGCCTACGCCAGGCGCTACCACCCCACCGAGCGGCCCGGCCCTCTTGCGGTGTACGGGCCCGATGGGACACGCGATCGGATCTGCCTGGCTGTCGACTCACGTCGCGCCGACTGGCTCGACGAGGTATACGACTGGCGGCCGCTTGGCGATGCGCCCACCCAGGTCGGCCCGTTCGCCCTCACCCCATGGCGCACTGCTCATCCGATCGAGTGCTACGCCCTTCGGGTCGAGGCGGGCGGCCGGACGCTGGCCTACTCCGCGGACACCGGGCCGTGTGCGGCACTCGTCGAGGCGGCCAGGGACGTCGACACCTTCCTATGCGAGGCCAGCTTCGTGGAGACCGACGACAACCCGGCCGGGATCCACCTGACCGGGTTGCAGGCCGGCCGGGCGGCGACGCAGGCGGGGGCGCGCCGCTTGCTGCTCACCCACCTGGTGCCCTGGCACGACGAGGCGCAGGTCCTGGCCGAGGCCAAGTGCGGGTTCGACGGGCCGCTGGCGCTGGCCCGCGACGGGGTGACCTACCCGGTCTGAGTGCGCCTCCGCTAGCCTGCCGCACCGTGACGCGACCCGATGGACGAACGCCCGAAGCCCTGCGCCCGGTCACGATCACCCGCGGCTGGCAGGCCCACGCCGAAGGCAGCGTCCTGATCGAGTTCGGAGCGACGCGCGTGCTGTGCAGCGCCAGCGCAACCGAGGGGGTCCCGCGTTGGCGTAAAGGCAGCGGGCTGGGCTGGGTGACCGCCGAGTATTCGATGCTGCCGCGGGCCACGCACACCCGCAACGATCGGGAATCGGTCAGGGGAAAGGTCGGCGGCAGAACTCACGAGATCAGCCGGTTGGTCGGTCGGGCGCTTCGGGGCTGCATCGACGTGTCGCTACTCGGGGAGAACACGATCGTGCTGGACTGCGACGTCCTGGTCGCCGACGGCGGGACCCGGACCGCCGCGATCACCGGCGCATACGTGTCGCTTGTCGACGCGTGCGCCCATCTGCAGCGGCCCGGCGCCGTTCGCACAGCCATCAGCGCGGTCAGCGTCGGCATCGTCGACGGTGAGCCCCGACTGGACCTGTGCTACGCAGAGGACGTGCGGGCCGAGACCGACATGAATGTGGTCGCGACCGCCAGCGGGGAGCTGATCGAGGTACAGGGCACCGCGGAGGGCAAGCCGTTTCGCCGGGCCGAGCTCGACGCGCTGCTGGACCTCGCGCTGGCCGGCTGCACCCAGCTCGGGCAGGCCCAACGCAGCGCTCTTGCGGCCGAGCGGCCGAGGCCGACCTCACTGGCCGAGTAGTGGCCGAGCCGCTCCAGCTCGTGCTCGCCACCCGCAATGCGGGGAAGGTGGCGGAGCTGCGCCGCATCCTCGCCGAGGCGGGTACGGGCGTTCGGCTGATCGGCCTGGCCGACGTGGTGGCCTACGCCGAGCCGGCCGAGACCGGATCCACCTTCGCCGAGAACGCCCTGCTGAAGGCCACTGCCTGCGTGCGGGCGACCGGCCACCCAGCGCTCGCCGACGACAGCGGCCTGGTTGTCGACGCGCTGGGCGGCATGCCCGGGGTCCTATCGGCGCGTTGGTCCGGCCGGCACGGCGACGATGCGACCAACGTTGCCCTTGTGCTCGACCAGCTCGCCGACGTCCCTTCGCCCCGCCGGGGCGCCGCCTTCGTATGTGCGGCGGCCTACGTGGCCCTCGACGGAACCGGGCAGGTGGTCGAGGCCCGCTGGGAGGGGCAGCTCACCTGGGAGCCCCGCGGGGAAAATGGGTTCGGCTACGACCCGATCTTCGTTCCGGTCGGGGAGAGCAAGACCAGCGCCGAGCTGACCGCGGCGCAGAAGGACGCGGTGAGCCACCGCGGTCAGGCCTTCCGCGGGCTGGTCCGGCTGCTTGCAGCCGACACCGGGTAGAGCCGGCTGCTGGCAGCCGACACCGGGTAGAGCCGGCTGCTGGCAGCCGACACCGGGTAGAGCCGGGTATCGGCGTTCGGCTAGGTGGGGATGGCTAGCGCCAGCGGGAGCCGGATGACGAACCGGCAGCCCGCCCCGTCGTTGGCGACGGAGATTTCCCCGCGGTGCGCTTCGACGATGCCTCGGGCGATGGCCAGTCCGAGTCCGGCGCCCTCGTGGTCGTTCGGGGTCCGCGCGACCTGGCCGCGGAAGGCGACGTCGAACACGCGGGGGAGGTCCTCCTCGGGAATGCCGCCGCAGGAGTCGTGAACGGCGAGGAACACCGACTCGTCGTCGCAGCGGCCCGCCACGACGACCGACCCGTCGCTGGGGGTGTGCCGGATCGCGTTGCTGAGTAGGTTGCGCAGCGCGCGCCCCACCTCGGGGACGCTGACTTCGACCGGGGGGAGGGCCTCGGCGCCGATCCCGGACAGGTGCACCCGCTTGCCTCGCGCCAGCGGGTCGGCGCTGGCCAACGCGTCCGAGACCAGGTCACCGGCGCTGATGCGGGACACCGCGGTGCGCACCGCACCGGCGTGGATGCGGGACAGTTCAAACAGGTCGTCGACCAGGCCCGAGAGGCGATCCACCTCCCTTCGCATCAGGGCGTGGTAACGCTGGACCGTCTCGGGATCACTGACCACCCCGTCCTCGAGGGCCTCCGCCATCGCGCGCAGGCCGGCCAGCGGCGTGCGCAGGTCGTGGCTGACCCAGGCGACCAGCTCGCGCCGGGAACCTTCCAACGCCTGCTCGCGGCTGCGGGAGCTGGCCAACCGGTCGCGCTCGGCCAGCAGCTGCGCCACCAGGCGCTGCATCTCGGCCGGTCCCGGGAGGTTTGCGGCAGCGGTGCGGTCGCCGCTGTCGAGCGCGGCCACCAGCTGGCGCCCGGCGCCACCGACCCAGCGGGCCACCAGCAGCCCACCGGCGACCGCCACCAGCGCGGCGACGGCGAACACCGGGAGGATCACCTCGATGTCGTGCGCGGCCGTGAACATGGCCAGGCTGCTCGCCACCACGCCGGCGGCGAGCGAGACGGCTCCGGTGAGCACCCCGACTGACATCAGCACCGCGAGCGAGCGGCGCCGGGCCCACCGCAGCAGCAGCAGCCCGGGCAGTCCGACGCTCAGCGCCGCACCCGCGGCGATGGCCGCGGGTTCGAAAACCGACATCACGCTGGTGGTTCCGGAGATTCCCACCGGTAGCCAACTCCCCATACGGTGACGAGCATCTGGGGCCGCGCCGGGTCGTCCTCGATCTTCTCCCGCAGGCGCCGCACATGGACCGTGACGGTCGAGTGGTCGCCGTAGGTCCAGCCCCACACCTGCTCGAGTAGCTGGGCGCGGTCGTAGGCCATCCGGGGATGGCGCAACAGGAAGGTCAACAGGTCGAATTCCCGGACGGTGAGCGGGAGCAGCCGTCCGCCGCGCCGTGCCTCACGGGCCGCCGTGTCAACCACCAGGTCACCGCTGGTGAGCACGGTTCGACCAGCGGTCTCAAGCGGGGAGGCGGCGCGGCGCAGCACGGACTGCACGCGCAAGACCAGCTCGCGGGGGCTAAACGGCTTCGTGACGTAGTCGTCGGCGCCGAGTTCCAGACCGGCGATCCGGTCGGTCTCCTCACCCAACGCGGTAAGCATCACCACCGGAACCGGGCTGGTCTCGCGCAGCCGGCGGCACACTTCGAGGCCGCCCATGCCGGGGAGCATGAGATCGAGCACGACCAGATCCGGGGAGTGCTGGGTGACGGCAGCCAGTGCGGAGTGCCCATCGACCGCGTGAATGACCCGCAGTCCGGCGCGCTCGAGGTAGCGACCGACGACGTCTGCCACGGTGCGGTCGTCGTCGACAACGAGAATGCACGCCCGGTCGGGGGGCGCCCCCTGCAGGGGAGCGCCCGGCGCGGTCGCGGTCATATCGCCTAGCATGCGGCTTGGCAGGCGAGCCGCCTACCCCAGCACGTCGGCGTCAGCGGACCGTAACCCCACCGGGAGGCGCCCGGTAGGACCGGGCCGTAATGTTTTGATCGTGCCCGACGTCGTGCTGCCCTGCCTGAACGAGGCACAGGCGCTGCCGTGGGTCCTTGAACGCATGCCGGCCGGCTACCGCCCGATCGTCGCAGACAACAGCAGCACCGACGGGTCCGTTGACGTCGCGATCAGCCACGGCGCGCAGGTAGTTCACGCGCCGCAGCGGGGATTCGGGGCGGCCTGCTGGGCCGGCCTCAGCGCGGCGAGCGACGATGTGGTGTGCTTTTTGGACGCGGACGGTTCGTTCGATCCCGCGCAGTTGCCGCGTGTCGCCGACCCCATCCGGGACGGCAGCTTTGAGCTGGTGCTGGGTGCGCGCCAGCCCACCCGCCGTGGTGCCTGGCCGTTGCACGCCCGGGTAGCGAACCGGGAGTTGGCCAGGAGGATGAGCCGGCACACCGGCCAACCCTTACGCGACTGCGGTCCGATGCGGGCGGCCCGCCGGGAGGATCTGCTGGATCTGGGTCTGGTCGACCGCCGGTTCGGCTGGCCGCTGGAGATGGTGCTGCGCGCGGGAGCGGCCGGATGGCGCATCTGCGAGGTCGACGTCGATTATCTGCCCCGCACCGGCCGCTCGAAGGTGACGGGCACCCTGCGCGGGACCTACCACGCCATCTCGGACATGCGTGGGGTGCTGCGCAGCATGCAGATGGGTAGCTCAACGTGATGCGCCTGCTCGTCCTTGCGAAAGAACCCGTCCCGGGCCTGGTCAAGACCCGCCTCACCCCACCGTTTCGCCCGCACCAGGCGGCCGCGTTGGCCGCAGCCGCGCTGGCGGACACCTTGGCCGCGGCGTGCGCCGTCCCCGGCGTGCAGCCACTTCTGGTACTCGACGGGCGCCCGGGTCCATGGCTGCCACGCGGGCTTGCCTGGGTGCCGCAGTCGGCCGGGGCGCTGGACGACCGGCTGGGAGCGGCGTTCGACGGCTGCGCCGGTGAGCCGGCCCTTCTCGTAGGTATGGATACCCCGCAACTGACGCCAAGGCTGCTGACCGAGGCGGTCACAGCGACCCGGCAGGGCGCCGCCCTCGGCCTGGCCGCGGACGGCGGCTGGTGGGCGCTCGGGCTGGCCTGCGCGGACGGCGACCTGTTGCGGGGAATTCCCACGTCGGTGGCCGATACCGGCGCGCTGCAGCGGCGCCGGCTGAAGGACGCCGGGTTACGGGTCGCAGACCTCCCCGTGCTGCGCGACGTGGATACCGCTGATGACGCCTGGGCCGTCGCCGCGGACTGCCCGGACACGGCCTTTGCCCGGCTGCTGGCCGAGCTGGATCGGGTGGGCGCCGCGTGAGCGTGCACCCGTGAGCCTCGCCCTTTACGACGAGGGCCTACGTAGCCCCGAGGTGAAGATTTCGGTTCGGTATGCGGACGGCCGACACGAGGCGCTCGCCCTTGACCGGTGGCGCGGGGCGGTGACCGTGGCTGACGAGTCGATGTTGATCCGCGCCAGCGGCTCGGTGCTCGACGTCGGGTGCGGACCTGGCCGGTTGACGGCGGCGCTGGCCGCGCGCGGGGCCGACGCCTTGGGCATCGATGTGGCCGCCGCCGCCGTCGCGCTGACTATGGAAGGCGGCGGGCGCGCCCTGCAACGCTCAGTGTTCGACGCGCTGCCCGGCGTCGGCGGATGGGACACCGCCTTGCTTGCCGACGGCAACATCGGTATCGGCGGCAACCCGGTGCGGCTGCTGCGGCGCCTCGGGGACCTGTTGACGCCACGAGGTCAGGTGTTGATCGAGCTTGATCCGCCCGGTTCGGGGCCGGCGGTGCGGCTGCAGGCACGGCTGGAAACCTCGTGTGGCCGGTTTGGGGCGTGGTTCGGCTGGGCCGTTGTCGGCGTCGATTCGCTCCCGGTCCTGGCTGCCGAGGCCGGCCTCAGCGTCCAGGAGGTGTGGTCGGCCCACGAGCCGGGCATCGGCCCGCGCTATTTCGGTGCCGTCGGTTTCGAGCCACACGACGTCGCCGCATGAACGATTTGGTGCGGGTACGGCGCGGCTCCCGACGTACCCTTCGGTCAGCGTCAGGTGAGAGGCAGCGATGAGCGTCACCACGAAAGAGGGCTCGGCACGCGGTGGGGCGCTATCGCGCGGAGTTAGTCGCGTGTTGTCCCCGCTGCATCGCCAGCTACCGGTCCCACCGGCCGTGATGCGCCAAGGCCCGTTGCGGGTGGGGGCGTTCACCTCGCCGCTGCACAATCGCTACGTGGCGGCCTGGTTGGGCTACGCCCTTGGTTGGTCGTTCCTGTTGTGCTTCTTAACCGGGCTCTACTCGCATCTGGTGCAAAACCCGCCGTCGTGGTTTCACAACCCGGCCCACCCCATCTGGCTCTACCGGCTCACGCAGGGCGCCCACGTCGCGACCGGCATCGCCACCATCCCGCTGCTGCTCGCCAAGCTGTGGGCCGTCTATCCCCGGTTCTGGGAGTGGCCCCCGGCGCGCAGCGTTGCGCATGGCCTGGAGCGGATCTCGCTCCTCGGCCTGGTGGGGGGCTCCGTTTTCCAGCTGGCCACCGGCCTCGGCAACGTCTACCACTGGTATTTCTTTGCGTTCTTCTTCACCCCCACCCACTTTTTCACCGCCTGGCTGACCATGGGCTCCCTGCTGGTTCATGTCGGGACCAAGATCGCTGTCGCCAGGGACGCCTTGCGCCACCCCGAGCGCTATGACCGGCCCGGGCGCGGGGCGCAGGCGGTGACCGAGGGCGACTCCTCCCCGCTGCGGGGGGGCGCCCCGCCGGCCGATGCCGGGTCCGCGACGGCCGGCACCCGGCCCGCCGGCAGCCCGCCCGACGATCCGGCCCCACCCAGGGGACCGCTCACCCCGAGTCTGGGTGGGCTCTCGCGCCGCGGCTTCCTCGGCGCGGTTGCCGCAACCGCGGGCGCGGTCACGCTTGTCACCGTTGGCGAGACCTTGACCCCGCTCGGCTCGGTGGACTTGCTGGGGGCTCGCAAACCCGGGACCGGCCCGATGCACGTGCCGATCAACGTCACCGCCGGCGAGGCTGGTGTCACCAAGGCGATCGCCGCACCCGGCTACTCACTTGAGGTGCGTGGGCCGGCTCGCACCGTGATGCTCAGCATGGCCGACCTCGCCGCGATGCCGCAGCGAACCGTGCGGCTGCCGATCACGTGCGTGGAGGGCTGGAGCGCAAGCGGGCATTGGACGGGCGTGCGCATCCGGGACCTGCTCGCTCTGGTGGGGGCGCCGCACGGCGCCGACGTGCGGGTCGAGTCGCTGCAGCAGCACAGCCTGTACCGCTCCTCGGTGCTGGAGCAGGGCCACGCCCGGGACCCGCTGACGCTGCTCGCCACACACCTGAACGGGGCGGTGCTGGCGCCCGACCATGGGTTCCCGGCCCGGCTGATCGCGCCGAATCGCCCCGGGGTGATGCAGACCAAGTGGGTGCATCAGCTCGTGGTGCTCGCCGGCAACCCGCCGCACTCGTTGATCGCACTCGGATGAGCGCCGAGCCCGCGAGCCAGCACAGCGATCCCGCGCCGTCCCGCTGGCGTTACCTGCTTTACGCCGGCGGCGTTGTCATGATCTTCATCGGCCTCAAGGGTGTCGTGCACGACACGCACCACTGGGAAAGCCCTACCTACTGGGTGAAGCTGTTCGTGGGGGGCGCCGTCGGGCACGACCTGGTCCTCGCCCCCGTTGTGTTCGGTGTGGCCTTTGTGCTGCTGCGCCTTGTCCCCCCGGCCTACCGTGCCCCGCTGCAGGCCGGGTTTTTCGCCAGCGCGATTCTCACCGTCATCGCGTTGCCGGGGCTTCGGCGTTACGGGAAACCACCGGACAACCCGACTGTCCAGCCGGTGAACTACGCACACGGCCTGGCGATCACCGTTGGGGTGGTCTGGCTCGTGGTGCTGGTAGAGGTCGTCCGGCGGGCCGTGATCCGACGCCGCCGGCCGCAGGTGGGCGTGGCGGATGGCTGATCTGCGCAGGAGCTGCGGCGCGGGAATCGTGGCAGCGGTTGGGCTCAGCGTCGCGGGGTGCGGCACGACCGCCTCTTCGGCGCCCGGCGCGACGAACCCAGCGGCCGGTCCGGTCCCGCTGCACGCCGCGCCGGAGCCGGCCAGGGCGCCGGCCCCCAGCACCCCTCCGGCCGGCACCGTCGTGGCGCTCCCGGCCGGCAGCAGCCCGGAGGGCGCGGTGTGGGATCCGGCCAGTGGGTTGGTCGTGGTCAGCCTGCGCTCACCGGACCGGCTTGCCTTGATCGACGCCGCGCAGCATCGGGTGCAGCGGTTGGTGCCGGTTGCCGCCTCGGCGCGGCACCTGGAGCTCGCCGCCCCCGGGCAGGTGCTGGCCCCCGGCGAGGACACCAACCAGGTCGTGGAGGTCGCGCTGCCCTCCGGCGCCGTCACCGCCACCGTCGGGGTCCGCAAGCAGCCGCACGACGTTGCGGTGATCGGCCCGAACGACTGGTATGTGGCTGACGAGTTCGGGCAGGCGGTCAGCCACGTCCTTTCCGGGCGGGTGGTGGCGACGTTTCTCGGTAAGCTGCAGCCCGGCGGAGCGGGCGCCGCCGGCAGCACCGGCGCGGTGGTGGACGTGCGCGGCCGGTTGCTCTGGCTCTACCGCGACGGCAAGGAGATCGGCCGGCTCCCGGCGGGGGCCGGCCCCACACATGCCATCGGGATCGGTGGAAACCAGGTGGTGGTCACCGATACCTCCGGCGACCAGCTGCTGGTGTACGACGTGGGCGTCCACCCGCGGTTGCTTCGGCGCGTTCCATTGGCGGGCAAGCCGTACGGCACGGCCTTCGACGCGCGGCGGGGCCGGCTGTGGATCACAGCCACCGCCGACAACCTGCTCGTCGGTTATGACCTGACCCCGAACGGCCTGGTACGGGCCGCGTCCTATCCCACCGTGCGTAACGCCTACTCGGTGGCGGTCGATTCTGCTAGCGGCACCGTCGTTGTCGCCGGGGAGAGCGGCGCGCAGCTGCAGTTCCTGCACCAGTGAGGATCGCCGGGCGCCGGGAGCGCTGGTTGCTGGCCGGCGCCGTCGCTGCGGCGTCAGCGGAGATCGTGCTGGCCAGGCGGTCAGCCGCCGTCGGCGGCATCCTGGATCACCGGTTCGGGCTGCTCGGCACCATCGCTGGGATGTGGGTGGCGTTCGCCGTGGCGGCCGCGCTGCTGTGGCGGGTGCGCCGTACCAGGGTCGCTTTGATCGTCGCTTTGGTCTTGGGGGTGGCGCTGCGTGTCGCCGCGCTGTCACCGAAGGCGCCGCTGTCCGATGACCTCTACCGGTACTCCTGGGATGGCGTTGTCCAGGCGCACGGCATCGACCCGTACCGCTACGCGCCCCTCGACCCGGAGCTCGGCGGGCTGCGCCGCAACAGCCAATACCTGTTCCCACCGAAGGATTTTCCGCGGACCAACCGTCCCACGGTGCGCACGATCTACCCTCCGGTCGCCGAGGCGTGGTTCGCCGTCCTGCACCTGGTGCCGATGCGGCTGCACGACAGGGGCTTCGAGCTCGCCGGACTCGCCGTCGACCTGGCCCTTCTGGCGGTGCTGCTTGCGCTTGTCCGGGCGGAGCGCCGCCACCGGCTGGTGCTCTACGCGCTATGCCCGTTGCCGGTCATCGAGGCAGTGCAGAACGCCCACGTCGATGGGCTTGCGGCGCTGTTCGTGCTGCTGACGGCGCTGGCGCTTCGGCGCGGCCGGGGCGGATGGGCTGCGTTGGCGCTGGCCGCCGCGACATTGGTCAAGATCTACCCGCTGCTGTTCCTGCCCCTGTTGCTGCGGGCGGTCGGATGGCGCGAGCGGGGCCGGCGGTTGGCAATCTTCGTGGGTGCGGTGGGCTGTTCCTACGCCCCGCACGTGCTCGCCGTGGGGCCGAAGGTGCTCGGCTACCTGCCCGGCTACCTGCAGGAGGAGCATTACGCCGAGGGCACCCGCTACCTGCTGGTGGGCCTGCTCGGGGTCACCGGCAACGCCGCGACCGGCATCGTCGGGCTGGGCGCCCTCGGCGTCCTGGCCCTGCTCTGGCGCAGCCGGATGCCTTTCGAGCGGGTCGCCATGTGGCTGTTCGCCGCGGTCCTGCTGCTCGCCACGCCGGTGCAACCCTGGTACGCGCTGACCCTGGCCGGGCTGATCGCGGCCACCGGCGAGTGGCCGCTGCTGGTGGTGTGCGCTGCCGGGTACGGGGTGTACTTCGGCACGGTCCTCGACACCCAAGCGGTCCGCTACGGCCACCTCGGCTACGGCGCTGCGGCCGCGCTGCTCGCGGTGATCTATCTGGTGCGCCGGATATCGGGTCAGTCGCCGCGCAACTCGGCCGAGGCGAACTCGCGCATGCCCTCCTCGAACCCCACCTTTGCCTCGTAGCCGAGAACCTCTCGCGCCAGGGCGGCGGAGGCGACCACGTGGCGTACATCCCCTAGGCGGTATTCGCCGGTGACCACGGGGGCGGGGCCGCCGAAGGCGTCCGCGAGGGCCCGCGCCATCTGCCCGACGGTGTGCGGGGTGCCGCTGGCCACGTTGTAGGGCCCAGGTGCGGCGCGGTCCAGTGCCGCCAGGTTGGCCGCCGCCACGTCCCGAACGTGCACGAAGTCGCGGACCTGCCCGCCGTCCTCGAACACGCGCGGCGCCTCGCCCCGCTGCAGGGCCGACCGGAAGATGCTGGCCACCCCCGCGTAGGGGGTATCGCGGGGCATCCGCGGGCCGTAGACGTTGTGATAGCGCAGGCTGGTGGCTTGCCCGCCAGTGGTCCTGGCCCACGACCACGCCAGGTGCTCCTGAGCGGTCTTGGTCGCCGCATAGACGCTGCGCGGGTCGGCCGGTGCCTCCTCCGGTACGGGTGCCCAGGCCAGCGGCCGGCCGCACGTCGGGCACGGTGGCTCGAAGCGGCCCTCGTCCAGATCCACGACGGCCCGGGGCCCGGGGCGTACCTGTCCGTGCCCTGGGCAGATGTAGCGGCCCTCGCCGTAGAGCACCATCGAGCCGGCCAGGACCAGCCTTCCTACCCCGGCCACCGCCATCTGCTGCAACAACACCGCGGTACCCAGGTCATTGACCGAGGTGTAGTCGGCGATGTCGCGGATGTCCAGCCCAAGTCCGACCATCGCCGCCTGATGGCAGACCGCGTCGACCCCGCGCAGCAGCGGGCCGATCGTGGCCGCATCCCGGACGTCGCCGACGTGCAGCCGGGCGCGAGTGTCCAGGTAGCCGGGGGGACGCGCGTCGGGGCCCCACGCCGCCGCCAGCAGCGCGTCCAGCACGCTGACCTCATCGCCGCGGGCCAGCAGCGCATCGACAATGTGCGAGCCGATGAAACCTGCGCCGCCGGTAACCAGGACATGCACGGCCCGAGGCTAGCTCGCCGGGGTGCCCACCCACGCCGGACGACTCTTACCGGACGGTGACCTATGGCCCGTCGGCACCGGTGGGTGGTTGCGCCGCTCCCGCGCCGACGTAGGGTCGAAGGGTCAGCGGCAGGGCAATGCCAGCGGCCCCGCCACACCCGCACCGACCCGCGGTCCCGAGAGAGGGACCGGTCCGGACCTGGAGGGCTCGTGGAGGAGCAGCTTGATCTGGCGGCTGCCGGCAGCTACATCGCCGAGCGCGCCTTCAGGGCCGGTCCGGTTGGCGCCGTCGGCATCGAGGCGGAGTTCTTCGTTCACGTCGATGATGACGCGCGGCGGATTCCCTCGCCCAGCGAACTTCGACGCGTGCTCGCCGGCACCGCGCTGCCCGGCGGCAGTTCGGTCACCTTCGAACCCGGTGGCCAGTTGGAGCTCTCCGCCCCCCCGGCCGCCGGCGTCGGCGCCGCGATCGACCTGCTCTCCCGCGATGTCGCCGCGGTCGGCGAACGGCTGGCGGTCCGCGGGCTGCGCCTTGCCGGGGGCGGGATCGAGTCGGTACGGACGCCTCGCCGGCAGCTCGGCGGTGGCCGGTACGACGCGATGGCAGCGCACTTCGCCGCCTGCTCGGCGCAGAGCGCGCAGGCCGGCCCGGTGATGATGACCGCGACCGCCTCGATCCAGGTGAACCTCGACGCCGGCCGCGATGAAGGCGAGATCGCGCAGCGCTGGCGCTCCGCGCATGCGCTAGGCCCCGTCTTGGCCGCCAGCTTCGCCTGTTCACCGGTCCTGAGCGGCCGCGCGACGGGGGCGGCCTCCGGCCGGCTGCAGGCGTGGGGGGCGCTGGATCCGTGCCGCACCAGGCCGGTTCCGGATGCGGCGCTAGGGCGCTCGCCCCGAGCTCAGTGGGCCAGCTATGCGCTGGGGGCCTCGGTGCTGCTGGTCGGCGACGCGGACGGTGGCCACCGGCCGGAGCGGGAGTTCACTCTGGCCCAGTGGCTGGCCGATCCGGCTCTCGCCGGCCGGGGCGCGGACAGCGCCGATGTGGCCTACCACCTCACGACCTTGTTCCCGCCGGTTCGGCCAAGGGGTTTCCTCGAACTGCGCTACCTGGACGGCCAGCGGCTGCCGGACTGGCCCGTCGCGGTGGCGGTGAGCACGGTCCTGCACGACGATCCGGTGGCACGGGCTGCCGCCGTGGAAGCCTGCGGGCCGGCCGCCGGCCGTTGGGGCGAGGCGGCCCGCTGCGCCCTCGCCGACGCGCCGTTGGCTCTGGCCGCCCGCGACTGCCTGCACATTGCCGGCCAGGCCCTTGCCAGGGCCGCCGCGCCGGAGCCGCTGTGCCAGGCGGTCGGCGAGTTCGCGGCCCGCTACACCAACCGGGGTCGCTGCCCGGCAGATGACCTCGGCGCCGGCGTGCCGGACCTGTTCCCGCTGTCCGGGCAGGAGGCGGCGCGGTGAGCGCCGGGTTACGCGAACGGCTGGTCAGCGAGCTCACCGCAAGCCGGGCCAGGTCGGCTGCCCTGACCGAGACGCTCGACGATACCGATCTTCGCCGCCAGCACTCGCCGCTGATGTCGCCGCTGGTCTGGGACATGGCCCACATCGGGAACTTCGAGGAGCTGTGGCTGGCCCGCGCCGCCGGCGGTCTGGCGCCACTTCGTCCCGAGCTGGACGATCTGTACGACGCGTTCGCCCATCCCCGCGAAACGCGCCCGGCCCTGCCCATCCTCGGGCCGGCCCAGGCCCGTGCCTACCTGCGCGACGTCCGGGACCGGGCGCTGGCCGCATTGGAGCTCGCCGAGCTGGACCCGGGGGTGCCGCTGACCGGGGCGGGCTTTGTGCAGGCGATGGTCTTCCAGCACGAGCATCAGCACGACGAGACGATGCTCGCCACCCATCAGCTGCGAGCCGGTGCACCGGTGCTCGCCGACGGCCCGGGGTTGCCTGTGCTCGCCGCTCTCGACGCTGTCAGCGAGCCGGCCCCTTTCCGCGGCGACGACGTCCTGGTAGCGGCCGGCCCGTTCACGATGGGCACCAGCGACAACCCCTGGGCCTATGACAACGAGCGCCCGGCGCACGCCGTGTACGTCGGCGCCTTCCGGATCGACCGGTTCCCGGTCAGCAACGCCGACTACGCCCTGTTCGTGGCAGCCGGCGGATACGGCCAACGCAGGTACTGGAGCCAGGAGGGCTGGGCGCAGCAGGCTGAGGCGATGCTGCGCGCCCCGATGTCGTGGGAGCCGGACGGCGCCGGCTGGTGGACCCGCCGCCGCTTCGGGCGCCTCGAGGCCCTGCCGCCGCGCGAGCCGGTCCAGCACGTCAGCTTCCATGAGGCCCGGGCCTACGCCAGCTGGCGTGGCCGGCGGCTGCCTACAGAGGCCGAGTGGGAGAAGGCAGCCGGGTGGGACCCGCTCGCCGGCTGCAGTCGCCGCTTTCCGTGGGGAGAGGCCGAACCGGGCCCCGGGCTGGCCAACCTGGCCTATGACCCGGCTGCCCCCGCGCTGCGCCCCGCCGAACTTGGCGCCTACCCGGCCGGTGCCTCGGCGTATGGCGTGCAGCAGCTGCTCGGCGACGTATGGGAATGGTGCTCCTCACCGTTCCGGTCCTACCCCGGTTTCGTGTCCTGGCCCTATCGGGAGTACTCGCAGGTCTTCTTCGGCCCCCAGTACCGGGTGCTGCGCGGTGGGTCCTGGGCCACCCACCCCACAGCGGTCCGCACCACGTTCCGTAATTGGGACTACCCGATCCGCCGGCAGATCTTCGCCGGATTTCGTACCGCGGTGAGCGTGGAAGGCTGATGTGCCGTCATCTTGCCTGGCTGGGGGCGCCGCGGGCGCTGTCGTCGGTGCTGTCCGAGCCGGAATGGTCACTGCTCCGCCAGGCCTATGAGCCGCGCCGCCAGTGGCACGGAACCGTCAACGCCGACGGCTTCGGGCTCGGCTGGTACGACCCGACGGTGCGGGCCGAGCCGGCTCGCTACCGCCGAACCGTTCCCATCTGGGGTGACGCGGGACTCGCCTCCTTCGCGCCGCTGGTGCGCTCCGGGGCGATCGTGGCCGCATTGCGATCCGCGGCCATCGGGGCTGCCATCGAGGAGTCGGCCACAGCACCGTTCGCGCGCGGCCGCTGGCTGTTTTCACACAACGGCGCCGCTGCCCCGAAAGCGGTACAGGCAATGCTCCCGGCGGGCGCCCCGCAACCGGAAAGCACCTGCGACTCAGCGGTTCTTGCGGCAGTTGTTTTCGCCCGGGTAGCGGCGGGCGAACCCGCCCCCGGGGTGCTCGCCGACGTCGTGACCCGGCTGGCTGCCGCGGATCCCGAGGCACGGCTGAACCTGCTGTTCACCGACGGCGCGGCGGTGGCGGCGACCAGGTGGGGGGCGTCGCTTTCCTACCTGGCCGGCCGGGGCCTGGCGCTCGGCGGAGTGCTGGTCGCCAGCGAGCCGCTTGACGACGACCCCGGCTGGATCGACGTGCCAGACCACACGCTGCTCACCGCCGGACCGAATGGTGCAACCTGCACCGGATTGGAGCCTTCGCCGTGAACGGGTTCACCCTCGACGTCCACCTCACCGGGCAGGACCTCGCCAGGACACTCGCCGTCGACGTGCGGACCGGCCTTACCACCAGCCCGAAAGAGCTGCCACCCAAGTGGTTCTACGACGCCGAAGGCTCCCGGCTGTTCGAGCAGATCACGCGGCTGCCGGAGTATTACCCGACGCGGCGGGAGAAGGAGATCCTCGCCGCGCGGGCCGGTGAGATCGCTGCCCTGACCGGGGCCGACACCCTGGTCGAACTCGGTTCGGGGACCTCGGAGAAGACCCGCTGGCTGCTGGACGCGCTGCGCTCGGCGGGTTCACTGCGCCGTTTCGTCCCCTTCGACGTCGATGAGGTCACCCTCCAGCAGGCCTCCGCGCAGGTGGTCGCCGAATACCCGACGCTCGATGTACACGCCGTCTGCGGCGATTTTGAGCGACATCTGAACCTGCTCCCCGGAGGTGGTCGCAGGCTTGTCGCGTTCCTAGGGGGCACCGTGGGCAACCTGCGCCCGGAAGGGCGCAAGGCCCTGTTCACCGATCTTCGCGCCGGCTTCGGGGGCGGTGACGCGTTGCTGCTCGGCACCGATCTGGTCAAGGACCCGGCCCGGCTGGTTGCCGCTTATGACGACGCGGCGGGGGTAACCGCGACCTTCAACCGCAACGTGCTGCGCGTGGTCGACGACGCCCTCGACGCCGATTTTGATCCGACCGCTTTTGACCACCTGGCCCGCTTTGACCCCGACGAGCAGTGGATTGAGATGCACCTCGTCGCCAGGCACGACATGCGCGTTCGCGTCGGCGCGCTCGACCTGGACGTGCGATTCGCCGCCGGTGAGGCGATGCGCACCGAGATCAGCGCCAAGTTCACCCGGGACAAGGTCGCCTCCGAGCTTGCCGACGCCGGGCTGGCCCTGCGGCATTGGTGGACCGACCAGGACGGGGATTACGCGCTGTCCCTGGCAGTGCCCATCTAAGGGCGCTCGCTGTCCGCTAACGCCTTGCGGGCCAGTGCTTTCTGCTCACCCAGGAGGCGATCCAGGTAGAGCCTTCCGTCCAGATGGTCGGTCTCATGCTGCAGGCAGCGGGCGAGCAGTCCGGTACCGCGCACGGTGAGCGGATCGCCGAAGACGTCGACTCCGCTTACCGTTGCGGCCGACCAGCGGGGGGTGCGGAACGCCAAGCCGCGCACCGACAGGCAGCCCTCATCACCGTCCGCCCAGTCCGGTTCGGTAAGCGCCGACGGTCGGGCACCGTTGGATCCCGTCCCGGGAAACTCCGTCCCGTCGAACCCGACCTGACCGAGCATGATGATCCTCGGGTTGCACACAATGCCGATCTGCTCCGGGCCGTCCTCGTCGCCTTCCGCTGGTCCGCAGTCATAGACGAAAAGCCGCAGCGCGACACCGATCTGGTTCGCCGCCAGCCCGACGCCTGGTGCGTCGTACATGGTCTGGAACATGTCATCGGCCAGCGCGCGCAGCCGCTTGTCGAACTGGCGCACCGGGTCGCTTGGCGTACGCAGGATCGGGTCTCCGATCTGGCGTATCTCGCGGATCGTCACCTGCTGATCCTACGAACCGCGGCGGTAGCGCAAAAGGACGGTGCCCAGTACGTCGGGCTCGGGGATCGCCCCGATCTGCCACGAGTCGACTCCCTGCCGCGGGTTGTCCCGTTCGACCCACAGGCCTTGCGCGTCGCGCCGGAACGCCCGCTTGACGGCCGGGGTTCCATCCGGCAACCGGATGACCACCAGCTGGCCCGGCCTGGGCGCCGCCCCCCAACGCACCACAAGCAGGTCGCCGTCGGCGAGCGTCGGCCGCATCGAGCGGCCGCTTACCCGTACTCGCCCGTATGGCCACCAGCGCCACCGGCGGGGCATACCTGGCCTGGGCACGGGAAGTAGTGTCACCGAAAGTAGTTCACCCCCGACGAAAGGACCTCCTGACGTGTTCGCACGACGCACCGTTCCTGTTGTGTCAGCCCATTGCGACTTGCCGTGCGGCGTATACGACCCGGCCCAGGCTAGGATTGAGGCCCAGTCGGTCAAGGGCTGCATGGAGAAATACCACGGCAGCGACGACCACGATTTCCAGGCCCGCGCGCTAGTGATCAAAGAGGAGCGGTCGGAGCTGGTCAAGCACCATCTGTGGGTGCTGTGGACCGACTACTTCAAGGCCCCCCACTTCGAGAAGTACCCGCAGCTGAGCCAGCTGTTCAACGAGGCCACGAAGCTGGCCGGCGGCTCCGGCACCAAGGGCAGCACCGACGTCGCGGTCGCGGATCAGCTGCTGGCGAAGATCGATGAGATCGCCACCATCTTCTGGGAGACGAAGAAGGCGGCCTAGCTGCGAGAGGCGAGATCGCCGTGACGGAGCCGGCCGAGGAACTGCGGCGATGCTCGGCGAAGGGCTGCCCGGCGGCTGCGCTGCACGCGATCGTGTGGAACAACCCGGCCCTGCACACACCCGACCGGGAAAAGGTGTGGCTCGCCTGCGCCGACCACGTCGAGGGGCTGCGTTCGTTCCTCGCCCGTCGCGGCTTCGTCCGTTACGTCGAAACACTGGCTGACCGACTGGCCCGCGGCGGCGAGAGCTCCTGAGACCGCCGCCGGCGTCGCGACGACCCGGTTTTGGGTGCAGTCTGTACTGACCGCTCCCGCCGCCCAGGAGGCTGCCGTGCGTGTGCTGATGATCGCCGCCCCAGGGGCGGGTAAAGGGACCCAGGCCGAACGCATCGCCGAGCACTTCCACGTGCCCCACCTGGCCACCGGAGACATGCTGCGTGAGCACGTGGCCCGCGGGACCGAACTCGGCCGAGAGGTCAAGGGCCATCTCGACCGAGGGGAGTTGGTTCCCGATGAGGTTGTTCTCGCCATGGTGAGGCAGGCGCTGGTTTCGGCGCGGTCGGGCAACGGCTACGTCCTGGACGGGGTACCTCGAACGATGCCGCAGGCCCGCGCCTGCTACCAGATGGCGGCCGAGCTGGGGATGGCGGCCGAAATCGTGCTGCATCTGCGCATCGAGGAAGCTCTGCTGGTAGGCCGGCTGCTGGCCAGGGCCGCTGACCAGGGCCGCTCCGATGACACTGAGGAGGTCATCCGGCACCGAATCGAGGTCTACGACGAGGTCACCCGCCCGATCCTGGCCTGGTATCGCGAGCGCAACATCCTCGTCTCGGTGGATGGGGATCAGCCGGTGAGCGACGTCGCGCGCGATATCCGCGCGGCGCTGACCGCGCTCGGGCTGGCCGAGCTGCCTGCTCCCCACCGGCCCAGAGCCGCGCTGGACCTCACCGGACTCGACACCGCCTTCGGGGCGGCCCCGCACCCATGAGCTGGCTGGAATGCCCGGCTGGGCGGCACTGGGGCACCATGGGCGCAGCGGGGCTGGCAATTTTCGCCCCCGGGCCGCTGCTGCTGGTGCTGCGCCGTGCGCAGGGGAGCCACCATGGAGGCACGTGGGGGCTGCCGGGGGGCGCCCTGGAGGTTGGGGAGTCCAGCCGGGATGGTGCGCTCCGCGAGGCTGCCGAGGAGGTAGCCGGCTTCGACCGGGCGCTCATCGAGCTGATAGCCAGCTATCGCGACCCGTGCCCGGCGGCCTGCGGCTGGAGCTACACCACCTGGCTGGCGCGGACCCGCTCGGCGTTCGCGGCCCAGCCGGGTAACTGGGAACACACCGCCTACCGGTGGACCAACCCTGCTGCCCCCGCGCTGCAGCTTCTTCCGGCGCTGGCCGCGGCCCTGCCACGATGGCGACCATCCGGCGACGTGTTGACCTGTTCCGGCCCCGTTGTTGACGAGGAGTCGCATGAGTTCCTTTGAGCCTGACGCCATTGCCTCGGCCCGCCTGGGTGAAGCGTCGAGGGTGTGGTCCAGTGACCTGTCGGTGTCGGAGTTCGCGTTGCTGGAGGCCTCGGGCTTTCGCCCACTCGAGTTCGTGATGGGCAGCTCGGTCTTTCACATCGGTTGGCAGCAGCAGACGCTGCGTCAGTCGTTGGAACTGACCGTGCTGACTCAAGCGATGTATACGGCCCGGATGAACGCGATGGCCCGGATGATCGCGGAGGCCTCGAAGGTTGGCGCGGACGGGATCGTCGGCACCCGGTTGAGCTTCCGACAGCACGGGCTGAGCCCGGAGCACATCGAGTTCATCGCGGTCGGCACGGCGGTGACCTCCAAGACCCATCCGGGCAGTTTTCGCCGGCCCGACGGCGCGCCGTTCACCAGCCATCTGGGCGTGCAGGATTTCTACACCTTGCTGCAGACCGGACACGTACCGGTGGAGTTCGTGATGGGGGTCTGCGTGTGGCACGTCGCCCAGCAGGGATTTCTGCAGACGATGAAGCAGGCAGGGCGCAACGTGGAGATGCCGCAGTGGACGCAGGGTTACTACGACGCGCGCGAGGCCGCTCTGGGCCGGATGCAGGCCGAGGCCGAGCGGGTGGCGGCCACCGGGGTCACTGGGGTGCAATGGGCGGCGAGCGAGTGGATGTGGGGCGCGCACACACTGGAGTTCTTTACCTCGGGGACGGCGGTGCGCAAGACAACAAGCGAGGAGGCGGCGCTCGTGCCCTCGTTCATGCTGCCGCTGCAGTGACCTCCCCGCCGAGCGGACTGCCGGCAGGCTTCATCGATCCCGCCGATCCGCGCCAGATCGCGCCGGTGCTCGCCGGCGTGCTCCGCGAGTTGGGCTGGCCAGGCCTGACCGATTTGCTGGCGCGCATTCCGGGGTTCGTGCTGGAACCGGGCCAGCCCCGACGGGGGTTTCGCCGGGCGACGCCGGGGCGATTGACCGCAGGTGAGAACGTCTTCGTCCTCACGATTCCCCTGGTCTGCGAGCACGTTGTGGGCGGCATCGTGCTCAGCCGCACACAGGTGGCCGCCGACCGCGTGCCGGCCATGCTGGCGCAGGGCATCGCCGATGCCAGCCACCGGTTCGGCGGCGTCGAGGACGCCAGCGCCGCCTTGAGCGCCATGCGGGACCTCGTCGGGCCGGCGGGGTCCTCGGATCCCTGGGCGTAGTGCCCCCGTTGACTCCTCGGGCGTAGCCCGCCGTTGATGGGGTAGAGAGCAATTACTGATCATCGACTTCGGAGGTCCTCGTGCTTGTCCGTCGCCTGGCCCGACCCATGCTGTCTTCCGTATTCATCACCGGTGGCCTCGACGCCGCCCGCCATCCGGCCAGCAAGGCCCCAGCGGCTGAGAACGTCAACGCAGGCGCTCTCGCCGAGAGCGTCGGCTTGTCGAGCACCGAGCAACTCGTGCGCGCCAACGGCATCGCGCAGGTGGTGGGTGGCCTGTGCCTGGCCACCGGCCGGCTGCCCCGACTCGCGGCGTTCGGGCTCGCCGCCAGCCTCGTGCCCACCACGGCCGCCGGGCACCGCTTCTGGGAAGAGGACGACAACGCAACGAGGAAGATGCAGCAGCTGCATTTCCTGAAGAACATGTCCATTCTGGGTGGGCTGCTCATCGCGGCCGTGGACACCGGCGGCAAGGAGTCGGTCGCGCGCAAGGTTAGCCGCCGAACCCATGCTGTCGCCACGGCGCTACCCAGCCGCAGCGGCTGAACCGTTGCGGGTCCGTGCGAGAGGCGGGATTCGAACCCGCACACCCGAAGGCACCGGCTCCTAAGGCCGGCGCGTCTGCCATTCCGCCACTCTCGCTCGCGGCGACCTAACCTATCCCGAGTTCACGAACGAGTCTGGCTACGTGGCCGGTCGCCTTCACGTGATAGCTGGCAGCTGTGATGATGCCGTGCGGGTCAATGACGAAGGTGGACCGGATCACTCCCGTGACGGTCTTGCCGTACAGGCTCTTCGGTCCATAGGCGCCGTAGGCGCTCAGCGTGGTCCGATCGGAATCCGACAGCAGCGGGAAGGTGAGCTGCTCTGCTCGCCGGAACCGAATGAGCTTCTCCGGCTTGTCGGGGGAGATCCCGACCACGTCGACGCCGGCATCGCCCAGCAGCGAGCGCCGGTCCCGGAAGTCGACCGCCTGCTTCGTGCAGCCGGGGGTCATCGCGGCGGGGTAGAAGTAGACGATCAGGGTGCGGCCCCGGTAGCCACCTAGCCCGACCGAATTGCCCTCGGTGTCGGGGAGGACGAAATCTGGGGCCGGGTCGCCCTTCGACAGGCGAACGGTGCCGCCGGCGATGCTCATGCGACATCCAATGTGCATTCGCTTCGCCACTTCGCAGCTTCGCTCACGCGAAATCCAATGTGCATTCGCTTCGCCACTTCGCAGCTTCGCTCACGCCCGGATGCTAGCCAGCCCGCAGGGCGAGCCTCCGGGTAGCCCGTGGCGACCGGCAAATCCCGTCAGGTGAAACCGGTGCGCGCGTGCCGGCTGACGGCCGCTGCACCGCTAGCCTTCGGCCGTGCGCCGACGGATCGACCCGCTGCCCGGCCACGGATCGGCGTGGGACTACCCCCGCCCTGTGGGGGGCGCCGGGACGTGGCGCTGGTGAAGGGGTGGGTTGTGCTGGCCGTCGCAGTTGGCGGCGCGGCAGGGGCGCTCGCCCGAGATGCGGTGGGCCGCGCGCTGCCGGCGCACTCAGCGGGTTTCCCCACCGCGACATTGCTGGTCAATGCCAGTGGTTGCCTGCTGCTGGGAGTGCTGCTCGGCCGGCTCACCCAGCGCTCGGCGCCGGTGTGGGTGCGCCCGCTCTTGGGCCCGGGGGTGCTCGGCGGATACACGACGTTCTCGACGTTTGCGGTGGAGGCGGACCTGTTGGCCTCGGCCGGCCGGCTCGGGCTAAGCCTGGCCTATCTCGCCGCCAGCGTGGTGCTCGGCATAGGCGCCGCCGCCGCCGGCCTGCGACTCGGCGCACGCCGGTCCGGTGGAAGGTGGTGACCGAGCTCGCGCTCGCCGGGGCTGCCGCGTTGGGCGCCGCGAGCCGCTACACCGCGGACCGGCTGATAGCGAGCCGGTTCGGCGCGCGCCTCCCATGGGGGACGCTGCTGGTGAACCTCGCCGGCTGCCTGCTGCTGGGCCTGCTGACCGGCGCGGGCCTTCATCACGGGCTGGGCGCCGCGCCCCGCCGGATCCTGGGCACCGGCTTTTGTGGCGCGTTGACGACGTTCTCCGCCTTTTCCGTCGAGACTCTCCGACTCGCGGGCGCCGGCCGATACGCCTACCTTGCCCTGAGCGTCGGCGGTGGGTTGTTCGCGGCTGCGGGTGGTCTCTGGCTGGCTGCCCCGTGACGCTCTACGTGCTGCGTCACGGGCAGACCACCTGGAGCCGACAGCGGCGGCATACCGGGCGAACCGACATCCCGTTAACCGAGAAGGGCCGCAGCCAGGCTCGCGCCATCGGCCCCTTTCTGACCGCCTTGCGGGGCCCGGCGCCGTTCACGCTGGTGCTGACCAGCCCGCTGGTCCGGGCGGCGGAGACCGCGGACCTGGCTGGGGTCTCGGCCGCAGTCGATGCGCGACTCGTCGAATGGGACTACGGGGACTACGACGGCGTCACGACCGGGGTCATTCGGGCCGGCCGCCCAGACTGGGACTTGTGGCGCGACGGATGCCCGGGCGGCGAAGGACCGGACGCGGTCGAAAAGCGGGTCGATGCCCTGCTCGCCGAGCGGGTCATCCCCGCCGCCGCCGACGGCGAAGTATTGCTGGTGGCGCACGGCCATCTGCTGCGGGCCCTCGCCGCCCGATGGCTGCGGCTCCCCCTAGACGGCGGCCGGCTGCTGGTGCTGGGGGCGGCCGCGGTGGGGATCCTCGGGCAGGAGCAAGGCGGTCCGGTGGTGCTGGGCTGGAATCTGCGGCCCGTAACGTGACGCCGTGAGAGCAACACCGGCGGTGCGGGCCGCCGCCCTGGTGGGCGCTGTCGCGGTGCTGGGCGCTGCCGTCGTTGCTGCCGTCGCGCGTGCTGGTGGCGATCATCTCGCCCCGCCCGCGCGGATCAGCGCGCCCACCGCGCGGTCCACCGCCGCGCAGAGCGGCGCCGCGTCGACGCTGCTGCGCTGGAAACCTTGCGGCGCGGCCGAATGCAGCACGCTGACGGTGCCGTTGGATTGGTCCGGTCGGGATCCGGCCGCCGTCGGGCGCACGGTGCCGATCGCGGCGCTCCGGCTGCACGCGACCGGTCCTCGCGGCCAACGGATCGGATTGTTGGTGATCAACCCAGGCGGCCCGGGTGAGAGTGGTGTCGCCTTCGTCCGGGACCACGCCGACCTGCTGCCAGCGGCCCTACGTGCCCGCTTCGACATCGTCGGCTTCGACCCGCGGGGAGTCGGATCCAGCATGCCGGTGCGCTGCCTGTCCGACGGGCAACTTGACTCCCAGGACCAGCTGCCCCCTTACCCCGCTGGGGCCGCTGAGCAGCAGCAACTAATTCAAGCAGCCACGTCCGAAGCCTTCGCCTGCGCGAAGGCGTTGGGGCCGGCCCTGGGTCACCTCGCGACCGTAGACGTGGCCCGGGACCTGGACAGTTTGCGGGCTGGCCTGGGCGAGCAGACGTTGAGCTACCTGGGCTACAGCTACGGCACGGCAATAGGCGCGGCCTACGCCGAGGCGTTCCCGACCCGGATCCGCGCACTCGTGCTCGACGGCGCAATCGACCCGCGACAGAGCGGCACCGGGATGCTGCGGGCGCAGGCCGCCGGCTTCGAGGGTGCCTTTCACGCCTTCGCCGACTGGTGCGCAGGCAACGATCACTGCGTGTTCGGCGCCCACCTGTCCGGCGGGACGGCCGTGCTCGCAGCCTACGACCGGTTGGCTGCAGCCGTCCGGGGCGCGCCGCTTTCGGTCGGCACCCGCCAGCTCGGGTCGGGGGAGTTCACCCTGGGGGTTTTCGTCACGCTCTACTCCAAGGAGCAGGGCTGGCCGGCGCTCGGCTACGCCCTGGAGCGCGCAGCAAACGGCGACGGCAGCGTGCTGCTTCGGCTCGCCGACGCCTACGTGGAGCGGGACGCAGCCGGTCACCACTCGAACCTTTCGGAGGCGAACCTGGCGGTGAACTGCCTTGATCGGCCGTGGCCGCGCCGCGCTGCGGACTATGCCGCACTCGCTGCGGACCTAGCCCGGACCGATCCGCGCTTCGGCCAGACCATCGCCTGGTCAGGGCTCGGTTGCCTGTCGTGGGCCGCACCGGCGGTCACCACCCCGCACGCGATCCGGGCCGACGGTTCGCCGCCGATCCTGGTCGTGGGGACGACCCGTGATCCGGCCACCCCCTACGCCCAGGCGGTCGCCTTGGCGAGTCAACTCGACAATGGCGTTCTGCTCAGCGCCGATGGTGACGGGCACACCGCCTACCGCGCGACCGGAAACCCGTGCGTCATCAAGGTCGTGGACGATTACCTTCTTTCGCTGCGCACACCGCCTAGGCACGGTGGCGCCCACTGCTAACGCCGCTAACCGGGGTAGGGCGGTTTAGGGGTGCGGGAGCCCACAGCCGATTTCCGGCCTACTGTGAAACGACACGTTGCCCGTCATCGCCCTCGCCGTTGCGGCCGCTGGGTGCCTGGGCGCAGCTGCGGTCGTGATGCATCGCGCCGCGGCGAGCGAACCGGTCCGCGGGCTGGGTCGCACGCTGCTGCGCAGGCTGTGTGGCCGCCGGCTGTGGGTCGGCGGAGTCGCCCTACTCGTAGCCGGCACCGCCTTGCAGGCAACGGCGCTGTCACTGGGGCGGCTGACCGTCGTGGAGCCGGTGACCACCGTCAGCCTGCTGGTGGGGCTACCGCTGTCGGCGTGGTGGCTGCACCAGCGGTTGTCCCGGGTCGACTGGCTGGCGGTGGCGGCGACGGTGGGGGGCCTTGGTCTGTTTCTGGGGGTGGGGCGCCCTTACGGCGGGCACAGCCAGGCGTCGCTCGCCAGCTCCCTCGCGGCCACCGGTGTGGTGGCCGGATTGGCCGTGCTCCTGGCGGTGGTGCTGCGCTACCGAGGGGACAGCGGCCGGGCCACCGCACTCGCGCTGGCGGCAGGTGTCGGCGCCGGCCTGCCGACATGCTGATACGCGGCACGGTGCAGGCTGCCGTGCACGATCACTTCGCGGTGCTGGGCACGTGGCATCCGTGGCTGCGGCAGCGCCTCGACCCCGCCGATCAGCGGACTGCGAGCCAGGTGGACCCCTCGCTGACCTCGTGGCCGTCGTCGTAGGCTGACCCTCCCCGACCGAGACGGCACGCCCCATGCCAGATGTCCTGTCCCGCGCGGTGCACCAGTTGCGCGCGGCGCTGGTCCGGCGCGGCCGAAAGCCCGGCCTACGCACCGCCAAGGCCACGCTGGCGGCCGTCTTATCCTTCGTGATCGCGCAGCGGCTGCACACGAGCAGCGCGCCCATCCTTGCGCCACTCACCGCTTTGCTCGTCGTCCAGCTGACCCTCTACGAAACGGTGACGCACGGGCTGGGGAGAATCGTCAGCGTCCTCGCCGGCGTATTGGTCGCCGTGGCGGTGGCCTCATTTGTCGGGCTGACCTGGTGGAGCCTTGGCGCGATCGTGGCCGTGTCCCTGGTGGTTGGCCGCCTGCTTCGCCTCGGCCAGCATCTGCTGGAGGTCCCGATCAGCGCGATGCTGGTGCTTGCCGTTGGCGGCGCTAAGGGAGTTGCCGCCGGAAGGGTGTCCGAGACGTTGATCGGCGCTGCCGTCGGTATCGCAGTCAACGCCGTGATTGCACCCCCTTTGTACGTGCAACCCGCCGGTGACGCGCTCGGCGAGTTGGCTGACCGGATGGGCGCCTTCCTGCGCGGCCTTGCCGTTGCCCTTGGGTCGGGTTGGTCGCGCGCGGCCGCGGACCGGTGGCTGGACGACGCCCGTGCGCTCGGCGCCGAAGTGGCCAGAGCCGACCGCACGTTCTCCCGGGCCGAGCAAAGCGCCCGGCTCAACCCGCGCGGCGCTCGCGCGAGGGAGGCGCAACCGCGGCTTCGGACCGGTCTGACCGGTCTGGAGCACTGCTACGCGTCGCACCGCAGCCTGTGCCGGGCACTTCTCGACCGCACCTTCTTCGTGCCAGGGGAGCAGGAAGCGAGCGCGTTCACGCCCCAGGTGCAGGTTGCCCTCGGTGCGGTGCTGATGGCAGCGGCCCGGGCCATTGAAGGGGTGGGCGCGGTGACCTCCGGCGAGGGCACGCAGGACCTCGCCCGCACCGAACTCGACGCGGAGTTGTCCGGCCTGCGGCGAGGCAGGGACGAGCTGGCGCAGCTGCTGCTCGTCGATCCGTACGCCGATGAGGGAGCCTGGCAGCAGCACGGGGCGCTGCTGGCCTCGGTTGACCGGCTGCGGACCGAGGTCGAGGCCGCGGTACGCCCCCCGACGACTTCCTGGCGGCCGCCGCCGGTCACCGATCGCCAGCGCCAAGCCGTGCGGCGGGCTGTCGACGCCGGGAGCCGGCGTCGCTCGGCCCGCCAGCGCCGACGCCGATGATGCAAGGATCGCCACTATGAGCGCAGCGGAATGGGCCGCGCCGTCGGCGAAGCTGCTCACGGTGCGCCGCGTCCAGTTGGCGGTGGGGACGGTCCTCGTCGTGATCGCGGCAGGTGTCAGCGGAACCCTGGCATCCGGACCCCTGCTGGGGGGCGCCCTCACGCTCGGGGCCGTGCTGCTGGCCATTCTCGGCGAGCACTTCTTGCGGCGCCGGGTCAGGGCGTGGGGCTACGCGGAGCGCGATGACGATCTGCTCATCCGGCGCGGCGTGCTGATCGAGCCTGTCGCCGAAAGGTTGGAGGGTGGGTGGCTGGGTGGGCTGGGGTAGGCATTTCTCGGGTTCGGTGGCCGGGGTGGGGTGTGGTTCGCTGCCGCTGTCAGGTGCTGGCCGGCCCTGGGCCGGCCCGGGTGGTCTTTCAGCTGCCCGGGTGG
>JAABUP010001719.1_pt1 | contig 45007 bp, 65 predicted proteins | sample 5559201 | NCBI WGS metagenome assembly JAABUP01 (sample SAMN10711887, study PRJNA513373) | rock metagenome | isolation source: Antarctica rocks | place: Antarctica
TGATGTGGGCCTTTGAGGAGTGGAGCTGCCTAATGTTGCCTCTGAGTGTCACAAGGGCCCCTCTTAGTTGACTCAGAGCATAGGCCTTGTCGCTAGCTTTCCTGTGTGGGTCGTCCAGAAACAACACCCCAAGGATGCTCTGACTGACAGAGCCAGATATACAGCGTGTACATGTATTGTGCATGCAAATGTGCTGCATGCATGTGTGTTGCTTATTGGTATGATGAATCTGGCCGACAACTGACTGTCCATCTCAGGCTCAGGTGATCACAGCAGCAGTGGCAGGCCCACAACACTTGGTCATCGCCTGATGGAATATACGCTCTGCTGTATGTTGTTCATAGCGCCTGCTGGTTTTCTGACTTCATGGCCGTTGTGTCAGGTGGTGGCAGCGGCAGTGGCAGGTCCTCAAGCTACCATGGTCCCATCGCCAGCAGCAGACATGTGGGCTCTCGGGGTGCTGGGGTATGAGATGATGACAGGGCAGCCCTTGTTTGGCACCCAGTACAGCAACAACGATGTCATTGCAATGCTGCTTGGGTGAGTCTCTACACATGCTTACATAGTCTGTGCAGCCTGTGCTTTGTTGACAAGCATGTGTGATGACTGTGTTTCCACCTGGCAGCTTTATGTATGTATATTGGCAAGTGTTGTTGGGTTTCCTGTCAGAGCTGCAGTCAGCTTCCTCTCTACTGAAGTGGCACACTCACTCACTTTGCATATGCACTGCTGCAAGAAAACATGGAGTATAAATGTAGCAAAAAGGGTGTGATTTGAAGAATGACATGCAGCCGACACGACATCAGTCATCTGATATGCACCTTGAGGCTTTGATGCATTGTATATTGCTTCAAGTTTTCCCAAACACAAGTTCTGATTGCAGATACCGAAACCTTCCCTTTGAAGCAAATTTGTCCTGCTGGAATGCCATTCCTGAGACTAGTGCCAGATCTTTGATACAATCCCTGCTGAGACCAAAACCTCAGGAGCGAGCCACAGCATCAGCACTGCTGGCATCCCCAACGCTTGCCGGAATGGAGCTTCTGTCCACTCAATAATGGTGGCCAGGGGTTTTGACCAGGAATGTCTTGTACAAGGAATAAAGCGTTGACTTTCTGCCCAACAATCTCTCATTTTATGACATGCTTGTACATGTGACCTGACCAACACATTAGTTTACTAAGACGTACCATAAACTGTCCAGCAAGGACTTGTTGAACAGTTGCTTTCTATTCGATGGAAAGGCCAGGCGTTTGGTGACCTGCTAGATGCAGACAACAAGGTTATTTTGCTGCATGTTCTCACAGCCATTATGCTGAAGCCCTTGAAACATGCAGGATGCTTAGTTGTAGGTGCCTAGCGAACCATGCTGGAACATCTGTGCAAGGAATGAATGCAGGATGTCTGGCAAATTTGATTTGTACGCCAGGGTCTGTTTTAGGTTCACCGCCATCCTGACTGCACTTTGCGTTGTCGCTGGAAGGCTGGTCTCGTGTCTCATCGCTTTTGGAAGCTACACGAGCTAGGCAAATGGCGAGCGTCGCTGAGCCTCAGTCACACAGCCCCATCGTCGGCCCTCAGAACGCTTGCACACCGCCGTCAGCAACTCCACAGGATAAGTCCAAACCGTTTGAATTGTATGTTCTTGCGCTGCTATTGTACACACTCATTCTGTTTGATGACTTTGGTCTGAAAGACTCCTTCTGCGCAGTTTTGGCAGAGCGACTTATGCATCTCACGCTGATGCTTGCCTGGTGAGAGATACTTTAGCAGTTGACCCAGAGGTATGTGCAGCGGCTCAGGAACACTGGTCGTTGACTTGTGACCCAGCTGTTTTTGTCACACATGTGATTTGCATCGTTGGCTTTGCAGCTTCGACCTGAGCAAGTGACCAGAGCCCTGAGTGTAGAAGGCAGTGACTTCATCATGTAAGTCGATCAGGCACTGCTCCGCAAGACAGATTGCACACGTACCACCAAGTTCTCACTCGTGCAGGAAGTTCAACGCAGCAGATGTCAGAACACTGCGAGCTGCTGTCAGCACTTTTTGTGACTTGCTGGCACTGGTTACACGTACACTTGAGACGTTTGGCCAAGATAACTAGCCATTTGACACAGCCTGTAGTTGCCAAGCCAGAGTTGGCCAAATATGGCTGAGATGGTTATGAGAAAGATATCAGCAATTCCTGAAGGTCTTCTAGAGGCCTCCCTAGTCCAGTCAGTAGTCAAATAGCTATGATGTGAGCTCACTATTTAATTGGGCAAACAATGTACATCAATCTGCCTGTTCCGAGGTGCGAGCTAGAGCTCATCAAATCAAGGTGAGAGGCCTTTTGTCATGTGCATGCAATACTACAGCAAGAGCGTCACTTCAAGAGATGTGCACTGACGCAAATAGCATGTTCAGATAGCCATTGCCTACAGTATTCTGTCTGCTTATGTTGAAATCCAACAATGTAGAGTTACAGCAATCACTCGCTGGCACACCTTGTGCAGTACTATCATGGATGTCTCAATGTCTTTGCAGGCTGGGCAGGAAGGTGCATGTCTTTGGTACTGGTATGCCTACAGATGCAGGGATTTGTAGAGATACTCTGCAGCAGACTCATTCAAGACCCAGCTGTGTCAATAGCCATGAGTCTGCCACTGTAAACCTAGCTACATTTGCATTGCTGCTTGCACCTGCAAAACAATGCCATTTCCACCGAGTGATCAAACTCCTGACCAGCTTTTGCAGTGTTGCAATGCAGTGAGAGAACTTAAGTTGTATTGTTTTGCAAATCATCATGGAAGCATTGACAAAATACAAAGACGCATGCTTGCAACAACGGTCAGCTCTGAAGGCCTGCACAGCGCAACACATGCCAGTGGAGTCCATTTCACAAACACAAATGCAGCTATGCAGAACTGTCCTTGCGTTTGCGCAGCATTGATCGTTTGATGCTCTCAACTCTAGCAGCTGAGCCTAAAGCTGTTGGTGGGCCCCACAATGGCTTTGCAATGCAGCATTGCTGTTCAGCAACTCTGGGCATGAACACCAGCTTCCACACCAGTGAATAGCGAGGCCGTGATCCATTTATCTGTGATGGTGTGGACACCCTATGCAGAATATCCTGTACAACAGCAAACATGTCATTTGAGCCATAGACCTGCACTGCAACAAGCTGCTGCTCAAACAAGAGCAGCATGAAGTGTGGCTGTGTTTGTGTTTGGAGACAGCAGGCTTGCTGCAACCATGACTCAAGCACATGGAACTCACAGCTCAAATAGTGTTACAAAGGTGACCATTACAGTGCAGGGACCGTTGCATCCTTGCTTGTGCATGCTGAGAGCTGGTGACTTGATGTTGATCACCTGATCCATAAGAACTGCTCTGAAGCACTTGGGCCGCACAACAATGCCTATGTCAGTGTCATCATCCAGAAACAGAGTCTCTGCATCCCATTGGCGAGGCCACTTTGTATCCAAATACAGCAACAAGCTCACAAGCAGAGGACGCCCTGCAGAGACTAGTATATCTTTTGCACCAGATGAGCAAGCTTCATCAATGCTATCAAATCTATTCCAGCTGGATTATACTACGGCAACACGCTCTGCCAGTGTGTGTTTATGCCACACTGAGCACAGCACAACTGAGTAGCAGACAATCATGCATTGTGTCGCATCCTCTGGATAGGCCGCTTTGTGGAGTCATGTAAAGAAGTCTGCCTGAGTCAGGACCACGAGAGGCAAAGTGCACTACATGTTAAGGCTACAAAGTGGCAAGAATCGCGATACTCATGACGAAATCATCTGTAATCAGTCAATTGGTCCTGGAGGGGCCCATAGCAACTATGTACAAGTGCAAGCATGGATGAAGGAACAGATGAGGGCAGACATACCAGGCTCCCCGTTGCAATAGTGGCCGAAGGCATCTACCCAAGGGGAAGAAGGGAAAGCAGCTGGATCAGCATCAATGTGCCAAGTGTAGCAATCACCATACACAGCAGCATTGCCCACAAACTGGTTGCAGTCCACTGAAGCTGCCTGATTGCTACCAGTGCTGTCAGCATGCTGTTCAGCAGTAGGTGCTATTGCTGCCTCCGAAGCTGCTGTGAGAGCTTCTTGAGCTTTGTCCATGTGACTTGAGCTTTGTCCATGTGACAGCTGCTTGAGCTGTCTGCTTGGCTGTCACCACTGTCAACGCCATCGCCAAGAACAGTCTGCTGGCCGTGCACCGCATTTGATCTGTCAAGCTGTGGACTCTGCACTTCATGGCTGTCTGGTGCTGCTTGCTGATTGGTCTGGATGAGGTGTGATGGCATGTGTGCAATGAAGTAGTCAGGGTACAGCTTTGCCAGGCGAGTGTGGACTTCTTGCATTGCTGGCAGCTCCCCTTTGGCAAGTTCCTGAAGGACTGAGTCTTTGAGCCCCCATGTTTTTGGCAGACCCTGGCCATCAGCTGTTTCCCTTTCCCATGAGCTTGAGGGTGGCCCTTGGCTGTGGTCCCAACTTGGTTGCGTCAATGTGTCTATCAAGCTTTGACGCTCTGGCTCACCAATAAAATCATCTAGAACTACCACGTGACCATAATCTAAGCGCATGGCGCTGCCGTGAGGTACCAGCTTGGCATCTAGTCTAGCATTGAGAGTGACCCGAAGCGATTCTGGGTCCCAATCTGATTCATGCGTACTGATCTCTTTCAGGGACAGCATAGTTTGGTGTGTTAGTGGTACACTTGTGTCGCTGATGATACTGAGGCTGATCTACTTGGTTTCTCTGTATTGTTTCAGCCTGCGCTGCTTTGGCGTCAGCAGTAGCTGATCCAGAATGGAAGCCTCCTTCAGCTTACGCGAGTCCTGTGTTTACGGAGCTCAAGGTGAATTGCAGCCTACAGCTAGAAAAGCTAACTCACAGCTTCAAAAAGCAATTACCCGATAGGTTTGTATGCGCTCTGCCATGCCATCCAAGTTCTTCTGGATTTCGTCTTGCCTGCCAGGACAGACTCCAGTTTCAGAGACAGCACTTTGTGACACAGGATTGGTTGTGAAGCTGACAAGCAATTACAGGATACAGCAATTTGCTCACCTCAATGCCGCTAGTTTGTCGTGCTTGTGCCCCTTTGGTTTTCTTTGAAAGCCAGCCCTGGGTGAGGTCTGATCGAATTCCCACTCTCTGCAGCAGCAGCAGTTGGATTTGCTGTCTGACTCACATAACAAAGCTATTGCGCAATACAGATCGAACAACATCAAGCAACGCCGTACAGTTCACTGACCTGCCCTCTGCCACAGTTTCCCGTCTCAACTTGGCAAGATTTTTAGCTGAGATGGCTGGCTTGTGCCAGATGTTTCCGATCTTGAGGGGCTGGAAGGCTTTCTCACCGAGCTGCTTCAAGACCCTGGAAGCCATGCGCTTTCCTTTATGACACCGCGGCGCAAAACTTTCGTGCAATCTGCATGCAGATCATCACCACCTGAAGCTCGATAGGGCTGCAGTTGCCAGCGGTTAGGGTTCTCAAAGCGATCGCACAGCAAAAATTCCAGAACACCATTAGAGACTGCAAGAAAAGGCCAAGTCGTGATTAGCCATCATGTACCTGATGTACTACGATGATGCGGACGGCAACCGGGTGTACACAATGCTGGTAAGACTTTCAAGCACGCTTTGTGATACGATGGACTGCGTAACGCTCACAGTTTCGCGGCCTGTGCCGCAGAAGACAGCCCCAGACGGTTCCGCAACTCAGTCAGCCCACCCAGCCAGGTTTTCCCCTGACGACAAGTTCTCTCGGGAAAGGTTGACTTGCAAGAAGAGGTTCGGGCTGCTTCCTACGCAGCAAAAGCCACTGGAACTTTAGACGCTCAGTCCTGCCAGCAATGTTTTAGAAGAGTCAGTACTCCACATGAGGGCGTCCGCAAGTGAAGGCAGTAATATTCCAGGCACAGTACTTCAGCTCATCTTCCTGAGCAGTCCTGTACATTTTGTATGTTAGCGTAGGTCAGCATGGCAACGAATGACACAAATAGACAGAATTGACTTGACAAAGACAAACGCATTTTGCAAGCCTCAACTCTTTGTTATTGTCAGGACGTGAAGGATATGCTTGTGGTCAAGTCTGTTTGCGGTCAACTTTGCTGCACAGGTTTCCTGTCCCAATCATCATAAACTCTTATTTATCAAAGTCATGGCTCACTATCACTATCACTGTGATAGTATCACATACTACAAGGCTACCATAATAATATAAGGCCAATGCAGGCTGGCTGTAATTTTAATGAGCATAAATTCTGGAGGGACAGCTCGGAGTTGTTCATTGGAAGTGCTGTACACACATTGCAGATGCAATACGGGCATCTGATGCACAACGTTGCAAAAGGCTGCAGAGTACTTGGCGTGTATGCACGCTTTACTGAGATTTACCTGCTCTCATGTATTTGACTGGGCTCAATGATGTCCCGTGCAGCAAGCACCCATGCGTGAAACTCTTTGGAAACGCTAAAGCTCCGAAACCAAAAGCTTGATCGAGAGTATTGCCTTGCTTGGACTGACTGGGAACTGTCCGCGAGTGTCAAGCTTGCGGTCACCTCTTTTCATTGCTTGTGACGTTATTGTAAACGCCAGCCGTGGCTTCATATTTACCCTTGGCCTACACGCAAGCCCTCGCAGTTGCAGGCTCGGAGGTTTTCCTTCTCCTTCCTGACTTGGCGCAATGTCAGTGTCCTTCCCTGGCAGCAACAAGAGCAAATCCGGCCGTTTGGAAAAGAGTACTGACGAGCACAAAAGAAGGAGGCAGGTCAAAACCAAAGGAGGACCTGTACAACAGGGCAGAGTTGGACGTAGACCGCATACTGGGGTGTGTGACAATCGGCTGCTATGCAAGGGCACTCATATTCTGTCACCATTGCATTAGATTGTTTGTAAAGCTGAAGCAAATGTGAACCCTAGCCATGTCATTACGCAGCCTCTTGAGGACCTGGGAAATGCAATAGTGTCCATGTTTCCTGTAGAAATGCAATATAATATCAGAGGGAGTTGTAGGTAAGAGTCTTATGCACACATGGGCACATTTTTGCCAGACTGGGTCCCAATATCTGTTTATGCATAAGTGCAGGAATGCCCGAAGAGCAGTGCATGGTGTCTTTCAAGCTGTTTGCAGCAATTTCCAGAGACTATTGCCCAAGCAAGAACAGTGACACAGTCAGTCATTACTGAGACTGCAAAGGACGCAACAAGACAGCTAGAACAACAGCACCAAGCGATTACCCTGGCAGGACCTGCAGTAGACTTCTTCAATTATTGCACTGCATAAGACTATGGCACATGCTGATTGCACTCATAGCCTTACGCAGCGCCCTCGCTGAGCAATCAATACTTACTGCAGCAAAGGTGTTGCCACCTTGAGGCAAACAAGGCAACTCAGCTCATGAAGAAAGTGTCAGACCTCCCAATTTCATGATACTAATCAGCAGAATGCCATGCTGGTTTGAGTGATGAGAAAGGAATGCTGCATGAACTACATCAGGGTTCAGGTGCATCAAAGCTGCTACTATGTGAGTCTTAATGTCCTACTCTTTGACCTAGATTCAATCTTGGGTGCAGTTCTCATGTTCGGTTGCAAATTTTGGATTTTCATCATACCAGAAGATATATTAGTACCTTGCATCTTAGTAGGCAAGGCGAAAGTGATGTTGGATATGGTGTGCCTGATTATACAAGAATTGCAGAATGTTGCAGGCCGCAATGAATCTCAATCCATAGAGTGAAATGTCCTAAATTGCAGCACAGGCACTCTGTGCGGTGCACCTAAGCTTGGCAAACGTTGAGTCTGGTGCGTTGACAGCTGATGTGACCTGCTGTTGATTCGTTGTTTGAGGACACTGCCAGTTTTGTTTCAATCAACAATGCAAGCTTGCATTGAAAAGGCATCAAGTTCAGGCTCTATCCAGTGACTGGGATCGGTTTGTGCTACTGTGCTGCTGCACTGCACAAAGCTAACAAGCCCAATCTATGCATCAGCTGTCAAAAAGTCTGATCCAAGCTCTATCTTCTTGCCCATTTCGAAGGACGGCAGTCCCCTATATGGGCAGGAGGAGCATCTGAATGCATCACCCAAGCCACACTACAGATACAAAAAATTGTTATGACTACTCATCTTGTCATATTAGATCTGTTCAATTTATTAGCATCTCATAGCCATGCGAGGTGCATTTGGACAAATGACCTGGCCATGACAGAGAGCTCATGCAGGTCAGAAAAATTGCTAGACTGCCGAACATGCAGCAAATTCTGCATGCAGCTGCTGTGTTTGCCAAGGCAGAGGCCAAGGCAGACTTACGCTGCCACATGCGGACTGTGGATTCTCCAGCATATCTTGTGAAAGATCCACCTTTTGCACTGCAGCTTCAGCATCTGCCCTGCCACAGGTGCAATTTTTGCAAGCCTTCTTGCCAGCGCCAACTTCGCAGTCCTCCATAGCTGCAGCAAATGGCAACATTTGATGCGACTGTATGCTGTAGGCTGCTGACTTCATTGTCCACGCTACATTAGCAGGGGCCAGATACGGTAACATGCTGATCAGCATACATTGCCAGGCTGGACATAAGACCAACAGCTACATTCATAGCAAAGACACATGAGGTTGAAGGTACCAGATGAAGAGGGACCTGGGAGATGTGGAGAAGTCACTGCAGCACTTTGATGCTACTAAGACAGGATGTTTGCAGCACCATCTTTGCCATTGAACAGCACTGGCAGGCTTGTAGTAGAAAACTTTTGCCTCTTACCAGCAACAGCTGGCCTTTGCCTGTCCTCCTCTGTCAACAGCTCGTCTTCATCCAAGAGCTCTTCATCGTCCTCATCTGCAGCTAGGGTCCAGCTTGCTTGCTTGGTTTCTGCTTTAGGCTTCAAGGAGATTGATGCCCTGGCCCCTACAGCGTACTGGGGCTTGTTTGCGCTCACCTAGGTGAGCAAAACAGGTCAGCAACAATGGCCATGCATGTTGATGCAAGCTGCAGACCAACAAGCTTGGCCACAACGCTCACACAAACGAGCTGTCCTTGAGGGGTGTTCATAAGCTTTCCATCTGTGCTGTCGACAAAGCCAGCAAGAAGAAGAGCTTTCTTGAGTGGGGCAGCAGACTCATTGAGCCCCCCGCTTGCTGGTTCACGAAGTGTCAGGGCGGCTCCGGGCTTCAGTGCTGCTGCGATCAGACCCAGCAAGACAGTGCTGTGATATCCGGAGCTATGCGCCGAAGAAAAAGCTTGGTCGAAAGTCTGCTGTGGAATAGCGTTTGGCTCCAGCGAAGCCGAACTGGTGACTATCGTCAACTGACGCAAATTGGTGTCTTGACCCTGAAGCGTGTTCTCGAGGGAGCTGCCGGACAAAAATGGTGCACTGTGCAAAACTATGGTTTGAGTGGTCCCGTTCATACTGATCTGTATGCACAAGTACGCACGCTTCGCGACAGGAATACAGCTCAGCTTGTGAGCAGTGTGCAAGCCTGTGCAACTATGCGGGCAACTATGCGGGCAAGACTTTGCGCCCACGACCAGGCCCACGACAAGCGCTCCTTCGTATGCTCCAGGAATCGGTTGACTAATCAGCATGCAGCATATAAGTATTAGTGGTTGCGAGGGAGGGGCCATGCCGCAGATATGCATGTAGCTCCTTCACCATCACAAGCGCTGTCTGGTACGGAAGAGCGCTCATCTGCCTATTGTGCCTGGAGAGGCCAATCTTTTTGACAGCTGTGTTGACTGCAAGGTACATCCCGGCTGTCATACAGCGCTCACACCTGCGTGTGAAAGATCTTTGTGTGTTTCACTACCCGTCCTCTAGCAGTATTGTGCAGAAATTGGAAGAACTGCAGCCTACACATGCATGTATCTTAGCCTAGCATGGCCTTAAGGTCTTGTCTCTGTACGTGTGAAGTCTGAGAGCCAAAGCTTTCTTTTTAGCAGCCCAGAAAGGTCATGGCTTACTTCTTGCTGCACCGCAGCAGATGCGAGGCCCTGAAAGAGGACGACGGGCATCACCACAGCAGAGAGGAGTGGACAGAAGGTTTGCAGCTAATGGTGCTCGGCCTCCGGGAGATCGGCGACGACTACGCAGTATTTCTCCCCGCGCGGGACGTTCGCCACCACCTTACAGCAAGCGCTTTCGTGGACCCGAAGGACCATACGATGCACCGTGAGTTTCACTTGCGGTCTGCACTGCCTTCATTGCTGCTTGGCCCCTGGCACTGTCTGGACGCGTCTCGACGCGAGGTGCCCAGGAGGGGTTACAATCTTGCTAAAGACCTTTGTTGACTGTAGGCCTGGTCGATTTGGCGAGTATGAAAGAGACTTTGATGCCGCCTATGATGAGCCTAGAGGAGGCTACCCGGAGCACTACCAAAGGGGAGGGTCTCCTCAAAGATATGCTCAGAGGTACAGTTGCTAGCTCATAGCAGTCACAGCAAAATCACAGCAGCCATGCAAGTCATTGTCATTGTAGATTGTGACCAGGCTTGCTCTTAAGCGCTGTTTGCAGCAGGCCATTGTAGATTGTGACCAGGCTTGCTCTTAAGCGCTGTTTGCAGCAGGCCAGCAAATGGAAAGCCCAAGACTTACAAGCTCTTCATGCAAGAGTTGCCAGATGACATCACACCAGAGGAGGCTCAGAAGAGATATGATGATTACCTGACAGCGTTCTGGGGCTCAGCTCGCAAGGCACACTTCCAGAGCATCAAGGAAAAGCCAGAGTAAGTGTCTGACTGCTCAGCACGCATTCTCCCACCTTTTTCTAAGCTGTGGTAGCCATGTTGGTTTTGGTCTCAAGAACTATATAGATTCATCAAAATCACGTGTTGCTTGTCTTGCTTGTCTTGCAGAACAAGAGCAAGGTTTGATCCTCGCGAGCAAGAGAAGGGACTGCAATCATGCAATGGAGAGGCTCAGGAGGCAGCCAAAAAGTTTGCTGAGCGACTGCTGTCTGGTGGTCTGAATCCCGCTGCTAAGGACTTTAATCAAGGAGAAGGTGCATCAGAGTCCAAGTAAGCATCCATGCTGGGCCAACAAAAATGACTTGCAACATGATATGTTTTGTCCTTGTAGGCTGTTGCCAGCAAGAGCCCTTACGGACGATGCCTGTTGCCTGACTCAGCTGTTGTCGGTGTTTGTGCAGGACTGCTGACACAGACATGGCTGATGGTGAGCAGAAAGAAGATGCAGATGGTCAGCATCACACACAGACTGCCCCAGCCTTGCTGTGGAAGCCCGAGCGTGTTGCTGCTGACCTGAAGCTCAGCCGACAGCTGATTGAGAAGCTTGACCAGGAGAAGGGCATCACAAGCAACCCTCTTATTGCTGCTGACGAGCTTGATGGAACCCCAACAGGTAGAAAGCACACAACCACGTCATGCATGGACAAGGATGTCTGTGATTGCAACATCTGTTGTTAGCAAGCTTGATTGAGCTTGTGTTTCCATAGATGCTGATTTTGAAAGTTACGAATTAGAAACGCTGACACGCAACACAATGCTTTTGTGCGCCAAGTCATGTTCTGCTGGTGCAATGTCTTTGTAGGCTGCGCAGGTTGTCAGCTTCTTGCAACTGCATACTGCATGTCTCTGCAGAGGCAGATGCCAAAGAGAACGAGCCTGCGGCTGCTGAAGCCAAACCTGAGGCTGCTGCTCCCAGCACAGATGCAGACATGACAGAGGCTGACCCTGAGAAGCCTGCTGATGACGAGAATGCTGCAGCTGATGGCCCATCCAAGACCAACTATCAGATGTCTGTCAAGACAGATGAGAAGTCGGCAGCTGTGAATGACAGCCAAGCTGGAGATGCAAGCACCCACCAGAAATCCACAGAAGTCAAGGCTGCAGCTCAGGTGGAAGAGGGAACAGCAGAGGACAAAAGCCCTGGGGCTGTTGGCAAACTGGATGTGCATTTGACTTACTTGTGGCAGGTTCACCGTGTCAACTTCTATGTTGGAGGTAGGCCCCAGGCAAATTTGCCATCAAGTGTGCGTGGTGTGTCTGTGCATACCCATAAGATCTCACTTTTGTTCTTGTACAGATTCTGTGATCTTTCTTCTCATGCAAGCTGAATTCCTAAGCATCTGAGGTGTGCACAACAGACTGTATGGTCCCATGTCTAATCTGATTGCTGCAGCAATCAGAAGCATTCAGCGGCACACCATGGATTGGTTGCTGTAAATGTGTGCTGGTCTGTTTGCCTCAGTCAAGCAAGTGGGTGCTGTGCACATGCTTAGCATGAAAACCTGTGCTCTGCTTTGCAGGTGAGTGGTGGGACCCATGTGACCGTGACAGGTGGGCAACAAGCAAGCGCATGCTGCGTGCTCCACATCCAGAGGAGGGAGAGCAGCCAGACGCTGATCAAGGTAAGACAATCTTTCCTGCAACATGGATGTTGACTTGCACTGCTCTGCAAAGCTTGTTGCTCTAGGGTTGTTGAAGTACTCACATAAGGCCAACACACTGCACTGGCGTCAGACTACCTTATTGTTCAAAGCTATCATTCCGTGTGATGATCAGAATCAGGCGCCCCTGCAAGAAAGCTTCTTTTCCAAGACACAAAGATTTAGTTCATGTTGCAGAGAAAATGGATATTGCTCAGGTCAACAAGATGGTAGACAAGGTCTGGCAGGCCCGTCTGGCAACAGGAGATCCACTGGAGGCTTTGTTGCACAAGGAAGAGGTAAATGTCGTTGCTGACAAATGCCTGTATTTATAGTGTATGCTTATGATACTGCAGCCACTATCAGCATGCTCAGAGTTTCTAAGCTTGTGTTGTCGTACAGGTGGAGAGCAAGATCAACACCTGGGTGGAGCAGCAGGTTGTGCATCACAGCGACACAAAGTATGTCACTGTCACAGAACGTGTACAGCCTCCGCATCTCAGCAGACAGTCAGAAGTTCTGGGACAGTTTGCTATGGCATGCTATGCAACAGTGTGTTGCAAGGTTGCATGCAGCTTCCCATGTTGCCTCCACTCACTGTGTCAGGAGTTGCAGCTTGTGTGTTAGCTTGTGAGATTGTGAGCACTAACACATGCAAAGTCTTCAGTACAGCGCAACTTTCACCCTCATCTGGTGGGGATCAGCATTGCCCGTTTAGCAGTCAGCTCGGACTCAAGCAACAGCAGTTTGGCAGCTTGCTGCCTGCACAACAAAAATGCCCTGTGGAAAGTGACTGTATGCAACATGCCATAAGCAAATCCCATGTCAGACCTTTCAGCAGTCAGTTCAGCACGTCAGCCAAGTCAGCCACCAATGTATGTTTCCAGCATGATCAGCAGTGAGGTTGGTAGAGGCTATGAAACACCACTGCTTCTTGCTACCATTGCTCTCTGCTACTTTTCCTGGCCGACAGTTTCTGTGTCTGCAGAGCAAAGAGGTATCCAGGCGTTGCTGTCGCTCACTTTTATGCTGATGTTGCTTTGCAGGTGGGGAAACAGGCTGAGCCAAAAGATGTTTGTGGGCAAAGACTTTGTGCTGAAGCATATCCGTGTGAAGCATGCTGAGAAGGTGGAGGAGTACAAGCAACAGGTACAGCATCAGCCATCCATCTGCCACCAATTAGTGGCTGCACAGCAGATACTATGTTGTGTGCTTCCTTCCCACACTGTCAGCTATCTGGCCACCTGGTCTGGCCTCAGGTCAAGCATGTTGCTGTCATCCTGTCCCATTCAATGTGCCTTGCACAGGCTGTTATGCTGAAGCTCATGTTGAACTGGCTGTTGCAGCTGTACGAGGACTTGTACTGGCAGAACTATGACACCATGGAGAGCAACAGGATTGAGCTAGCCAAGCAGGCAAAGCGGGAAGCCCTGCAGGCTGCAGAAGCTGCGAACAGGGAGGAAGATTTGGAAATGCCCATTGAGCTTCAGCAGGGCAGTGGCTTCTTCCCAGGCCTGGGGGCTAAGGCGAGAATTCTTTTGTTTGACTCATTGTTGGGGGTGTTGACACTGCTGCAAAACTTGGGGGCTGTGGTGATATGTGGTTACTTTTTTCTTCTCTCTCAATCATCACCATATGTTTTCTGGCAATCTTGATGTTGTTGCAAGGATCTGCAACCTTGCGTCACCATATTGTCTACGGCCACCATGTGCAGCTCATGTCATTCATGAACTTCCCCGTGATCTGCGGGTATGATCTGTGCTTCTCTAGCTGAAATATTGCTCTCAAATCAGTTCACGCACGCTAGAAATGGACAAAAAGTTTACAATCACTATCTTTCAGTGGCTCTGTGTGTATTCCCCTGGTCACTTTTATGTAATGTGCTTGTAATCTAAATTTTGCAGGGTGAGGAAGAGCAGGGTGGGTCAGGTGACCATGCCAATGGCGTGCAAAGGTCAGGAAGTGGCCCAGGCAGAAATGCACCCAAGGTCAGAAGAGGCGGCGGTGGACCTTCCAGAGGGGGTCGGGGTGGCATGGGGATGAGAGGAGGCATGGGTATGGATGGGTCTATGGGTGGCCCCATGGGTCCTATGATGGGTGGCATGCAGGCCATGCCTGGTCAGATGTTTGTGCTGGCACCTGGTAAGTTTCTGCTACAATACTGCTCAACTATTGTGTTAGGTCAGCTCGTGCACACACTTCTCAGGCCAGCTGCGTCCTGCAGTTGTTACAGTCCTGGCCAGCTCTTGGGGTGTCTGCTACCCGAAATTGCCGCATCAACTTGTGCGTGGTGATCTTCCTGTCCCAGTCTGCTTTGTTTAGTTGAAGTTCACATCTGACAGCATAAGTCAGCCTCATTCTTGTATGCCATTGTTTGTTACCTGGACTTGAGGTCACTTGCATTGAATATCTCACTGCAAGCAGCCTTGCTCATGTTTAGACAGACCCTCTGCTGCACAGGTGCTGGGCCATTAGGACCCTTTGTGCAAGTACCCATCCCAGGGGGAGGTCCTGCTCCCATTGATCTGGCGCCACAGATGGGAGGGGGTCCACCCAGGGGAGGTAACAGGGGCAGAGCACCCCGTGTCCAGCGTGGTGGCTATGGTGTCCCTATGCCTCCTGGGGGTATGGGTGGTGGTAGAGGCTACACAGGCAGAGGCTACTTCGATCTTGATGCACCAGAAAACCAGCGCAGCGTCCTTGACTACGGCGATTTGTAGCCCTGATGTGATACATCGACTTTGCTTTTGTGTTTGGGCACCAGTAGTTTGTCTTTATTTTGGCAGTCTTATGTATTAGTGCTTGCAAGGCTTGCTGTGTACATTTTGCTGAAATGCAGCAGCGCAATGACAGCAGCGCAATGACAGCTGCGCAATGACATACTCATGGCAGGGTACTGTTTAATTCCTGATACAAATGTGGTCCAACAGTAGCTGTGTCTCCTTTGTCTTTAGCATTTGACAGACAATCAGTGTGGTCCCTTGTGCTGCTCAATCTGCAACACTCGTATGCACTCTGAGTTGTGGCACTCTGTGACTGTGTGTGTGCCCTGGCAGCTGATCAGTGTCATGTGTCTTGGGACTGCAAAATATGCTGTGATATGTGATATGAAGCTCATATGCAGAGTGGTTGATGTCGTTCCAGTTGGCTGTGCATTGCCTGCAAATTTTCCATCTGCTTATCGAGTCCGGTCATTCAGTTTTGTGCCAATGCACCGCCTGTCAGATGTGCTGGTACCACAGAACGTTGCACAACGCAACATGCTCCGTACAGCTTGATCTCGCTCTGCATTCGTGCTCAGCATACCCACAGACCTGTTTACACGTATAGCATTCCGCTGAAGTTCTGCAAGACTGGTTGGTTATCATGTGCATCAGCAAACTCCCCAGTGTATTGTCAAACGCTCGAGAGAGATGCTAAATGCTGACCAAAGCTACTTGCAAGCTGCTGCACATCTGCTTAACATGGTGATAAGACAATCAGCCAATGCTTGCATTTACTTACAGCAGTGCTGCTGCCATAGTCAAGTTATGCCTTTGCGAGCCAGCACTTTTGGCTGCACAACCTTGCCGTCAACACAACACTTGCCACTGTTCTCATACATACAGCGCATCTGCTGTGCTTGAATATAATGCGATACCAAGTCAGTGCCCAGACAGCCACTGAAATTGAACCGCTTATCTTTCACCAGCTGCACATACCAGCCTTTCTCTTTGCTCACATACTCCACCCAAGCACCCATGGAGATGTCTTCTAATCTGAACAAAGTATGGCTCTGAATCTTCATAGCAGCACCAGCAGCAATTTCATGCACCAAGTCTTTTGTGATGATATATCCAGCTCCATGAGCCCAGGCAGGGTATGTTTCCCATGGCCACTCTTCCACTGGTACATGCCATCTGTTTGCTGGATCCCTATGTGGTTTCCCCCCTGCAGCCCATTCGCCAAAGCTGAGTGTCTCTCTTGCCGATGCATTCATCAGGAAGCACCTTAGATCATGCCTGTGACATGGCTGTTGCATGGCTGCTACATTCTGATATACTGCAGACTCAATGTACAGCTTTGTACAAGCAGATTTTGCACCACGCCATGCGCTTAACTGGACAGTCATGCCTGCCACAAATGGCGACGCAGGATGACAAGGTTGGTGCTTCTGACAGATAGGCTAAGTCAGCCAGATCAGATAGTCCATGGCCATGCCATGCTGGTGCAATACCGTTCATGCCACAGCATCGTGCATGTGTCACAGCACAGCGTGCAAAACACAGCATGACAGCTGAAACTTAAGATGGATTTATGATGCGCAGGCAGTATTGCAGGGCCGTCGACATGATGATTGCAACAGAGGAGGCTCGCCTGTCTTCTCCATATAGCCAGCAAACATCTTTTCTCTGGGCAATGCTTTCAGCCTTGCCATCAGCTTGGTCACATGCACATAGCTGTCATCGTCAACCTTCAAAAGATGAGTGACAGCTGGATCCATTGCAGCCATGCGGCACATTTCCAGTGTCTGATGGGTGATGTTGAAGTAAGACTCTTGGATGTTTGGCAATACGACCAGATCCTGATATTCTGCTGCTTCCCTGCCATTGCACCATGACAGTGTTAGTCTGCAATTGAAGATTTTGACTTGCTCCTTGTATAACTCCGTGTCTGATTGAGTGCGCAGTGTCATGAAATGCATCAATTCTGCTGATGACTCATGTTGTGGGATTAATGCTGCAGCAAAGGCAACACGCCATGGCTGCATTGTTGAAGAAGATCTGCAACACATGTTGGGCTTGCTGTAAGCTACCTCCTCAGAAGATCAAACAGTGTCTCATTTTGTGGAACTGCAGAGAAAAACACAACCCGGTGACCTTCGGCTTCCAAAGCCCAGGTTTTGCGCACTGCAAAACAGGCGTCAAATAAGCATCAGTGGCTGAGGTTGTGTTGATGCTATGTCCATTTCTCTTGTGTGTGGGTGATGCTGATCACCTGCGTGTCGCTGTTCGGTGTTGGCTGAGCCTGTGAGCACACCAATAAACACCTTGATGTCCAAGCTTGGCAACGATTCTTTTGGGTACTGGTCAGCACAGTGCTCTTGCAGCAGGCTGATGAGGCCGAGCGTTGCGCTCGAGAAGCCTGGCCAGCAATGACATTGGCTTGTTATTGTGGCATCGAGCACGACACAGCAGTTCTGTCCCTGATCAAGACTGCAGTACTGAGGATCCTCCAGTAAGTTGACAAATCTCTTGCAGGCTGACACGCTAGGGAGTTGCACAGTGCCGCGACTAGGCTTGCAAGCCGGCAGCTCGAGACAGCTTGAGCTCGGTAGTAGGATGCAACATACAAACCACGACCAGCTAAAGCCTTTGACGGAGATCATGGAACGCAGCCACTTTTGCGTGCGCTGGCATTGCTGGGTCGGCTCGCTGACACAGCGATGTCAATGATGATGGCCAAGCAGGACAAACAGGGTAGTTGTCGATCTGGAGTCATGCTCTCCAGCAATGTATACTTGCGTCCTCAACGCCTTCGCTGTGGCGTATTATTAGGGTTGATCTAGGGCGTGCTACGGATGCGTTCACTAGGCTCTCTGTGGAATTGCGACGAACGCAGCGCACAACTGCAAATATGGCGTCCCAACTGTTGAGTTCGAGTTCCAATCTAGCAAGCACGAGTACATGCTGTTGTCGACAAGCCCCACGATGGACCGGCAGCGGACTATTTACAGCAAAGCGATCTGGCTTTAGAGGCTCTCAGAATGGCTTGCAACATGTGAGCGTCGCATAGGCTCATTGCAGTTTTACTCACGTATGAACTGACCACAACACATGACAAGTTTCATGTCATACCGTTTTTGGCGAACTGTCTTACACAAGCAGCGTGTGTACAGACCAAGCTGGGCGCTAATGTCACAGTTATGAGCAAAGAGGGCTTGCATCCTGAGTACTTTGCAGATGCCAAGGTGAGGTGCCTTTTTGGTCATTGCACTTTAGTGCAGACATATCTTCAGCACTGTTGAGTGCCATCCGGCCTGCAGGTATTCTGCAATGGAGAGGAGGTGTTGATAACAAGTGGCACGCGCGCTGAGTACACAGTAGATATCTGGAGTGGCAATCATCCCTTCTTTCAAGGCAGCAATAGCACAGTCATGCTGGATGAGGGACGTGTAAACAAGTTCAACCGCAGATTTGCAGGTATGTCAGTCCTATCAATTCACACCTGTCAGCACACCTTTCACGCATTGGACACCACCCTTCATTTGCCACAGGGCGTCTGCCAGCATTGCTGCCGTTGTATGTGAAGTGCGCGTCAGACAATGTCAGTGTGCACGTGCTACACTACGCTATGATGCAGACCTTTCATGCATGTCTTCACTGCATATCAAACCATGTCTGCATTGCGTAAACAGCATTTGAAGTTTTGTGTGAGACTTTGTTTACTTTGTGCATCTGCATGCTCACACACTGCAAGCAATGCTCTGCAACCACAGACCTGCCTGGACTGTAGGTTTAGAAGGTACTCTTGGCAAGGTTGGTACAAGTGGAGGAAAAAAGTTGTCTATGAGCAAGATAGATATTGGCAAGAAGAAGGACAAGAAGAAGAAGAAGCGATAGTTTGCTGATGAGCATCTCTGCATTGTCTGCAGTGGCCAAGCTCATCAAGGACCTTTATTTGTTTATGTTGCTCCTTGGTTTCTGCAACCTCCTTGTGATGCTTAGTATTCTCTGCTGCTGTGAATTGTGCTTCTTGAGTAGCATTTCTCGTGCTGAACAACTGACCAGTCAATCCTGGCCTGTTGAGGCATATCACTGTTTATCAGCAGGTTTTCGCTAGCTGCTGCCTATTCTGGCAGGCCAGGCTTTGTCCTATCGCTCATGTCCAGGGCAGGCTGCACCATCTGCAATGTAAAATGCCTACTTTATGCGGTCAATGGTGTAGATGGCTCCTGCTGCCTCGAACAGGCTGTGCAACACATGTTTGGAAGTCTTCATCTGTCTGCCCGTTGCATTGCACCGCATGTTGTGCTTCAGATGCCTCGGGTGTGGTGCTACTTATGCACATTTCGTTGTGAGGTTTTCCCCTCATGTATGCAACGATGATTGTCTCTAATGCTCAGCAATTCAGGGGACATCTTCAATGCTGTAGCGCCTGTTCTGACACTAGGACTGATGCGTCAGAGACCATGCTTTACACATTCAAATCACAACTAACACAAAAAGTAATGATGGTACAGTTCTCCCTTCCTCAACAGCAGGACCAAGCTCCTATGAGACACAAGCCACATCACCAGCATTACAACAGTGCCTATGAGACGTCACCCCTCATGGCACCCCTGCACTGCTGGTGCGCCAGCCTGCTACAGCCATGTATCAGCCTCATGGTGATACAATCACCACTTGCCCCAGTCATCACCATCGTCCTTTTTGGCAGCAGCAGCAGCAGCAGCAGGCTGAGCAGTATGTTCCTGCTCCCAGCCAGCCCAACCACCGCCATTGGGACCAGACGAATCTGCAGCTGGTGCACCAGCTGATTTGCTAGATCTCAAGGTGCCACTGCTGCTGCGGGAGGTGGGCTTTGGCACATTGGGAGACACCCTGGTCTCCTTTGATGGTGACGTCCAGTCTTTGTCCCAGTCATTGTCTGCAGCAGAAGGCAAAGATGATCAGAGACACATTGTGCTGGTCAGCCTTCATGAAACACTTGCACCTGGTCTTGCAGTAGCTGCTCTAAGCCTTGAATCCCACTGCCAGTGTCACAGCGTGCTTGTCTGTCTTGCACAGCATGAGTCAACAGTCAACATCCTTTCTTCTTGCACCATGCAGCATTCTTGCATGCTGCAAAATGTCCACAGCGCCGTTCACATCACAGAGCTATGACAATGTGTTGATCATCATCAGGAGCCTAAAGCAGATGCCACTCTATGCACATACCATCAAGCAAGGCACAAATGGAAGGGCCTCATTCTGTACCATCTGCAAATTTCTTAATGGAAGCCACTGGTGCTAGCAGGAGGACCATCAATCGATTGTCAGAATCTTGCAGCAGGACTAGTCCCATACCTTCAGTGGCGTCTTCAAAGCCAGAGAAGCCACTGGTGCTGGCAGGGCCCCCATGACCCCCATCAGAGGCCCTGTCCTGACTCCTCAGGCTGTTGCTGCTGCCATAGGCTGTGCTGCCCCTTCCTAGGGCTCCATACCCCGGCCGCCCTTCCTCTTCATCATCGCTGAGTAAAGCTGCTGAGCCACCTGCTCTGCCATAAGCGCCACCCCTGTGTGACTCTGCCGCCTTCTTGCTGCCTGCATCATGGTTTTAGGGTTTAAACCCTAATCCCTGTACCATTGCTTTGTAACGTGGCCACTCACACCCATGGCAAGATGAGGATATTGAGGCCAATGGCTCTTGCAGCAAATTCAGAGCATTTTGTTAGGATAGGAAACATGAGTGGGTTTCTTTGATCAACGCCAAAAGACGAAGTCTTGTCTTTTCTTTTCTTTCTGGTTTGCAATACCCTGAAAAAATCGAAACTCACTCTCGAACTTTTGTCTTTTGTTCAGCAATGGTGCATTGCAGCGCTGAGTCTGCTGCTGTCGTTCAGGCTGCAATACAGAGGACACATGCTTGGGAGTCCAGACAAGAGTGTACCCGGACTGCATGACGGCAATGCAATGCTCACCTAGGTCAACCTTGTAGCCATTCTCTCTGGCGACCGACTCGACCTGAGAGGCCACATTGGCATATACGCCCTTCATGAAGTTCCAGCTCTTGGCTGTGTATTCTTTGGCTTGCTGGGTGCCCTTCTCGACATGCTCTGCCACATGTGCTTCCTTCAGCTTCTCGTTGGCAATGCTGGCTGCCCCACCTGTTGGCAAACGGCGCCCACTTTTACATTCTGTCCTATTGGTGTCATTGTCTTATGTCAATGACACTTCGTTTAACCAAAATCTCCTGCCATCACTGACAATGCCGCCGACAAGGACCAGCAATAGTCGTAGCTTCATGCATTTAGACCAAAACTTCAGACAAGACAGTCTGCAGAAGATACAGGAGGATGCAGCAAGATATGCTACAACACAGCAGTTTGTGACTGAACATGAGTATGTGACTGATCAGTGTGGTGATGAAGCACCACGGCAGTTGCTGACCTGCAACAGTAGTGAGGGAAGAGATGCCCTTGCTGAGGTACTGCTGGTAGTCATCCAGCCCGGCACCATGTTTGCCCCCCTGGGGCTTTGAGCTGGGCGCTGGGGTGGACCCAAACCCCACGTACTTACCCCCCTGGTTGGGAGCTAGCCCCTCTGGTCGGCCGGCATTTTCCTGCAGGGAATCACTGAATACTGGTGTCTTCCACAAGCACCCGCTGCCCTCCTTTGGCAGATCCCTGTCTGTGATGTGACATACAATGTGCAAATTGAGCAATATTTGATGTTACCAAGACGTATACTTGTGTAGTTGATGAAGATTGTAGTTGATGCTTGTAGTTGATGATGATGTACTGGATTATGCTTCGGGTCCTGTTTGCAACCCTGGAGAACACTTACAGTAGGACGCAGAGCCCTGGTTGAATGCAAAGTATGCACATGGTGACCAACCTCCATCTTGCGCTGGAAGAAGGTGTCCTTCTGTGCTGCAGACGCCTCCAGGGCAGACTTCAAGTAGTCAGTGCCTCCTGAGGCTGATTGCCCACCAGCGCTGGACAGACTGCCCGAGGACGCGGATGCCTGCAGCATATATACAAAAGGATCGATGCACCATTTTCCAATGCGACACTGAAGGAAGTTTTGTGACTGCTGTTACTGAGCACCTGCCAGCATTGTAGGAATTTCTACCCTGATGGCGCAGACGACAAACGCATGAAACCTTTGACCATTCTCACCAACATTTGACCGATACAATCACATGACCATTGAAATGGGATGTGTCCGCGATTGACCAAGTTGCTGTTGTTGCCTGATGACCAGATGATTGTGCATCAGAGATCAGTAAAGCATGCAACCAATGCAGCCGTTGATCTTGTGTGCTTATTCATGACAAAAGGTTCAGATGTAACACTCTATCAAGATGCAAATGCTGTGGCAAATGCACTAACTGGCTGCAAGGGTTGTTGGGGACAGGACACAGGGATTTATCTCAGATTGCTGGTTTATAAAGCGCAAAGCGTATTGCTTGGAGGCCAAGACTGCATTCCAATACTGTACCAGCCTTGTACGAGTTAGATTGGCTTTGCATGCAGACTGCAAAAGTGCCAAATGCGCTGTGCATGAGATTCAACACTGCAGCGATAATGTAGATGCAAGTCCTCAGGCCAGACAATGGGTGTGCATTATGACTGTTGAGGAATGTGGTGCAGAAGAGACATGGCGGATTTGCAAATAGCCTGAACCACAACAAACAAGCTGCATGCGCTGCGCTCCAAATGCAAAACTTGCCAATCACTGACACAATAGTTTCCAGCTGTGTGCAATGACTGTACTGACTGGCAGACATACCCTGGTACTAATACTGGGAAGGCACATCTGCGAGGCAACAAAGTATATTGCAAATATAAATGATGATTGGACGTGCCACCTTGACATTGGATGGCTTGCCCCAGTCATCCCAAGAGTCATTGTTGCTGTTGCTTGCTGCACGCGCACTGCGTGAGCCAGCGCTTGCTGGGGGCTTGCTGGAGCTGCTGTTGGTCGCTGAAGGCGCTGGGGGCATGTAACTCCTTCCCTCTACTTCTGCCCTGATTTTGTCTCTGTAGTACTGCAGCATACAGGCAGGTGTTTGGGTCAGCTGTCAGAGACAGGTCTGTGATGCGTCAAGACATGCCATGGGTAATCTGCCGGAAACGAAGCATGATAGCCTTACCTCTGCAGCTTGAGAGTTGTATTTGTCCCTGATGTCTGTGTATTTGTCAACACCATAGTTCTTCAGAAATGCATTCAATGCATCATTGCCACCCAGCTGCATTCGTTTGAGCTGCTCTGGCGACCAGGCGTCCATCGATACAGACCTGCAGTGCTCGAAGGATTGGCTTTGCCCTACCAGTAATCAAGATTGCCGGTTATGTATGCGGTACCTGACAAAACTCAGATGGACTCCCAATCCTCGATGCTTCCCACTGCATTCTAAGCACATAAATATGCCGTACGAGACGGAAGCCCATTGTGGGTTCTTGGTATTGCAATCAACGCAAGTCTGCATACAAGTGTCAAAACTTAGGACCGGTTTGCTCAGCCAGCAGACTGTGACACCGGGCTTGAATCAACATCGTGCAGCCATGTACGTACTTTGTTTTCGGGCCGGCTTTGCAGTGTACGCAACACTTTCAGGGAGTCCGCGGACGCCATAGTGCCTAGGGTCCACAAAAGCTCACAAGGAGCTGCGCGCTATGGGGTCGCGCGAGGGCCTGACGATCCGATGTTCTCGGTATTTTGCTGCTTCCAGGGACCGATGCGCAGATGGGCAGAGGGGTCTTGTCGAGCCTATCGGCAGGAGCACAAGCGCGGTCATGCACAGAGGCGTTGACCCAAAGTACATACAAGTGCGAGGAAGACTTCACTTGCTTGTTTGGTTTTAGAGTTCACCTTCACAGACTCTGAGTCTGGCTGAGAGTTCTGAGCTTGAGCTGTCAGGGATTGCACACTCGGTCAACTCTATGCACGCTCCCGCGTCCGTGGCCGTGTGCATCCGTGTGGCTTTGCAGCGGCGTTTGCAGCATTTCAGTGTAGCAACGCGTGCCTCGGCAATCACCGGTTGCATCTTAACCTCGAGATTTGGAGCCTGAGCAAGGACCAAAAGCTGTGATCAGTCACCATGGAAAACATGGTAGGTCCTTATAACAAGCATTCCGCGATCAAGAAGTGTCGCGCCCTCGGCGTTTTAGCTACAATGACCATGATGCTTTCATGTAGGACCCCGAGAAGTTCAAGAGCCGTATGCACAGCCTTGCATACGGTAACGCGATGATGGCTGCCGTTAGAGACTACAAGGAGGTCAGAGCCTGTCAGACCTGTTCCACACGAGCTCTAAACATTCTGTCAAGCTGGAGATTTGCTGACTTAGCTTGCTGCCATGTAGGATATGGAGAACCAGGAAGCAACCAACAGGCAACAACAGCAAGTCAGGGATATAGATATAGATGACTTGCTTGATGACCCAGAGCTAGAAAGATTACATGCAGAAAGATTAGCAATGCTTCAACAAGAAAATGAGAAGCGTCAAAAGCTTCAGCGTATAGGGCACGGGGAACATCAAGAGGTTGAAGAGGGTTAGCAGTAAAGTTTGTTCTCAGCTTGCATAGTTTCTGTAATTGGAATGCTGCAAAATTTGAACCAAGCTAGTGCTGATGCAGGCGATTTTCTAGAGGCAGTCACCAAGACAGACAATGTAGTATGTCACTTCTTCCATCGAGACTTTGAGAGATGCAAGCTGCTTGACAAGCACCTCAGCATTCTGGCACGCAAATACTTTGACACGCGCTTCATAAAAGTGTCTGCACCGGTGAGTACAATCCAGCAGCTTAGTTGAGTTTCACCAAAAGTGTTGTGTACCTGTGACCATTGGCTTTGTGCCTTGGTCGCAATGATTGGTGTTGCATGCATAGAGCAGATGGACCTTCACACCATTGGCAATAGGAGTCTGAAGCATGTCACATCCCTGTGCCAGTGCAGGACGCACCATTCTTCACGGTCAAGTTGCAAGTAAAGATGCTGCCATGCCTTGTTTTCTTCCAGAACGGTGTAGCATGTGACAGAGCAGTTGGCTTTGATGAATACGGCGCCAGCGATGACTTCCCCACCACAGCTGTAGAGCGGCGACTGCTGAAGTCTGGTGAGTGTCTGCAGTTGCTTCCTGAATGGTTGCTTGATCATGACCATAACTTTCTGCACAACATCACATGTTCTGATTGGTGCAGGTGTAGTGCATGCACCCAAGAAGAAGCAAGATGACGATGACCAGTATATGCCTGAGCACGTACGACACTCTGTGCGCAAAAGTGCAGAGGGGCATTCCTCTTCAGACGAGGACTCTGATTTTGACTGACGATGGTTCAATTTGATTTAGTGTCTGGCTTGGAGACGTCTGCAGCTGAGTGCTGCTGAGTGGCTCAGCCAGCCAACATAACAAGTTTAGCTTCTGTGAACAATGTACATGTTCTGAATCCACAGTTGCCATTGCAAGTATGATATGCTTACGGCTATGACTGTAGCATTGCAATCAGACTCTGAGGACCTTAATGGTCTGTACCATTATCTGAGCAAGGCACATACCTGCAAGCTTTGACCATCATGTATCAGCAGTTTGGATGATGACCCTTCATTGAGATCACTCTAAACATTTGGTGGATTCTGTCAGGGTTGTGACTCTTGCTGACAATTGCTGAAACATGTTATGAAGTGGAATGGCCTTTGGGGAGGGCCAAGAAGCAAGCTCATAATGCCACGCACGGTGTCTTTTGGCAAGTCTGCAGCTGGCCAGATGTGCAGCAATACAGATGCAAAGTTCTTATTGTGTGAGGTTAAGAACGTTGGCATACCCACTTGTCCTTGTAGCATTGCATCTGCCCTGGCATGCAATTGCCAAGCTTTAGGGTTTGCAAAGGTCTAGTTAGGTTTCGACTCTGTAGCAAATGCACACCTTTCGCAACAGCGCAAGCGCCTGTTGTTACTCGCAGCGAGTTTGTCCTGTGGCAATATTTATCGTCAGTGAGTTGTCTGCTCCAACCTACGCTGCGCGCCCACGAATACGTGCGCACTTCTGTGGGCTTCCGCTGACAGAGCCAGAAACAAGCCTTCTTGACTGTCAGCATGGCCACTCATCCAAGCGTGGATGAGCTGGAGAAAAGAGAAGAGGAAGCGTTCAAGACAGGCCCCTTGTCAGTGCTAACAACCAGTGTCAAGAGTAACTCCCAGGTGTGCAACAAGCAGGGATCAGTCAGTAGCACTGTCAGCTTTGCCGTTTGTATTCCGAGGGCATGCAACTCCCGTGCTGTAGGTGCTGATCAATTGTCGGAACAACAGAAAGCTGCTCGGGCGTGTGAAAGCCTTCGACAGGCACTGCAATATGATCTTAGAGAACGTAAAAGAGATGTGGACTGAGGTATGTTTGAGTCGATAGTTTTCTCAATGCTCCTCGCACGTGCTCCGTGTGAGCTTGATTGACTGAAGTGTGTGATGTTGTTGCAGGTGCCTAAGACAGGTCGGGGCAAGAAGGGTGCCAAGCCAGTCAACAAAGACAGATTTATTAGCAAATTGTTTCTACGAGGTGATTCAGTCATCCTGGTACTGCGAAATCCGAAATAGTCCATGGTGTCACCAAAGCTGCTCAGAGTAGGGCAGCAATCTTAGCAGGCATCGAGCCTGGCGTGTCAGGCAACAGCGAATCCCGTGTTTTGCCATCAGTCGTGCATGACTATACAGTCCTACTGGTCGCACATGGGGCAACTGTTTGCTGCAAGCATTGACCAAGGCTACCAAAGCATGCTCTCCTTGTGTATGTTGAAATGGGTGGGTGCTGATCTGGCGCCCATACGAGCACTTCAAGTAGTCCTATTGCTTGATGCTTAAGTACACTTGTATAGTTGCTTTTCTGCAATGCTTGATGCTTAAGTACATTTGTAGAGCCTCTCGGATTTGCTTTCCAACAATTATGGACCATGGACCACTCTTCAGCTGTTAAAGTAAGGGTCTTGACCTGTGATACGACTGCTGACTCTTGCATGAATAGAATGCGGCATATACTGCCGGCAACAATAGAACTGTAAAGCTGCTACTTCAGCCAGTAGTGTGGTGCATACCTTGCAACAGCAAGCATCAACGCATATTGACTACAGGCATGCATCTTGATGCACCATATGCGCTGGTCAAAGCATTGTTACAAGCTGTACTGTCAACCGAGATCATCAGGCACTTCGATCTATGGCTTTGCCAACGCCTTGATCGTAGCTTCTACATCTCTGCTGCCGTTTCCTTGAAAAATAGGATGTCAGATACACGTTCCCAAGGATGCACAGATCTGCAGAGTCTGATAAACTGCCTTGAGTATAGAAATATTGCATCAGATACAGTACGCAATCAAGCAAAATTGTGTAAGGCTGGCCCAGGCTGCTCAATGAAAGTGCCTTGGATTGCATCTTGAATTAGAGTCGTTGTACTTCACAACCGCTGATTAAATTTCGTAGTGTATGTTGATGCCTTTTAGGTCAAGGCTGCTGTTGTGTATTAACTGCGATTGATCCCTGGGATCCCTTACGTAAACACTCCCTGTATGCCAGCAGCAGCGACCTGTGCAGAACAGGTACACTAGCCAGCACGGATTTTTATGTGCATGCATCAAGGTTTACAATAGCTACAATTTGAGTATAGGTTAATTTTACAGGCTGTCACATTTCAGCAGTTCATAAAGACTTGACCTTGAGCTGCAGCCTTTGATGCCAAGGAAGAGACCACACAGCATGCTAGGCTCCCTGTAATGCCTGTAAAGCACGCTGTGCTTGCTGCATATCATGTTTGTTTTTGTTCAATGTCTTCTCTACTGTCCTGCAGTGCATCTTGCTGTCCAGTATAAGCTGCTGAACTTGCTCAAGACGCCAATCACTCTGCACATTGTGTCCCAAGACCCTCTTTGACACCAGCGCAGGCTCATGTTGCATGCTTTGCATTTTCATGACAAACAATGACTGATCAGCAAAAGAAGTGGCAAAGGGGACAGGGTGACGCACGTCAATGGGAGCTTGAGCCAGGAAGGTCTCAAATCCTTTTGACACAGCTGCTGGGGTCCAGCACTGCGTGGCATTGGCAGTACTTCTGCATGCCATTCAACAATGTGCATTCACTCTGTTGTGTTTGCACTGTACTTGAGCATGAGGTATGGCAGTCTGCATACCTGAGGCGCTTCAGCACTTGAAGCTCCTCCTGATACGCTGCTAGCTTTGCACACTCCTCAGTCAAGTCAGCTGTTGCACGCCGAAAGTTGGCTGAAGAGACCTGAAACACACATGGTATGACTTGTCCATCATCAAGCAATTTACAAGAAACATGAGCATGCATGGTAGACAAAAAAATCATGCTACGATCTCACTTGCACTTTGCTTTGCAGCCGCATAAGGCTTGCTTGACGCTTCCTTTTGAGGCGCACATGCTCCTGCTGTGCCCTGGACCATGAACAACTCAGCGCTCAAGAGATGCAGAAAAGTTGACTATGGTGCAGCACCTCAATTTTAGCAGCAAAACCTTTCTCGGAAAGTATCCTTCCAGGAGAGATTCAGCTGAGGGTGCCCTGTTGAGTCAAACTCAGTAAGGTACAAGCAAGTCCAGACAGTATCATGTTGGCTGACACTGTAGAATCGCTTGTTGACTCGACTGCAATTCAACACGTCAACAAGAGACAGCTGGCAAAGAACGTTTTGCCACAATTCGTCTGCAAGGGAGTCTGGGCCTGTTTGCATGCACCCTGCCTGTTGTTGTCAGTCTACAGCAAAGCTGTGGCAAGGTGTTTCAGTGGCATGTCAACTCGAATGCTTCATTGTTGCACCGACAAGCAGCTGAACAACACTGCATCGACTATTTAGCGCAAGTTTGATCAGTGACCTTGAGATCATATGCACAGAGATGCTTCTTCTTCGCTGCAACTTGCAGATCATATGACTAGACTGCCGCGATGCAGAGCAGGTTTCTTCCGGCCTGCACCACCTACGACGTGTGTATGAAAAACCGAGCTCAGTTGCAATAGTGAAGCGCAGTCAAATTACGCATACATAAGCACATGAGTGACCAGGAGTGGAGTCTCACTTCTGATCAGAGGAAAAGTACCGTGGCTAGAGTGGCGGCCAACATCTCGAGTATAGCGTTTTCTAAAGGGCAGCAAGTTTCAGATGCTGACGCAGAGCGAGCAGCAGAAAATGCCGAGCGAAAAGCATACACAGTTGCCAGAGTTGAGGCCAAGACAACTACGGGTGTACGTCCGCACTCAGAAACATACGAAGCATACACAAGGTAATTGTCGCATTGCTGCAGAGGCATTTGGGAGTTGCTGTGCTTTTTCAATCTGCAAATGCTTGTATGCAGAAAGCTTGCCTCGTTAGTATTGGAAGCAATCACTAGCGGCCACAAGCAGGCCGAGCCAGCGGGGCAAAATGGCATTAACACCAGTACGGTGAGTCATGCAAGCTCTCAAAAGTGTGCAGTGTATGCTAGCATCATTGCCATGTCTCTGACTGGCCTGCTTGGCTTGTTTCAATTCCTTCGGGTTCATAGGGATCATTCTCATAGCTTAGTTTGTTTGTCACTGCAATACCTGTGCAGGTGGTTGATCTGACAGGAGAACGGGAGTTCCTGACCAAGGAGACAGCTGAAGTTGCTTTAGCAGCTATGCTAGCTCCTGGCTCCAAGGTGTCTCAGGTACTGGTCTGATGCTTGCCATAAGCGGCATTGAGCCCCTTGGCAATTTTGAACCAACGACACCATTTGCATTGTCTACCTATCTGTTATTTTCTCTAATTTGCATGCCTGCAGTGTTTTGGGCGCAGATTGCCCTCCAGCAGTGACACACATGGCAAATGCTAGTGGTTATGGCATCACAATTACCTACCTCTGTGTCTGTGAAAATGCCTGCTTTGAGTAAGCAGGCATGTGGCATGTGCAGATCAAGTTCAGCACCAAGAGCTTTGGCATTGAAGCTGCTGAGGTTGCTGCAAGGGCAATCGAAAATGTTGTCAGCAGCCTCACGCATGCTGATATCTCAGACATCATTGCTGGCAGACCAGAAAAAGAAGTTCTAGGGGCCCTGCAAATCATCAGCCAAGCCTTAGCTAAAGCAAAGCTGAAGGCTCTTGATTTGAGTGACAATGCTCTGGGTCAGAAGGGAATCATAGCATGCACATCAGCCTTTGCTCAGCAGGCAAGTCTGTGTCCCCAATGCATTCAGCAGACGCACCAATACATTCGTCATCAGGAAAGAGCATGTCAGCAAATACCCCGTGATTTTGAGCATGTGGCAACAGAATACTCGAGGCTCCTGAGCCTATCAGGAGTATGCATGCCAGCAAGTCTTGGCTAGCTTGCAGCCATTCTGTAGCAAATGCGAAGTTGAGATCTCCTCCCGCAAGTTTGCATCATGGCACATGCAGCTAGACTCTGCCAGTATCAGCAATCATTGCCCATACACATCAAGCCATCTCAAAAACAGCTTCCGCAGCACAAATCTGGCAACATTTTGGCTTCATTGGGTTGATTATTGCAGCCAGCGCTGGAGGAACTGGCATTCCAGAATGTGGGCTGCTCCATCAACGCCTGCACCTCTTTGGCAGAGTTGGTGCAGAATGCCCAGGAGCTCAGGAGCATGAGAATGTACAATAACATGAGTGATGATGCTGGAGCTGCAGCCATTGCCAAGGTACTCATTCCATTGTTTGATGAAGCTATGTGTTGTCATGGCGGTATGTGCATGATTGCAACAGTATTGATAGCAGCTATGCAAGGCAATTGCCACTTTGTGTACGTCTTCCACCATAGAAAAGATAATGCAAAGAAGGGAGAAGGCCTTGTCGTTCTTATAGAAAGTATACACAACAATGTGTTGCAGCACTTGCTTCAACAGCAGTGGTTTGCTTGCTGCTCAGCATATGCAGAGAACATCTGCCAGACGGGGGATTGTTGCCTCCACTGCATGTCAGCAGCAGGCGTCCTGTGCTATTGGTCGCTGACTTGCTCTGCCACACCTCCTGAGCCAGGCACAGCAAGCAAACATGAGCTGCCCTTTGCAGACCAGCTGCACTCTTACTCAGCAGCAACAGCCGCCATATGTCTTTTTCTGCCAATGCATTGCTAGCATGCATTGTACGCACTTTTGATGACTCCACTCAGTGGAGTGCAGATCCTCTCACGTGCGCCAAAGCTGGAAGCATTCCGCATGGCTTCATCCCGCGTCGGCTTGGATGGAGGCATTGCCCTTGCCAACAGCATGGCTACAGGTGACACTTCTGCAGCCGTCTCTTTGTCCTGCCACTGCCAAAGCATGACGTCAGTGTCTCGGTCACTGCTGATAGCAACAAGCTCCCATCATCTGACAGGCTAAGAACAAGACATCGTATGCATTTGCTGCCTTTTTGCCACTGCTTGAGGATCAGAAAGGCTGCCTTGCAAATATCTGACTGTGATGGATTGCTCGTTGTCCCATGCTGTCCCCATGAGCCGGATCATGTCAGCTCAAAGCACAGGCAACAGCGAGTGATGCTGAGTTTGGTCACAACATACTTGCTTATGCAGGCAACTGCTTGCAGCGGCTGGACTTGAGTGACAACCCAATGACGGGGGATGTGGCGGAATCTTTGGCTGAAATGCTGAGGGGCCAGCCGCATCTCAGGGCGCTGAATCTGAATGATACCTCACTGGAAGATGCTGGCGTCAGCACCATTGCTCAAGCTTTGGCTAACTCAGGCACGCCACTGCCTGGTTTTACACTTCACCCTGCAACAATACTGATTGCAGCAAAGCACTTCTGTGTGTGCAGTTGTACTCCAACCGTTCCTGGACAAGCCGCATCTGCGAGCTGCATGCATGCCTTACAGCACATTGCAAACCTTTGGGCTTGACAGCTTGGCCAAAGATACCCTTGTGACCTATGCGCTCTTGCTCTCATCTGCATGCCGTACCACAGCACTTCTGTGCACCACATGATCAGCTCTGGCGCAAGCCACCAAGATGTTGCTGCTTTGTTATGCCTGCCCTGGAAGCACGCTCTGCCTCTGGCTGTGTTGGTGCCGCTGTAACAGAAGCTGCGTAACAGAAGCTGCGTAACAGAAGCTGCGTAACAGAAGCTGCGTAACAGAAGCTGCGTAACAGAAGCTGCGTAACAGAAGCTGCGTGACATAGCTGACAGCCTGGTCTGATGCCATAGTCAATTCAATGTACAATCTCTGTCTTTAGGACTCATAAGAGGAGTTCATAGACAATGACTGGGCAGTCAACATACACTAAGCACTAACTGAATACTGAGCTGGATGCTCAAGCTAGGTAGTCACATGATGTGCACCTGTCAGCCCCTCAGGAAACGGCAGCAACTCTTGCTGCCATGGTCAAGCTTGGTGATGCAGGCTAATTGCTCTCATCACCACGCCAAATGTCATGTATTTTTAGACAGCGTTGAGCCAGGCTGTGTGTTGTTCTGCTGCAGCCCCAGAGCTTGAGGAGCTAGAGCTAGCCTTGAATGAGGTCACACCAGATGGCGCCAAGGAGTTGGCAGCAGCCCTTGCTGGAAAGTCCAAGCTGCAAAAGCTGAACCTGAGAGAAAACGAGCTGGAAGACCGAGGAGTCATCCTGCTCTGTGGCCCAATGCAGAGCCTGCCTTCCCTAAGAGTGCTTGATCTGGCACAGAACCAGGTGCGTAAGCATACAAGGCACATTGCCAAGCCTGTTAATCTTGACTGCACTGCCATGTGCAGGTCATTTGTTCATGCATTTACTAGACACGTGTCTTCCCCTAGGGTCAAGTATATCCAGTCCTGAGTAGCTGCCTGTATCATGTCCTGTATTAACAGTCAGCGGAACAGCAATATTGTAAGTTCATGTGGTCTGATTCAGACTGGACACACTAATCTTTGCAAGCATGACAAGGGCGTCTATTGCTGTCAACTCAACAGAGCAGAATCTTGTTAAGTAGCCTGTCATCAGTCTCATGTCCAAACGTCCCAGTCAGCTGAGCCTTCTAGCCCTGAATCCAGATGGGCTAGCAGCCTGGTAACAGGGATTGCACCTTTGAGATGCTCAGGATCATCAGCCACAATTGCTGTGCTGTCTGCATACATAAAGGTCCACATGACCTCTTTGTAGGAAGGTGTAGTGCACTCAGGTGGCTCTTCATTGAGTACTGTGTCTTGACTCCAGGCTTGCTGATGGTTGGCAATAGCTGCCTCAAAGCAGTGTGGCTGCAAAGCCCTGCATTTGCGCTTGAGACAGACAGCCGACTGCTGTGCTGCATGTGCTGCATGTGCTGATGAGCAAGGGTGCATGAGTCACGGCAAGTGCTCAATGCTTCCACCCCTATCTTGCAAACCATTTTGGAAACATCTTGTAAACCAATAACGATATCTGCAGAAAGGATCGACCTTTCCTGCAGAACAGCAGGGCATGCCATTGTATGTTGGCTTTTGGCGGTCTGCAGGTACGGCGTGCAGGGGCTTTGGCAGTTACCAAAGCTGTGGCAGACAAGCAGCAGCTGGAGATGCTGGATCTTGATGCAAATGAGATCCCTGACTCTGCCATTGATGACATCAAGGTCCGTTGCCTCACCTATCTGAGCATGGGCACTTCTGCTGAAGATGGCATCACCCTGGCAAGGGTCTTCTGTACCTCTGCTTGTTGTCTTGCATGGGAGGTTGTCCAGCAAAGCAGCTCTGTGTTGAAAATGCAACAGTGCTGATGCCGAGTGTTATGAGGTCTATTGCACCCTGCTGTGCGCATGTTGTCTATACAAGCTGCCCAAGGCATTGTTGCCCATATTGAGGCCATTTCCGGCAGGAAAAAGCTGCTTCAAACACCATCAGTATGTTGTCTGCAAACTGAGACCCACAGCAGCAATACAGCCAGCCTGCGGCGTTCTACGATTGACCACAAAACACCATGTTGAATCCAGGATGCCTGGCAAAGCATGCATTGATCTGCTTGTCCAGTAATGTGATGATGTCCTGGTGCGTGCAGGCAATTTTGAAGAAGGCAGGTAAGGCATCAGCTCTTGGATCGCTTGAAGAGAATGACCCAGATGCAGCAGATGATGATGAGGAAGAAGATGATGCTGAGGAGAAGCAGGCCGGCAAGGGCAATACTGTTGTGGACACGCTGACAGACCTATTAGGCAAAACAGGCCTCACTGGCAAGTGAAGCTGAAGCACTCACAGCTGTTGCAGTTATATGAACTACAGTCATGCGAATTCTGGCGTCAACCTACAGTGTGATGGCATCATTATTTGCAGGCATAACTTGGGGCATCTGTATCACTAGCTGCGTAGATACACATCATAGTTGCAATGAGCTGAAGTGTGACTTGTTCGTGATCTTGACAGGTCGAATCAACTAAGCCAAAGCAGTACTACCAAGGGACACCAGCTTTCCCTTCATGACAAACTGTGAGCTGCCCTTCAAGCGAGATGCTATCAGTGTATCAGCATCAGCAGTCATCACATCACTCACATTGGCAGCAACCCTCAACTGTTTTTGCAACTTTGACAGTTTCATGCAGCTTTCTTTGCTGCCTTTGTGCCTGCAATGCCATCTTCTTCCACTTGATCGTTTCTAGCTTCTGCATGGTGGGAGCAGCTGCAATGTCTGCGGAGTCACCATTTGGGAGCCTGGCTTCGTCTTGACCATTTGCAGCCTGTTTAGTGTCTGCCTGCGATCCAGACTTCTTCTGCTTTTTTACCTTGACTGTAGGCTCTTCATTGTTTGAGTCAGCTGTTCTCTTCATGGCAGTGACAACAGCAGCAGGAACCTCAGGTACAGTCTCAGCTTGTGATTGCTGTGCTGCTTCACTACCTTTCTCCTCCTTTGCTGCAGCTCTCGCCTGCAGCATCACAACAATTATCCAGTCTGAGTTTGATTGTACAACAGCTGATACTTCTCTTCGAGTACGCAACTGCAAGCGCAACTGCAACAGCACCTTCCTGTGACACTAAACGCTATCTAAAGTACAGCAACCACGCATTGTACACATGTGTTGCCTCTGGGTGAGTGCATACATTGCTGCTGCTTATGCTTGTCACAATGCATTATGTGCAGCAAGATACCACTGGCATAGTCAGGGCCATTGGCAGTTTGTTGCTTACCCTACGGCGATGCTTGACACCACCTGCATGTCCCATCAAGGTATCTTGGCTCGTGCAGGTAACTTTGCACACACTGCAAGTCCAAGGTGGCCGTGTTGCCAGGTATGCTGTATCTGCAGGCTCAGATGTGCTAGCCACTGGCTGAGCTACCACAACAGTGGCACCAGAGCCATCTTTATAGTACCCCTGAGCTGCATACCCTCCAGGCTTTGTTGCGCCCTTAGCATACTTGTCGACCTCTGTCACACAGGTGGCATGTCCCTGGACAGCAATGCAGCTGTGTCAGCTTGGGCTTTCACGTTTCTAGCAATATGGCAGTCTTGAGTGTTTGCACCAACTTGCATACCTTGACAGTGTGCCGGTCGAAGCTGCGACTGCAGTCCAGGCAGGTGAAGCGAGAGGCGGAGCACCGTTGCAAATGCTGAGGAACCTTTGGCTGCAGGTACATGTACAGGCAAGTTTAGTCGGCGATTTAATGGTCGTTGCATGGCCAAGTAGCGGTAGAAAAGATCCGTTCTTGGGGTTACCTTCTTAATAGTGTCTCCGCAGTCATCACAAACAAACCACACCATGATGGTATGACAGTTTCACAGATATCGAACCAGCTGCAACCGTCAATCGGCGGTTTGGCGACTGACAATGTACGCCTACAGCTGGACCCAGGCGGCAGTGACATGCTCCGACACCAGCTTAAGATATAACGCTAACACCTTCACCCGAATAAGCGCATTACCTGTCACTGTGTACCGAGCCCCATCATCGTCACTCTCTGCGACTCGAGAGGACAAACGTATTTTGTGTTAAAGACACTGACGACCTATGCTGAGCACAGCTATTCTGCAACCTGGCACGGCACTGGCTTGCCTGCCTCAAAAGTGTAGGCAGCCTTTGTCACAGCTACCGAGCTTGAGCCAATGGACGCTCCATCTGGCTCAGAAAAGTTGGTCACGACGGCAAAGCACGTCTGCACTGTCGGTGCTTGAGGAGCAGGTGACTCTTGCGAGTACCAGCACAGCAGCGCAACCTCGGACCGCGTCTGTGCTGGAAAGCGTACAAGGACGCCAGGTTGGCCGGCTCAAGCCCGAGCTGGTGGACAAGCAGGGCAGAATTATGCTCAAAAACCTCACAAAGGCTGAACTACTTATGTGGCTGGAGCAGGAAGGTAGCCAGCGCTTGCATGCTTGATGCTTTCAGCTTCAAGCATGCAAGCACTTCTCATTGTAGACAACAGGTTGCTTTCACTATGGCCATGTGTAATCAGTGTGAACGCAATGTTTGGCAACAGGAGAGCGCCCTCAACGGGCAAAGCACCTGTGGCGATGGATGTACTTCAAGGACCACTGGATACATGACTTGGATGAAACGCATGGCAGACAGAACGGCTTTGGCCTAGATTTCAGGTAATCTGCCCCACATCCAAGCTTTGTTTCTGCTCAAATCATAAAGTCTCATCACTCGGAACATTTGTTCTCAATTGAATCGTCTTTTGCTAGTCTGTGTCAGATAAGCTGAGACTGTTCGCAGAGATGCTGCATGTGTTCCTGTACGACACTGCCATTCATGACATTTACGCTCACATACATATCACCAGGTGTAGACATGTCATTCCACTGATTGTGTACACACATATGTACTGATGCTGCATTGACGCACCACATGTCTGTATCGGCATATTTCCCTCATCTGTATTATTGCATTTAGGCGATCCTTCAAGCGGAAGGCGACGCTTAATGGGGGCCTAGAGCTTCTAAGCACTCACAAAGCTGCAGACGGCACCTGCAAGATGCTTTTCAAGCTCAAGGTAAGCCTTGCTCAACACGTTTCGGCTGACAATGCAATACCGCTGTCGCATTGAAGCTTTTGCTGCATATGATGCAGACTGTGCTGCATTCATGTTGCTGCTCTGTGTGTTGCTCCTTGTGAGACTACCTCTCAGTTTAGAGTGTGAGAGACAGGTGTAGTCCTAGGACACTGCCTTGAATGGTTCTTGGCACACTTAATTTTACATGTTTCCTGGCACCGACCCCTTGTGGTCAGCCCAATGCCCGGTGGGGGGCCCTGTAGATGCTTGGGACCCTGTTGATGACTAATACCAACCGCAGTACTGGTTATCTCCAGGCGCTGTGTCAAAGAGCCATGAGCACCTGCATGACTGAGAACAAAAGTGATGTGGCTGCCATTGCAGCTGCCTTGTGTGTAGCAACTGTACATTTGCTGGCACCTAGCAGTGGGTGGTGCAGCACTGACTGAGATGCCTGCAGGACCAGCAAGTAGCAGGGGCCATAGAGACGGTGCTCATTCCTGTGACTAAGGAGGGTAGCCTGCGCCCGCGAACCACGCTCTGCGTCTCATCGCAAGTTGGCTGTGCAATGAACTGCCAGTTTTGCTACACTGGCAGGATGGGACTAAGGTACAAGCTTTGCTTTGCTGCCTATGCATGGCTAGCAGCCCTGTCAAGAGAACACACCGTAAAGCAGTAGTGGAAGACCATATTTTAAGTGTTTATTGTTTGCAAGCTTTGTGTGAGAACACCAGGGACAGCTGCATGTCAATCTCCTCATCCAGGGCAGATTCAAGTGTTGCCATATGGAGCACCAAAAGTTCTGGCAGGGATTCGTTCAGGACTGCCTGTACCTATTTTCCATGGTAGACTAGGTCATGCCTGCAGAATAAGTGCAGGCATGACTGATTGGCGCTGTTCTAATACAGGGCACAATTGAGCACAGCTCAGATAGTAGAACAAGTCGTTGAGGCCATGCGCCTAGCATCCAGGGAGTCTGAAGCAGCAGCCTTGGGGCTTCCAGGCGCAGCCCCTCTGCCACCAATCACCAACATTGTCTTCATGGGCATGGGGGAACCGTTACACAATCTGTCGGCTGTCTTGTCTGCAGTGGACATTCTGTGTGACGGCACAGGTCTTCAATTCTCCCATAACAAGGTGGGGCATGTTCAAAGTGGTCTGCTGCCATAACCAGAGTGAAGCATCCAGTCACTCCATGGCTCAATGCTGCTGCATCTGACACCTAACAGCAGTCTTTGTCAGGCATCGTAATGGTCATACGGACCTGGGCTGGGCATTACGTGCGAACATTGTGTCAGCAGACTTACATTTTCTATGTCTGCAACTAGATGCACTAAACTGTGCGGAAGTGATATTGCGGCGACCAGTGTATGTAGAGCTGCTGCCTATGTTGTCAGTATACAATGCTGCTGTCTGCTGTTTTTGTCTGCTGCACTGTGGGATCGTGCAGGTCAACTGGGCGCATTTGGCCCCTATGACCTGGTCTTCATAGTCAGGTAATAGCAAGATGATAGCAAAAAGATAGTCCAAGTCCCTGCTGCTGCATTGAGTCATCACGCAATCAACAGGCCAAAAACAAGCTGTTCAAACAGCAGGCTGTGACTGATCTGCCCACAAACAACTGACGGCAACACCTGACCCAGCATAATCACTACTGACTGATAGCTGACATAGGCTGCAGTTGATGCCTCAAACCTCTTGAACAAGGTTGTCAACAGGAAGTCTCAGAGGCAATGCTTGCGGCTGTGCTCAAGAAAAGGGAAAAAAGGGAAAGAAGGAAACAAAAAGAAAAGAACAGAACAGAAATTGCGGCTGTGATTACAGGTGACAGTGTCTACAGTCGGACTGGTGCCACAGCTGCGCCACTTTGTACAGAACAGCCCGGCACAACTAGCTGTCTCTCTACATGCCACCACAGATGAGGTCTGCCAATGCTGCCTTCCTACCTGCCTTGAATGCTTTATCATGTTTGTTTGTAATGCCTGCACCACTTTGTATCTCACCACCTACCATGACAGGCTTTTCATCAGCCTGTTCAATTTTTCAGCATCTATGCAAGCTCTGTCAGCATCATGTCACAGCGTCTCATATGTTACAGCAGCATATAGTGGCACCTATGGAATGGACAGCACGTAGCATAATAGCACGTGTAATGTATAAAATGCACAAGATGATGCCGCCGGCATGAATTGCTCTGAAAGAAGCAACTAGCCTCAGACCTACCCAGCATTACTCAGCGCAAGCTGGTATGTATTGTTGCTGTCGCTGTTGGTATGCATTGCTGAAGAAGCAGCTGCTGTAGGTGAGGAAGAAGATCGTACCTGTGAACCGCAAGTGGCCATTGGAAACCCTGATAGGCTCTCTGAGGGAGCTGTTCCCTAGGAACGTTGCCAAGTGTCACTCACGACATGTGCTCATTGAGTATGTCATGCTGAGAGGCATCAATGACAGCTTAGAAGATGCCCACAGGTACAGGCCCCACACTCTACTTCTTCACCCTACATGCACAGGTACAGGCCCCACACTCTACTTCTTCCCCTTTCATGCACGGGTACATGCCCCTTGCACTCCACTCCTTCATTCAGGGCGACACTACTGTCTAGTGTCTGCTTTCCTCTGTCTAGTGTTTGATGTCCTGATTGTTGATGCGCAGGCTGGTGGAGTTGATGCAAGACGTTGAGTGCAAGATCAATCTGATCATGTTCAACCCTCATGAAGGCACACAGTTCACAGCCAGCTCCATGGAGCAAGTTGAGGCCTTCAGAGACATCGTCATGCAGGTGATGCCCATGTCTGAATCCAAACATGTGCCGCCTTCTTGAGTGCACGTACTTGCATTCTGCCCAACCTGCCCAATCTTTGATGATTGCTTTCATGGGCTGTCAAGATCTAGGCAGATCATGGGTATGTGCAGGGGCTATACAATGCGCCAGGGCAATGAAGCATGCTGTTGCCTACATCTGCAGCTCTGATGTGTGCCTCATGAAGGCCTGTGTCTTGTTTTGTGAAATTTTGAGAGGGGTTCTTTCATACAGAATACAGTTGAGCAGAATTGCATTTGTGGTGATCATACATTACAGGTGTACATCTATTGTGCTGACCATACATTTCAGGTAGTACACCTGCATGTGTATCATGTGCAGTGTGTGAAGCTGGCAGTGACAACAATTGAACATGCAATGCTTTTGTCTGGCTCACTGGGCATCAGTCTGCTGTACCATATCCACGTGCCAGTCTTGCCATGCACTCACTGATCTGCATCAACCACACTCACCAGCTGCGGCAGCACAGCTGCTGTGCCCTTTTGAGATGAGTGTCAACTTCAATATGCTGAAAGGTATGGTCTTGCGCTTGTCTAGTTTGAGAGCGTTGTAAGTGGCTGGCTGTGTGCTTGTGTAACACCATGACATGCATCTTGACTTGGTACCCATGCACAAGTTAAGTCTGTGTCTGCAGGCACGTAGAGTCTGCACCATCAGAGACAGCAGGGGAGATGATGAAATGGCAGCATGTGGCCAATTGGGCAGTCTTGAGGAGGCGCCTGTATGACTTCCGGCATGAACTTCTTTTGCAAACCTTACTGTAAAAGTTCAGGGGGCGACCAGATGCCAGTTCCCTTGATAGATTGGATTTCAGATACACTTTTACAAGGATGCACTAATTTGCAGACCAGATGCCAGTTGCCTGCCGTGCAATTGTTGTATTGAGTGTTGAGGAGGTTTTTATCCTGTCTCACCGGCATGAGAGATTGCAGGAGACACATCAACATGCAGTATCATCTAGATTTCTGGTCCCACACACCAGAGGGAGCAATATGTGCGTCAGTACATAGCACGCACTGCATGTATCACGACATGATAGTGCCTGTCATTGCATTCTTGAACACATTTCGGAGCAGGGACTGTCACTGTGCACATCAAATTCAGCAGTGCATGCTGTTAACAGGAACCTCTGTGGCTCTGCTGACGTTGTAAGCAGTCAAGACTGCAGATGGCGTCCAGAGTACTGCGGTTTGAGAAAGTGTCATTTGTGGATGAGCACAACAGAGTTGGCTGTCCGCATTGATAGGCTCAAGACAAGCTCAAGACAAGCTCAGAAACGTGAATCTTGACAAGAATTGCATTGCATTGCCATATGACATAGCATGTGAGCTGTCAAAGTTAGCCACATCTGAGCACTCTATAAGCAATACTGGGTACAAGTGACACAAAATCTTGATACAGAGTCGAACATTGCCAGTTCAAAGTATTATGCAGACTGAGACAAGAACAACACAACTGACCAAGCACTCAACTTCATCAAACGCCGTGCAGCAGAAGCTTATTTCACAAGGTTTGTCCGGTTCCAAGAAAGCCTTGATGCATCAGCATAGGGTCTCCTGTGCCTGTTCAGGTGGTATGAGCAGAAGAAGATGAATGCTGTGAGGAAGGCCAGACCGCCAATTGTGAGCATGATGCCGCCAAGAGCATTGTTGTGCCCACCAACCCAAGAGTGCGTACTCAACACAATCGACTGCACCAGAGGGAAACAGCATGTCTATAAAAAAAACCAAATCATGAAAGTTTTCTACAGACGCACCCTGTGTAGCCATGTGAGACCTGTATGACAATGCATGAAATCCATGCGGCAACAAAATCGCAGCAGGGCGGCCAGCTGGAGACATGCTGTGCCAAAAGCAAGCATGCTACGGTAGCATACAAGCCATGTATGTGTGCTACACAACATTTGTCATGCAAGCAAGCTACGCAGCCAGACAGAACATGATGCACAGAGCAGCCTACGTGAACACCACACAATTGCAGCTGCTCTGAGGACCACGCATGTTGACACAAGCATGCTCACCTTGCGGCCGCCAAAGTTATATGTGTTGTAGCGGTTGTTGACGGTTGCATAGATGGTGGTGCCTGCATAGCAACAGCGTCGGTCAAAGAAGTGCATGTGGACAGGGCTGGCAGCACCAAGAGATCATGGTGATACTTGTTGAGCTGGCTGTCATGTGGATGCTGCCGCTACATGAAAGAAGTTTTGACACTGAGGAGGCACTTGAAAGTAACAGACGGCAGCATGTGCAAGTGCCCTGATGGCGCACACTTTCATTGAGAACCGATCCTTCTTGACGACAACTCATGCTGCACGAAAGACAAATGTTTTTGCAAGACTGCACATCAGATTGTGAGACAGGGCGGCTGAGCACCAGTATTGTGGATCACCAATACCTGCAGGAATGTCACTGTTGATCCTGGCATACAGTTTTCTGACTGTCCTAGCCGCGCCAGGCCGCATCCACACCAGGAAATGCTCATCGTCATTCACATACGTATAGGACGAATTGATAGTGCCACCCCCTCTGAATTGCGGAATCTCATTGAAATTGGTCGGCTTGTAATGGCCATACAGACTGTTCTTGTCAGATGCCCAAGCAATGTTAGTCTCCTGCAAAATAACAGTACACTGGACTTATAAGCATTTGAAAACAGGCCTGATCTCCCTTAGCCTAGGGCTTTGCTGTCCCCTTTGGTTTAGGCTTTACTTTTCTCGTCGGGCTGTGGCCAATGTTCTTAGCTCTGGTCGCCGCTTCAGGAAGCTCCCTCTGTGATCACTGAGAGGCATAGGCTGTTCTCCTTTTCCTTGTGAGCGTTTGCACCATCAAGAGAGGTGTCCAGGCAGTCAGATCAAACCATGCCTAAGCGTGCATTAGTCATGCAAGTGTTCAGACGTATGAGCAGAAGTAGCATAAAACCACCAGCGGTCAGATGTACTGATGCACCTGCTGTGTGCCCGCTTGTATCAGCAGACACATTGGCGCTTTGCAGAGAACGTTTTGAAACATAAGACTTCGACAAACATCAAACCATCAAGCATTGTCACAAGGTGCAGGCATGCTAGCTGGTTGCTGAGCATGCAGTGAAAGGTGAGCAGGAGGGACTTACATCTAAGTCAACAACTGTGAGAGCCCCTCCTGGCTGCTGCTGGGACATGACATAACTGTCATTGAAGTAGGAGTACGGCATCAGACCACATGGATCAATTGCTGCGCTGTCGCTCAGCAAATCTCCATTCCTAGGGTCGACAGCATTTTGCGTATCATCGACATACTGCTGCGGCGCACATGTCCCCAAAGTGTTGGGGGCTTTGTTCTTGCCTCCCAGCTGTGCTGAAACTAAACTTCTTACGTATCTGAAAGCAACAGCAAGCAGATGATGAGAGGGCTCAGGAATGCAGAGGAAAGGAGTCTGCAGAGTGTTGGGTAGAATAAGCAGCGCATACCTCTTGTGATTCTGGTAAAAGCTCTGCAACTCATAATATACATAGACCTGCAGGAGCAAATGCAGCAGTCAAAACCAGCGGCAAGGTGATTCTGGACATGAGCTAGGCCTGCTGTTTGATCATTTGAATGACTGACTGACTGCTGCAGTCACGGCAGGCGCACCACATCTGCAGGCAAAGCATACCGGTGCTTTCATGTGTTTGGTTGTGGTGATGTTGACACTCTGAACCACTCCCTCATCTTGGTTACTCCAGAGCACTGACTGCTGATCTCCTTTGCTGGTGCCATTGAGAGCACCCAAGTTATCGTATCTGGCTTTGTACTCTACAACACCCAAAGATGCTGCAAGTATGGCTGCTCCTAGTGGGATCAGGATGAGAGTAGCCAGGAGAAAGAAGCCCAGCACTCTGTTGCCAGTCATGATAGGGCTATAACCCGTCAGCTCTTGGTGGACAAAACGGTTCCACGCCCTATCACGCCCATTTTTCTTCTTTGGACCTCTGCGGAGCCGGCTCGTCCAAAATTTCATTGTCAGCGGCAGTGCAAGGTGTCACAAGTTGAGTGACAGGCTATCAGCTCAAAGCCTCCCGCGGCTGCTTGAGCCGAACTCCCTGAAGCTGAGACAGCCGTTGATCGTTATCTATGCAGCTGTAACAAGAAACGGTACACGGAACAGACTACACGACAGTCGACACTATGTGCTGAAGCAAGAACACAGCATCTGAGCCGAGTGCGACAATTTCGGCGACAGACGGTCTCAGGACACTCCAGAGCTGCAAGAAGTCAGCACCAGCAGTCTCATGCATTACTAAGCCTCCGTCAATGAAGTCGAAACCAAACGCAGTGCGCGATGCGTCAAGAAATCTGAACTAAACATCAGTTTAGAGTTGTTTGAACATCAGTTTTCACCTGTTGTTACGCCGCGAGCGCGCCCTGCACGGTCGACCCGAGCGGCTGACAGGAGCTGCCGACGTGACACACAAATAAGCTGCGCTGTCGCAAACGGCGGTGCACTGAGCTGCACTTATGACCGACCGTGGCGGACAGGGCGGGTTCAAGGATGGCTTGACGGGCGCTGTGAACGTCCAGGTCATCTTGAGATGCAGGTAAAATCGTCAAAGCCATCTGAAAAGGTTGTACAGTCAAGCGCAGGCCTCCGAAAGTGGTTCGTGGAGTGATACGTCGCTTGTGGCTTTGCAGGCCGTGCAGCAAGCAAGAGGTCGCGAGTCGCACACCACAGATTATTCAGGTGGTAGAGGCCAACAAGGAAGTGGTGCTCATGCAGAGCGTCGCTGGCAAACACATGGGTCGGGCATTCCACTACGACAAGGTGTGCCGGCTTTTCCCGCTCTTCGTGCAACCTTTGGTGTCCTTCCAGAGACTGTCTGTCACTTATCAGCACACTTCAGCAGAAGTCATGTCGACTGTTGTCACATCTGCTCCTGATCTGCTCTGCAGGTTTTTGGGCCTGAGTCCAGTCAGGAAAGACTGTACTCTGGAGCTATTGCTCCCATAGTTTCTGAAGTCTTGGAGGGGTTCAACTGCACCATCTTTGCATATGGACAAACAGGTACTGGCAAAACATACACCATGGAAGGTGGCGATCGTAACTCAGCAGATGGCAGAGATTTGTCGGAAGTAGCTGGTGTAATTCCAAGGGCTATCAGCCAGATTTTTCAGCACCTAGACAGCATAAACAGCGAGTACACAGTCAAGTGCAGCTTTCTTGAGCTGTATAATGAGGAAACCACAGACTTGCTAGCAGTTGG
>JAABUP010001720.1_pt1 | contig 44973 bp, 45 predicted proteins | sample 5559201 | NCBI WGS metagenome assembly JAABUP01 (sample SAMN10711887, study PRJNA513373) | rock metagenome | isolation source: Antarctica rocks | place: Antarctica
GCGTGTGCGTGTGCGTGTGAGTGTGCGTGTGAGTGTGCGTGTGCGTGTGCGTGTGCGTGTGCGTGTGCGTGCGTGCGTGCGTGCGTGCGTGCGTGCGTGTGTGTGTGTGTGCGCATGTTTTTCCACCTGGACTGCTCAATTGATGCATAAGCTTTGTTGACAGATAGCTTTCCTGTGTATTTGATGGGTGTCAATGCCTGATGCAACTCCAATGAAAGCCCAGCTGTATTACCTTTTCAGCCTGCATTTCATGTAGCAGGTGCACCACATAGTGGGAGCATGGTCAAGCCTATGTTGCTTGGAGCAGATCTCTAGAGGCTTGCTGGTGGGCGCCCAACACATGCTGTGCTCATGATGAGCATGCACTACTGGCAGGGTGTCCCATAACTTTGACACATGTGCTAGGTCATAGCCCACTGTACACTAGCCATTTGTTACATATTGTGTGGGAACATCTATAGGTCATGTTTTGCACAGCTGCATTCATACAAGTAAAAACAATTTGCAGTTGACCTGAATGTATTGAGTGACTAACAAGACTGCCCTGCCCTAGCTATTTGCTGCCCTGTGCCTGGCTGCTTGAAATGTGCAACAGCCCTACAAAATAGCAAGCTTGTAGGGTAATTTTCCAGCCCGTAGGACTGGTTTCTTGTCTTTCTGGAGAAGTTTCGAGTACCTTTACTAAGCTTAGTAAATACGCAAGCAGTCTGCATGTTTAAAGCATCTTGACAAGCAGGAGCAGGCTTCTTTGCTCAATGCAGCAATGCATGCAAGAGCAGGTTGCACCAGCTAGTGTAGACTGAAGTTCTGCAGTTGAAGGCACCCGCCAGTCACCATTTAAAACAAGGTTGAAATCATCATTTGAGTTGGTGGAGTCAGCATGGAACGCATGGACCATGAGTGGCTTGTGTGTCTCAACTGGTGTATAATTCAGCAATTGTACAAATGTGTGTGCAGATGACATCAGAGAAGCTGGGTGCAGTGCAGAAGGTGCACAGGCAGTGTAACACCCACATGCTGTGAGAGACAGCGGCACAACAGCTCAACTTCAGCTGTGTCAACCAAACAAGCTGCCAATATGTATCCTGCAACCAATTGATCACCTTGCTCTTCAGGAGCCATGCTCTTCTGTGAGGTGTTGCTGCTTGCTTCCACAGATGCGAAATTGTCTGTTATATGGAGGAGGCTAGATAAAAATGTAGTGACAAGATATTGGCTTGATGCTGTAAGACGCCAACCAGTCGCAATGCGTATTCACCCAGCAGGAAACCCTGATACGTTCTGATAAACCCTAGCTATAAGTCAGAGACATGTGCCCTACTACACTGTCAACTTAACATGTTGTTTGCTCTCCTGGCATGAAACCAGTGGCAACCTGGAGTGAGACACAGGCCTGAATCTATGATGCACAGCACAAGTACTTGTTGGTGTTCATGGCAGCTAAGTGCACAGATCATGATTCCTGGATTTGGCACTAAGGTCGACCCATTCAACTCAAGACTGCGGATGTAAGCTATGGCATGATACATGCAGCAACGTTGCTGACGATCATAGCCATGCAGCTCTCATTGCCAGTCAGCCAACAGTCCTTGATCAATCACTTTTGCGTAGGCCGTGTCAGACGTGCCATGCAGACTTATCCTTGTTTGTGAAGCCATACAGCATTTATTATAAAATATGCAAGCAATTTTGCAGTTGTTGCACCTGTCCGGGCAGTCTGGGTCCAGCACTTGCAAGTTTCTGGCAGCTTTGCTAAGTGCAGAGCTGGTGGCAATTGCCGGGATCAGTCTGCAGAGCTTTTGAGTAAGCAATCAGAGTCCCACTGGCAAATGCGCTATTGCCATCAACATGCGTCTCATGCTCCAATGGAGTCACCTCGGTGATAACATAATGATTGTCAGTGTGCTTTGCCTTGAAGGCCTCTCAGAACAAGTTTGAACCCTGTGTGGCCTACTCTCGTGTCAACGCTTCAGAGCAACTTATAGCATCTGTAAGAATGCCTGCATATGCTTCATGTGGACTGCCCATGCTTGACTTGAAGTGCTTGCAGGGTACAAGTGATGACATGAAGTCATGCAAAGCCATGGATACCTCAACTGCTTGATGACTCAAAGAACCTTGACATTGTGGGAGTTTCTCGAAGCCATTGGCTGCAACCAATGCGGCTGCCTCTCTGCTTTCTGCCCATGCAGTTGGCTAAAGTCTTATTTCCGACACTGTCTGATATATAGCCACTGCGCAGCAGTAAGCCTATTGCTAGCATTTCCACTTAACTCTGCAGTTTTCTACAACCTTAGCTGGGGTTGTTCTGCTTGTGCTCTCGAGATCCAGTTTGATGTCCTGTTGACTATGCAGCAGCTGCGTGCTGGGCCAGCTTGTAGTCATTGCGCCCTGTTGTTACAACCCAAGTTGGCCGGCCCACTGAATAAGCTGAGCTTTGCACGCAAGCTCACGCAACTTGTCAAAGCAACAGCTTTGTGCCGAGAGTTCAAAAGCAGTTAGCTGAAAAGCTTGGCAACCTATACACATATGTGATCATGAAGAAGCGCACATCCAATCACTGAGGATATCACTAGCTACCTTGTGTACCGCAACACTGGTCAATCGACGTAGGATGCGACGAGGATGCGACGATCTGGAGTGACACAATTAGACAGCGCTGGGGCGCTTACAGGAATACCACTCAAATTCAGGGCTTTTGCCCTTACAGGATCCTGCTTTGGATGGAGGTCTGCGGCCAATAGAGCTTGAGTCAAAGCATATGTGGCACAAACAGCGCATGACGTTCAGACAGTCGGAAAGCTTGGACGCGAACCCGCAGTAGATGCTGTAGTTGACATGGCCTTCCAGACGCCAGCTGTGGGACAGCTTCAGGACCTCAGCAGTCATGTCCCGTGTAAACAAGCCTTTAACTCTATTTCTTGCAGGTAGTTTTGCTGCCATTTCTTGTATTGCTTTCTTTTTGAAGGCTCGCTGCTGTTGATGCTGGTGCTGCATGGCAGGATCTGTGCAGCTGAGCCGCTGTCACAAGCCCGCTCTGTAGATGTTTGCTTTACCTTTAGTAGTGGCTGCAGAGCACCTCACAGCAGGCGACGTCATCGACCTGTCACGGCACGCAGCAATGAAATAGCGACAGTCGCTTCGGCCACACTGACCAGTTCGCAGTCCCCTGCCACCCAGCAACCTGATGGCACTGTGTTGTCAAGTCCAACCTCCAGCAGAAACCAGGCACTGGAGCCCAGACAGCTGCGTGGCAGAGAAGTGGAGGAACGCGCGCTGGACTGCTGCATACAGATGCATCAAGATCATCCGAACGGCTTGCAGATGCCCAGCCGTTTCGGAACGGGAGGTCTCGACGAAGCGTATGACAGATGTGGGATCGTCACAGCAAGCTATGCCAAGACATTTTACCTGGGTACGCGGCTGATGACGCCAGAGAAAGCTAAAGCTGTATGGGCGGTCTATGTGTGGTGCCGACGAACGGATGAGCTGGTCGATGGACCAAATGCCTCTCGCATAACACCTGAGGTGAGCTGAGCTCCTGTTGGTGGTTGCTGCAGCAGTTGAACATCCTGTAGCGCATAGCAGTTGCGCTGCCTCAAGCAGCGCTGACAGCATTACTTCGTTCTGGCTTTGACCTGCAGTCGTGCAAAGCTAATTCAACCTTCCTCTGGCTGATTGCAAGCTGTTTGGCAGTATGAGACGCCATGAAATAGTGCATATTGCTTGTTGCAGGCCTTGGACAGATGGGAGGAACGACTGGAAGGCATCTTTGAGGGCAGACCATATGATATTCTGGACGCAGCGCTGACAGACACAGTCAGCAAGTTCCCAGTGCACATTCAGCCATTCAGGGATATGATCGATGGCATGCGCATGGATCTTGTCAAGCAGCGCTATGAGACATTCGATGAGCTGTACGAGTACTGCTACAGAGTTGCCGGCACTGTTGGGCTGATGACGACCCCTATCATGGGCATTGACCCCTCATACAAGGTTTGTCGGCTGTTACTGTCATCATTTGAAGCCCAACAGACCTCTTCTTAGGATGCTCCTTGTACATTGGCTGATCAGCTGTCGAGCAAGGTTTTTCAGTGTTGTATCGTCTTTTTGTGAGTACTCCTGGCTGGCATTTGCTGCCTGCATTGCTGCTTGATGACTATGCCCTGACATCAACCAGAGTATCTGTGTATTGCTGAGTAGGCACAAAAACTTACATGTCTCATCACTCAGCAGCACGCCCTCTTGTCAGTGTGCAGTTGCCGCAGTATAGTCTGCATGCTCACAGCAGTAGCTACCTAGGCAATATCGCAGAATGCTGTTTGCTTGCGCAATTGCAGCAAGAAGCGTTTGTTAGGGCAAATTGCCAAGCTTTTCAGGCTGAATACAAAAATCAAAAACCTCTGCGACAATGCAGGGCCCTTTGAGGGATGTGTACCAAGCAGCCCTAGGGCTAGGCACAGCTAACCAGCTGACAAACATCCTGAGAGACGTTGGCGAAGACATCACAGAGCGCAATAGAATTTACGTCCCAACGCAAGAACTCAAAGAGTTTGGCATTGCGGAGTCAGAGGTAAGCTGCTCTAAACGGTTCCATACTCAGAGCTGTTGTTTGATGACCCTTTGCCCTATGATTCTTTTGCCATCGTGACACCGGCTCTTACAGCGTAGTTGCAAGCATACCAATACCTGCTGCTGGTACAGAAGATTCGGCATCAATGGACTGTTGATTGAGGAAACATGCTGTAGATCATTGTATTGCTGGGTGGGTGTACTGGCACCCAGTGGTCTGCACCATCAGCTCCTGCATAGACAGACCATCAATGCCGACCTGCTGTGCCAGCAGGGGTCACTGGCATGCTTGAGGTTGTACTGCAAGAATTGCGGCTAAATCCTGTATTGCTGCCTAGTTGTCTGCCGTTTTTTGGTCTGCTTTGGGTCTTTGCAATCTGTGGCATCAAGATGGTCTGCTGGCAGCATAGGCGTGTTGTTTTCTTTCAATGCTACAGATATCAATTGTACAGGTATGGGTGCAAAGCAAGGCTGCCTGTCAAGATATTCACAGCTTTGGTCTGTGAGACCACAGAGCTGGCCATGCTGCTTTGGTCTGCTTTCCAGGCAAGTGTAAATTGCTCTTGCTCTGTCTATGCAGGTGTCCATTGGCATGTTTGCCCCTAGCACAGGCAAGATTGATGACAGGTGGCAGCGCTTCATGCAGTTCCAGATCAAGCGGGCCAGGGAGTACTTTGGGCAAGCTGAGGCTGGTGTTGATTTCCTGGACCGGAATGCTAGATGGCCGGTCTGGTAAGCGTCCCCACTTACCTTGTATGTTACTCAGGAAACGGTATTGCTACTCAGGAATCAACAACGTAGCTCGGCATAAACCCTGAGTGTCCTCACTTGCCTTCTGACGTCACTTGCGCAGAAAAGGTAATGTGACTCAGGCAACAGGGTATCCTTCGCAGCATCACTGTGACCAGGACTGCAGTAGCCACAGTGACTGATTTGCAGACCATACGAGCTGCTGAGAACTTTTGTGCGTCTACTTCTTCATGTATGCAATGAGGTTGCTGCGCAATATGTTCCAGACAGTATTGGGTGGAAGGCTTCATGGCACGTAGGTCAGACATATGCTCTTGCTTGGGTCGGCATATATCACATGCAATGGAATGCAAGCAACTACTGTTCTGTAATTCCTCCTGCTAAGGCGTATGCTGCTGGTGCAGGTCTGCGCTCATCTTGTACCGCCAGATTCTGGATGGCATTGAGAGCAATGGGTACAACAACTTTACCAAGCGGTCATATGTGCCAAAATGGAAGAAGCTCCTATCCTTACCATTTGCCGCTGTCAAAGCCAGATTGGCTGTCAACTGCAAAGCCTCAAACGAGTCTTCCTGAGAGGAATAGTACTGACACAGCTGCAAAGTGATCAAAGCATACAAGGCAACGTAAGCTGAAAAGCTTTGGTTAAAATCTAACGATGTATACCCCTCTTACAGGCTGTACGCAGCAGTCATGGTGTACTGTCATACCTGAGCCAATCACAAAGTGAGGTTGACATTCAGGTGTCGTTCTTTAGATCATACCACTTGTTTCCCAAGCCCACAGTATAATGTCAAACATTGTTGGTACTCCTGTTTGTTATGGCATCGTTTAAGCAGCTCACTTTAGCAGACCGATGCATGACGTTGGGCTGAAGTCAAGCTTTAGAGTTGTATGAACACAAAGTGTTGTTGCTTCTGATTGGTCATACTTGCTGAAAAACTTTCACTGTTGAAACTCAGCAAAAGCAACATCACAATGTGAATTGCTTGACCTGCCAAATACTTATATCAAGGTATGCTGGTTAGAATATCTGTACAGACGTCTGTTAATTTACATGCTGTGCTGTTGGCTGTTTGCTACACATACACTTTCACAGTTTGCAATGCAAATCACTACCGAAGGGGCGAAAACAACTGCTGAAGTCATGATGTGTTGAAATGCGTTAGCTATTCACAATTGTCTTCTTGTCAGGAGGCATTTGCGATACAGACATGGCCACACCACCATAACAGCACGCTAATTTGCAATAATAGCAATGGTTTGCTGCATGCCTTAGTGCACAGGCCCTTGTGACCTGTAACCTTGTGAATTTGCATTGTGACCATAGTATTTTCAGCGCCTCTCACTCAAGACCTGATCTCAGTACCTTCCATGAAAGATGAATCTACATGTATATAGAATACAGGAGAGCTGTGGTGCCTGCGGCCAAAATGGCATCAGCAAAACCCCTCTTCTCCTGCACAATATGCAGAAGAGCAGTCAGAGGAGAGCCTGCATCAATAGCACCAAGCAACCATTCTGTAAGGACATTTGCATGCCCTGCCATTCACAGGATGCTTGACAAACCAATAGGATGGCAGGTCTCTGCACAGATCACCTCAAAACACAACCTGCACAAGCAAATGCATCGTGTGCTGTTGCGGGCACTGCTGTGTATTGTCGCAACACCTGCATACTGTAGCACCATAGCCCCAAGCACATAATCAGGCTCTGCAGATCAGTGCATCCTTGGGAACGTGTATCTGAGATCTGATCTATAACACGATCATCTGAAAATGCAGATGGGCGAGTTTCACCTGGGGCAAAAGGCTCTTGACCGTTCCCCAAACAGCCCCGCCCTTCTGTGCAGCTGCAGCAACTGCTGCAACAATGGCTAGGCCAGGCGTAGCGTGCTGACGGTTCAAGCTGGTTCTGCATTGCCACAACAATAATTGAAAGCAAAACTTTGGCAGAGCTCACAGACCAAGTAACTGCAGAAACTGTGAAATCATAGCAAGCACACACTTTAGTCCTGTGAACGCAAAGTACCAACTAATAAGGACAGAATAGCATACGCTGAGATCATGGATCTTGAACACAGACCTGTCCGTGACCACAGGAAGCATATCAAATGCATTTTGCTGATGCTTCACACCTGACTGTAGCAGCTGACAGCTGTGACTGCAGCACACTCAAAGCTTGAGGCTGCGCCTCAGCAACTGCAGTGCCACCATCAGCGCTCCTGATCACACCACTGCTCCAGTTGTTTGCCCAGCTGGCATTGGAGTAGGAAGAGGACCCACGCAAGGGCTCAGCAGCCTCTGGTGTGTCAGAGTCCCAGGTGGTGCCTCCTGCCACTGCAAGGGCAGGCTGCCGGAACTCTGACAGCTGGGCCTTCAGGGTTACTATCTCCAACTCACGCTCCTATGGAAAACAGTAGGCAAATCTAAGGGCAACACTTGGAATTGTACAAAGGTCTAAGGGCAACACTTAGCAGCTCTAAGGGCGCCGCTTAGCAGCTTTAGGGGCAGCAATGAGCACTATCAGGGTTCCTGCTGAGAACCGCTGCTGTGGCATGTATGTCAAGCGTGCGCTTCGTGTCACCGCTGCAATGTGTCACGCATACAGCAGTGACAGTGGCACATGCTGATTGTGAGTGACGTTTGATGCACATCAGATCCAGGGAATTGTGCTGCTCACCTCCAGCAGATGTTGCATCATTGCAATGCGCTCGTCAAAACGCCCTTGCTGACTGCGCAGGGTCAGGATGTCCCTCTCGCTCTGCTCGAGGTTCCCTGCACGCATGCAGCTAAATGACATGCAAAACAGAAAAAAAAGAACGAAAAACTTAAAAAGATGGTATAGAACAGAACACAATATTGATTTGCCTTTGGTTTTAGTTGCTGCCAAGAACACAGCCTCCAGTAGTGTTGTGTCGGCTCAGTCAGCAGTGCATCAAAACTTGCCGCAGTCGATCTGATGCCACAAAAAGTGAGGCTCATAGTGCTGCAAAAGATTGCGTTCGCATCACACACATTCAAGCGCAACACATGTAGGAAGGCATGCTTTGTGGATGCAAGAAAGCCATTGCAAAGTGTTAATGTGTGGAATGTAGATGAAAACCTGCAACAGCCGCCAGCTCCTCAACCTGCTGAACATCGGTCTGCCACTTCTCCCTCATGCAGGACATGTCTGCAATGACACTGGCCAGCTGCTGCCTGCAAAGCATACAGAATGGAAAGTTGGCACACAAAATGGAAAATTGGCTACAAAATGGAAGGTTGGCATCCCACATATCTTCTCCTGGGGGGGGGGAGTTATGCAGCTTTGAGCAGCTTTGAATGAAAGCTGATGCATAAGGCATCAATAGTACACACGCTGGATTTTTTAATACACAGTAGCATCCTGAAACCCAAGCACGACTCTTCTCCTTCTGACCCTAGCTCACAGCCTGGGTCGGCCTGACAGGGTTTGTGCATACGTGTGCGTGTTATTTTGGCTCGGTCTTGTTTCACGTTGCACAGTAAAATTAGAAAAAGGGTACATCTACAGCTACTTTGTTTTGTTTCCGTCAAACAGATGGCAGACAGGAAAAGTACTTTTGACGTCAAGCAGGCATGGTCAGCAGGATCAGTGAAGCCAAGGGCAGAAAGCATTTTCTCTGCCGTACCTTTCGTCCTCCCTAGCTACTGTGGCCTCTGCCAGAACCTGGTTCACTTCAGCCAGCTTGACATCAAGCTGAGCTACTTCTGCCTGCAGCTTCTGCACTTCCTCCTGCATGCAACAGTGATGCAAGATGATGCTCTGATCCTCACACAGCACAGTATAACGCATGATGTTGCCGACCACTACGATGCCACCACTCCAGTATCCTTTGCTTGACCAGCACAATCAGACACTGATCCGTGAAGAAGAGTCAGGAGATTCACACCACATTTGATTGGCACCTATGAGACAACTGTCATAGAGATTGTACCTGTCTGGCAATGTCTTCTGCCGCATTGGTAGACAATCTTGCATGAATGCGATCAATCAGGATGGTTTTGGTGCCACTGTGTTCGATGCCCAGCTGCTGAGCATGACTTATGAGCTGTGCCTGCAATTTACATATACAAGTTGACAGGCTGAATTGGTGGTACAAACGCAGTGTATATGTCAGGCATATACTCGATGCACTGTACCAGTGATCTAAAGCTGGTGACAGAAGTTTGGCAGAAGACCTGGCTGGTAGCACTTGCCTTTGTACTTCTATGTAGCCTTGACTTGGGAACCTCAGCTGTCAATGGCGCCATATCTGCTGCTGTTTGGCACGCAAGGGAGGGCAAGGCAGCCTTGCGCTTGACTGTTCGAAGCTGTATGGTGCATGAATTTGTCAGCAGGCAGTGTCATATTAGAAGAACGGAAGCAGGCACAGATCACAGAGCGCCCTACCTGGCGTGACAGAGGGTGAGCAGATGAGGCGGAAATCTTTGAGGAGCAACGTCTCATGGGTAATGGAGCCGTGTGCGCAGTGGCAGACATTCGGACCCGCGTCAAGCTGGAGGTCGACATGTCCCAAGGCTTCTGATCAGGCACAAGAGTGACGCCACGGAACGCTACAACAGATCGGGCGGACAAGTGTGACCTGAAACGAGGCTAGATGAACATGGTCAAAGGAAATATGCAGCAGAAAACAGTGCGAAAGTGTACTTCGCTGATCAACAGTTGATTGTGAGCGGATTTGTGACTCGAGGCTTTTGAAGCTCAGAGGCGCTGATTATTTTATATTTATAATAACCCCTGCTTTATTCGGAAATTCCGAAACCAACCTTTAGTGACAATCTCACAATGCTCTTCCTCAATGTACTCAGGCGCCACACACATCTCGATTACGCTGCATTACCGGGAAGCTATTGGCTGCACCGTGTAGCCTACACGAGTACTTACTGATCAGCCGCCTGAGAGGTTTTTGCGAGAGGGTCTTGCAAATATCAAAGTTGAGAAACAGCTTGACTGTGCTTGCCCTGCGTTCACAGTGACGCACGCGCCCGCCCTACTCTGGCTGCAACGCAGCCGAGATGCATGGCGTCTCCCATACGTCTGAGCCTGTTTTGGAATCAAGCTCGCCGGCAGCCACTGGCTCAGCAGGTGTTACAAGTATCCCACCTCTGAGCCTTGGTAGGCTATCAGGTGCCAAGCGTGTAGAAACAGAACTCCTGTCTGCTGCTCCCCCCACTACCATTACACTTGAAGACGATGTTGTGGCTGCACCCATAGCACCTTCCTCCAAACTTAGCTCTGCTGGGAAAGCTAAAGCCAAAAATGTGCCAGTGGAAAAGAGTCACGGCAGCTTCGGCAAACTCAACAGCATGCTTCACAGCTTCAGCGCTGGTCAGGCTGCCAAGCGTGCAACAGTCAAGAAGGCCTCCACTCTATCAGATGCTCAGGTGAGTTCACTCCATTATCCTTCATCCGACGAGAACGTGTACTTTGCCTATGCATTGGGGTGTTGTATGCAACAGGCGTCTGCAACACTCAAGGCTGCAAAGCTCCTCATGACATAGCACCTTTGACTATTTGATTATATGCTGAGTCGTAGACTCCTTGCAGGTTGCCAAGGTATGATACATATGTACAGCAGAATCTGCTTGCAGGAATTTGTATGTAGAGCACAAAGGGGTATGTAGAGCACAAAAGGGCTAAAAGCATAGCATGCTGATCACCTCAATGTATGCAATGTGTGCCCTGTTTGGTGCAGATAGCAGACATACGGTACACCTCCAAGGCAGACTTTGCAGGCTCTGCCCTTCACATTCTGCACAGAGGCACTAACAGCATTGTCTACCTTGCCACAGCTCAGGAGACAGGTCTGAAGCTGCTGCTCAAGGCATATGACATAGGTGGGCACCTCGAGGATTTGTTTCTGGTTTGTGACGGTACACTTCTGCATTATGGGTGGATGACCCAACTTGTCCTTTTTTGTGTGGCCGTACACGTCTGCTTCACGGGCAGAAGACGAACTTTGTCCTTAGTATGTGGCCGTACACTTCTGCATCATGGGTGGCAGGCAACTTCTATCCATAGTTCATGAGGGTGGCAGGCAACTTCTGTCCATAGTACACTTCTGCATCACAGGTGGAAGACAATGTGCCCTCTGCATGTCCTCAAACTTGTAGGATTCACTACATGCATGGCTCATCACCATGCCATACGGCATTACCTGCCGTATGAGCTCTCTCCTGCGTCTCCTGCATGACAGGTCTGCTCTATCATGGCTGCAGGCATCACAATTAGAGCTGGCAGCTGTCAGACATCAGGACAACATGTTGAACCAACTGCAGCACGTAGGCATCAGATTGTGCACTAGACAGACATTGCCCTTTGCACATGAAATCGCTTCCACAAAAGAAGTTACTCGCTTTGGCATTACAGGCAACATGACAGGGTCAGAGCTGGCAGCTGCCAAAAGCGAAGATGACATGCTGATTCGACGTCGCCCTTTGCACATGATCAAGCTTTCACAAATGTATTGCTCGCTTTGGCATCACAGGCAAGATGACAGGTCCAGAGCTGGCGGCCGCCAAAAGTGAGATTGACATGCTGACTCAGCTGCAGCATGATGGCATTGCAAGGTGCCGCGGCAGCTGGCAGGATGAGAAGCACCTGTACAGCGTGGAGGAGTACGGTATCAGGGGAGATCTCTTCGTTGAGATGTTCTCGGAAAGGTGCGTTCTTGTGCAATTTGTTCTGTTAGTGCACAAATGGATCGCTGTGACCAGCAGGCAAGCGTTTGCAAGCCCACATGCAAGACAGTTTGACTGACCTTGCTGTACAACAAAAATGTAGAAACGGCATGATTGTACAAATCAGCACTGTGTAGACAGAACTCTACTTCAGCAAGGTACCAGATGTTGGACGGCTCGCAGTCCTCCTTCACTCTGGGCAGGGTCGACTCAGCTCCAACTGCAGACAGTTTCGAGGCCAGAAATGATAAACAAATCTGCATTAATATTTATACGCGGTAGTTGTATGACATGCATATCTTCTGCAATTTTGATGGCAAGCCTTGTGTCTGTGCTTTCACACACTGGCAACAAGAGATGCCCTGACCTGTTTTGTTGGCCATTTATCTGCTGGGTCTTTCGCCATCAACGACTGCTGTGTGTGCGTAGGCAGCGCCTGACAGAGCGCTTCATTGCATGCAAGGTGTTGAGACCTTTGCTGCATGCCCTGGTCTACATCCATGAGCGCAACATCGTGCACAGGTAAGCTGTCTGCACAACGATATCTACATGATGATGTCTACACATCAACACCTAATGTCTACACATCAGCATCTAATGTCTACACATAAACCCTGAACCCTAAACCTTACACTTCAACACCTACATAATAATGTTTCTTCCCCTTCACATCGGTCTGCCAGGCAAAATGCAAGAATTGTCCTCATGCAATAATGCTGTTTCACGGAGGACAACTTGTATGGAGTCTGTATGCAAAAATCCGGCAGTGGCTATGCACCTGGGGCAGTGCATGCCTGACATCTGGTCGCTGACCATTTACATGTACAGGCGTAACTCCTCAGTTACATTCTCTGCCTTTGAGAGTCCTAAGGGGGTCCATCAGACAATGTCTGGGTAGTCAGCACACATCTTCAAGGGTGCTCAACAACACAGGCAAACTGCCGCATGCACATGCACATGCACGATGCCTCGCATGTCCACTTCTGCTTCTACAGACCTTTGACTGCGCAGTTGGTCTGGTCCCAACCAATCTGCATGTGGGCTACAGCAGGATTTCCAGCTGATCTCCAGATTCTGAGCTTGCCCAGCAATACCTGTCTAGATTGTGTGCACAGCAGCATAACGCTCGTGTCATTTGTGTTTGCAGGAGCATAACACTTGTACGGCCTATATGGGCCTATACGGCTTGCCTATGTAATTCATGTTCACCAGTGCGTAACACTTGTATGGGTTGTGTGCACAGGAGTATACTGCCTGAGAACCTACATTTTGACAAGGATCTGAACCTCAAACTTGCCCATTTTGCCTTGGCTGTGGATCTGGATCAGGCCGCTGTCCCTTGTGCCTCTGCTAGTGTGGTGGACTACCTGGCACCTGAGGTAATGCGTCACTGTTTTATTCATTTTGTTTACTACCTGATTAGTACCTGTCTGGGGGTGTGGAGCCGGTTGTGACTCATCGCGACTTGAAAGCACAGGTGTGTCGTATTAGTGACTCATGCTTGTCTGTGTCGCTCATCACTAACATGTGTGATTCTTCCCGTCATTTTTCATAGATTTTTGTTATTATGATGGTGAGTATTATCACCATGAATATGACTATACTATTTCATTGATGATGTGGTTGATGAGTCATCGACTGTTTGTGATGTGAGTGGTGGTGAGCCATGCATGGTTTGTGACATGTTGAGGTTGATGCCGTCCAGCTTGTCCTCCTGTTCTTCTCCTTTGCATTGTTGCCAGCATAGTAAAAGCCCTGCACTCAAGATATGGTAGACTGCCTCTCAGCAATTGTTTAGACAACTCAGCAACTAATGATACTTTCCAGGGCATCTGTGGGGCAGATGCAAGCACTTGAATGATTTACATCAGCAGCCTTGCAGATCTGATGCCGTACCTGTTACACTCTCAGTTTGCGATGCTTGAACTCCCAGAAATCTGCGGCTAGGCCCATCAAGCTGGTCAACAAGCCCATGTTTGGCAATGCCATCAGTCACAGAGCAATTCTGCAAATGCATTAATATATTTATAGCAGGCCTGCCTAGGCATGTACAAACAAGATCAAATGTCCCTAAGCTGTGTCCTGTAGCTGGTGTAGAATGTACATGTAGCTGGTGTAGAATTTGCTCTTTCTCCCTTTCACTCATTGATCCATCCGTCCGTTCATCCATCCATTCATTCAGTTATCCATGGACCCAACATGTGTTATTCCCTCTGATGCATCACAACTCAAGAGGTATATCTGAGCGCAGGTTCTGAAGTGCATCACTACCAGCAGCTCTCAGGCAGAAGGCACACCATCCACCATGGAACACAACATCCAGCTCTTTCCTTTTGGCAGCGAATACAGCAGCATGGCAAGCAAGGTGCCACCGCTGAAGCACAAGAGGGGTGGGTATGACCAGAAGGTGGACATCTGGGCTATTGGCTGCCTCCTGTTTGAGCTCCTCACAGGTATGGGACAGAGCCATGCAGCAGCGTTAGGGTTCATGCAGACCCTGTGAGCTCAGTGAATACAATAGCATGCCGTTGCAAGATTGCAGCGATCAGTCGACCAAGGATCAGCACGACCTGTCAGGCATTTTGTCCTATGTTTCTTTTTCCATACCACAAGACGCCTGTAATTCAAAAGGCTATTCAGACCTTTGGATTTCAGGAGGAGTCACCTTGTAGCCCAGTCATTAACAGGCAGGCAATTGCATCTTGATGGCTTTGAGCTTAGTTTATGGTGCAGGGGCATGTGGCAAACCACTCACCAGAGCTGAAAGCAGGCTTTTGTTTCAATTTGCCTTTTGTCCCAGGCTGCGTGCAAAGAAGGCACCTTTCGATTGGTCTTTGCTAGTCTACGTGATGGCTCAGACATGAATTGTATGGGCAGCCTTCTGCCCTTCTTGCCTTTCGACGGTTGCCTGTAGGGGGGTTTCAATGGGTCCTTACTGATGGCTCCATCAATGACAGGCTTCAAGGCAGGGCTTTGCCCTCTGCTGCCTTTCAGCCTGATGTTGGCCTGCAGGCAAAGGGCCCTTTGAGGTGGCCAGCAAGGAGCTGACCTGCGCCCTCAACCTATGGGGTGACATCCAACACTTCCCAGAAAAGCTCTCGCAGCCATGCGTCTCATTCATACAGGTTTTGTCCGCTTTCAGTCCTTTTTTGGACACTCAAGTTTTGGCTTTGATTGCCAGAAGTGCGTCCCACAACTGCAGGCATAGCAACTTGTTGACATGTGACCTGCTTGTTTTTGAGAGGTGGCTATTGCAACATGGCTCAAGCAACATGCATTGCACATCTGCATCATGGCGCCGATTCATAAAGTATTCTTGTTAAACAGTAACAAAAGAAAGACCAAGCACACAGTAAAAATTGATGTAGGAGTCAATTTGTGCCAAACCACTCTGTAGCCTCCTAATATGGAGATACTATCAGTTACAGTGATTACTTACAATAAACAGCTACTGTACATCTGTGGATGTCTCATGTTCCAAGCCATTGGGGATGCTTCCATGGTCCAACCTTCCTTGTCAAGCCTCTGCTGTGTAACCTCCACTGTTTAACCTCCACTGTCTAAACTCCGCTGTCTAACCTCTGCTGTCTTACCTCCCCTTTCTTACCTCCCCTGTCTAACTTCCACTGTTTAGGCTCCCTTGCCTAACCATTACCATCTACCCTCTGCTGTCTATCCTCCACCGTCCAACCTCCACCGTCCAACCTACGCTGTCTAATCTGTGCTGTTTTGCCTTCCCTGTCTAACCTTCACTGTTCAGGCTCCCTTGCCTAACCATCACTGTCTAACCTCCGCCGTCCAACCTCCAGTCATGACCACAGCGTCCCATCACCACCACAGCACCGGACTTGCTTGCCTGCATCTATGCTGAGCGCTTTTCACCACAGTGCATGTCCCTGTCCTGCACAATTGCAGCTTCGGCGTATGCTATGGCCGCAGTTGTACAGGCATAACCTTCTAAATTGTACATGCAGAACCCTAAATTGTACATGCAGAACCCTAAACTGTACATGCAGAACCCTAAACTGTACAGGCAGAACCCTCTACAATGAAGCTCTTTTGAGGCGTCAGGCCGTCGCATTTTGCAGAGGCCCGGCGTCACACCAAGTCTGCATCGTCTGCCTTGATGTACTAGCTGAGCAGTGCTCTGTGTGTGTGTGTGTGTGTGTGTGTGTGTGTGTGTGAGTGTGTGTTCTGAGCTGGGTGGTATCATGTGCAGGCTTGTTTGATCAAGGACCCAGAGAAGCGGCCTTCAGCTGAGCAGCTACTTCAGCATGAGTGGCTGATCAAGCAAGTGCAAGCCGAGGCTGCTGGTGTTCCTGAGGTCACTTTTTTCAGCTTCCTGACTTGTTGGATCCAGAAGATGCACTCATCTGCTGAGTTTGGTGAAATGCATGGTTTGCTGAGGGTCAAAGCCAGATACTTGTTTGACGCCTGAATGTGCCGCCTGATTTGCCTGATGGACTGATTCCAGGCACAATTCATCAAGGAATGCACTGATGATCATGTGACTGGTCTGCACAGAGCCTGATCAAAAAGAATGCCAGAATACTGCCGGATCTGGCTTACAAGTCGTGTGGCTATATCTGACTGCCAGCTGTGTCAAATTTTACTGCGCAGTCAGCAAGAATCACTCAAGCTTTACCATGATCAGCAAGACAGCACATTGTGCCTGAGCTTCCCATCTTACTTTTTAGCCTCCTCATTCACAGATCAGCCTCCACGTATCATGTTTTAGCTCCTCATGACATGTTTCAGCATCATCTTCAGCACATGCACACACTGGTGTTGTAAAGCATGCAAAGCCACCCCTGGTGCTCTGCTCGTAGGGAATGGAATTCAACGCAGCTGAGCACCAGACCCTGAGCAGTTCCGGTACTTGGTTGTCACGCCAAATGACCAAGCTCAAGAGCAACAGAAACCATAACAGCCCCAGCAGTGACAATATTGCGGCTGCCAGGAATGGGCATTCTTTGTTTCATATGCCTCGGCTGTGGCACACACACGCTGAGGACATTGAAACAGGCAGTGGACATGGAGTTCAACCCTATGCAAGGATGGTCACTAACAGCAGCTGATGGCCTTCTGAGGTTTTGACATGTACTGTATGTTGTGTCTGTCATCTGGAAGCGGACTTGGCTGCAGGTCATGACCTGAATTGATTGCCCAACATTAGGCTGGAACCACCCATGGGCCAGTCAGGACTGATGTGCACCTGATCATCTCCCACATGCAGAAAATCACTAATCATAAGCTCAAGCTACTGTAGTATGTAACATACAGCCATGTTGACTAAGATTGGAAATTGCAGCTTCAAGCCTGTTGGGGTATCTAACCCTAAGCACAAAACCATAACCGACTTGCATTACCCATCTTCAGTCCGATATATAACTTGCCACGTCATCAACGCAATCTTACGCCGTTGTGCCCTGTACGCTTGCGTGCATGCGGCCTCCGGTCAGTGCTTTTAATCGGCATGCTGACCTACTATATAAGAGCCTCCATCGGCAACCCCTCGGGGAAACGATCGGCACTTTGCCCTATGGGCGTTAGGTTTGCATGACAGGGACGAATAGGACCCTGAATTTTTTAAACGGGTGGCAACGCCCCAAATGCAGCTTCGTCAATTCACGAGTGAGTTGCAACTGCCAGTGATTGTAAATCTCGGTCTCATGGATGTTCAGCATATCTTCATTACGCACCATAAATAGAGAAGACCTGACATCGTCAGGAGTTGCACATGCACAGTGTGTGGGGAAAACCCAAGTTACTCTGCATCAAGCTCCAATGCAAGCACATGGTTACATGTCCACAGGTAGCAGGCCATGTCAGTGATGACTTATAGCGTCGCTTGTCAATGCAACACAGCCTGGAAGCTCACAGCTGCATGACCCTGCAATCCCCGACACGACCCATTGTGGCCACACCCATTCAATGAGAACAGTCTTCCACTTGTTGTCGTTTCACACATTCAAATTGCACCGCACCCCAGACTTCTGCATGCACATGACCTGAATCTGCCTGAGCTGACCTACTACATTGGTACTTGTCTAGCTGATCTACCTAGCACGACGCATGTCCTGATGCATCATGATGTCTGTCAACCGTACTATCTCTGCACAACTAGGCCTCTGGTGAGGGTCTTGATGCCAACACTTTTGGATGAGACGCTTCAAGCCATCTGGGCAGTCTGCATCCATCCTGGGCCTTTCACCCTGAATGGCCACCTTGACAATAATCTGCAGGTCAGCAACAGCTGTTGCACACTCACTTCAACACTTGTGCGCATGGTACGATTCTGTCTGTGTAGTCATGGCGACTGCCTATGCAGACAGTGCACTTACTGCCTCAAAACACCATCTTGTGGCAGAACTGCAATCACTCATGGCATGCTCAAGGGCTGGTGCCGAGTCTTGTGCAAATGACCAAGACAACAGTACCAGAGCTGTCACAGAGCAGCATGTTACTTGTTGGGCTCGTCCTTTTTGACAGCTCACGCATTTATATTGTCTGTGTCTGCATCACAAGCCTCCAGCAAGCATCTGGGGAAAACTGTCACTACTGCTGCTGCTGCTAATGCCAGTGATTGTATGCTGTGTTGACAAGCACATCTGATAATGCTGTCAATGCTGATGTGTGCAAGGTCTCACCTGGTAGAAGCCCCCATTGTTAGAGAAGCCTCTCCAGGGTTGCCGGCGAGTGAGGCACTCATTCATGATGCAGCCTAGCGAGTATACGTCCACCCTGCATGAGCAAAATGTTTGTTGACTCCATTCTGTCATTGCGTACTGTACTGGTGCAAACGCCCAGAGAAAGCAGAAGATCGTAAGATTTGCACAACTTTGAATACTGCTGAGACTGATGTTGGAAAGGGCAAGATGGACTGTGCAAAAGGGTGAAGTTCAACATCCTGTTGATTCTGATGCCATTGGCCATGTGCATAGTAGTCTCAGTCATTAGTACTCTATTAATACTTACCAGGAATGTGCACATGCGGATATATGCACTCAAAAACAGACCCAAAAGTCCCAGTCACTCACTTCACACGGATCTGCATTCATACCCATATGGGCCAAGTGGGCACCTGCTGCATGAACTAAGATGCATGAAACAACAAGAAGCCTGAATTCGTTGCTTCTCATTCACTCTGGTGACAAGTACAAAAGAGGCCCATCATCAACAGCAAAAGCCCGGTTTACACATGCACAGCACAGACAGACAGAGATGATCAAACAAAAAACAAGGAGTAAGAGCCGCTTACTTCTCATCCACCCGGGTCCCATTGAACTGCTCTGGTGCCATGTACATGGGCGTCCCATTATCATTAGTAGTGGTCAGATAGGTCTTGGAGGGGTCCTTCACACGACTGATGCCAAAGTCAGCAATCTTGGCATGGCCTTGCTCATCAAGCAGGATGTTGCTTGGCTTCAGATCCCGGTGGATGACGCTGGGATGAAGGTACGCTAGTCCCTCTGCCACGTCATGTGCCAACTGGAGGATTTCCATATAGCTCAGCCGGCCTTTGGTTGTGTCGTTGATGCGCTGATGCAGGTTGCCCCCCTTGGCTAACTCCATGATGAGGCACACGTTTGCCTTGTCCTGCACACAGCAGAAGTAGGCTCGTGAGAGAGTGCTGTGGACTGCAGAGGGCTCCTCAGAAGCTGCATCAGAGTTGTCTGCTTTTCAGATGTCATTGATGCGCATATGAATGTTGCTGCCCTTGGCCGACTCCATGCTCTGGCACACAGCTGCTGTGTCCTGTACACAAGACAAGTCAGCTGCAAGAGAGTGTCAAGAACTGCAGACTCAGTCGTGAGAGCCAGCTTTTGACTGAAGTATCAGTTGAGACAGAGTGCCAGCTGCTGCAGAGGACTCATCAGAGTATGCCATTGATGTGTCACTGGTACGCTGATGCAGGTTGCCGCCCTTCGCCAGCTTCATCATCAGGCACCCATTTGCCTTTTCCTATACACAAGAGGATTCAGTCAAGATACTTCCCCTGCCCTGGACCGCAAGAATCTGTTGCGCGAGAGTGCCTCAGATTGCAGAATCAGTTGAAAGAGATTACATTGGCCAGACTGCAGATGGTTCATGGTAGCAGAGTGTGCCTTTGATGTGGCGTTGATGTGCTGACGCAGGTTGCCACCCTTGGCCAACTCTGTGCTCAGGCAAACAGTTGCTTTGGTACACAACAGAAGTCAGTCACAGGAGAGTGCTACAGACTGTAGATGCTTCATCTTAGCAGAGAGTGCCTTTGATGCAGCATTGATGTGCTGACGCCGGTTGCAGCCCTTTGCTGGCTCCATGATTGATCATAAAACTGCCGTATCTTCCACCAACAGGACTGTTTGAGAGACACACAGCCTGCTTTGACTTGTGTTGCTGTTGGCATGCAAACCCAACAGTGGCCATAAGACATAGATGCACCAATCACTGTGCGGTCTCTGTTGACATTGATGCAGTCTCTGGACAAGAGTTGAGCCTCAACCTATATTTCACAGTCCCATGCATGACCCAGACTCGAAATACGCTATGCCAGGTCATGCTGGCTTGCCAGGAATGAGTAAACAAAAATCTCCCAAGTATACGCCGTTGACTCAAATACATATCACTCAAGCGCAAACTGAATGCAAATGAGGCACAAAGGTCACCTTGAAGTCACACTTGCATATCATCACTAATGATGATTGGCAAGTGAAACTTGGAGGGAGTCTCAAACCCTTATAACCCATCAAGTCTGTTCCTGAGTAACATGTATTCAGGTGATGATGGCACTCAGGAAGGCAGATGGTATGCTGAAGGCTTCAAAGGTGAGCAGGTGTCCTTGCAAGATGGACCTTGCCCATTGTGGTCAAGCTTCTGCAAAACTGATCAAAGGACTATGATATTGCGTGCCTGGTGCCTCTCTGAAAAAGCTCATGAGCTGATCAGCGCAATCTTGTCCACCTTTGTTCAGGTGAGACATGCCCAGTATGCCATCTGAGCCTCTCAAACAATGGCAAATTGAGTTATCACATCATACTCATTACCAATGAATATAATCAATGACACTTTTATTTCATAATATATTATCAAGTTGGATTACTCGGTATCAATGTCAAAAACAGCATGCTTATAGTCTGACTTACCTTCAGGCTGGCACCATACACGCGCACAAGCCTCTCGCTGTTGAACTTGCTGCTCAGCTCAACCTCTCTGATGAGAGCCCGGTACTGCTCGCTGTCATGGCCGATGCTGGGGGACAGTCTCTTCACCGCAACATCCTTCCCCCTCCACACGGCCGCGTACACACTGCCAAAGCCGCCGGAACCCTGCAGAGTCAGTCCCTACCAAAGTCATCACCACAGTGAAATCCCAGTCCGCAAAGTCTCAGACATTGATGTGGTAGAAGCAAGATCATCAGCCCATGCTAAATATGGAAAAAAAATGCCGTCTGCAGTTTTCAGCCTGTTATGCCCCTAAATGGCATGAGAGCCTCTGTTGCATGAGCTTTGTTGCGTAATCTTTGCTGCTCGACATAGCTGCATACACTGGCCCAAAGCTACCAGAAGCCTGTATGATGCAGCCCGTACTTAGTGTTTGACTGCTGTAATTGTTGCAACTCAACTTTAAAGTCAGACTTTGTACACAACTACCAGTTGGGGCTGGGAAATTTGATGAGTCAGGTCATGGTCTTATTTTTGAGTGGTCCATGGTCCATTCACAGACAAAACTCACCAGGCATTGTCCCAGGAAAGGTGCAACCTCAGACTGGTAGTCAACATCTAGGTCCACATCCACTGCAGGCTGAGAGTGGAGGGTGATGGGCGGGGGAAGGGCTCTCAGTGGGGGCAGCTCTGCTGAGTTTGCCCTTCGCAGGCTGGGCTTGTGCAGATGCCTCTGACGGTGTAAGGCAGCTGGTAATACCTCAACTGAGGGCCAGTTCTGCAACCTGCATGTACACTGGGGAGAAGAGTCAGGAACAGAAGTAACAATAAAGTTTATTATACTGATAACATTAATGGTAATAATAACAGCAAAAATAATAATGACAATACCAATAACAATAGTAGTAATAATAATAAATAACAATAATAATAATTACAATAATAATAATAACAATAATGATAATAATACTAACAATAAAACGCTTTCCAGCACACGATGAGCTGTGTACGAGCAGTGCAAGTCTTGTATGTCCAGAGCAGTCTGAAGGGGCAGAAAGTTGCATTTCATTGTGTGTATTGACTATGCTTTGACTGTAGCTGCATGGCTGAGAAGCCAGAATGACAGTGGCGGTTTTGTGCGATGTAGACATAGGGGCATGAGCAAGTAAGACATTGTGCATGCATCCTGAGAAGGTCTGGCAGCAGTACAGGGCTGTTGTGCATCAGAGCAAGATCAGCTGCTGAGCTGATATGCATTTGGCCCAAGGAGTGTTAGTCACATGCTGTCACAATCTATGCAGCCATGCAGAGGTCCTTATGTGCTGCAACATTGGCCCAGTAAAAGCAGGAACAGTGCATTGCATCAGACGCTTTGTATTAGGGCTGCCAGGCAAGACTAGAAAGCAGGAAATAGGAAGCAGGAACAGCGCTTTCCAGTGCAGATTGACTGGGCTGCTTTGAGAAGCAATCAAGTCACTGTTAAGCGTTAAGCTCTGGGTATGGGCACAAGCCCTGCAAGATGTAGGCAGGACACCAAGTGAGTCTGAAACTGTGGGTTTGTGCATAAGCCCTGTAAAGCATGGGCAGAATAGCACAATGACTGGCGAAGACGCCTCACCTGCCATTCCAGGTTTGTGTGGGCCTCTGTCCTCGTGTGTTGGCGACAGGAGTATCCAGAAAGGTGCTGTCAAACCCATCTGCAGCGTCAGCCAACACCCCACCCTGCATGTCACATCAACGCGCGCTGAGCAAGCCTGGAGGAGTGCGCCATCCCTGTGCCAGTTGGATCAGATCAACCAAGAAACACAGTTGCAGAGGCCAGCTTTGCGGTCTGCTGCCAGCCTTGCACCGTCTAGTCCTAAGAAAATGAAAGATTCTCTGAGCTCATACGCAGCAGAAGACCTAAGCCTGGCGCAAGTCATATACAGCATGATTGTCAGATCCCTCATGGTGCACTTTGTACGGTTGCCGCTCTGTGGGTCTTTTCTTTCAAGTCAAGCACAGCAGGTGTTGAAACAGAGCAACAGGCTGCCGTAGCTGGCAGACTGGCAAGGCTTCACACTGGCAACGGACAGACCAGCACGGGTGCCCAGTCTTGTGTCAAGTTGTTATAGCTCACAGCAGTGTCATTTCACACACTTACACGATAAAACGACAGTATGTCGTGCTGTCTTGGTGTCCTGCTTTGTGACTTGCCCAGAAAGACTTGCAATCTTATAAGACAAACGTAACAGATTTGTCAGGCATGCTTGGTCAACAGGCACAAGTGCACTCAGGGAGGTGGAGCAGTCTCAACACATGGGAAGAGTGCAAGACTTGGAAGGCAAAAGCTTTTTTCAGGGGTGTCTACCTGAAGTGCAGGCATGGACATGGCCTTGTGTAACAAAAAGCGTTCCTGGATCTCTTCTGTCAGAACACCTGTTCCAAATGGCAAACACACAGCTGTTTAGACACATAAATTTTCAGTGACAGCTGCTCAGCCTTATGCTCTGTCACAGACCCAACGTACAACAGTGTGATTTTCTCATGCTGTTTGGCACTGCAATGCGACATTCACTACAGCAGCAAATGCATGAGGGCATCTGCACAGTCACTTGCAGTCACAACAGCTGCTACGTTGCATCTTGGGATTGGCTCTACGCAGACTGCTTTGTTATCTTGATTGCTTGAGCACAGCAAAAGTGCCAAGTCGTTGAGACAGTGTAGCATGACTCACCCTGGCCTGGCCGCTCTAAAAGGGAATGTGGTCCATGCATGACTAAGCTCCCAGCAGAAGCTGCTGCACCAGCTGCTGTCAGCATTGGCGCCCACTGCTGCTCCATCTCAGAAGCATGCCAGGGCATCCCAGAGCCTTGTAAGGGCATCCCCAGCCCAAACTGCCCTGGGCTGGAGGCCTGCCGCGACATCCCCTGCCCGCGCTGGCTGAGGAAGTTGTTGACATACTGATCCCCAGATCCGAACCTGATCAACCCTGATCCCTGCCGAGTCACATTTGACCCTGCCCTGACCAGAGGTCCCATGCTTGACTCACCCCGGTTGTCGTACGGTAAGCGCTGGTAACGACCATCACCATACGGAGCATGGGGTGCATCATTTTGCTCAGCTGCCAACGGTGTGAAGGGCCAGCGCGCGTCCACAAATGGGTTCTCATTCCACCGCTGATGCCTGACAGCCCCATTTGGCTTGCCATTGCCCTGATTCAGCCCCGGATTAGCATCGATCAGCCCTGGATGGACTAGTCCTTGACCTGGGCCATCTTGAGACAGATTGCTGCCATGCCTCTGTAAGGCACATGCTGCCGGCGGAGCATATCCCATCTCCAACCAGCTCTGATTTGAGTCACCTGTATCCAGCACTCCATGGTATGCTCACTCACCCACCTTTTGATCAACATCAGAACCTCATACACAGAGCTACTCAGGGCTGTATGTAGCTGCCCCTACGGTAAGACAGACACATGATGACTCCATGAGTGACGCTCAGCATCAGCTTTGACACCGACGTTTCAGCAGAAGGGGCTGCAGACTGCCAGATGCACATGCTGTCGTTCATGCAAGATTGCGAAGCCCAGACAGCATACAAAACAGCGTTGGATGTGGCTGCATACAGACAGGCATCCGCTGATGACAGTCTTGTGGACTAGCATTTCTTTGTTGTATTGTACCTGATCTTGTCATGGCAGTGCTGTTAGACTCCAGCAGAGCTCCTCTGAGGGGATTACTCTCCAAAGCATGCCACCTGTCTTCATCACCATTTAGAGTTCTGGCCCTCGGCAATAGACTGATGGGCAACCCCCCTTCTGGGTCAGGGTCAGCTTGATGGGGTCTGGCCTTGCTGCTTGCTGGGATCCCAGACTTGGGGGGGTTTCTGCTGTGAACAATCCTTCTTCTCCTTTGCAGGATGAGGGATGCTGCAGCTGAGGAGGCAACTGCTGCGCCAACTACCGCCGCAACTGCTATGCCTGCAATTGCTCCAGAACCAATGCCTGCCTTGGCAGTTTGGCCCTGCCCTGCTGCAGCAGCTAGGGCACTTGAGTTTGCACTCCCAGGGGCAGGAGCCGGGGCAGAAATCCCGGAAGCAGGCGCACTTGCAGGCAGCCGTGCTCCATTTGCTGGGGACAGCAGTGGTCCCAAGGCATTGTTGGCAGCAATCTGCTCTGCAGACTGTGATGAATTTGCTGCTGCAGGGGCGAGGGAAACAGCAGGGGTCGCTGCTGGGGTCACCTCTGGGGTTGCTGATGGGGTGGGTACAGCTGCAGGGATTGCAGCTGGGTTTGTTTGGTTTGGCAGGATTGCAGTAGGGATGGGTGAATTAGACAGAGCTGCTGCTAGGGTTGTCTGATTTGGCAGGGCTGCCATTGGTGTGCTCTGCTGAGCGGAGCTCCAATTGGTTGCTGGAGCAGGCACAGGGGCACTTGTACTTATGCCGGGCAACAGCCCTGAGGTCTGATTAGGCAATAGTGTTGTGTTGGCTGCCGCTGGCACAGGTGCTGTTTCAGTTCCAGCAGGGGAGAGAGTCTCATTTCCCAAAGCCGGGGAGGGGAGTAAAACTGGGGGGCTGATCCCTGGGGGTGGGGCGGGGCTAAAGGCATTGCCCACTGACGTAGTGCCATTGACTGGCAGAGTGGCATTGGAAGGGGCAGGTGCAGCTGCCTGAAGGGTAGTGCTAAAAGGTGGCGCAGCATCAGCAATTGGCAGACCAGACTCTGGTGCAGGAGCAGGCGCTGATGCAATGTTGCTGTTCAAGTCTGGCGGCTGGCTGATCACGCTGGGAGGCCAGATGTTGGGAATGACTGCTGATAGGGGCCCATCTCCATAGCAGCAGTAGGTAGCTGACAGCCCACAAACCTGCAGTGCAGCACTGCAGCACTGCTTGCTTGTGCACAGATGGGTACCTTTTGCGGCATGTCACCAGTCAAGTGCAAAATGTGGTCATCACAGGCATCATCACTAGTAGCACATGTGAGATGTGGTTGCTGCTAGTTGTCAGAACGCTTATCAAACAGCAGTGTGCCCAATAGCACACTTGGCGGCTTCCTGACAGCATAAAAAGGAGTGCTCATGATGTGACACTGCATGCAAGACTATCGATGATTCAATTTTTCAAATTGAATCTACAATCAGTCAGGCTATACCTGTGTGCCATCAGGAGAGGTTTGGCAGTTGATGCCAGCCGGCAGGGCTGCAGCTGGGGCTTCTGCAGGAGCCCCTTGCCCCACATGAACCTGCACATGCAAGATATATGGAGCTTCTGATTCAGACCTGAGCATCCAAGCAAGCCTTTGCATCTTTGACACTTCTACATGCTCAAGTCAGCGTTCTTGATATGATACACTTGCCGCCATGCTGTACAAGGTGTAGTAGGCTGCTGTTAGGCTTGCACACAGTCGCATTGCCGGCAGGTGTGTATGACATACATTGAGTCACTCACATGGCTGTCATGGCACAGCTGCAGATGCTGGATCTCAACTGTGCCGGTCCTTGGTATGCTGTGTCATACCACGGCATGCTTTGCAGATATAGCGTCCTTTCCAGCAGCAAATGATACATTTTAGTACAGGTGTATGTCAGCTTGCTCAGTATGCAGGCATGAGGCTCTGCACAAATGCAGGATGATGTACAGAACGTGTCATGAGAAGGCAACAGCTCACCAACACAGGCTGGCTGCCCCACACCAATGAGCCATTCAGGTATGCGGTGATTTTGGAGTTTGGCAGAGCGGTCCTGGGTATGATGTAAGTCTGGTTGTCACTTGTGTTTGTAGGTAACCCATTCCTGCATCACCCACATACTGCATTGCCCAACATGCGTCTGCATTACCCAACGTACACATGTTTGAAACTGAAAAGGAGTACTGCTAGTAGTGAAGTTGGGTCACACTTCTTATGCGTGACGGTTTCAGATTTCAGCAGCAGTGAATGTCAGCACATGAGCTTTACATTGCCAAGCAGGAACTCTGCTGCTGTCACGCCTGTTTGTCACGTGTCTCACTGCAGGCAAGCTGTTGCAAGAAGGCTTGTTGCAAGCCATTGACAGGCGCATGGTTGTTGCAACAGACATGCAGACAGACAAAGCAAATACAAGAGCCGATGCCCCCTCACCAGGTAGGGCCTCAGCGCTGGCAGGAATGTATACTTATGCCGGCAACCATCGGAGTATGCCTTGTACACTAGGCCCATCACGACTAAACGATATACAGACAGAGCAATGGCACAACACAGCCATGCTAGAATGCTATGTGCAGCAGCGTGACAGCTTCCACTCACGTGGATGTGTTGAGGTATGAGTAATCCAGAGTGCTGTTGATAGGAACCAGAAATTGCGTGCTGGACACACTGAACAGCACTTCCATCTCTGTCAACTGCAACGGCCCTGTAGGGGCCGGTGCAGGCGCCAGCCCTGGGGCTGGCTCCGGAACTGCCCCTGACCCCCCCAGAGTAGGAATCAAAACGACCCCATCGGGGTTGTATCCTGTGGTGTTGAAGCCCAAAGTGATTTTGAACCTGGCACCTTGAGCATCTGGGTATGCTGTGGTGATGCTGCTCAGCAATGCTTCACAGCCTGCAGCACGATCTCAGGGTTGATGCAGCCAATTCATGTGCCGGCGCTGTGGTCATCACCTGCCGCTCTGTGCAGTCATAAAGAGACAATGGGAATGCAGTCAGGTGAGTAGGCTGACTGGCTGCATTCGTGGATTGCTGCTTGCAGAGAGGAGCACAACATAGCGCAGCACAGCATGCAATCCTGTTTGCAGGAAGCAGCACAGCACAGCACAGCTCAGCTCAGCCTGGTGCAGCGCATGCAGCACATCACAGCAAAGCAATTGCATGTCCAGCATGTTAACAATCGCTCAGATCACCTATGGTGGTGTCACTGCACACTGGCCGGAACTGGTCAACGCTGACACTGGAATCAGCAGGACCATTGAACCAGTAGTTCAAGGTGATGTCATCCAGCACCAGGCTCGTGTTACCAATGTTGGTCAGCCTGCAACGCACACTAATCAGCCTAAGCTTGCAATCTAGTTGCATATGCATTGCAGCCGATGCTCAGCAGTCCTCTCGCATATGCATTGTGAACCGGCATCAAGTGTGTGGGGTGCAGACAGGCCTGCATGCTAGACCCAGCCAACATGTGTATCATTGGATGTATTGGTAATCTACTGTGCCATGTGGGATGGTCTCCAGTGTGTTGTAGATGCTACCTGTGCTAGTATTGTGTCAAACGCAGCGAATCATATGCTAGCACGTCAAGGAGGAGTCACAGATTACAGATAGCACTGCAGAGTGCTGCATTGCCTTAAGAAGAAGACATGTGTTGAATGAACAAATGATTGTCACTGAAGGTGTACTTGCAGCATGCAGCATGCAGCGCACCCAACAAAGGCAATGCAGATTTCATGATTCTTCTGATCCTTACAAGCATGCTGATGTCGAAGATACCAGGCAATGTATTTTCCCAAGCAATGGCTGACGGGGTGCAGACTGATGTCTCAGCCTTGTATGCAATAACTGCGCATGACTGCACCAGCATGCATGTGACTCTATGACAGATGATGACTCAGCCTGGAATGTAATGACTGAGCGTGGAGGTAACAGTATGACAAATGATGACTCAGCATGATACACAATGACTGAGCATGCATGTGACTGAGTGAAAGGTGGTGGCTCAGCCTGGTATACAATGACTGAGTATGACTGCGCCAGCAGGCAGTCCATGATGCAAGCTACTTGGCATGTGGCTGCATGAAACTGAGCAGCATCTGTCAAACAGTAGGTAGGCTGCTCACCTGACAAGGAATTGTGTAAAGGGGTTCAAGTTGACAGGCAGGTTGACGTAGGTGATGGGAGTGTACTCCAAGTATATGGTGGTAGTTGGCGCCGCAGTGCCAACAAAAGCCTCATACTCCGTCTGCTCAGCTGTGCTTCCATTGATGCTAGAGTTGCCTGACCCATACGCTTCGCACACGAAGTTGTTGAACAGCAGGTTCTGCACAGGTGAACAAGGTTTATGCTGTTGCACACTGTTTGGGCGGATGCAGTGGTTACCCTCACCTGATGCTGTTGGTTCTGATGGTGTTAACCTGAATTTGCATGGAACTGCAGGCATTGATATACGCATACAGGTGGCAAATGCGCTTCCTCTTGGCAGGCCATGTCATGAGCTATCAGCCCATATGAGTTGCATCAATGATGTTACCGAGATGCTCATCTTGCATACATGCAACTTAGCATGAGCGCAAAGCATGAGCACAAAGCATAAGCACAAAGCATGGGCAGCTGCCTCATGCAGACAACGTGAGATTCAAGCAGGCTCGTACCGAGACAGGGGCAACTTTGTAGGGGTTGGCAGGGTCTATCCCAATTGCAGCTTTTGTGCCCAAAAACTGCAGAGTCTGCTCCTGTAGCACACCCACATGTGTGTCTCGGGTGCTAAATTTCTCTGACTCAGTGGGTTCACATGTGGGGTGTCACACACAAGTAGCAGGACAATCCAGCTGCCGACTCTGAGTGGTGTGACAAACATGCAGCAGGACAAATTAGCTGCAGACTTTGAGCATCTGCCTAAGAATTGCTGCAAAGACCAACGACTCTCTTCTGCACAAGAGATGTGCAGGAGTGATGATCAGCAGGCCTTAGGAGACTTACCTGTCAGAGACGGCATAGGGCATGAAGCTCTCGCTATGCACATGCAATCGAACAGACAGGCCACACACAGACAGGACACCCACTTGTAAGGGGTAGAACCAAGCATGGCGTGATTGTTGTGCACATGCAACTGGACAGACAGGCGACCCACCTGTTGGGAAATAGAACAAAGCATGACATCCTTGCTATGCACATGCAACCGGACAGACATGTGTTGGGACGCCCACCTGTGAGGGATAGAACCAGGCATTCTGCACAGCTTGCTGCTCATCATCGGCAGACAGGGAAGTACTCTGTATCTCCACATGGCTGGTGTTGAAGCTGCCAGGCAAGGGGTAGCTGGTGTTGGGGAAGTAGTCTGCTGCCTCTGCCAGGACCTCACCGTCAGTGAAGTTCCAGGCTAACCTCCAGCTTTGTACGGTCAGCTGCAACAGCAGCAAGCATCAGCTGTGGGTTTGCCTGAAGTTCATACATTCTGTGCAATTGTATGGCAAAGGGTGTCTACAGGCATAGCATAGGCAACAGCCATGGGGTGTGCTCATGCAGTACTTGTGCGGTCTGCAGGAGGAGACATCTTGTGAACATGTTATGCTGAAGAGCCAAAGAAGTGCCGTCAGTAGCATCAAGGTGGCTATTCCATGCATGTGTTGCTTGCTTTGCGGAGTGCCTAGTTCTGAATAGGTGCTTTGCAGGAAGACAAAGCACAGGCCACTCACATTGGCGCGGTTGGTGATTCCAAGGCTGGCCACAAAGATGGGCACATTGGAGTTGTCCCCGCCGCCCTCTCCCAGGGACACAGCATAGTCAATGCTGACTGGACACGTGCCCTGCAAGTCAGCAGCAATCTGCTGTGCTGTGATGGGTGCAGCCAGACCCAGCATGACTGCCATGATCATCAAGCACCATGCGATTTTGTTTCTGCCGCTACTGCAACAAGATTGTCTCCGCTGCTTGTGCTGAATGCTCCCGCTAGACAATTGTCTATTTGCTGAGATGACATCTGTGGGGAACGGCTGTTGAGAAGCGGGCACGTCAAAGCGTCCCTGTTCGCATAACACTGTGGCTTCCTGTTGTGCCTGGGTGGTAGACAGGGCTTGGTACAGCTGTGCAGGGGCTTGCTCACTGCCATTGCTGCTAGCACCAGCGCTGCTATCACCAGCTGTTGCAAGTAAGGTCTCTATGTACACTTGTTGCTGCTGCTGCTGTTTCTGTTGGGTGTTGCTGAGCGCATGCAAAAGTGAAGGCTTCAGCAGCCATTGCATAGTCCTGTAGCTTCCTGCTCAGTCGCTTAGCTGGAGCAGGACATATAAACCAGAAGCGAGGCAGATCAGCATGCTGCAGCAGTATGCTGTGTTGCTTGACAAACTGTTGTGTGCTGTGATGCAAAAAGCCTGCTCTATTGATCAGCAGAGTTCAACCAGGTTTTCTTGGTTTGAACTGAAGCGTGAAGGTGCTGCAGCAAAGGCAAGTCACAGGCCTTTGGTCCTGTAAGCATAGCATAAAAGTGTACAGCGGTGCTGCTGAGGCTACAAACGGTAGATGCACAAGAATTAGCTTGTAACTGCCTTTGTAAGCAAAGAAGACTATGTCACTCTTGGATGGTCACCTCGAGCTGTCAGAGCCGTTCACAATTTGTGAAAATCCTGCTCAGGGGGCTGCGCCCGCATCAGCAAAGCGAGCAGATGCTTCCGAAAGCCTAAGCGGCGGCTGAAAGTAAAACAGCTTTTTGGCGTAGCTGCTGGTGGCGGACTGGCAAGCCAGGGTGATACCAACCGACCTCTAGCAGCTGCTGCACCTCTGCTTGTGCAAGCAGTCTGTTGAGATGTCTGTCAAGCGTCTAAGGCGGTTTATACTGTCTACGAAGCCGCTATTGCTGACATTTGGACAGGGTCGTCAGAGTAAGCAACGGTGGCCGCGCGGCCTGCAGCGCTCAGGTATCCTACTGCAAGTCAGCTTGCGAACAACGCTCAGAGTGAAGGAGCTTGGCTCGTCGAGGCAACAGGCAGCGCGCCAGAAAGTTCGTGTTAAGTCTTGGGTGGGGCAATTGGCTGCGAACAGGAACGCTTCCATTGTCTTCAACGCGATTTGTATTTAGATTCCATGCGCGTAGCCCTTGGCACGTAAGTATTGCCATTGACCATATGACCGACGGCGTATACGAAAAGAGAATGCAACAGGTGCTCTGCTTTTGCGTGACTGCTGTGGCAAATTACGAGCTAAGCATTCCCTGGGACCTTGATTTGTTGCTCGCTAGCTAGCTGCTATAGCAGGGCGCCAGTGATCCCAGACGCAGCCCTTGCGCAACTTTGATCTCAACAATGCAAAATCTCATGACCAAAGCAATCAAGCCGTGTGGCTTTTGGACAGCAGTTATGTGGCACTATAGAATAGCTACTTTGATCAAAATTGAAACATATGCATGCGCTGCTTTTGCAAATTTGCATGAGTGGCCGAGTAATGACACAATATCAGGCGCAACAGGCCTGACCAGGCACAGTGCCAAGCTGTTTCAGGATGAGTGCAGCACGACACAAGGATTGGAGCGGTGTGGTAGTTCTGGCCGTGATTGTTGGTCCTGTATTCACATTACTCGAGGCTGTCAATGGCGTTACGTCTGGCGTTACGAACCTTTGCGTTCAGCTGCATGCGCCAGCATTGCGTTAGCAACTTCGTAATTCAACGCACTGCTGTTGGCGGCCTTGTGCTCAAGCTGTCGGGGACGCCTGGTGACCATTCAAGCTAAGCGAGATTGCTTGTTTACCAGCGAGCGTACCATCCAAGCTTCGACTCTCTCGTCATTTAGCTGGCGTGAGAAAATAGTAAAAACGGTGTGCGCCACAGCAGCTGCTGAGTGACTCGCCCTCTACATCACCCGCGGTGCAAACAAGATATTGTTGTGAAGTGTGACACACTTGAGGTACTCTGTGTCTTGTGCTTTGTACTTCATGGCTTTCCGACATCAGTGAGCTCAGCACCAACTCGCGATGCTCTACAACTGCGACTGTGCTGTATCTCAAACTGAAACTTTGGCGTCTCACACATAGTTTCTGCCACTGAGTAACAGGTCTGCGCAGCTTGGCTGTAACTTATGCACCCGCTGCATGGGACCAGGTCAGGTTAAGGAGAGGAGCAGCTGCTGAGACAACTGCAACGAGGCCAATGACTCCATGGCAAGCGCAACAGTCTTAAAACTCTGGAGCTAGGGAGCGAGAGGGGCTTTTGCCCCTGAAGGGCAGTGATGGGTGCACGTGCCCCTGCTTATAGAGCAGAGCTAAGTATTTGGATCACCATAACAGGCAAACAGACATAAACGGCACACGCTATTTGCATGGCGAACTGTGACAGACTTGGGAGATGGCAAACTGGCACATAGAGACAAGCTCAAGCATTTGCTATGATCAAATGATCATGGCATAGCCTGACTGTGCTGCACTATTACAATCTTGTGCCTATTGCATACTATGATAGCACATCTGAGTGACGCTGGTTATCTCAACAGGTACATTGCAACCTAAAGTTTGCAGTCTCTGGTCTATAAGCATGGTCTTGAGCATGCTCAAGATCATGCTTATAGTCTTGAGCACGTGCAAATTTGAGACTGATCAGTGCCAGGCTGAAACTTTGCAAGCTTTTTTCCCAATGTGCAGGTGCATGCCAGTGAGAAGCCGACAGTTTTCATTGATGGAAAAGCACTGGTAGATCATGGAGTTGCAGCTGTGCTGTATGCCGTAAACTTGGTAAGGCAGTTGTGTCGTGCAATCATACAAATGTTTCTGCTGCGTGATGTGTCATTGGCCGTGGTTGCAGGCATGTGTTATGCAAGTCATGCATGTTGATGAAGCTGTGCAGCATGATATGTTCTTGTTGACACACCTGACTCTGTCATTAGCCGTGCTTGCAGGCATGTGATACATAGTCATGCATGTCAATGCAGCTCTGCAACAAGGATTGCTGCAAGTCTAGTTGGTACATACCTGTTACTGCTTTCAGTAGCAAAACACTTTACCATTGTGACCATAACCATTCCTACTACCCTTACCATGACCATCATCATTACCATCATCATTACCATCATCAGTGTTGCTTTTGACCCTCAGTGTTCCTGTACATTTGTGGCTACTATCATGGGCTTGTGGCACCTGAATGGGCACATCCTGACATGCAATTACTTCAGGAATTCAGACTTTCAGCTATGATAAACACCTATGATAAACACCTATGATAAACACCTATGATAAACACCTATGATAAACACAACAACTGAATGTGACTTAGCTGTATGCTATTCTGCATGTCTGCATCTGACAAAAACTTCGACATATCAGCTGCAGCAGCTTTGCAGGCAATCAGGAGCTTTGCAGGCAATAAGATGATGTAGCTTGGCCCATTTGGTAAGCAAATTACTTCACATGATTCCAAATGCCTGTCACTTGGTGCCACAGTAGTACTCATCCAGCCAAATCCCCACTGGCATTATGCAGGAGCTGACGGCATCAGCCAAGCTCACATCTCATGTCTCTTGTGCAAGGTCATGCCAGTCAGCAGACTTGCGCTTTCTACCTAGACCTCTACTGGATTAGTCTTTGGTGAGTGAAGGAGCATTTGCCCGGCAAACCCTGCTGGGTGTGTTGCTGCGCTTGGCAGTACCAAGGCAGGCTTTGCTGGACCATGCCAGAGGCCAGACTCATGCCCTTTGGTTCGAATTCTGCACTCTTCCACTGGAGTACTCCCTGGGTAGTGGGGGAGTGTGTGCCCGCCTTCCGTTTGCAGGTGCACTGCAGCCAGGCTCGGCATCACATCAGGTTGTACATGCATTGATGCCAGGCTCAAACTACGCCAAGCCTTGCTGCATGATTTTAGAGGGCAAACTCAGGCCTTTCATCTGGACTCTGCCCTCTGTCTCAACAGGAGCACTATGTGGGTTGTGGCGGAATGCTACAAGCTGTGGATAAATGCTGACAGCTCAGGCCTTACTGCACATCTCCAGATTGCAGCTGCATGCCTTTGAAGATCTGCCTTCTGTTCCCACAGGCTTCTGCAAACCCTGGTAGGAGAAGTGCTGTCAGGCTCAGCCAGTTGCGTAGCACAGGGAAACGCTCTGCTGCAAGGCCCTGTGGTCTAGAACTTCCGCAGTATGTGGTGGGCAAAGTCAAGGAGAGAGCCATGTATGGTGACAAACCTGTGATGCAGCTTTTGGTGGAGTTGTACAAGCAGAGGCTTTTCCCTGGGTTAAGATACAGTGATATCTGCCGCAGAACTGCTTGGTACTATTCGGCTAGTCAGAGAGGGAGCACTAGACAACGATGAAGATGTTATGCGTCAAATGACAGATCTATCGAAGTGAGATACGGTTGTGTTTGGCTCTTGACATATCTTGTGTTGCAAAGCTGTCACACCTGAGACCACCCTGCTGCGCTCTCCCTGGAGAAGCTGCTGTTGAAGTGACTGGCAATTGAACAATACCAGATCTTAGTGCCACTCAGGCTTCGAGCGTAAGATCGCCAGAGGTCGCTCAAAAGGTCCAGGAATAGAGGAATACGAACCGACGAGGTAATGGTTCTCATTGAACCGTTGCAGACAGGCAATTGAACCGTTCTCATTGAACCGTTGCACACAGGCAATCGCTCGTGCCTGATTTGCGCCCCTGTCAAACGTTTGTAAGATCATAGCTATAGGCATGAGTTCCTTGTCCAAGAGTGCGTGCAAGTCTGCCTGCAGTTTTCGTCGTGCGGTTCGTCGGCATGCAACGCTTGCACTAAAGTCTCGCAGACAGCCTGCTCGAAATGTGCTGCGCACGCGGCCTATGGCGTTTACTATTACGCTGGACACTCCAGACGGCGAGAAGAAGATAGAGTGTGACGAGGACACCTATATTCTGGACGCTGCAGACGAAGCTGGCTTGGACCTGCCGTACTCTTGCCGGTCTGGGTCGTGTGGGAGCTGCGCAGCAAAGCTAGCAAGTGGTGACATCAGTCAAGTAAACCAGGTACCGATATAAATATTACACCGATCTGCAACCTTAAATCTGCGTACACAGCTTGCGAGTTTGATCAAGTGATCGGAGTGCAGGACTCCAACTCCTTCCTGGAAGACTTTATGGTAGAGAAAGGCTTCCTGCTGACCTGCACAGCGTATCCTAAGGGGGATCTCACCCTCCAAACGAATCAGGAGGAAAATGTGTATGACTAGTTGATGCATATGGCATGAGTGTCACAGGAGTAGCATACATGTCATATCAGGGACGTCACAGTGGGGAAGCTACAAACTAGGATGCCCAACACATCAACATCAACAGAACCACATCTTGGCATTGATCTTGCAATGATGCAGCCTCAGGTGAAAATTACCTTTCACCAAGCGTAGTTTACTCATGCTGTCTCAGACACAGCATTTTGTACACTTTATGAAGAAAACACTTGATGACTGTTAAGACACAGCATTTTGTACGCTTGAAAGCACTTGTTGACTGTTGGACTGAACCATACATGCTTGCATATGTACACGTGCAAAGGTCTTACTTTTTGGTCTGGTGATGTACCTATAAGGTCATCAAGGACATTGACATTTCATGGGCAGCAAGCTCTTAAGTGGAACGATGCCCGAGCATAAATTGTGTCAATCACAAGGGAAAGTTCTCAAGAGGTGCTAAACATCAACTGCTGAGGTCCAAAGTACAGGTTTAGCGCTACACATTAAAAATTTTAGAACTGTGTAACACGCCTATATCGTGTGCGTGTTGGCTCATCATGGCCCCATCATGGCACTGCTTACAGCTCGCTTTACCATCTCGTCATGCCGACTCTGACAGTCTCGATTGTATACAAACAGGGCGCCTGCTGCTCCTGCCGACAGCATGTGCATCATTAGCAAAGCAGTACATCGCATTCTTCTAACTTCTAAGGTAGCTGCTTTCGCAAACAGAGCTGATGGCCGCGTGCTGACTTTGACACATGCAATGCAATGATCCCCAAGAAATTTTCCATGAGAAAGAAAGCTGGCATGGCATGCAGAAGGCACAAGCATGCACATCAGGTTGACAACAAGACGGACTGTTCCTAACAAGTCAGAAGCAAGGGTTCCTTGGCCAAACATTGGCACAAACAGTAGCTCAGCAGCGACAGCAAAGAATGGTAACGACAGCGGCTTGCAGCATGTTGGTAGGGAACATGCCCGACATTTAGGGTTTAAATCCCTAAGGCAAGAAACCCTCAATATGGTCCTTGCAACATAAAAAACAGCATGTTGCCTGCAGGTAGACCTCATTCTACAGGCTGGACCCCTGCCTCCTGGGGGTGGGCCCCGGCAGCATGGGATGGCCACCTGCCAGCAATGAGGCGCCAGCTCCAAGTTGCCTGTTGTCTCTTTTGGAATCAGCAACCTGAGCAGCCTATACAGCAGCCTACAGGGCTGGTGCAAAACCTGCTTCATGGGTCTGAGCATCTGCAGAGCTTTGACAAAGCTCCGACTGATCATCTACAGGATCTGGGACAGGTTGAGGCTGATCACCAGGGCCTGGTCCTGGCGCTGGGGAAGAGGAGTACGGATGTACAGCAGCTATTTGGTGACCTAGACCATGCCCTGAAGGCACATTGCACGTGGTACTCAGCAAATGACAATACCAAGCAAAGCATGACAGGGCACCCTAAAGTGACCATTGGCAAGATGAGCAGTTGCATGCTGGCTCCCTGGCTTGTACCATTGTTAAGCTACACAACTGCAAATGGAGGTCTACAAACAGCTTTGTGACAGAGAAGCTTCAGATGACGTGTCAAGCTTGCATGTTGAAAGACAACCAGTCATGCTATTATTGCAGACCATGCATCTTCAGCTGACCAGCCCTACTTGTGAAGTCAGGGCTGCCTGACATAGCTTTGACGGCAGGGCTTTGGGATCTGGCCCTGTTGCCAGGGCCGCTTGGAGCAGCCCCAGCAAAGTTGGATGGGTGTGCCTTCAAGCCAGGGCTGTCTGACACATGCCTGACAACAGGGCTGCTGGAGCCGGCTTTCAGGGCAGCGCTGCTAGCACCAGCCCTGATTGCGGGGCTGCCTGATATTGCCCTCATGGCACTGGCCATTGATGGACCACTGAAAGGTGCTGGGATAGCAGCTGAAGAAGAGGCAAAGTAAGCAGGCCAAGTTGTGCTTGCGTCGCCCTGCACAGGAGCGTTCCCTGTTTGTTTGGTGCATTGGGAACACATGCTATGCAAGCTTCATGATGGAGTATGGCTGCTTGCACAACTGGGTCTGGTTTCCTGTGCAGGTCACTATGACAGTCCCTTGATACACAATGCATTGTGTACGACACAAAGTTCTCAGGTTCAGCGTCAGGCAAAGCCTCTTTCTGCATGAGCAAAGCAGCGCTGCTGAGCTGTAGATAACATTGCGCAACAGGTCTCTTATGCAGCAACACCACTGAAGGTCAATTCAGGTGTATAGTACCTGCTGAGCATGATCAACACCACTTATTGATGCAGACCAAGACATGTTGTTGGTCACTGTCTGTGACTGCACAGTGCCCATTGCTGGTGGAGGCGCACCCATGCTCCTGGCCAGCGCTTCCTTTGGCAGATCTGGCAGCTGCCTTTCCAGCTGGCCGTGGTGAGCCATGAAAGAAGGTAGCGAGCTGGGAAGCCTGCTGCCTGCATGTTGTGTTGATGCGCCTGCAATGGTTGGCTCTGCCTGTAATGGTGCACTACCCTCAGGAACTGGGGGTGCCCTTTGCTGAGCTGCTGGGGATGTCCTGGGTCGTTCAAGTGCAGCAAAGCTGATTTGGGCAGCTTGGCTTGCAGTTGGCCAGTCAGATGGGGACTGGGTGCGCTGAGCAGCTGGGAATGCCCTCGGCGAGCCTGCTGGGGATGCTCTCTGCTGCCCAGCTGGGATTGCAGTCGCTGGCGCATTTGAGGATGCCCTGAGCTGAAACGCAGGAGATGTGTTGCTCATGTGAGAGGGCACAAGCAGGCCAGAAGCAGGTGCTGGAGGCAAGTTATGCTGAGCAGGTGGCAACAGTCCATGCTGAACAGCTGGGGGTTGCCTATCCTGAGTACCCAGGAATGTATTATGCCCAACACTTGGAGACCCGCTCTGATGAGTCGGGGATGCCTTGGGCTGAGAGAAAGGCGAAGTCGCCTTGGCATCCAGGTTCAAGCTTCTGCCCTCCATGCCAGGGCCTCTGCTCACAGCCCTGGGACTTGGGCTGGCACTCGGACTGGCGCTCTGATTTGCACTCAGAAGGAGGCTGCCGCTGACACTGGGACTGGCAGCGAGACTTGTGCCTCTCTGAGCAGCTGGGCTCTGAGACTGCCGCTGCTGCTGGGGCTTTGCCGCTCCTGCCCTGCCCTGGCGTGAGTGCATCTGCTGCAACCGCCTCTGTAACTCAGCAATGTCACCTGAGCCCTCAGGCTGAGGTTTGAGCTGCGATGCCAGGCCGCTTGCCACACTGTCCGCTGGTGTGGTAGACCCAGGGTCATGCGCATTAGTGTTGCCAGCTGGCACAGCTTGTGAGGCTCTGTGATCAGCGGTGGCTGATGGGGAGTGCCCAGGGGCAGGACTGAGTTGTTTGTTGGGTTCACAAGAGTTGATGGAATCGCAGGTCTGGGGGCTCAGGTGAGTATTGAGCAAGGTCTCAGAGCTGCGCAGTGGATCGACAGCCATGGCAACACTGACCACTGGCCCAGGCTTGCTTGACGACAGCCTGCAGGTATGAACACATTCCGGTGTACACTTGTTGCCTGATGGCATCATGAACCTCAGAACTGCACCTGACTGCACACATCATTGCTTGCACCTATAGCGTTTGCACATACGCCTGAAACATGCATGGTATAGCACTGCCTTTGACCATACTACACTAGCACAACTTGATGTTACTTCCATCATGAGACAATCACATCGTGGCTGCGAATTTGTCAGTCTGGTCATTGACCTTGCTGGAGAAGCTACCAAGCTCCACACAGAAAACACAACAGGGGTACATGAAGTCAGATTTTTTCACTGCAATCTTACCTGGAGCACCCATTACCATGTGTAAGATGTGCAGCCTGTACCCTTCCCAGGGCTGTGTCTAACCCTAGGGTTTGCATCTGCCTTGGGACTGTGGCAGGGGGATGCATCTGAGCCCCAAGGGGCTGAGGCTGCCGTGGGGAAGATGCAGGGGATGCTGACCGGGATTGCGCTAGTCCTTGGGATTGTGACAACTTTGGAGAAGAACCTGAGCGGGGAAACGAAAAAGCGACGTTGGAAGTCCCCAGCGACTGTGGCGGCCTGGGAGAAGAAGTGGAAGGCAAAGAAGCTGGGGTGGGCTGACCCCAACCTGAGCCTCTGGGGTTCCTCGCTAATGATGCAATTACTTCGCGCTGCGCCTCCGTGACTGCAGCAGTGCTGGTGTGCCTGTCTATACCATGGTTTGCATCCCCAGGTAGACTATCAGGCTTGTTACCTGGCGCAATACCAGGCTTGTTACCTGGCGCAATACCAGGCTCGTTACTTGGTGCAATACCAGGTTTGTTACCTGGCGCAATACCAGGTTTGTTACCTTGCGCAATACCAGGCAAGCTGGCAGGTGATACATCAGGTGTTAAACCAAGATGGCCACCAAGTGTATCATTGGAAACAGTGCCAGGCTTGTTACCCAGGGTATGACTGGTCATACTGCTAGGTAATGTACCAGGTGCAGTTCCAAGGTAACCTGCGCTATTGGGCAATTGCATTGCTTGTAGTTGATGCTGCCGAATGAGCATTTGTGCCCTTTGTAGGGATGTAAGTTGAGCCATTTGCTGTGGCATGCCTGTGTTCATGACAGCAATGTCACCCGGCAGCTGCTGTGACATGCTGCTAGGTATGGAAGGTGAGTAACCCTGAGAAGCTGCGGTAGAAGCTGGTGTGTGCTGACTTGGTTGCTGCTGCTGCTTGTCTGCAAAAGCTTTCTTCTGCTCAGACATCTGACGCTCAGCAGCGCGTAGGGCATTCAAACGAGCGACCTGTTGCCTGACAGCTTCAGGAAGCTGCCCTGACTGCATCTGCCCTGCCTGCCTCTGCCCTGACTGCAGCCGCCCTGGCCCTGCTGACTGTAGGCCTGAGCGCAGCTGCCCTGACCCATGTGACTGTAGCTCTGACTGCCCAAGCCCCAAAGACTGCTGACTTGATTTTCTCGATTGCATTTGCCCGGAGCCAGAAGACTGCAGGCTTGAGGACTCTGACAGCATCTGCTCTGAATGCTGCTGACCTGAAAGCCTTGACTGCAACTGCCCCGACTGCTGCTGACCTGAGAACCTTGACTGCAACTGCCCTGAGCCAGCAGACTGCAGGTCTGACTGTCTGGAGTAAAGCTGCCCACCTGGAGACTGCCCTGCCTGCACCCACCCGGACCCCACTGTCACACCATGGGGTTTCACCTGGGTGCCCTGCTGCCCTGCCGGCGCATCATCTTGAAACCGACCATCACTCTGCGTTGCCGTCTGCTCTGTTAAGGATTTCTGCCAAGCCAAGTGCTGCTGTTGCTGCTGCTGCTGCTGCGCCTGTAGCCATGCCGGCAGGTGTTGTGCATGCGCAGGTGCCGCCTGGCTCATGGATATAGCATCTGCTTTGTCTGCTAGGTCTTGGCTTGAGGGAGATGCCGGCCTGCTTGCTGCCTGCTGCTGATGCATCTGGCTCAGCAGGTCTTTGGCTCCTGCCCTGAGCTTGGATGCTGGAAGTGCTTCAGGCATGTGCGCCTTTGCCTGCACTCAGCAGCCAGTCTTACAATGGTATGATGATGCGTAATTTTGCAAGCCTGAGGTTCTACTGAGCTTTCTTATACAATTATAAATTGCAATGGCTGGTCTGATTGATGGCAGCTGCAGGTCAGTGTCAAGCACAGAAGTCTAGCAGTCCTCCAATCACAGCACAGCTTTCAAGACATTCAAAGATCATGCACCAGGTCACATTGTGCTGCTGAGTGTCTGATCTATGACAGCCACACGGTTCTTGTGTACCCACGTGTGACAGCGATGCACTCAAGCTGAATGCATCGACGCCAACATTTCAGTTGCAGACATGCTGCAAACTTGTCGCAAGCGATGCTATTTGGTGCTGGTGGTGATCGAAACAGTGTCGTGCAGAGACTTGGGTACAGCAATTGTCTTAGCACGCACATACCTGTTTGTCGGCATCAGTGCTCCTTGACCTTGACTGGGCAAGCAGCTGTTGCTGAATTGCATGCAGCTCAGAGCGCACTGCGTCATCCTGCTGACCTGGCAGGTCATCTGACATAGATGCAAACCTGGACAGATGACTCAGCTGTGGGGCCTGATTGACAGAAATGGGCTGCTGACTTGGCAGCCCCTCCTGGGGTTGCTGGGGCTGGGGCTGTTGGGATTGGAAGTACCCCTGCTGTGCTCCCTGAGATGACGGTGGCCGGCTTTGCTGATCTCTCTGAGACTCGTGCAGCTGGCCCTGTGAGAACTTGGGCTGTTGCCACTGGCCCTGCAGTCTATGCGGTTGATGCGTCTGAAGCCGCTGAGACTGATACCCCTGCTCTGCAGATATTGGCTCAGGAGGCATGCCAGCGTCCAGCAACACCCTGCCAGCTGACTCATCCCTCTGCAGGCTGCCACTGCGCTGCATAGAGGGAGAGTGGGTCTGCATGACAGCCCTTGGGCTCTCGGCGGAGCTACCCTTCCGCATGCCTGTCATGGTTCCAGCTTGTGGACTGGGCCTCTGCTCAGCTTCGCGCTGTTTAGCTTGGGCTGCTGGCACTGACTCCTCCTGAGATTCACCTGTTTGGGCATGAGACTGAGGCTCTACAGGATTGGCTGATACTCGCTGCAGCATGTGGGCAAGAGACCGGGCTCCATCGCTTTGCTGTGAGAGGGCAAGCTGTTGGGCATGGGCCTGTTGCAGCATCTGCCTTTGCCAGTGAGGCATGCCTTCCTGCAGCAATGGGTTTGGGTTTGCATCAGGGTCTTGGGCCAGGGATGATGGAGGCCACAAGCCCTGCCCCTGCAGCTGCCCTTGTCTCGGCTGCTGCTGCTGAGCATGACCGCCTGGACGCTCACGCTGCAGGTGTGTTGAAGCGCCCTGCTGTAGTGCAGACTGTCTGGAGTGGCCTTGCTGCCCTTCAGTCTGACGAGGAAAGGCTCTCTGCTGCCCTTCAGCTAGACGGTGGGAGGCCCTTTGCTGCCCATCTGCCTGATAGGAGGGTGTCTTCTTCTGCTGGCCTGCCGCCTGATCATGTGAGTGCTCAGCTGAGCTTGTGTGAGTTCCCAACTGATCTTCAGACTGGTCTTTGCTGGACTGCTCAAAGTCAGAATCCATGCTGGAGCTATCCAAGTACTCCTGTGTATCTAACGGTTGCTGCTTGACTTCATCGGAATCAGCTAGAGCGTGTGCTTGCTGAGCATTGGATGCCACGGTGTTTTCTGTGGCTGTGCTCCCTTGTCTTTGGCCTTGCTCCTGGTGCTGTGGCTGCTGCTGCTGCTTTTGATGCTGTTGCAACAGCAGTTGCTGCCGGTGCTGTTGCAGCAGCTGCTGCTCGTGCTGCTGATTCCAGGCCTCAACTATCATCCTGTTGCTGTGGGCCTCCATTGGCTCGGCTTTGGACATGACAAATCTGAGTAACATTTCATCAGGGCGCTTGCCAGGCGCAATCTCGCTGATCATGCGAAGAGTTCGCTGGAGATTGTCTTTCTGGACGTCAGTAATGCCTGGGCGCTGCTGCACTTGCTGACTGATGTGTGGCACCTGTCTCTCAAATGGAGGGTTGCTTGCAGCCTGCAACAGAATGTTGTGTTACAGTCTGCCAGTGAAAGTTCCCAATACTGTGGTTGGCGTCTGGGCTCACGGCCTCAATTGCGGAGAAGAGCAAGCACATGGCTTTGGAAACCGCGGCTGACAGCAAAGACAAGCCATCAATATAGCACAGAGGAATGATGCAGATAAGCAGTGAAAGGAAGTTGCCTTGGCATGCACATTATGTTGCTGATTGTGGTCAGAATTGGCATCCAGGGCATATATCTGGCCTATCCAGAACTTGCCTGAATCTGTGAGGCAGACCCTGGTAATGGCACAACGCTGCTGGCCGATGCACTGTGATGCAATGCTGCTGGCAGCTTTGATTCGCTTTCTGCTAGCCTTGTAGCAGCGTTGCTAACAGTCTGCTGCTGTCCAAGGCTAGCACTGCGGTTGGCTGCCAACATGCTGGCAAGATCAGGTGGCAGCTGTCTCTCTGCAGATGGCTTGTTCTTCTGCTTGACGGGCAGCAGGCCCATGTGACGAACAGTGCGCACAAAAGTCTTTGCTCGTTTTGCAGGTCCTGCAATTGCCTACAATGCACCAGATGCTGGATGGTGACGTTTGTTTCTTGGTAAAGCAAGAAAGTCAAGTATATATGCCAAATACAGTGTACATTATAGCAGAAGAGCGCTGTTACATCAACTTACGTTTGGTGGATGAGCCAACGCCACCGATAGCATGTTATCTTTGACTTCCTGAGCAAGACTGAGCTCAACAGCGCTAGGATCCAGATCGGTGCGGCTTCTCTGTAGGGCTGCAGCATGATAATTAACACAGTCGGAACCTACTCATTCAATAGCAGAATGATAGCTATGAGCAGCATGGTCAGCCTACAGCGAGGCCACGGGCGGGCCTACCGTGCAAAGCACGTATAGCCTCAGCATTCCTGTTCAGGATGGCCTCTACAGCCATTTTGCGCTTGCGGTTTGGACCGCTGTCACTTTCCATTCTCCACAGCAAGATGTCGCTATCGGTGTAAGCGCAGCAGCGAAAGCATGCCCGCTACAACTAAACATCTGACATTGCACATCACAACTCTGTCGCCGTGTGTGTGCAGTCTTTAAGTTGCGTGTGGCTGAGCTGCAGCTGAAGCAGTACGTTTTCAACCGAAACGGCCACAACCATTGAGAAGTGGGGAACAGCGACAGTGAATGTATATGTAAATCAGTGTTGTGCCGCGTTGCTCGCGTACTCGCGTAATCGCGTAATCGCGGTACGCGTTGCACGGACCCTCAGAGTGCCTCCTTCACGCGAGTAACGGGAAACAATATTTTCGCCTATTATAAATACAAATAATACCTTTTAACTTGAGTGAAAGAAGACGAACCGTCATCCGTCAGCTTGTTAGGGCACAGCTTGCGACGCTGGGTGCCTACCTTGGTGCTGTG
>JAABUP010001721.1_pt1 | contig 44959 bp, 67 predicted proteins | sample 5559201 | NCBI WGS metagenome assembly JAABUP01 (sample SAMN10711887, study PRJNA513373) | rock metagenome | isolation source: Antarctica rocks | place: Antarctica
ACACGCACACAGCAGCATGATTGCAGGACACAGTTGCTGCTGCTCAAGAGCAGAGGGTCATCAGGCATAGCCTCATCTCTCTGCACAGCATTAGCATCTCAGCAGAACCCCTTTCTGTAGACACCACTCCAAGTCAGGCCGACGACCTGTGTGTGCAGAGCTGCAGCTTGAGCCTGGCTAAAGACTCTTTGCATGCAGAGCTGAGACACACACAGTCGCTTGTACGTCAGCCATGACAAATGCACAGACAACACGCATGACAGCCTGCAAGCGTTGATCATCCCAGCTGGGGAAAGGACTCTGTGTGGCAGTGAGATTGCTATATTGTTACTCCAGGGTCGTTCCTTCTACTGCTAAAGTTGTGGGACTGTTCACAGACTTGTGCAAGGGAGTGTAGGTTGTCTTGAAATGGCACCAGCATATGTAAGGCTCACAATACATATGGGACTGTTGTTATAGCCAGCATACAGGTGTGTGATGTTGACAGATCACCAACAACTTCCTCAGCAGACTGTTTGCTAAAGCTGAAAAGGCCCATCAAGGCGTGCGTGAAGTACTGTCTAGCGACATGATGTAAGCAGCATGTGTCCCATTCACAGTGCAAAGTTGTGACATGACCTTCAACCTGAGGCCAAATCAAGGGATATGTCATCCGAGGTTTGCAATTTCAGCTCAATGTGCATTTGCATGCATAGCAAGAACGCAGTTAGGACCCAGCAGATGAGCTGCATGCCTGCCCATGTGCCATAGTGCTTCGAGCTTGTCACACCAGCAGTGACATACCCATCAGCAGGTACAGCTGGGACAGGTGTAGCTGCTGATGATGAACAAGGGATGAATATGCCACTTGTGATGTGACCAAATAGCAGCAGTGTAGCACATGCATCGCAGCTGGATAGAACAGCTTACACGCTTGTGATTGCACTCCATGATCCAGGGTTATCTTGACCAGGTGAGCAGCGTAGCAGCAAGGGCCACAGACTTGAGATATCTTGCAGACTCTGCCCAAAGGATTCCATAAGGCATCTCATCAACATCACCATCATTTTGCCAGACAAATGTCTCAACTGAATTGACTCATTCGGGTCGACCATGGCCAATCCTATTCAGGACGATGGGCTGACTTGTAGAACTGGGGATATTGATTGTTACTGATGAGTCCCAAAGGCACAATCACATATGCCATCAGTGGCATGCAACCAAGGGAGAACATTGTCTGACCTGAAGCTTGGTGATGTCATGGACCTCAGGTATGGGAACAGCTTCAGGGTGGCTGGCAGGGTTTGCTGTGTACAGGCTGTCAACATCAGTCAGCAGGAAGAGCCAATCAGCCCTCACTAGGGTGGCCACCTGCAAGCCATGATACAGCCATGAGTCATGGCCCATGACACTTTAAAGCATACACAGTAGTGTATTTGCCCAAAACCAGCATATGCATAACCTGAAGATTTCATTAAGACTTGGCATGCTTGCTGCTGGTGACTAATGACACATGGCATAGCAGGCTGCAGGAAGCTAAGCTCATGAGCAGAGCAAATTGGACAGAGCTCGAGACACGATTTGACTATAAGATCAGAGCAGCACGAGCAATGGCTACAAGATCAGAGCAGCATGTGCAATGACTACAAGATCATAGCAGCACATGCATTGACCACAAGATCAGAGCAGCACATGGCATGTGCTGAGGCCTGATGGGGCGCAATGCAGACAACATAAACACAGCTGAGCAGACAACACAAAGTTTTAACCTGAGAGGACAGAGTGTCATTGTCCCCAAAGCGGATCTCCTCCACAGCAATGGTGTCATTCTCATTGACAATGGGAATCGTATCATATGCCAGCAGCTCTTGGAATGTATTGCGAGCATTCAGGTATGGCCCTCTGTCGCTCAAGTTGTTCAGTGTCAGCAGTACTTGAGCACATGTCTGCAAGCAGCATCATCAGCCAGTCAAGCATTGACCCAGCACATGGGCCAGGCAAGGCCATGCATGCTGTGCCTAACAGAGTTGTCTGACGGTCGATGCATCTTACAAGTCCAAGGGCTGCAAAGAAGTCTTGGTAGTAGCGCATGAGATGTATCTGGCCCACTGCAGCCACAGCCTGCCTCTGAGCAAGGTTGGCCGGCCGCTCAGCAAGTCCCATCTTCTGGCAGCCAACACCTATGGCTCCGCTTGATACCAAGACAACTCTATGACCTACGAAACATCTTTGGTGAACAGCTGAAATATCAACTCGCTTTGCTCAGGCAGACACTAAACACTGATGCCTTCCTTACCCTCTGTGCGCAGTTCCTTGACTGTCTCGCAGATGCGGGCTATACTGCTTAGATTGATGCAGCTGAGGTCAGATCGCAGCAAGCTGGACGTGCCGATCTTGATGACCTGGGAAGAAGACAACTGTCAGAATTACAGTTGCTACTGGACACAACATACATGCGGTCTGAAGCATGCTGACCACTATCCGGCTTCCTGGGTCTCCAGTTTGAGTAGTGGTCATGCTGGTCACGCCGTGACCCATGTTCATCTTCCAATCGAGACCAAACCTGTGAGATTTAGGAGTATATGCGTACTAGCTAGTTGCCCTGATCAAAGCAGGCGATGCAGGCGATGCAGGCGTTTAACTTGGCTTGCAAGCGTTTCAGTTGTGTTTTGGTGTTCAGCGATATCGCTCCGCTGAGGCGATCCGTCATCTAGCCGCTCTGCATACTAGTAGTTTGGCGTCCTTGAAGCCTTTGAGGCCTGTAGCATGGCATCAGTCGTAGGAGCTCTACCTACGTGTCTAGCATGTGTATGCATGGATAGGTTGCGGGACCTCACGCGGCCTCGCCGGACACGACAGCCTACGTCTCGCTTCGTCAAAGGACTTGCTAAGGGGCCTATCGACTTGCAGAGCTTGGTTAACAGGTAATTGCCCGACAAGTTACAGGTTTGATCACCACAAGGCCTGCAGATCTTCGTGTCTATGCGGCCCTGCATCTTAAAATAAAAGGACGATCGCAGCCAAAGTCATCTATGACCCTGGTGCTGCGCCTGCTCAGGCCACTGTCGGCTGCCCAGGCACTCCAGCAACAAGAATACACTGCAACACAGTTGCCTGGAAAATGGCACAAAGACAAGTCTCAAAGTGACAGCATGCAAGAGGCCTGCGACATTGTTGAGCTCAAGTGGGTCCTGAGGCGAGCTTTGGCAATCTTGAATACCCTGGAGGTGCAGTGGCATTATACGGACTGAACAACATCCAGTGTGTCTCTGCCAACAGCAACTGAAGGCATTGCAGCATACTGTGTCACTGTTTCTGCTGCAGATTGAGGACACACCAGACCATTTCAGAACAGTCATAAAGGCAGGCGGCATCATGGATGTTGTCGAGCAGTACCCTTGGACAGGCCAAGAGCAGCGACACAACCGTAGAGACAAGAGATCTGGTCACCATTTGGGCAAAGTTGTCAAGACTGACAGAGGGCCTGCTATTGTGTGAGTGCACAAATATTGTGCCCTGTGCTGCTGCCTGCACATCTGCAAATGCTGCGTCCAGCAGTGAGCACAGCCTGCAGGCATGCATGACAATGTATTTGCACCCAAGCTTGCTAGCTTTACAATCCGAAGCATGGTACACTGTCGCTTCAAAGCTGTGGCGCACATTTTGCTGTGCACATATGCATGCATTACTCAAGTTGTTGGACATTTGCATGGAGAAGGATGTGAAGCGGCGTTTTGTGTGCTGGCAGGGTTCGATGGGATGATCCCTTTGGTGGAACATGCCAAGATACATTCTGTATATCAGATGATGGCCAGCAATTGACACAAGTCACTGAAATGGTCATGAACACTGGCAGGCTATGCAACTACAGGTGAGCTCTGAATGCATGCTTTATGACTGTTGTTTGATGTGATGCAACACTTCTGATATCATGCTCTGGCAAATTCAGCGCCTTATGCTCAGCTGTGTTGCAGGCTTGTGCCAATTTGGAAAAAGACCAGCTGCAGCTGCCATTCATGACGTTGTCGTTGTTACCTTACACGTTTGTTGTTAACACTCAATTCTTGTGCAGGACGGTGTACAGACGAGCGCCAAGCTGACAATCCAGAGAAGCATGTGCGTCTGCTATGGTCAGTCACACAATTGCCGGCTGCAGCATATTGGATCGTCACTTGTGCACCCTGTTGCTGCAACATCCTGGCAGAGACATCAGACACTCAGTGTATAAAACGTGTCCAGCTGTATCAGCATGTTGACACACAATGGTAGTGCGATATCGCAAATCGACACTGCATACATGTGATGGACAGCAGTGTTAGGTTGCATTGCAAATCACATATGCAAGTCTTTATGGTGCAAGGGCAAGTAATCGAATCTAATTTACTTCATCAACTCAGTCATTACACAAACTCCATGCCACCTGAGGACTGTATTGCTTTCGCAACAGCAGGTCAGTTAGACATGAGAAACTACTTAAGTTCTGTCTTGGGACCTAGTAGGGTCCACGTCACAACTCTGTAAACATGATTGAGACAGGGGTTATGACGAGCTGTCTACTCAAAAAGTGTTCAACACACAGCTCCTGCAAGAAGGCAACCGGGCTGTTGCAGGGCGAAAGCCTCGTGTGACAGCAGATCTGTGCAATCAATTTGGCCTACTACGTACCATACGCAACTCTTGCAACATGTCATCACACTGTTCAACCTCATCTGCTAACTCTTCTCTGCTCTTTGCTTGACGAGCATTGCCGAAGTCAATCCATTTGGGTTGTGCCAAGGTGTGGAGTGAGCTGTATACGACATGACGGGCCTCTATGTCACCATGCAACACCCCCTGCTGATGGATACTGTTCAAGGCCTCCAACACACACTCAAACTCAGATGCACCTAAGCGGGCGTCCACATCTTCTAGGCTTACAGGTAGCAACTCTAAAGCAAAAAAAGGCTGTCGGTCACCAGTGGGCCCTGCAATTGTTCCAGAAGCCATCAGTCTGGGTACAGAAACGCCTTGCAGCGAATGCAAGGGGCGCTGGTACTGATTCAGCTCATGTTGTAGTTTTTGGCAAGCTCTATCTGGGTCATTAGCCTCCTCCAACAATTTGACAGCAACATCCATACTCTCAATGCGGCCTACACGCACTGAGCCTGTGCTCCCCTGACCAAGTAGGGCGCCCATGCGGATGCGGTGTGGCAATGCCTCTGGTGGACTTTTGTCCATGATCATCTGGTGGAATCTGCCCCAAAAAGCCAGCATGAGTGGCAGAGACTGCCGGCGTGTGATTGAGGGTGTTAAGTAGCGGCATGCTGCTGGGCCAGGCGTCCCACAAACAACAACATGCTGAAAACTGTTGGTTGCTTCTGGCTGACCACGATAGCCTCTGAGACACACAGTATCCCTTGCGCTGAGTCTGGTTCATACCGCATGAACCAGAAGCATTCATCAGTGTACAGCACACCATACTTCAGGCCATTGTGGTGCAGCAGGCCGCACACTTGCTGTAGCTGTGCAGTTACTTGACTGGCCGGCATGTTGGGCTTGTACTCTTCCACCAGGAAAGGCCAAGAAGGGTTGGTCGTGAGCGTGATTGTTTGCCCTCAGCCACGCCAATGACCTTGCCATTCCAAGTCCACACTCGATCTGGGCTGACTGCACACAAAGTAAAGCCACTTATTTTCAGCTCCATCAGCTTGCCAATTATGCACCAACTATCATAACAATTTGCATACCAGAAGATGGGTGGAGAACAGCAACACTCTGAGAACAATCAACAACTATCTACACGAGCAAACGCTTACAATTTGGGACAAAGCTATTCATAGATTACGGCTAGAAAGTAAATGAGCAAATTGCAAGAATGATTGCTCAATACATGCATGCTCAGCTGAAACACTGAGTCAGACCTGGCAGGTGAAAATCATCAGGGAATTCACTTAACTTCATGGGTGCAAAACCTGGTACATTGTCCAGCTGGTTGACTACAGGGAAGAGGCTATCATCCAACAGCATCAAGGTGCTCTCTTCTCCACCTGGCTGCTGTGCTGCCGGTACATAGTCATCATAACAAGGCTGGTGTAGCAGGCAGCCTCTCTCTGAAAGCACATGCTTCCTCTACAACCCCAAGCCAAGGCAGTACTTGGTTTGGCACATGCCTCAAATAACTGCAGGGCATGCTGGCGCTTGTGCTCATAAGCCTTGCAGGCTTCAGAGGCTGCGCTGTGCGGTCCACAACTTGCAGCAAGGTCAGCTTTTTTGGGCCTACATCACAAGGCATTGCTTCAGTGCAAAAGTCTAAAATCGTCGTACAGGGATATGAATGAAACAGCAAGCATCCTCAGACCCTCACAGTAAACCTCCATGCTAAAGACACGGCTGGGAAGCTTCACTGACTCGTGCTTGTGCAGCTGAGCCTCAGGATGAATGTAGAAAGTCACCTGAAGCGTGATAAATGACCTTGATTGTGAGGTCGCCAGCAGGTAAAGCCTGCACGTCGTCCCACCTATGCCAAGCGTTTCCAGAGGACAAAAGTCTGAGCTGTGGAACATCAGTAAACTTGCCGTTTTCTAAAAGCTGATCTTTGATCTCAGGCTCTTCAGCTGTGTCCTCTACGTCAAACTCATCCCAGCCTCCTGGCTCATAACAATGATCGGAGACCCCAGCGCACACGTCTCACCATCTGCAAACTCAGCAGCAGCTGTAGCAAGCCGTTGAGTAAGATTACACAACACTGCCCTCGATCTGAATCTCAACAAACGGAAGCCGACCAGAGAATGAGTGGCTAAAAACCCAGGAGGCACAAGAGCTTTGACAGGGCCTTCAGGGCTCAGGAGCACAAGCTTGCTGTCTCTCCCTTTTTGCAGTATCAACGTGTGAGCTTGGAAATTAACGCACCTGAGTACGCACCAGTGTTGGGAAGCTGAAGGCGTGTGTCTCGTAGCCACGCAGCACAAAATTCAAACTACAACACAGAATTGCTCCACAGGGTGCTCCACAGGGTGGCAGGCTGGGGAATGCTGCGATGTCGGAGGCGCGTTACCAACATGCGCTCTCCCCGACTGGGCAGCCCGGTATCATACTTGGCATCTCAGCAAATCGACGCCGAAAGGTGTAGTCTTTTCTCTGTCGATCAGTCTGTCGATGCAGTATAAGTTACTGACCTAACTGACCTAACTGACCTAACTGATGCGAATTGGGGAAACCCTACCGCAATTCTCGCCAGAGCAACCCTACAGCCTCAAGCATTCCGTTGGTTCGAAAACTTCGTTGTGCCAGTCCCCGCTCATTGCATACAATTAGGCAAGACGCAGAACTGCGTAGGTCCTTGGGGACATTGATCGAGGACCCGCGGTTATCTAGTCGCAAAGCTTTCAGCGCTGTGACAAACATGGCGGGGGACGAGCACATGCGCGACGCTGAGCCGGAGCCTTCTGCGGAGCCGTCTGTTGATGTCGAGGAGGACGATTGGGATGCAGTCAATGCAGAAGGCACACCCGAGGGCGATGGCACCCAGGACGTCGGTCCCGAGGAGAGTTTTGACACAGAAGATGAGGATGACGAGGTAGTGCGCGCGGTCCTGCTCTGTTCCGTCTGCCTGAACATAGTGTCTCTGCTCATCTGTGTTGTCATGCTGCTCAGCGAAGCATGCAACACGACCTGCAGACGCTCATTTGGGTGGTGTTATGATCACAGGCAGCGCTGACGTCCGCAGCAACCAAAGAGATCGCTCGCAAAGAACGAGAGCGACTAAAGGCACAGGATAAATACAAGAAGGACCAGCTGGAGAAGTTGAGAGCAGAGCAGAATACAGATGCTTCAGCTGGAGAGGTGTGACTGAAATTGGCTTGTGCTGTCCTCTGCCTGTGCTTTTCAGGTCAGCTGGCAGTCGCTAGGCACAATACCAACTGTTGAGTCAATGCTGCGCAGGCTAACAGGGCTGACAAGCGTCTAGCCTTTCTACTAAAGCAAGCAGAGGTCTTCCAGCATTTTGCTCCTGAGCAAAAAGCGGCTGGAGAGGACAAAAAGAAGAAGTGAGTTATGCTGGCATCAACAAGCACAAGCTGTTCCTGCAGATTGATCTTCTGTGCAAGTCATTCATGCAAACAGGCTCGGTTTACCATAAGAGCTCACAGGTTCAGCAGTATAGTTGACACAACTAGCAGTCATACCATCCACATCATAGTGCATGTCTTGCTTGCAGCATGCATGCACTACATTCTGAGGCATGATCATAGCTCTCATCTCAACGCTTGCTGCACTATTGTCTGCAGGAGTCCAGGACAGTATGGCACCAAGTATGCAGTTCCATTTCAAAGCTTGTTGCTGTATTGCCTGCAGGAGTCGAGGGCGACATGGCACCAAGTACACAGAAGAGATGGAGGACCAGGCCTTGTTGGCTGATGAGGACACAGGAGGGGAGAGGGCAGGCCATAGGCTCATGGCCCAGCCTTCGGTCATTAAGGGCGGCCAGATGCGTGAGTACCAGATGCAGGGCCTCAACTGGCTCATCCACCTGTACGACAATGGCATCAATGGCATCTTGGCTGATGAAATGGTGCGCTTGCCCGCTATGCTAGCTGCCTGTTTGCTGCAGACATTGTGCTTACAAGTCAGCAGTGTGGCATTCTGTTTCAAAAAGCTGAGATGCATCATCTGTGAGGCTGTCCTTCCACCAAGGCGTCCTTGAATCGTATATTCTTGTCACATCCTGCGCTTGCAATACACTCACATTTGTGGTCTATGCCCCTGCTGCTGCTGCTGCTGCTGCTGTTGTACCAATCTGCGCAAAAGGAAATCAGTACAATGCTGAATCAGCATGTATGGCCCACTCACTCCCAGAGAAATGGGCAACAGAATTCAGAATCCCTCTGTATATCATGACCAACCAGATCACAATTTCTGGTACACCTGCTTTCAACGGAGTCTGAAGTGCAAGCATGCACGGCATTGTGTGTGTGTAAGGCTCACACCTGAGTGTGCATTGCAGTATCTGTCAGTACTGTCAGTCTTTTGTGCAAGGAGAACCCACTTTTTGTCCTTGCTGACAGGGCTTAGGCAAGACCCTTCAGACCATTTCCCTGCTGGGATACCTTCATGAGTTTCGGGGCATTTCTGGTCCCCACATGGTCATTGTGCCCAAGTCCACCCTGCACAACTGGATGAACGAGTTCAGGAAGTGGTGCCCGGTTCTCCGAATTGTCAAGTTCCATGGCAACCAGGATCAAAGGGTGAGCGCCTCTGCCCTGTTGTGTTTCAGCAAATACTGATGTCATCAAACAATGGCAATGGCAACCAAGATCAAAGGGGTGTGCGCCTCTGCCCTGTTATGTGTCTGAGCATTTCTGATGTTATCAAACAGTGGCAATGCTTGTAATTGTTCCAGGAGCAACAGGTGAGCGTCTCTGTTCTATTGTGTCCGAGTGCATTTTGATGTCATCAAACAAAGCCACTGCATATGGTCACGTTCCATGTTTCCCTCCCAGCGCTTGATGTGTGTAGCAGACGCTGGACACTGACACAGTGTTGTGACATGTGCAGTTGAATCAGAAGCTGCAGCTGCAGCCTGGCAAGTTTGATGTGGTGGTGACCTCCTATGAGATGGTCATCAAGGAGAAGAACCACTTCAAGAAGTTCCACTGGCGATACATCATCATTGATGAGGCCCATCGTATCAAGAATGAGAACTCTATCCTGTCTAAGGTGCCACTTTGCCATAGTCTGTCAATACCTTGATAGGGGCTGCTGGTTGTAATCGCCCTAGCTTACCAAAACGGCATCAGTTGCAGCTTGCACAAATAGTCTGTGCATTGGTTCAGTGCTGCATCAGCAGCACAGACTGTCAGATGGGTTGCATTCTCTTGTGGTGTTGACAGCTATATGTTGAAGCTCAAATCTGGCTCATTGCAGGCAAGCCTAACACTCTTTGTACAGCACATGTTGTTAGATATGCTGCATTGCCTTGTAGCATCAACAGCTCTTGAAACTTGCTTATTGCTGGCAAGCATAACACTCGTAGCAAACTCGTAGCAAAGTAACCTTGCTGGGAGCAACTTCTTTGTCACTTCCAGCACCTTGCATGACCCATGATGCAGCCTATTGGAAACTCAGCCTTGCTGTTTGCCGTCCTCGACTTGCTCAGACTGGGCAGGCATCATGCATGGGCATGCTGCCTCATCCATTAATGCAAGCATAGGCCCCATGACGCAGCCTTAATTGGAACGTCAGCCTTGCTGTAGCCTTAGCCATCCTTACATTGCTTGTGTCCTGTGTCCTACAGACAGTGCGCATGTTGAAGACCAACTACCGGCTGCTGATCACGGGCACGCCCCTCCAGAACAACCTGCACGAGCTGTGGGCCCTGCTCAACTTCCTGCTGCCAGAGGTCTTTGCCTCAGCAGAGGCCTTTGACAACTGGTTTGCTCAGGGCCAGACCAGTGCTGAGTCACAGAAGGAGGTTGTGGAGCAGCTCCACAAGGTAATGGTGTTGCCAAGTATCCTAATTTTTCACTGAAAAAGACAGTGACGGACAAACTGTATAGAATGACTGCTTCTGGGTATGGAGATAGATGTGCCTTCAAATTTAGTCACAGTCCATGCTGAAGAGGCACATGCGGGATTCAGCCAGCCAATGATGCTGTCGTGCTTTCTGTTTGGTGCGGGAGTTGCACGAAAATTTGAGCTGTTGCAAAGAGCACTCATTCAGCACCTGGCTTGTGCTGCATGTTCAGGAACATCACAAGTACATGCTCCCTGGTTGGTGCCTGAGCTGACTGACTGCTTGGCTTGTAGCAATGAGCACTCGTCTTGCATTGTTCTCTGTGCAAGATTGATTCATATGCAGGATTGACCACAACGTCAAGTGGCTCAGCTTTGTCACCAGCTTCACAAGACTTTGCTCCCCTCATTTCACCAAGAACAGAGGCTGCAGTTCTGCCTCACATTGCACGTAGCCTTCCCTTCCTGGTGAATGCTGGGATCTGCAGATCAACATCAGGCTTTAGGGTTTAGGATACTGTCCTAAATTGTAACCGTTCTAAATGCGCACCCTGAGTGCTTAACACTGGCCTGAGACCTGAATGTCATGGTGCAGGTGTTGCGACCCTTCCTGCTGCGGCGGCTGAAAGCTGATGTGGAGAAGGGGCTGCCGCCCAAGAAGGAGACCATCCTCAAGATTGGCATGTCAGACATGCAGAAGAAGTACTACGCTGCCTTGCTGCAGAAGGACATTGAGGCCGTCAATGGTGGTGCTGACAGGTGTGGCCCTGTCTGGCTGACTCACAACATGCAGTTTTTTGCATTTTATATATTTCCATCTACCTGTGCCGGCATCAATACTGTTTTTAGAAGGAGGGGGCCGGGGGGCTCAGCTAGCTGTGTGCGCAGGGGTCTTGAAAGTGAAGCCTGTGATGGAAGTGTGTGTTGGGTGTAGGAAGGAGCAGTTATGCAGCTGGCCGTGTTCTGTTATGGAAAGCTCGTTTGGATGTATTGGTGTCAGCTTGTGTGTGTGTGGCCATTCCTTCATACACCCAGTCCTTGTTCCCATCACTGCCTTCATGCTCTGGGGTTCAGCGCCCACATCTAAATATGCACCCATATACAGCAATAGTAATGATTGCAGATGTGGTGATCAGGGCGTGTCCTGAACCTCAGTATTCATGCTGGACCAAATTGCATCACCACACTTCTCTGTCTTTAAGTAAGCCATGCAGCAGCAGCGTTGAGCACTGAGAAGCCGAGTCATTTACAACACGTTAACCGGCATCAACTTGCATCAGCCGGCATTAACCTACACTAACCGGCATTAAGCGGTCTGCAGGTCTCGCCTGCTGAACATCGTGATGCAGCTGCGAAAGTGCTGCAACCACCCCTACCTGTTCCAGGGGGCTGAGCCAGGACCCCCCTTCACTACTGGGGAGCATCTGGTGGAGAACGCAGGTAGCCATCTGCTCTATGCCTCACCAAAAGTAGCCAATCACTCAGTTGATGTACATTTTCTGGCTTTGGGCCTCATCAGGGGAGTCAATACACTGAATCACAGCATGCATGGCTTCCTTGCGTCATCTCTCTGGAGCATCTGTAGGGAAAGGTATCACCAGCACTGTAACAGACTTGCTGCAGGACAGGGCCTCCTGAAGCAGCTGCTTTCAATTCTCACATGTTAGCAATCACTCTGGGCAACATTACAGCAGCTGTAACCCTTACTTTTTTTAACAAAACAAGGCTGCTGGCTGACCCAGAATGTCAAGATATAGTCACCACTGCAGGACTAATGATGACCTCATTTGCAACCATGTTATGCTTCCTGAGTCATGCTGAGCTAGGTACATGCCAGGGCCAGTCTTGTCTTGTCCAGAACAGCCTGTTTTGAATATTCATGCAAGGTCTATTGATATGACAGTTCTGACAGTCACGTAACGCAACATTACTGAAACTACACATAGACCTTAAACATCTCCACAATGTAGAAACGCGTTTTTACTGTCCCCAGACGTTTCTGAGTTTAGATGTCTGGTGTAGGGATGACGTTTTTGAATTACAATAGACGTTTTGGGATTGGAAAGAGCTGTACGTGTGTGTGATGTATACAGGCAAGCTGGTGCTGCTGGACAAGCTGCTACCCCGGCTGCAATCTCGTGGCTCCAGGGTGCTCATCTTCAGTCAGATGACGCGTCTCCTGGATGTTCTGGAAGACTATTTCCTGTACAGAGGCTACAAGTACTGCCGGATTGATGGCAAGTCACTTCCCTCTATGCACATGCCATACTCAAGCCTTCTGCCAAAACGCCATAGTGGCTGCAGCCTATACGCTGCAGTTACTGCAGCACTCTGTTGTGTTGGACAAGCTGGTACCTTTCAGACGTCTGCCCATTTGGCAGACTTGCATCTTTTGCAAGAACCAGCCATGTCTGGTGCAGCAATGCCAGTGCTTGCACCTCCACCTACAGAGGCACTGCGTAGAACATGTGTTACTCTTGTTGCACTGCACTGTCAGCATGGCTGCAACAGTATGCATTGCCTTGTCATCTTTCTGCTGTGTGTGATGTGAGATGTATACGTCAATCGCTGGCAAAGCCAAGCTGTGGTTGGTGTGCAGGCAACACCTCTGGAGAGGACAGAGAGGCACAGATCGACACCTACAATGCAGAGGGCAGCGAGAAGTTTGTTTTCCTGCTGTCCACGCGTGCTGGCGGCCTGGGCATCAACTTGTACACTGCAGACATTGTCATCCTGTATGACAGTGACTGGAACCCCCAGATGGATCTGCAGGTGCACCCCTTTGCATTGCTTGCTTGCAGTCTATCCCTACATTCTTTGTGTTCATGGATCCTATGTCCCTACATTCTTGTGTTCACAGAGATTATGTCCCTTCATTCTTGTGTTCACAGAGTTTATGTCCCTTCACGCCTGTGCTCATGGGTTCTGTCTCCCTGCCTGCTGCTGCAAGGGTTTGTTGCACACGTCATGCTGCTGGCTGTATTCATACAGCGCACCAAGCTGTGCTGTATTTACATCTCTGCAGATCACCGTCACAGATGAGCACATGACTGTCTAAATGAAGTCTTGCCTTCTGTCTCTCTGATGTTGAGACTGCATCATCACCTGAGTGCTGCTTAGATCCCTTCTGAGGCCTGGCTGCAGAGTGCATGAGAATCATCTGTCAACGCTCTTGTATACAACACAGCTAGGAGTTGAGGTTAACTTTTGCTGGTGTGTGTGTAGGCTATGGACCGAGCTCATCGGATTGGACAGAAGAAGGAAGTGCAGGTCTTCAGGTTCTGCACTGAGAGCTCTATTGAAGAGAAGGTATGCCAGCGAGTTCCTGACAGCATCATCAGCTTTCTGTCATGACAGGCCTACACACATCTGCGCGCATGTATTTTTATCATATGTACACCTACATAACTAGCTGCAAAAGTACACTCAAAATTGAGCAGATATATAAAGGCAGAAGTGGATCAAGGCTTTCAGGTGCCCCCCAGATAGTCTGGTCCCTTGCTAGCATTGTTGGCAACATGCAGATAGCCACTGCAAGCAGTACTGCCTTTGTCCCTCACATGTATCAGGCTCAGGATACTTGCCAATCCACACAATTGTCTTTGCTCTTCCCATCCCGTCCTTCCTCCCCTCCCCTCCCCTCCCCCCTTCCCTTCCCTCTCTTTCCTTGCCTTGCCTTGCCTTGCCTTGTACTGTTCAAGCTGTCGTATAGCCTCAGACAGCAGTTCAAAGACGCTTTCCTGGATGGCGCAGGTCATCGAGAAGGCGCTGAAGAAGCTGAAGCTGGACGCCATGATCATCCAACAAGGCCGGCTGTCAGACAACAAGGCCTCTGTGAACAAGGACGACCTGCTGTCCATGGTGCGGTACGGAGCTGAGATGGTCTTCAGCGGTGGTGGAGGCACCATCACTGACGAGGACATTGATGCCATCATTGCCAAGGTACGTGGATGCCATGTTCACCCACATTAGCCTTGTTTGCTGTTTGCATGACGTGGACAACGTCAGGAGGGCTGTCAACCTGCCCATCAAAGCAGACAGCTACATTGCCAAGGTATACGGATGCCATGTTCCCCGACTACAGCCTTCTTTGCATGACGCTGTCCACCTGCCTGTCAGCTGCATTGTCAAGGTACGTTGATGCCATGTTCCCTCACATTTAGCCTTCTTTGCATGATATTGTCGTCCTCAGAGGGCTGTCAACCTGCCTGTCGACGCAGACAGCTGCATTGCTAAGCTGCTTGACGGCGGGCTTTACGCACATCAGTCCAGTTTGTATGGCATTTCCAGCATTCTCGGGAGGTCTGACAAGCCCTGCCCATTGAAGCAGAAAGCTGCAATTTGCCTTTGGTTGCTCTTCTTGCTCTTGATTGCTGGCAGCAGCCTGCAATGTGCAGCTTCTCTGCCATGTGCAATGAGGACCGTTGTGAGTCTCTTCACATCAGCATGTAGATGAGAGTCTCATGTGGATGAGAGGCTCATACACATGCTGATGTGAAGAGACTCACAACGTGTCCTCAATGCATCATGAGACGCTTGAAACAATGCACTTCTTGCTCTGGATTGCTGGCAGCAGCCTGCAATGTGCAGCGTCTCTGCCATGTGCAATGAGGACCGTTGTGAGTCTCTTCACTTCAGCATGTAGATGAGAGTCTCATGTGGATGAGAGTCTCGTCTACATGCTGACGTGAAGAGACTCACAACAGTCCTCAACGCATCATGAGACGGTTGAAACAATGCACTTACAATGCTGCATTGATCATGCTACATGTATATGAGACAGGTGCAGCAATGCACTGGCAATGTGGCATATGTAGGAGATGCATGCAACAGTGCACTGACAAAACTGCTTTGTAGGGAGAGCGGGAGACGAATGAGTTGAACAACAAGCTGGCTCAATTCAGCGAGAACGCCATGAAGTTCACCATGGACGGCGGCCTCTCAGCCTACGACTATAAGGCTGAAGAGGAAGAAGCTGGCGAGGACGTCAACTTCAAGGCTTTGGCAGGTGCAAGATCTTCCTTTGTCACTGACAGACAATAACCAACAAATCAGTCACATTCTGTGTCCCTGGGACCACCAGACCTCACCTGATTCTTTGGGTGGCCGATTGGTGTGGGAGTTTTGAAGCATGGCTTGTCTTGGAGAATTAGTTCACATGTGACAGTCTCATGGGTCATCAGGGGTCATGGGTGGGGGCTGGAGGGGCTTTAGGGCGCCACGCCTATCACCAAGTGACTTGCTGTGTTGTGAGCAATCGAATATTTCGACAGACCATTGACATTCCAGCTGTGCACCTGGACAACTGATCAGAAGGCATGTGGCCGCCCGCTGTGGCAGATCTGCTCACAAAAGCCTTTTGTTCTGTTTACAAGTTAAAAGCTGAGCTGGCTGCTTGCACAAATGCATAGCCTGCTGTTGTGTATGGGTCACAAGCTGTATGGGTCAGGTGGGATTGCATGGGTCAGGTTTGAAACCAAAAGGGATCAGGTGCACCTGGTGGCACAGGATCAACCTCTTCTTCAAGTGTTGCTGAAGAGAAGAGGAGACACACTGGATCCACTCCTTCTACTGGCTCTTCTTCTGTCCAGCAACACCTGAAGAAGAAGTTTTCTTGCACCAGCAGCAGCACCTGGTCCTATCCTGGCAGCTTTGTCTCAAGCTTGACGGCATCATTTGCATGTGCTATGCTTACTAAGCCCTGAACAAGGAAAAGAAAAGAAAAGAAAAGACTACGCCTTTCGGCGTCAATTTGATGAGAAGCCAAGTATTATACCGGGCTGCCCAGAACCTGAACAAGGCTGTAACATGAAAAACATGAACCCTCTGCTGCATGTGGAGGACATGCTGGATAAGCCCTGACAGGAGCTTTTGTGTCTGAGCTCATTTGACCTAATCATGCATCTTGTACCGCGGTAACAGTTGCTGGCTGTATAGTGTCTGATGGGAGTGTGCTTTTGTGTGCAGCTGCCAACTGGGTACAACCCGAGAAGAGGGAGCGCAAGCAGAGGGTCAACTACAACCAGAACCAGTACTTCAAAGACGCCATGAACACCCATGCTGGCAGGTAAGGGCACACATGCATTGCCTTGCGCAGCAAGTACACAAAGATTGCCTGGGCAGCCCGGCATAAAACTTGGCTTCTCATTAACTTGATGCCGATAGGCATAGTGTTTTCTGTTCTTTTTCTACACACAGCTTGCAGAAGCTCAGGCGCTGGTGTGTCACGCATGGCATCTTCTGCTTGGATCATAGGTCAGTAACCAGGGCCAGTGAACCAAGCACAAGATGCGATGCATGACACACCAACGCTTGACACTGCAGTCCTGACTGGTGGAAACCAACAGGGGCGTATGTGGCAGGTCATGCAGTTGTACAGTATAGAACACGCTTTGGTCTTTGTAATGCACTGAAACATCTCCACAACGTAGAAATGCGTTTTTACTGTCTCCAGGCGTTTCTGAGTTTAGATTTCCAGTGTAGGCATGACCTTACTGAATTACCATAGACATTTCGGGATTAAAAAGAGCTCTTGAGTGCCTTGAATGCATCCTCTGGCGCCTTGAATGCACACTTTGGCATCTGTACAGTTTAAAAACGCAGTTTAATGTCCCCAGACGTTTCTGAGTTTATATTTCCAATGTAGGCACAACGTTTCTGAATTACACTAGATGTTTCAGAATTGAATGCACCCTTTGGCATCTGTGCAGCATCCTTAGGTGCCTCAAATGCCCCCTTTTGCATCAGCGCTGCATTCTTTGGTGCCGAAATAATACTGTATGGTGTCCCCACACTTGCGCACTGCATGTATCTGCCTCTGTGGTTTCATCACCAAAGGTTGGCTCAGAGCAGTGACCTGTGGCTGCTGATGTTGGCCTCGCAACTGAGCAGTCATGCTTTTCCTCTCTGTTTGATTTTTGCAAGATTGTCCACTACACAATGAGAAACAACCTCAACAGTGTATGAAGTCCACGCTTGCTGACATGTTGTGCTGCAAACTCATTTGGTGGTCCAGACCACTGCTACTGACATTGAGGTTACACCAAGGCTTTCAACAATGTGGCAAACTGTGATGTTGCTATCAAGGAAACAATGTCCATGTGTAGCAGGCTGGACAATATGCACCACGGCATGCTAGCTGGGCCCTGAACTCCTGTCTTGCTGACATGGCAACAATGCCTAGACGGAAGCTATCAGGGATGGAAGACTTTGCAACATCATCATTGCAGGCATTCTATCAGTCCTGTCCTGTACCTGAGCAGCCCATTTTAATTCTTGGCTTCTCATTATTATTATTATTATTAATAAATAAATAAAATTGACACCAAAAGGCATAGTCTTTTCTTTTCTCCTGTCCTGTAACAGTATATAGTGTGTTGTGCAGCCGGCCCAGTGGGCCCCGCCTGCCCAAGATGCCCCAGCTGCAGGACTTCCAATTCTTCCAGCAGGACCGCCTCAACGAGCTGTACGAGAAGGAGCAGGCCTTCGAGCTGCACAAGCACTCCCTTGCTGGCCGAGAAGCTGCTGCTAGAGCCCAGGTATGCTTCCCTTTGGTCCTACCTTTCACAGACTCCCTTGCCTTGTGAGGTTTGTCTTTTGAATTAAACTGCTTTTTAAGGGAAGACATGCCTTTGAGCTGCGCAATCACTCCCTTTTCGGCCGAGAAGCTGCTGCCAGAGCCCAGGTACACTGCCCGTTGGGAGCTACCTTTCTTAGACTCCCTTGCCTTTTGAGGTTTGCCTATTCAGTTGCACTGCTTGTTGAGGAAACGTAAGCCTTTGAGCTGCTGCCAGAGCCCAGGTACACTGCCCATTGGTCCTACCTTTTGACAGGCCCTCTTGCCTTGTGAGGTTTGCCTTTTGAGTCCCACACAACTGCCTGTTGAAGGATGACAGGTGTGTGTGGTCTAAGCCCTCCCTTGCTCCCAGAGCTCAGATAACTTACTTTGGCAAGAATACACACTCATGACCTGCATCATGTACCTTCTGGAAGCTGCTTCTAGATCTGCCTTCAGCCTTGCAAACCTGCAAGATTCCCCTTGGTGCGCATGAAAGATTGCTGCTGCTGGACCCCTCACAATCTGGGCTTCAGAGTCCTTCATTGCACTTGTGGCTGCATCTGGGGAGCACTGCATGTCTGCTGCTGATGTCATCAAACACTCACATGTCTTTTCGTGATATCTGCGCTGTGATGCAAACATGAGACAGAGACTAGTGTCTGAGTGTGGCTACTGCACTCGGCACAAGCTCACTGGAACCCTAGTAGGACCCTAGCATCCTAGAGTAACTCTCGCACAACCGTAGTACAAGCCTAGTATAACCGTAAAACTCTAGCACAACCCTGGTGAAATCCTTTTGCACCTGCAGGGTGCCAGCGAGGACACTGTAGCGGCACAGATTGCCCCCTCCCCCGCAGACCCCCAGCAACTCACTGAAGAAGAGTCCCAGGAGCGGGAGCAGCTTCTGGAGCAGGGTTTCAGCAACTGTGGAACCGGCGCGACTTCACCAGCTTCGTGCGAGCCTGCGAGCGCTACGGCCGCCAAGCCATCCCAGAGATCACCAAAGAGATTGAGGGCAAGACCGAGGAAGAGGTACGCTGCCTGCATCAGCTTTGCAGCGGTTTTGATGTGTTCAGGTTATTGCATGCTGAACACAAGCCAAATGCTACAGCTGTTGCATGCTGAACACAAGCCAACCCTACAGCTGGTGCTGCGTAGCTGTAGTACTAGCTGGTGAACAGAGCAAGTCACGTAGGAGATTCTACAACGGGCCAGGTCTGCAAAAGCATGTCGGCTTTCCATGGCATGCAGAGACAGGCATTTTGAAAAGTTGTCATTCCTCAGGCTGCATTTGTCTGCTGGTGGGTGTTGCAAGGTTCAAAAGGATGCTGCAGCTGGCTGTTTGCTGACTGCCCTCATGCAGAGCTACTCAGTAACGTATAAACCTGTCCCCAAAGGAAAATCATGTGCTCAACGAGGGAATGAATGCATGCAGGTGCGCACATACAGCAGAACCTTCTGGAAGCGGTATAGGGAGCTGGGCGACGATCAAGGGGAGAAGTACATAAAGCAAATAGAGAGGGGGGAACAGCGCATCCAGCGCCAGCAGGACATCATGGACGCCATTGCTGCCAAGATGGACCGCTACAGGAACCCCTGGCAGGTATACAGTTTTATATATGCAGTGTTCCAAATGTTGTTGTTTTACTTTATATAATACACAAAATATATATGTTATTCTGTTATATTCTATAGTATTTGATAGTATATATTTCTATAAACTTTTTTGATATAGTGTGGTCATGATTGGCCTATTGTGCATGGCATGCCCCAATGGTTGCTGGCACGAATTTACATTCCTGCCACAGCCAAGGCCCCAACCCATGAAGGGGCATCAGCTCTTGCAACCCCTAGCAGGGTTTACCCACACCTGCTCCTTCTTGTGTTTCATGGTACTGGCCGTCCCCTCCTTAGGGCAGTTGTAACAATCCTGTGGGGCTGAGTCTGGTGCCCTACTGCCGCAGGCAGCATTGGCTCTATGCGGCCACTCCTTCTTTTGTTTGTCAAAACCTAGGTTTGCCTCAGAGTGTGTGTGGGGGGGTGCTAGTGTTGCTGTTGCTGCCAGGAGTGTGTGTGTGTGTGTGTGTATTGCTGGTGCTGCTGTTGCTGCTGAAGCAAGCGTGTCTTATGGCATAAGCTCATGTAGCAAAGGCAGCAGCTTTAGTTCCGCTACAATGCCACACAACAACTCTCACCAATGTTGACTTCGCCCCAATGGCCTTTAGCCAACAAAAGCTGCACCTGTGCATTTGCCAATGTCAACAGCACGCCATGGTAGCAATCCTGCCATCCTCTGCCAAGCTGCACCCGACAATTCAATCCTTGAATATGGGACACAGTCCAACAAATTCCTGTCAATTCCCACCACTCCTCTTCTTCCTGACAGCTTGCGTGTCAAGCATCTCCTCTTCTTCCTCACAGCTTGCATGTCAAGCATCCCCTCTTCTTCCTCACAGCTTGTGTGTGAAGCAGGAGCTGAAGCTGCAGTACGGTGCCAACAAGGGCAAGGCCTACACGGAAGAAGAGGACCGGTTCATTCTGTGCCAGGCGCACCAGCTGGGGTACGGCTCCTGGGATGAGCTGAAGGCCGCCATCCGGGATCACTGGAGGTTCCGCTTCGACTGGTTTTTCAAATCCCGTACTCCCCAGGTATGCCTCAGTCATCAGAAAAGAAAACAAAAGACTGCGCCTTTTGGCGTCAATTTCATGAGAAGCAAAGTATTATACTGGGCTGCCCAGGTATGCTGTAGTAATCATGCTTGCGCATTGCGCAACAATCATTGCACTGCTGTGGGTTTACTGAGTGTAACACTTTCGACTGCTCATGGTCCCCTGAGCAGCTCAACATTGTCTACACAATAGACATTGAGTTACAATTTTGCGGGCGTGAAACATGTCTGGCGGTTACAGTCAGAAAATATGACCGAGCTTCCATTTTGTTGAGAACTTTGAGTTGCTCAGACATGTCATGCTCCTGTAATATTGGTCACAATTGCAAAGGTTCAGACCCAACAGTCAGCCGGTATGGCAAGATCTGGGCAGATCTGCAGGAAACTCATGGTCGGCAACTGCACCTATGGAGTCAAGTGCATCCACAAACACCCTGTGGCGCAGGCGCCTGTGGATACACTTTGCTCCATAGGTGGACATGCCGGCCATGAGTTGCTTGCAGATCTGCCAAGATCTTGCCATGTTGGCGTCAAGTTGTTCAGTCTGTTCTTTTACACATCACCAAAACAATCATCATTAGTTTGCTGGCTGCCAAAAGCAGGAGGAAGCTACTCAGGGCTGTGCATGTAGGGCAAGACACTTACAACAGTGTGAATGAGTGAATGAGTGCTGATCAGTCAAGTATGACCACCTTGCTGTTGACTCTACCTCAGTACACAAGAGCGGCACATGTGACAGCCTGTCTTAGATTGGTACACGCCTACTGCTGTGGCAAACAATGGTGCACAGCCAGCAGTTGAAGACCCTAGAACATCTCCCCAATGTATTTTGCTGGCCCCAGGCGTTTCTGAGTTTACATTTCCATGCTACCGTGGAAGTTTCGGTGGAAATTTAGACATGTTTGGATCGAGAAGAGCCCTTTTCTCCGTCATCATGTGTTATGCGGAGCGGTCAACTCGACATGGCACCATGTCTATCATGTCACAAGGCAAATCAGAAATCTCACTGCTGAGTCATGACTCGCTTCCCTGTTGTCCTGTTGTCCTCAAACAAGATGCTTGGGCAGAGTTGGGCAGTCAGTCGAAAGTGTTGTTGCTGGATCACAGACTTGCTTTGAGGTCATCACCACTGCTGACAGGTGGCGTTGTCAAAAGACTGCCTTGTGTGCAAGTTGGGCTTGCAGCTCCCACACTACCCCTTTGCTGTTGCATACATCAGACCCCAACTCATTGACTGCCTCATTATGCGCAGTCAACCTGTCCTCTGTGTGGTGACTCTGCAAGTCAATGCCTTCACACACCATGCATGTTTCTTCTACTGCAGTGTGTGCTGCTAATGTCTTGGGTATCGATTCAGGAACTGGCAAGAAGGTGTGATACCCTGATCCGACTTGTGGAGAAGGAGAACGAAGAAGTAGAGGCAGCAGAGCGGGAGGAGAGGAAGAAGAGCACAAAGAAGACCAGTGGCAGCAGAGTCACCGACTCTTCTGGTGGCGCTGGCGGCGGCTCCACTAAGGTACTCCCCCTCATTTTCTGATTTTGCTCTTTGTTGTGTGCTCAGCTACCTTGTTTTGCGTCTGAGGTCCACAGTCTATAGCCCAGCTTCCCCTTTGTCTTGATATTGGTCTTGGTTGCATGTTTGGTTATCTTGTTTTGCTTCTGTTGGTCGTATTCTACAAGCCAAAATTTGTTCTTTCTGCACGCTGTGGTGGACTTTTTCTGCTACTGAGGTTCCAGTCATGCTGTATGTTGTGGAACCGCTATGACAGTTGTCGCAACTCTTGCGTTCCAAGGCTGTGATGCTAATGCTTTTGAAAAGAGTGCATGATGCATTTTGAGCTGGTTGTCTTGACTTTGCCCATAGTGCTCAGTTACACTTGTTAGGTGGCGTTGCTGCTGTCTGTGCGAGCTTTCAAGCGACTACTTGCTTGCTGCAGAAGCGAAAGACCACATCTTCAGGAGGCCCACCCACCAAGAAGAGATCGTGACCCCATTTACTTCAGGCCTTCGTTACTGTTTATTGAATGAACCATGGTTTTGCGGGTTGCAAAACCTTTGAGCACCTATAGCTATTGATTTTGCTTTGTTGATTGAATGCCAGAACCTTGTGTTACGCTGCATGCACCACGCTTCCCTAGCTGTAGGGTAGAGTATTGCCTTGTGTAATTATGGTGTTGCACATCAGCTACAAAACAGGGTTGCGGATCCAAGTATGCAAGTATGGCTTGTCATGTGACAGGTCCTATACATGAGCACGTTGAACATGGTAAGTCCAGCATGAAAAAATCAAAAGTGAAGAAATCACTCGTGTGCAGCTGCCCAACGTCATCAGCAGGAATCACTCGTTTGCAACTGCCTAATGTCATCAGCAGGAATTATTCATCCTTCAACAGCTGTCTGTCTGGTACAGTCACGAAGTAGTCACCTGATCTATCTTGCTACTTCTATAACAGCTAGTCTACATACAATTTAGCAATGTAATAGCTGAGCGCTACATGCGATGCCTCTAAGCAGGCATCACTGCATGCCTGTCTTTACTGCTACATGTCCACAGCAGGCATGCTGGCCCTGTAGTTCCTACAGGTACTGGTGAGATTCAGAAGCAACCTTATACCCCAGCTGGCTGTGCGCGGACACCAGAGCTGAAAAAGGACTGGCTGACTGTTGCAAAAGCCGGGTGATGCTGCTTGTGCTGTGCCAGCAGCATAAAATGAATCACCTGCACATGACATATAGCGTAAGGAAAATAGGCAGCCACCTACGCAATGCTCAACAAGGCAAGACTTGAAAGTGCTTGTCTGACATGTCACCTGCAGGACGCTGCAAACACACAGCGCTCGCCACAGCCACAGCGCTCCCATGAGATCGCCAAAGTAGCCACCCTCCTCACCACCATCAGATCCCCAGTCTCCCCCACCCCCACCTCCTGTGGACCCGCTGTCACCATCATTGCCTCCTGGGATCCCAAAATCCTCGTCTTGGTCCCCAGGATCGCCACCACCAAAAGGACGCCGTCGCCTGCAGAAAAAGGAGTGCTCAGTCAAGAGCTGCATGGTTGATAGCCTGGGCAGGCTGACCAGACCCTAGGCAAACAAGGAGTTAGTGGCTGATTGCACTTTTGACAGAAAAGCAACCCCAATACTACTAGCCTTGTGCGTATGAGTATTTCCCTGTGAATATGACAATACTGCTGTGCACACGATGACTGCCCAGATGAAAGCTGCTGCTGTCAGCTGTACAGCAATTCAACCATCCAGATGTCAGCGACTACCTGCGGGTCTTGCTTGGGGCTATACAGTGAGCAGGTGCAATTGCTCTGCGCGTGAAGTGTGATGTGTGTGGTGGACTGCAAACGCTGCCAGTTGGCGCTCCTTTGAAGATTTCCTTTGCCGCAGTCTCCAAACTGCACCCAGCTGCTGCAGCAGTGCAGGCCACAATTGCTGCACATTTTGAGCGCTGTGACCCCCTGCAGCATGCCAGAGGGTAAGCTCGAAGCATGTCAAGGCTCAACCAGTGCTTGGGAGTGCTTGAGGAAGTTGACCCGCTGCTGATGTCCTGTCGCAGGTATTCAGGCGTGTGCAGAGCAGGCGGCAACAATACCTTGTATGCGCTATCCAAGAGGTGCTGCTGAGTTGTGAGGTGGCAGGGGACAAGAAAAGCTGTGCAGCTCCTGCCAGGGCAGAGCCTATGTTGACTTGCATGACTTGTGCAGTCCAGTTCTGACACCTGGCAGGTTGTTCCAATGGGCCGTGCAGAGAAGCAGCTTATAGCGTCAAAGCGACAACTCCCATGCACCCTGACAAATTGCAGCTGATTGGCCCACGAGCCTGAGTAAGAGTGATATCCAAAACGATCAGGTGTCCAACAAGATCTTACACAAACAAGCTGTACAAAGTCGCTTGCCTACCAAAGACAAACTTGTTGCTAGCCACGCTTGTTGGCCTTGCCGACGATACGCTTGTACTATGAGGCGTGCGACCTGAGCCTGGAGAAGTCAGAGCTGACTGACGTCACTGCAAGGGCGTTTTAGATTCGAGGGCCGCGTTGCATGCTGCCCTCTAAAACTGCCCCATTGCAGCTGCGGTTGGATCTCACATACACTTTCCCACACTCACCTGCAGCTGCGTGTTGTAGGGTGTCGCGATTCAAACACTGATTCCATTGGCAAGACAGACATACCAAATCTCCTTCATAATACGAGCTGGACAATGACAGTACGTTCATTACCATGGAGCGCACACTAACCAAGCCTGCATTGCTTTCTAAAGATAAAATCAACTATCTTCGGGCTCTACTACAAGCCGCTCACTACAGTCTCACAGCTCATCAGTTCTCCGGGATCTAATACAAGCTACTCACTACAATCTCACAGCCCATCAATTCAACTGGTTCACCTATACGTTTGAATGAAAAGTCAAGTTCCTCAAGAATTGATGACCCCATCTGCCGCATGCCAAGCTGCCTGAATTGCCAATTCTCAGATAGATACACGTTTGACGCAAAGTGGATAGCCGCATCTGTGCATGCTACACAATACCCTCTGTCCCAAGCAGCCTCTGTTGCAAGCAGCACACACTGCTTTACAGGCTACATGTCAGCCTGAGCAGCTTCCAGCAAGCTCAGAGCTTCAACGTGCCCAAGACCTGCAGCCATAAAAGCTTGTGTTTAGATAGCATATGCATGACACATTGTGCCATGAACCACAGCACATAACCCAGGCAATTCAACCACATCCCACTTGCAGACATTTACGTGCTGCTTGCAAGCAACTGCACCGAATGCATTGAATGCACAAGATATCAGCAGGAAGATGGGCATATCTGCATGACAGCCACTGAGCACACAAGTAGACATACCCAACATTGCTGCAACCTCTTGTGCTCTGTCATGATGGCTTTCAAGGTTGGCAATGTGTGTGTGCACCCTGCCGTCCAAGTCTGTAGTCTTCCTCACACAAAGATGGTGATCTGCATATGCTGCAACCTGCAATAACCAATGCCTCTCACTTCAGAGTATGCATACACTATGCAAATGCTGTCCACCATACTTTTGTCATGGAGCTGCTGAGCATGCTTCTCAGTGAATGCTTCATGCGGATGTGACATGACACAGCACTCAGTCTGTAATGTGTAGGCTAGCATACAAGCTGAAGCTATGAACCACCATGCAGAAGTCATGCATGCATGCAAGCTGAAGCTGTGAACTATCATGCGGTAGTCACACTGCATGCAAACTGTGTAGGATGTCAGGAATGCGGACCTGCTGATAATGTGATAGAGGGCAAAAAATGCAAGAACAAGTACGTACCTGCGGCAAATGGGACACACACAAAATCTGTGAAGTGCTTGCAAGCTGATGCTGAGTTATGCGCTCAGGCTCAGGTTGTAGAATTGACTGCTGCTGAGCACCGAGCTGATGTTGCTGGCTGAGCTCTGACTGAAGGCTCAAGAGCTGATGGGTGTTGAGTTGTTGAGTGCTGAGCTGAGTGCCCCCCATTCTCCTGAGCAAGCGGCCAATTGACTTGCCTAATCTGGCTCCCACTCCAGAATCCAGCTCATCCAGGATCATCAGGGGAGGAGCCATTGTGGCCACTTCATCTGAAAGGCATGTGCACATTGCTGAGCACATCTTGGACAACCATGCTGATCAGTAATTGCTGTGCATATGATCTTTCAGCAAATCAGCGTTATAGCAATGCAGCATATCAGGCATGACTACAAATTATGTTGATAAAATCTGCAACAGGGCTGGATGTGCAGGGCTGATGGTGCTTAACAACTTACACAAAATCTCCTTCCAAAGCTGTGTGCGCTCTTTTGCTGTCTGCTGACTTGTACAGCACGGCACTTTGTTGATGGCAGATGTGCAGAGGACATGCACATGTCACGGTGTGCAGCAGATGTACACTCACAGAGTGCAGCCAATGGTGAAGCACACAGCTGCCACATGCACCCGACACAGTCACACAGACTGACAGCTGGCGTGCAGTATGCTGTCCATCGTGACATACTCCTGTTGCCAACTTATACTCTGAACAGCAAATCCTTGAACTCTCAACGGCACATCCTTACTCGTCTTCAGCTGCGCGTACACCTGCCACGCATCAACAATCACTGGCTGAGCAAGTGTGCATCACATGCTTGTATTCACCTGGGAACAAGTCAGGAGCTGATCCATTGGCTTGATGACTGAGGTCAGCAGCAGCAACAGGTGCAGCCTTCAGCGCCAGCATGATACGAGCACCTTCACCCCCAGAAGCAACGTCAGACAGAGGCCTCAGAGGCTCTCCCGGGCCTGCCCCTAGCAGGAACTGGACCTGGTCTAGCCCTGTTGGGGTGACCGCGTAGGTGGTGTCACCCCTCTTGCCTGCCTGCCTGCATATCTCCTCTGGCATGTATAGCCCTGCGCCCTGCAGACATGTGATACAAGCTGGATCATTGGCAGAGTGAGTACACAAATGGGTGAAATTGTGTTGTTTTTCGTAGTGACACAAAACCAATTTTCTTCTTTTGGCAGAAGTCCTTGGTGTTCACTCGGTTGCAGATGGAAATATGGGCCCATGCAAAGGAGTAAGTCACCCAGGGAGGGTCCCACAGCACCTTGTAGCAGTTGCCCATCAGTGATTCCAGCTTCCAGCCTTGATACTTTGTCTAGGTATTGACTGTTCATGCCATCTGGTGTTTGATGCAATCATGACTGATGGCTGCACTCAGCATTCCTGCACTGGTACTGGTGTTTGACGCAATCATGACTGGTGGCTGCGTTCAGATTTTCTGTGCAGTCCTGCAGTCCTTGCCTGCTGGGCTTCAGGCCAAGTGAGGTCCACATCAAACTGGCTGTCTTGCATTGCCAACTCAGCAAGACACTTCTCCACAGCTGCCTTCAGCCTCCCACCAGCTGCTTGCCGCCGCAAGCTCAGCTGCACGGCAGCTTCCTGCAGCTGCTGCTGCTGTGTTGCCACCTGCTCTTGTAGCTCTTCCTCTTGCCCTATCAGCACAAAACATGCATGAGGATCCATACAGACTGGTGCCTTGTGCATATGCTGTGCTGTGCCTGCATGCCATGTTTACCAATGCTGGGATGCAACATCATAAAGCAGCTCTTGTCGTTGTGTTGCAGAAAGACTGCACAGCTGCAGGCTTGCCTGACAAGCCTAGCATTGTGAGCACTTCCACAAGGGAATAGCAGCATTCCATGTGTCGATTGGCAAAGGAAGTAAGCAGGATTTATAGGCAGCCTCAGTCAGTAGGCAGTAACAATAGGCAGCTTCTGTGACAATAATCCAACGAGCAGCCCCAAATGGGATCCCCCGATATGCAGCGTTAATGATCAGATCCTCAGGGGCAGTCTCCTCTGAGCAGCCCAACATGCTCACCGCTCTCAACATGTGAACCCTCACTGATCTTGATGACTTTCACCATTCATGCACATCACTCACAAAGCAGAACTGCCACGAACGGTGTCAAACCGTTTAGCCGCCTGAGCTTGAAAGGCACTTACAATGTGTGGATGCCACAGTCGATATGGGTGCTACTAACAAATTACTGACAACTGCACTGCAGCTTCTCTCAAGCTGCATCAATTCCCAGTCCATAGGACAAAGTAGCTGGCAGACTTATCAGCAAGGTATTGACAGCTGCATTCAACATGACATATCAAGCAGTCCTTCGGATTCATACAAGTAGTGATTAGCGCAATGCGACTCACAGGTGGTTGCTGTCTCACCTTCCATCTGGTACCACATGTCAAGGTCAGCTTCAGCTTCAGCTACCGCTGTGAGTAGCTCTTGAGAAGAGGAACAGTCAAACTGCTTCAACAGGCGCTCCACCAGCTGCAAGCGCTGCTGGGCTTCATCGTGTTCTTGCTGAAGATACCGGTGCTTACGCGCATACGCCCCAACCTGTATGCCGTAACAAGGTAATGAGAGGGGGCATTTGTCTTGTACCTGTCGAAGGTACCTGTGCTTACACGTATACACCGCAACTTGCATGCCGTAACAAGGTAGCCATAGGGGGCTCTGAGGCTGGATTGGACTCTATCATGCTGCAGGAAAATAAAATGCGTGTGCAACCATGCAGGAAAAGAAGGGGGACAAAGGAAAAGAAAAGACGAGAATTATGCACCTGCATAGCACTGTTCACAAGCTTGACAGCAGCAGAGCTAGTGTGTGCATCATGCATGCTGGAATGTTCAGCAGCACGCAGGCAAGACAGCACCTGAGAGTCAGTAATATGGATGCAATCTTAGTTTAGTAAAACGGCGTCGTCTCAAAATCTGGAATGGGTGCATCTTGATGCATGTTGACTCATCTGGAGTGGGTTCATATGCAGTGCTTTGGTCCTAAGATGTGAGGACACCATTGTGTATGACATGTCACAAGACAGCACATACGGCTACCTCTTGGATCCAACCAACTGTCACTGCAAATGAGAGTGTCAGCCCAGGGGGCGAAGGCATTGTTGCAGGATCCTAGGTTTGTATCCTCTACAGTTTTGTATACTCCTCAGCTTTTATTTACCCCACAGCTTTTGTCCAACTTACAGCTTTTGTCTACCACACAGCTTGTCTACCACACAGCATTTGTCTACCACACAACATCCCAGAGAAGACAGAGAGAGACTTACAGGCGTAAGCCAGCTCACCAGGGCTGAGCATTAGGAGGCTCAAGTCAAATGTCCCACATGCATACATGCATGCCGACAGACATGCCCATAAGAGTAACCCATATGCATGCACACAAACACGCGCATGCTCAGGGTTTGGGATTCAGGAAATTGCAGAGCTTGTCCCTGTATGCACGTACAAAGCAATCTTGGTGTCAGAGCAAAGCATGGTACAGTTGACTGACCTTGCCTGCTGCGCTTTTGACCAGCATGCGAGCCTGCTCAAGTGCACTCAGTGCCTCATCCATGTCAGCTATGCTGGCTGCTGAGTCACCACCATCATCATCATTGCCAGATGTAGACACCTCAGCATATTCTTCTGAATCCTTTCCTTGTCCTGCAAAGGACTGCTGAACTCAGCAACTGCTGCACGAGCTGCTTCTAGTTGATTTACCACAATGGTATAGTTGGTATATTCTGATAGACATCCCTTCATATTATGGGAAGAATTTGCGGCGAGACTGTGCTGCGCTGTGACAGCTAGCTGAGCTGTTTCAGGTAAAGTGGATGTCAAGTCTGGAGTGCAACGCTGCGTCTGGTCTTCCTCATTGAGTAACACAACAGGAAAGTTGGCCGCAGTACTTTTTGCAGTCGCAGATGCTGATGGATTGTGTGTTCAGCGGTCAGCACATAGCTGCTGACCTGTCATGCTGAGTTGAGTGTGTGCCTCTTCTTGGGTCAGTATGGCATCCACATGACCCTCCAGGGTGCGAAGGGCCTCCACGACCCCACCCACACCCCCCTCCCCTGACACCCCCAGGTGTACCAGCCCTGCTCTCTCCACTGAAGACCGCCTTGATTCAAGCTGTCTCAGCCTTGCTCTCAGAAACCGTTCTTCACCTTCCTCCAGCTTTGAGCGGTGAACCTGCAAGCAAGCTATCCTCACAGACAGATCATTACTGACTCAGTGTATTCATATTTGTACTTGTACATAATGTTTGTATGCAATGTACATTGATTGGCATTTTTCCCAATGCAGCCTGGACAGGCATATGTGAATCATGTGAGTGCTGCATAGACTGATTGCATTTGCAGACATAGAATTTTGTTACCTCTTGAATCATCTGCTGAACCTCATTCCGCTCTTCTTCATTGCCTAAGGAGGCTATGTCTGCCAGCTGTTGCTCCATCTGTCTGAGAGTGTGTAGGCTAGCACCAAAAGCAGCAGCTTGACTGGTGGTTCCAGCAATGCGGTCCAGCATGGCAATCTGTGTCACACTGTCCCTGCATCAACATGTCTGTGTAACAGTACAGTCAGCATCAACAAGTCTGTGTTATAGTACAGTCAGCATCAACATGTCTGTGTTACAGTACAGTCAGCATTAACATGTCTGTGTAACAGTACAGTCAGCATCAACAAGTCTGTGTTATAGTACAGTCAGCATTAACATGTCTGTGTACCAGTACAGTCAGCATGAACATGTCTGTGTGACAGTACAGTCAGCATCAACAAGTATGTGTAACAGTACAGTCAGCATCAGTCCTCACAACAGCAGTCAAGACATGATCCATGGCAATCACATTGAACATCAGGTTGCAAGTATCCGCAGGTATTCCTTTGGCGGCGGCAGCAGCAGCAGCAGCAGCAGCAGCAGCAGCAGCCTTAAGAAAGAATTTGGTGCTGCTGATGTTCTCACATTGAGATTAAATGGGCAACAGTGAGACAGAGCGTGCAGTGCCAAGCAGTGTGCTACGCAACACAAGCAAGTGGCTTGTATAAGCAAAAGCAAGCATCAAAGATCAGCAAACCTGATAGAGAGGGCAGCATGTTGACCATTGACATCTACAAGAGCAGCTCTGAGCTCCCTGAGCACTCTCAAGGATGTAGCTGTCCCATTCACATAGCACCTGCAGCATACTTCTCGTTGATGCTTCTTTTCCTGTTGCTGCACTATCATTTTGCGCTCGTCCTCTCAATCATTCACCAGAGTCATGCTATCGTCAAAGGTCAGAACACATGATCCTGAGTGATACTAATGATTAGGGATGGTAATCCTGATCCTAAGTGATTTACTTGATACCATACGAGGTGTTGTTCCGGGTTGTGGTCATACAAGCTGTTTGTGCAGGAGTGCAGAACTGCAATACATGACAGAACAGGCAGTAAGGAAGGCAATACCGGCTACGCACTGACGTGTCCACTGTGCTAATCTCCCGCCTCAGAACTAACTGGTTTGCAGCTGGGAGAGATGATGAGGAGGAGGAATGGGTTGTTGCCGGATGGAGAGATGAAGAGGAGGAAGGGGTTGTTGTGGGAAGCCCCAGGCTAGCCAGCAGCTTTGGCAGGGCTGTCTGCATGCATCATCAACACTTTTGTCAGCTGCCTGGTTCACCATACTCATTAGACCTCTGAGAGGCACATACATGCAGTGTTGATCACAACCCAGTGTGTGTAGCCGGCTTGGGATGGACAGACTTCTTCTGCTGTTTCTTTGCTTGCTGGATTCTTGAAAGGTTGTCAGCTGCAAACTATCAAGACTTGCAATCAACGTCTTCGTAGTTTCCATACACTGATCACAAGCAACACCTTGACGCAAGACCTCCCTGTCAAATATACCAAGTACCCTAGCATAAGTTGAATTGTGTGTTACTCTGAGCCCCATCATCCTCTTATAAAATCCATCCAAGAGTTCAAAGTCTATAGTACCAGCTGAGCGCAAGGGGTCATTACTGATCATGGGAACCATGTGGATATCAATGCTGGTGTCACCTGTGCTACAGAGCTGACAGATATAGCAGGAGCATTAGGCAAAGAAGGTGCTGTGAGGTGCTGTGAGTGCCAATGTACAGCCACACAGAGGAGAGAGGAAAGGCTGCAGAGCTGCTGAATGCAGTGATCCACTTGCACTCACCAGCAGCCAGCACTTTGATGATCAGCCAGTAGGCAGCAATGATGGGCAGGTCGCAAGATGACAGGCAAGTAATGCAATTGTCTGCAAGATCCGAAAGTGAATGCCTCCCTATAGGAGTAGGGCATTGGACTTAGCCTCAAGGGGCTGTCAACATGCCTGTCAAAGGTTTTTTTAATCATCAGGAGGGGACAATCAATACCGCAGAGCTTTTGTTTATGTGTACAAAAGACGATGAGCAAGCCGGTGTACCTGATGAATCGCTGACAGGTGAAGGTGCGCTTCAACAGATGCTGTGGTGGCCGGCGGCCTCACACAGTTGTCACTTGCTGGCATCCCAAATACCTGTAAGCATTCAGGATCATGCCTGGCATCCTATGTGTCAGCACTTACACAGCAACGAGCAGATTGATGGCAGTGTTTCATGGCATACAATACAAAGCGCACCAGGAGCAGGACAGACTGTGTGGCAGGTGTGCTTCCACGCATCCATGCATCAGTGCAAGCTAGCATGCATATCAGCATTGATTGTGTAATACAGCATTGTGTAATACAGCATTGATTGTGTAGTACTATTGTGTACCTGCCCAAGGGCTTCCACTAGAACAGACTTGCCAGCTCCACTTTCTCCAGTGATGACATTCAGCCCAGGCTTGAAGCTCACATTTTGCTCTTCGATCAAAGCAAAGTTCCTGCGAGAGTAGCAGCACAGACCATGAGTAATGCTGACAATGGCATGGTGCACTGAAAGCATGTATCCAACTTGAGTCTTGCCAGGTATGGGACCACTGCTTGCCTGATCTGCAGCGACTCCAAGAAAGTCAGCGCTCTCTCAGTGGGCCTGGGCACAAGCTGTTGCATATCACTGTTCTGAGCTGTAGGTTTGCTTGGGGTAATTTGCTGCGATGCAGTGCTTTCCAACGATGACTGGTTGATACTGGCCTCTGCTGTTGCTGTGCCCACACACTGACAGCAGACCATGCTTTTGGGACCATGCTTTAGGGTCAATGCATATGAGGGTAGATGGCGTGCTGTCGATGTTCGCATAAGGGGTGCATGGTATAAAGTTGTCTGCTGCGTACAAACTCGCAGGGGTTCTGAATACTGCAAGCAACATGACCCGTTAACCTCTTAGGGCAAACACGCTAAGCATACCATCGTTACCATCGTTGTACATGCCAGAAACTGACGAAGAAGTCAACAGCAGGTCTTACCATGAGCCCCCAGCTGACGCTACTTATGCTGGTCTGAAGCTGCATGCAGACTCGGTTCTCGTCTCTTGGACAGGCGTACAGCAGGGTAGCGTAGCGTTCACATGACAGCGAAAGCGATGTTGTCGCTGTTGCCTTTGAATTTACACAGTAGTTTTTCGCACACCACAGCAGGCAGAGCTTGCATTTGTGGTGATCAGTCACGGTCGACCTCGTACCAGATATTTAGACCGGTTTTTGGCGAGTGTTTGCAGCACCTCTATTGTGCAACAGATCAACAAGGATCCGACCAGGTATTTAGCGAAGTTTATCGTGCTGGTTTCGCCTCTGACATGGGCAGAGCAATACGTATGCATCTTGACCTAACTGCTGGCGTTACCGTTACTGTACCTACCTACCCAACAAATGCTGCATTCTTGTGTGTGGCATTCCAAACGTTTGTGAACATATCGGCACCGATGGTCAGAGAACTGGCTCAGGCAATTCTCCTGCAGGCTGCGACGCTGAGCAACGCTGAGCGAGAAAAGGCCGCTAAACTCAGCAGAGCAACCCATGTATGGCTTATCATCACGCTGGATGTATCAGGCTGCTTTTGACTTCTGTCCTTGCTTCCCCAAGTGATATTTGATACACACACCATGTATTCCATTGTGCATCCTTTGAGCAGTAACAATTCCTGTTGAACCTCATCATTCCGTTTGGCAGGCGTTTGTGAGCATAATGATTTATATCAAGTACATTTATTGCAAAGCTCTGAGTCACTGTGTAATGTATTATGACATTGTCATAACGGACAACTGCTTCATTCGTTGCAGCATCATGTAAGAAATTTTGCCCGCAAGCCAGCAGACAAGACATCGTCTTTAGGTAACTCATTGAGCAGATCTCGTGTCGGGCCGATCTTCAGACCCATTGGTTGTTTCATGAGTGGGATCACAAAGAGGGAGCTGTCCTTGCCCAGCATTTTGTACATCCGCAGTCAGCTTTTCTTGCATGACGCTTGGTGTTTCCTGTACTGTTGGCAGGCTCAAGCATGCACACGCATGCAGCTGTCTCAGAGTTCCCAGTGATCGATGTCTAATATAGCGCAAACGCATCAACATCATCAAACTTTGCAGTCATACGGTAAGGCCACTTGTGTAAGCTAGCTTTTAGCTTTGAGCGTTGCAAACACAGGTTGGCGGTGTCCAGAGAGACACAGCCGTGTCTCTTTGATTTGATCAACACAAGCCTCAGATAGCAACTTGCCCACGAAGATCACGTTTCACAAAAAATGGTGAGCGTTTGGTCCAAGGCTTGTGCGTCAAAGTCTGCGGTGAACACACAACTTCCTAGGGGTCCCTTCAGCAGGATCAAGCGCAGTGCTCCATCCAACACCTTCTTGTCAACAGCCATCAGATCCCGGAACTTGTGCTGTGTCATGCCCTGCATCAGAAGAATGAAGGCTGCAAAAGCGAGCAATGCAACTTGCTGCGCCTTGATCAACGCTGCTTGCTGAGAATGCATGTTGGTTGCCTCATTTCAACCAGCTGTCTGCCAAGCAGGGACGCACTCAGTCACGACCAGGGACAGCATCAGCAACTCCACACAACTGACCAGGATGGCCTGATATGCGAGCTTATGCTCTCTCAGGGAAAGGGTGCAAGGCACTCAACATCAGCTAGACACACCATGCCGAGAGCGTGGAGAATGGTCAATGGAGCATAGGCAGCAAGGTGTAAAAAGGCTCTTACCTGAGGAACCTCTACAGGCAGCTTGGCTCTCTGCAGCAAACGGCGCGTCCTATCCAGAATGCTCTGGTCTATCCAGCCCAGCCTGTGTGACATGTCAGCTGCCATGACCATGCCTGCCGCCACTGCCTCCCCATGCAACCACACTCCTGCAATCCACCACTGATATTGTGTCAATTTGCTGCATGACCACAAACAGCTGCATAAGAATGTCTTACATGGTCAGAGCTACCAGGGACAGTGTGAGAAATTGCTAGAGTCTAGCCTGAGGGCAACATAACAGGTATCCATTGCACAACAGGCTTGTTTATGTGTGAAGCTATGTCATGCATCAACATCTACCATGCTGCAAGCTGAAAAGCTCAGGCTATGACGCTCAACAAGCACTAGCACATCATGCAGTGCTTTGCCACACATGCTGTTGCTGCTGTAGCAGATTCTCTGCTTTGCAATGAGCTAGATCCAGCCTGGAGTGACTCTGTCAGGCCAGTTGGTGTTGAAAGAGCCGAAGCCTGAGTGCTGCTGGCTTGCTTCATGTGAGGACAGCTCCCCAATATGAACTTGCGTCTTGACTGTCCCCAGGCGTTTCAAGCTTTGCATTTCCCACTGTAAAATGGATGTCTACAATAGTCCAGACATTTTGGGATTGAAATGAGCTGAAAGGCAGCGCACCGTATCCAAGACCAGTCTCAATGGCATGCCCGAAGGTGTGTCCCAGGTTGAGGGTGGCCCTCACACCCCCTTCCCTCTCATCAGCTGCCACTACTGCAGCTTTGTTGAGACAAGACTGCTCGATGGCATATCTCCATGCCTGCACCAAATGATGATGTAACAGCCAAGAATGTCAACAGATGCAGCAAAGCTGTTACAGCTGTTGGAAGCGCTGTGAGTGCTGCATAAGAAAGGCTAAAGATTGCTCTGGACTGCAACAGCAGATGAGCAGCAGAGATGCGAACCAAACTCATGAGGCAACCGGGACTTGTATATCTGCAGCAGAACAAAACTAAGGAATTGCGTTGGAGTCTTCCTGTTGATGCTGTGCACAAGCAAGTACTGTGTGCTGTTGTGTGTTGCTCAAGTGTGTACATCCTGCAAAGTCTGCAGGTGCCTCACAAAGCACAGGTGGTCAAGCAGCCTCAAGACAAGCAAAAAGTTGTTTTGCATCAATATTCCCAGATCTGAACAACAGGCAACCTGCCTGACAGGTGCCACACTTGTGATACAAGAGCAACAGGCAGTACTGGGCAGCCCGGCATAATACTTGGCTTCTCATAAAATTGACACCGGAAGGCGTAGTGTTTTCGTTTGTTTTCAAGAGGCAGTACCTCTGGATCACGCTGCATCAGTCTGTCCATGTTCTCCTCCAGCCACTCAAACAGAGGTGCATCTCTGATCAGCCCATACTTGACAATCTCTGAGATGCCTGAAGCTAGCTCCCTGTCTGGAAGGGTTATGAGGGTGTCTGTATCTATCAGTACGCACTGTGGCTGATAGAATGCACCGATCATGTTCTTTCCCAAGGGATGGTTGACGCCTGTCTTGCCGCCAACTGAGGAGTCTACTGTGGCCATGACTGTGGTTGGTACCTGCATGCATACACACGCTGCAGATGTTGCATGCCTGCCCCAAATGTATGGCAGCATGCTGTCTTGCGTTGCAGGAACAGCTCACTGATGCATTCTGCTCTGTGCCGCTTTGGGCACATGCCGCTTTGGGCATCCTGTGCATATAACAAAGTGGGTGACTAATTGTGTCATCTGGGTCATGTAAATGACATTGAAGTAGCAAGGGGTGCTTTTCAGGTCACAAAACAATGAGCTGTGCCTGCAGCTGTGTCTGTATCGCCCTGATGCTAAGCCAGATATACAATACTGCATGTCAGTGCTTGAATGGCCCACATCACTGCAAGAGTTGTGTCTCAGAGCAACACTTTGTAAGTGTCCCAGTGCCTACTACAGCTTCATACCTGTATGAAGTGGACTCCCCTTTGGTATGCAGATGCAGCAAACCCACACATGTCTCCAATGACGCCTCCGCCAAGAGCCACAAATGTGGAGTTGCGGTCCAGTCTGCCTTGCAATGCTTTGTCCCAGACTTGCTGCAACACTTCCAGACTCTTGAACTGCTCCCCGTCTGGAAGCGTGACAACCTGGATTTCATGTCTGCCTCCAGAGCTGAGGGCGTTGATGCACCTACAAGGTAGGTATAAGGTTGCAGATGCCCATCAATGAAGCGGGGCGGCATCAGACTACGTCTGAGGTCTGTGGTAATACACACCTGTCTAGGTACAAGGGAGCCACAGTTTCATTTGTCACTATCAGTACTTTCTTCCCCAGGACATGCTGCTGTAACAGATCGCTCCTGTCCAGAAGGCCTTGACCTATGTAAATTGGGTAAGATCGGTCGCCGAGCGAGACTTCTACTGTCTGCATGACTTCAGGCTCTGCTGCAACAGCTTGGGCAACCAGGCGTTGTGCGCGAGAGAAGGAGCAGTTGACTGTGCGTGACTTGACGCGGCAGACGTCTTCATGGTCCTGCTTACAAACATGGTGACCAAAGCGCAAGAGGCTGCGATTTCGATGATGCGGCTGGTGCGTGTTGAGAGGGACACCCGAGCATCCCCAAGCGGAAGGCATACTAGGCGGACAGAAACATGTTCAGGTGAAGAAGGGCGGTGGTGGAGAGCAACTGCAAAACAGGCAACTAAGTGACAACTGTATTAGATCACAGATTGCTTTTGCGCTCAAGAAACTCAATGTTTGAATTGTCAGCTGCGCATGCAATGTTCTTGGACGATGACTGCGCGCAGGTGACAGCACCTCCGAAACCATTGAAGAAGAATGATGCTTCCCCTTCATCCTCCATCATTGCTTCCATTAAATGACAGCCACGGCTGGCTGCAATTATTGCTCAAGGCCATGGCGCCTGCATGAAGTAAAGCGACTAAATGCCTTCGTTGATAAGCACAGACGTGTATCTTTGAACATAAGCCTTTCGAATCAATTGCTGTCAAGTCTGCAAGTCTGATTCATTGCTAATCGTGCCCTCTGCACGTTTCATTGGCGTTATAGCATGCCCAACCTATCATTTGACATTGCATCGAAGTATCATGGACGGACACAGCCCTGTGCTAGCAGCTGCCTCATACTGCATCTTTTCAGCATACAGCGCCGATTGCTCTGAAGAACTCAAAAACAGTTTGCTTGAGTGATGGCTCGATTTGTCCAATGTGTTTTTAGTATTTACTTTTATCACATGTTCGTCGGTAGTAAATTTGTTGTGGCATTGTACGTGCCGCGTGAGCGCCTGCCGTGAACACAGTAAAGTGGGCATCAGGTCATGAACAGAAGCGCAAACGGGTACACGCTGCTTCAATACTAGCCTTGACGACTCCTTCTCACGACAGTTGTGGTACTATGCAGTCCAGGGTGAGTCTTGATCAAGCAATTGTTTGACGATCACACGAGTGCTGTTATTGAAGCTTTGCCCTTTGCAGCGATCCCGCACGTCCAGCGACTTAGAGTCAAATCAAGCTGGACCTGGACCACAAAGTTTGGGCTTGAGATCATTTGAGGTAATATTGGTGGGCTATCTCAACCGTAAAACGACTTCTTGAACTGATCACGCTTGTCGGTGTTATGCAGACCAGTTTTCCAGCTGATCTATGCATGGTAAGCTTAGGTCATGAATTAAAACCCCGCTGTAAGCTCACATCACAGGGGCGGGCAATGCCGCTTCTGGTTCATGTAGGACCAAGTCATTGACAAGCTGAAGCTGCTGAACTATGAAAGAGATTTTTGCACGCCCAAGTAAGTCATCTTGCCAAATCTGATGATTTACAAAGTTCTGCTGCATGTTGCAATGCCCCACTTGTGCAAACAATGGTATATGCAGGCGACACCTCAAACCTTTGTCAAGGACATATTTCTGCCTACCGGCACCTATGAGCGGTCAGAACGAGCAATTCCACTACTTTACAAGCCTGGTACGAGCATCAAGTTGACTGTACCGCACAGATAAACAAGTGCAACTTGACATACTGCAAGAAACGTTGGGGCAACACACTGTTTAGCCTATCCAGTATGATGGCAGCCTCGTCCCATCAATGCACCCCAATCTGGGGGTTAATGTTGCCTACTGTAAACTCCAGGTGTCTTGGCTGCTGACACTTTCTGGCAGGCCCTTCCAGCCTCCTCAGCAGTATGACGATCCAAACCTGACATGCACAAACATCCTTTCCGAACTGCGGGAAGCTGGATTTGCTCCGGCTTCTTTCCCTCCAACAAAACTGCGGCAGGGCTACGGAGATGCTGTGTGTAGCATACTGAACGCACTATGTGACTTGACGCTGGAGCTGACCAACTTCTCATTTCAGGCTCCTGTGTATCTGGCAGAAACGTATGTGCTTGCCACACTGCCTGCGTCTTGTCTCAACAGCACAAGGCCCTTCTCATCACTCAGAAAGCCTGCATGCGTTGCCTTGCATGTTGTTGAGGGACTGATGTATACCAATGAGCACAAGTGTTCTATGGTCCGTGTGTCATATGGAATAGCAAATACAGCTGCAGGGAAGCAGTTTAGCAGCTTTTTAGATACTGACTTCATTTCAAATCTTGCTGTTGACCATCACGACAAATTTCACATCTGCCTGGCATACACTGCTGGTGTGATCAGGCCTCCTGAGTTAGGTGCTCATATCATTTTACTGAGCGCTGGCTCTGCAATGTCATCTGCAGATATGTGGAAGAAGCGGAAGTCGATGATGACGCTGAGGTCACAGTCAATGAGATTGAAGACCAGGTACAATGCTTCTCTTCATTTGCAGCTCATGCAGCAGCAGCATTGACAGCCTAGCATGCAAGCTGCACACACAACCCTCAGCGCCTTGATTGTGTGTGCAGTTTGCATATATCATGTGCATGATGCATGTGGAGTGCCGTGTTTCAGCAGGACTGTTCACTGCCCAGAGAAGGCGGTTGCATCCTAGCACAAGCTTGCCAACTGTGTTCTGTCATACTTTTGATGCTGCTCGACGCCAGCTGTGACACTTTCAACCTGGAGGCCATAATGGGACATCATAGTGGTTGTCAAGTCCTGTAACTACATAACACATGCCAGCACATTGAGCTAAATGGCATTGGCACGGCACCTGCAGATTGCTGCTCAGTCATCAGATGAAGAGGAGTTGTATGCTCCCTTGGGCACATCGTCAGGGGGACCTGAAACTGCCTATGGAGCTGCAGAGGGTGAAAGTGCAGAGGCTCAGGTACTGCCATGCCCCCTATAGATTGCTTGTGTATCTTTTACACAAGCAATCTGTAGGGCACATACACTGCGCATCTATCAATCTGGCTTTCAGCAAGACTGCATGTGCCTGTCTGTCTGTCGGTCTCTTTGTCTGTATGTCTGTCCGTTCGCCTTTGTGACTGAACGTGTGGGTATCTTGCTTTGCCTGCTGTCCTTTACATGTATGAGCAGACTGGGCTTTTGCAGCAAATGCATCCTCTGCTGTTGCATGAAGTGTGGCAGGGATGAAGGCTATGTTGTCAGCCAACTTTGATTCAGGATTGTGGTTGCTTGAACAGTCGTGCAGCTGCCTGGTAGATTAACTGACTCAATGTCAACAAAAGACTGTCCCACAAGCTTGTGCTCAAGCCTATATCTGAAACCCTTGCTGCACAAACCTGAGACACAATTTCCGAGCTGTGTAAGCTTGCTGAACCAGTCAATTTGACAACACATTATGTTGTCACACCCTTGAACACAACAAAAACACATAAAGGAACAACAACTGCACTAGTGACCTGCAGCCACAGCTATGTGCAGCTTCAGAACACAGATTTATATGTGAACTGCTCAAGCACTGCTGCCTTGGATCCTCCTCAAGCACCTGTCTGACCAGTGACACATGTGCATGAAGGTGGATCCAGCAGATTGGCGTCTGGAAGTGGAAAGAGTGGCGCCCAGGCTCAAGATCACTGTGGCATCCAACGCCAGAGACTGGCGGTCCCACCTTGATGATGCCCACAAGTACAGTGGCGAGATCAACTCTGTGTGGCCAGACACCCAAGCAGCACTTGGAGCTGTGCAAGCTGAGGTAAGAGTACATATGGGTACTGTCAGCGTATGTTTGGAACGAGGTGGATTTTATGACAAACGAAATCACCACCATTCTGGGTCAGGTCGGTGACTCATACTTTTTATGGGCAAAGCATAACCTGATTTGCCTAATCAGTCATGTTTTGATTACACATCAAGGACACGTGTACAAGTTTCATAAGCTGCTTTTGCTGTTTTGTATTGGCCATGCTCCAGTCCATACTTGAATGACAAAGGCACATTATGCCAGCTATGAAACAGTCAACTTGATTGCATAACAAAATGATTGCTGTGTGTACATGCAAACAACACAGAATGTGCAGCACTGAGCATTGTGAGTCATTTCATTGGTGTTCTGCAGGTTTCTGCTGCACTAGACAAGCTGGCAACACGGGAGCGTTTCCTCAACTCACAGTGCGAGCACCTCACAGCTGAGTACAGGGATGCCAAAGAGCATTTGTCTCAGCTGCAGATGCAGTTCAACCAGAAGCAGGATGCTGCAGCAGAGCTGGATAACGAATTGACAAATGTCGTCAAGGTAAGAGTTGTACGCTGCTCTGTGGTACTGGCTCCTTGACAAGGCAGGTGACCTCGAGGAACTACCTCCAAGGTGTTTTCACGTTGGTGTTTGCAGACAGCGTGCTGCACGTAGCAATCCTGCATGTATTTGGCTAAACTTGGCGTCAGTTCAAACATAATCTGAAACATGCCTTTAAAGTACAGAAGCCCTGATGTTAGTGCGGTTTTACATCATGTCATGAAACTCTTCTAAGATCAGTTTTCTGCACTTCTCATAGCTGACGCCTATATTTTTGACAGGAACTGGAGGACAGGAAGAATGAACTTGATGAGAGAGGCAGCAACATCAGTGACTCGTCACCAGTGGTTCGGATAAAAGCCGCCATCAAGAGTATCAAGACTGAGCTGAAGCAGATGGCTGTGCGTATTGGCGTTTTGCAGCATCAATTGCTGCAAGTGATGCTAGCCAAATCCCACAAGAGATACACAGCTGATGTAGGTTCATATTGAAACAGCATGTACTAAATCTTGACATGCCTGCTCAGCAGATACATGTCGTTTCTCCTGCCATTGATTTGCTTGACTGCCCACAGGAATGCCTACAATTGCTTGATCTTCTTTGAAATAGCTTGAAATGAAAGGGCTGAGGGTCGACACGTGGTCATGCTTGATGCATGCGCGCATGACCTAGCAGCACTTTGCCAAATGTCCGTCATACCCCAAATAGTGTGCAAGCCTATTCTGCCTTTGTGGATGCACGTGAGACATAAGGCTTGAGCTGCAGACACAGCAGGATCAGAGTGTGTTGCATAAGTTTACAGAAAGGCAGATTACAGGCGAACGACGTGCAGCACATACCGCAAAGCCTTTCAAGTCTGGCACTATGTACTCCGGTAGCTTGCCCTTCACTATCTGGTAGCCACCTGAAATCAAAGTCATGCCCTATCACTCCATTCTGAGTAAGATCATCGGCTGGCTGATGTACTTCAAGCAGAGTCTTGCCTTTTCTCGTGTGGTGCCCTGTAGGCTCCGCTCCCTTTCCTTTGTAGAAAGTTCGTGGGCCTCTTTTCGAGTTCAAAGCAGTAAAACCCTTACGAGGGACCCGTCTCCCCCTCGCAGCAGCGGCCAGGAACTGCTGAAGCATGGAGCTTCCACCAGGTCGTTGGCTAGCAAATTTATCTTGGCAGCACAACTACTGTCGCGGAGCCGACAGAATTGACGATATGATATCAAGGCTGTCGCTGTTCAAAGCATAAGGACGTTTTGGTCACCGAGCCTGCTGTGGTCGTAGTATATGTACCAAACGCAACTTCCTTATCAAAGCTGTTACAACGTCTCGACGACGAGAGTCCAACACCCATTTTAAGATCTTCTTCTACAAAAAGTTGCCGTGGTTTCAGAGCTCAACAAATTCATTTGGTTGCATTTGTCCTGCCCTCAGTCCTGCCCTTGCGCTTTGTACAGGGTGAAATTTCCGCTTCAAACTTGGTTTTGCTTCAGGCCCTCTTTCAGACTGGCAATATTGCCGTGCCTGCAGACGGAGGAGGCGTAGTTATGACTCCCACTCATCCATCTTCTGCTGAAACCCTTCTTCCGCCTGAGGTGTGGGCAAAGATCTTCTCGTACCTTCAGCCGAGCAATCCACCTCTCGATCTTAATGATGGCCACTTTCAGTTGACTGGAAGTCTTCAGGCCCAGAGAACCTTTTGTGGTCTGCCGTTGGTTTGCAGATTTTTCATGGATGTTCTCCGCTGGCATCCTGAGCTGCCCAGCTGTGCCGTGTTCAGGCAGGAGCTGTCAAGCACTCAACTGACAAGCCTGGGAACGTGGCTTGACGTGCATGCTCCTCATATCCAGTCTGTCATATCTACAAGCAAAGCCCAAGCTGTAAACCAGCATTTGATGGCAGCTCTCAGTAGGTCAGATTCGAAGTTGGAAACAGCTTCATTCCTCCTTACTTCTCAGCTTTCCATCACTGATCTGGAGTTCATATATCATTTGAGGTCATGCACATTGCACAGTGCAGACACGCAGGCAACTTTCCTGGATCTTGCCCCTTTACAATATTTGCCACACCTTCAGGATCTTGGCTTGATGCACGGCCAGTTCTACAGTGTATCAGCTGCTGTACATTTGACACAGCTGTCGTGCAGCCATTGCAATGTTTTTGTAGATTGTTCTCAGGCCAGCTTTGTTGACAGGCTCATCCAGCTTCGGGTAATGCACAGCATGATTACAGACCTGGACAATTTGGGAATATGTGCTTGCAAGGCTTTGCGAGATCTGAAGCTTAGGGATTGCATAATCACTGCAAGGGAAGCTCAACATAGTCTCTTTATATGCAGGAGTGATGTGCCAAACATTCCTGCTGGCATGTCTAGTTTGACTAATCTCACAGATCTGTGCATTGCTGTTCCCAGCATTGCTGGTGAAAAGGTGAATCTTGCATGGTTATATGGTCTGGTCACCCTTGAAAGACTTCAGTTGGATGTCAGTGGCTGCGTGACCCTCAGTCAGGGGTTAGAGGCTTTGACTAGACTCTCTGTTCTGTCTGTGTCCTGTGCTCATGACAATATCATTCTTGCGGTTGATTGGACTTCACTGGCAGGTCTGCAGAAACTAGAAATCTATGGCTACAGGATCAAGGTGAATCTTCAACTCCTGGGCTTATTACATCTTGAGCAACTTACTCGTGTTAGTATTGACAAGGGAAGACTAGCAGATGATACTTCGAGGCGCGTGTTTGCCACTTTGGTAGGAGCCCTGCGCGCTGATGTTTGTCTTGAGCTGCATGGACCTGCAATTTTTTATGTCTGATCTGAGATCACAACCCACAATGCATATGCTGAAAATGCTTAGGGTTACAATCATCAACAAGGACATGGGTGAAGGTCTTTTCTGCTGATTAAAGTCTGCATGAATGCGGGTTTCAGAATAGCTGTTTGGCTAGCCGGCTCGGTCACATACATGGCCTACCTCAATTGTTGGGTCGCCAATGGAAAACCCAGTACAGTTCTTGGACGCCTGGACGGATGTTCAACTGTTTCGGAAATTTCGGAAAACGATTGTTCCTTGATAGATTGGATCTCAGATACACTTTCCCAAGGATACACTAATTTGCAGAGCTTGGTAAAGTGCCTGGATCATAGAAATATTGTGTCAGATACAGTATGCAGTCAAGCAAAGGCTGTGTT